>Ga0194061_1000232_pt1 | contig 33628 bp, 28 predicted proteins | sample SepL2221m_MetaG_FD_163423 | JGI IMG/M metagenome (GOLD analysis project Ga0194061, IMG submission 163423) | Anoxic zone freshwater microbial communities from boreal shield lake in IISD Experimental Lakes Area, Ontario, Canada - Sep2016-L224-21m | ecosystem: Environmental > Aquatic > Freshwater >... | reverse complement strand
ACCACTGCTTGAGACTGCGTTGGTATTTATCCTTGCCGCCCTGCACGGTCAGCGTACGGATGGCGTTGTTTTTGCTGTCCATCACCCAAACCGCCAGATAAGGCCGTTTGCGAAAGGGTTTGATATCAGTGGTAAAGGTCACCCGATAACCTTCCGGCCAACCGGCTACGGCTGGCTGACTGGCGGCGGGTGGCTTGGAAATCAGCGGTTCGGGGACCGTCAAAGCAGCCCAGCCGGGGGTGCTGAACGTCTGGCCATCGCTGGCGACCAGAAAGGCCTCCACCCCTTCCTGCCGGGCCAAGGTCAGCCCCGCCTCCACGCCCAATACGCACAAGCTGGTCGCCATGGCGTTGGCCTTGATGTTGTCATCCGCCACGACTGTGGCCGAAACCACGCCCTGCGCGGGTTGGCCGGTGCGGGGGTCCATAATATGCGAATAGTTCTTGCCCGCAATCGTGTAAAACCGGGCGTATGCGCCCGAGGTGCTGATGGCCTGACGGGTCAGGCGCAACGTGGCCAACGCCGGGGCGTTTTCCTGCGGCTGGAAGGGATCGGCGATCTCGACCAGCCACGGATTATTACCCTGCGGACTGTTACCCTGTATGGCATCAGCTTTGGTCCAAGTACGAATATCACCGCCAATATTGAGACTTACCCCATCCATGTCGGGGCATTCTTTGACTGCCCGTTCGACGGCGCGGGTGATGACATAACCCTTGCCCAGCGAATCCAGGTTCAACGGGGCATCGGTCAGGCGTTGGACTTCCTCGCCACTGATTTTCCAGGCCGGCTTGCCAATCAGTTCGACCTGCGTACGCAATTGTTCGGGCGTGGGCAGTTGGTCGGCCTGTGCCGCTTGCCGCCAGAGGGAGATAAGGCCACCCAACTGGCCGTTGTACGCCCCTTGGGTGCGTTGATTCCAATGTTCATAGGCCAGCAGGACTTCGCGTAATTCCGCCGGTGCGGGGTTGAGCGTAGCCCCACCCGATAGCCGGGCCGCGGGCGTGGTGGCATGATACGTACTTAAAATCTTGTCCAGCCGGGTAATCTCATCCATCACGACGCGCTGGCAGGCTTCGGCGGTTTCAGCCTTATCGGCTTGCACGCGCAGTTGCAGCGACGTGCCCAGCACGTAATCCTGTGTGAACAGGAACGTTTCCGCCTGTGCGGTCACCGCGCAGAACATAGCCGCAGTTACTGCACCCAATAATCCCAAAGTACGCACAACCATCGAGATGCCCTCCAAAATACGTTCGTTGGGAGTATAACGTCAGGCAGGTTGGGATGTTACAAAAACAACTAATTTTCCCACCCGTTTTTGTGCGGCGCTAACACTCCCGCACAGGCGCAAGTTATTCTCGTCCCAGCCAGACGGGCTGCAGCGAAGAATTGGCGGCTTCCGCTTGTACGGCCCAACGTCAGATTTCTTCGACAAGAAATGGAAGCCCGGTGACATTCAGAAAGTGAAACTCCCCCCAGAAAATGCCTCAGGCGACCTGCGATGTTGCCCTGAAGACGAAAGGGGATCAATGATGCGAATGAAGTCCATTCTGCCGTAGCTGAGTATTTGACATACTTCCCCCCTCTGTGGATAATCCAGTCGGTTGTATTTCTGGTTACATTGTACGGATGCGCCACGCGATAGAATCGGCCTCCCGGACGGCAGAATCTTTCGTCTGCACGGCAGACCCACGCCGCCGCAGGGCAGAGAGGTTCGACCACGAGGCACGAGCGCCGCACCGCACGGCAGGATGATCGCGGGATACGGTAGACCGGCTCTCCCGCAAGGCCCCGCGGTCCTGCCGCAAGGCAAAATGGTTGTACCGCACGGCAGACCGATCCTGCCGCACGGCCAAATGGTTCTCCCGCACGGCAGAGCGGTTTTTCCGTGCGGGAAAATGACTTAACCGCATGGAAATAATGGACTTGCGGGACGATAGGTTGACAAGGCACAGAAAGGCAGCGTGAATCATGGCCAACGGGAATTTCCAGAACGGTCAGGGCGCGACGACCCAGATAGGCTACGTCAACCGCAACAACCAACGCTGCGAGGGACATCGCGGGGTAGCGGGCAACGATCATGGGCAATACGCATACAAGATGGTGTGCCAAATTTGCGGTAACGTATATGGTGACAACGGTACAGGTGTGTTTCAGCGAAAGTGCCCCGGCTGCCAGGGCGGAGAACCTGGCATCCCGTTCTGAGTCGCGGTGAGGTAATCATGCCACTCGATGAGAAACGGTTCCCCGAGTTGATTCGCGAGTTGTACCAAGTCGTCGCGCAGTTGGAGAAGATGTTCCCCGGTCGCCCGTTCACCCCGGACGGGCACATGGTCGGCAGCTTGGCCGAATGCTTTGCGGAATACTACTACGGCCTCAAGCTCTATGCCTGTTCAAACCGAGGGCACGACGCACAGGTTGAGGACTGCAAGGTCGAGATCAAGGCGACGCAGGGAGATCGGGTGGCCCTCCGGAGCGGGCCAGAACGGTTGCTAGTGTTTCGCTTGCTTACGGATGGCACCTTTGAAGAGGTTTATAATGGACCCGGTGCGCTGGTTTGGCAACTGGTCGAAGGACGAAAGAGGCCCAGCAACGGTCAGTTTCAAGTCAGCCTGGCGCAGCTCCGGCGGCTGATGGAGTCGGTCCCACAAGGGCAACGGCTGACGAGGGTTCGGCCCTGATGTGATTCGTTTCCCATTACCGAAAGGTATCATGACTCATGGCCAAAGCCGATTTCGAACCCGACACCGACGCCAACAAGAAAATGTGCGGAGAAATGTGCGGAGAATGGATTGATACGATTGACCTGCCTGATTTAGAGACGCGCGGCGTACCCGGGTCCGGCAAATCGAAGCAAAAGCGGGGTAATGAATCGGGCCCGGTGATGCAGGCCCAGGCGCCTAATTCCACGTCGCAGACGTCCGCACTGCAGAGCGGTTTTCCCGTGCGGTAAAATGAGATGACCTAAAGGAAATAAGGGATTTGCAGAAGATCGAGAAGATAGTCAACATAGGATTACGAGCTGACAGTGAAAAGGACGTGCCATGGATTCGTCTGAGAGCAAACAATCTGCCGTACGGGCCATCGTTGAATTAGCCAACCTCTGGAGTTTACCTCCCGGTCGTCGAGTTGGTGGCCGAACGGCCACGGCAAGGAAGTTATATGAGCTACTCGAGCAAGCGTTCCGCGACTCGGACGCAGCTATCGCATTAAAGAGAGCCAAGGCCTTTCCGGACGACATCGAAAAGCTTATTTTGCTGATGCGGCACATTGAAAAACGCATTGAGACAGACTCCAAGTTTGCCGACGATCTACTGAAATTGGTACCTTCTGAGCAGCCGGTGATCGATTTCAGCCATACGAGATACTACTTCGAAGGTAGGGCCATGCAATTATGCCCACGCGAACAGGCGCCCAAGAGAATCCCGCCCAGGAAGAAAGCAGCGAACAAGGGAAAAAAAGGATGGGCAGGACCGCCGGCAGTGCCTTCACCGCCAACCGCAAGGAAGGGCTTGGAATATCCTGTCTGGTTCGGAACCAATCGGAAACCGGTCGATACCGCTGACCCTTCCAAGGGATTCGCCGATGAGCGAGAACCGGACAATCGTGTCAGCCATGGACAATGCATCGTACATATACCCAAGACTCACAGGTTCGGCTCCATTGGATCCTCATTGTTGACCCGATTTCTCACTTGGACAGACGACCGTCTAGTTCTCAGGTCGGTCAAGTGCATGGCCGAAGCCGATTTTTGGCAAGGCGTCCAGAATGAACTCGCGGCGCATGACTCCGACGAGCGTCAAGCTCTGGTGTACCTTCACGGCTTTAACGTCAGCTTCGAGGAAGCCGCCATTCGTGCCGCCCAGATCGGTTGTGATTTGAAGAATACCGGACCGACGGCATTTTTCAGTTGGCCAAGCCGTGCCCAGCCGATGGACTATTTCTGCGACGAGGCTAGTATCGAGGTCAGCGAGCAAGCCATCGGTGATTTCTTAACGCATTTCGTTACCCATACCGGTATCCAACGAGTTCATCTCATCGCCCATAGCATGGGCAATCGAGGGCTACTGCGTGCAATGCAACGCATAAGCAGTAGCGTTACCGCTGGCGGTGATCCCGTACGTTTCGGCCAGATATTTCTTGCCGCGCCTGATGTTGATGCGACTCTCTTCCACAATCTGGCGAAAATCTACCCACAGTTCAGCCAGCGTACGACGCTATACGCCTCCCCCAGCGATCATGCTGTTGCCGTCTCCGAATTGTTGCATGGCGCGCCTCGCGCCGGATTTGTACCGCCTATCACAGTCGTGGACGGCATAGATACGGTTGTAGTCCCGCAACTCGATTTGTTATCGCTCGGTCACGGCTACTATGCAAAGGCTGCGGGTATCCTTCATGACATGTACGACCTGATCCGCAATAATCAGCCTCCACAAAAACGGCAACGACTCTATCCGCAGTCGAGTCCCAATGGCAAGCAATACTGGGAGTATCTGAAGTGAAGGAAAAAGCGATTATACAATCCATTTCCTTATTACAGAAAGGCAGACGAGGTTGTCGGCGGGATTTCGGATGTGCTGATGGAAGCCGTGCTGGGGAAGGTGTAAAGACGAAGAATGTGATCGAATGGGCCAAGGGTCGCGTCCTGTTAAATTTTAACAGCGCAGATTGACTCGACAACCGAGTGAATGTAGGCTAGGAAATGATGGTCATACGTGCTCTATTATTTGTACGTTCCAAGCCACCGCTATCAGCGGTGATTTACGCGGACACTCAAGGCGTCCTTGGGGTGTTAAGTGGCACCATATAATTCTAAAGTGAAAGGATGATGTAAATGCAGAAGGCTATCATAATTCAGGCTGGTGGCGCACTATACACCGAACTAGACAATTCCGAGTTGAACAAATATCTAGCAGATGGCTGGCGGGTACAACAAATTGCGCCGTTTGGCTGTTCTGGTAGTGGAATGCAAGATATTAGTCCTACTGAGCAGCGTTGTGCCGGATACTGCGCTGCGATACTCGTCATCATCGAAAAATAATTGGACCACGTGTGAGACTGAACCAAGGCGACAAAAAAAGGAGAATGAAGATGCTGGATACATCAATTGCGGTAAATGGCGTGACATTGTTGTACAACGGTCAGCGCTATGAGATGGTCAAGGCGGGCTTCGCAAACGACATACCCTATGCCGAAGTGACGCCGCGCAACGATACAGTAGAAAAAGTAATCATCACTCATATCCAGAACTGTATGCCATTCTCGTTTTCGATCCCAGAGATTCAAAGCACCTTGGCGACGACAAAATAGGCCAGTGGCCCACGATCCCTGAGAGGGACAAAACCAGCCAGCAGATGGCTGATTTGCTCAAACCGTTGACCCGCGCCGGGAAGTTCCGACCCTTCGCTGTGGCAGGTTTCAATGATCGCGCGGGGGGTGCTACTTGCTGTGGACAGATTCCACGCACCGATTCCGCCAATAGGGTAAATCCCGCTGGATTTCGGCCAGAAATCGTCCCGCCATTTTGGGCACACGGCGCTGGCCCTGCTCCCATTTCTGGACCGTCACCGGCGATGCCCCCAGGAACCGCGCAAAGAGCGTTTGGCTCAGTCCTAAATCCGCCCGCACCCGCTGGACCTGCGCGGGTTCGGCGATGATCGTGTTGCCGACTTCCACCGCGTAGGTACGGGTCGTGAGGGGCTTGCCGCGTTTAATGTCTTCGGAAAATTCCCGGAGAGCCGCGACGGCCTCGCTTCCGAATGTCCGTTTCTTTTTCATAGCATTTTTCCTCGGATGTAAGTTTCGATCTCTTCCAGATAACGCCTGATGATGGCCTTATCTGCCGGAGCGATGTCGCCCTGGTCATTTTTCAAGTACAGCAGGATCATGGCGATATGGTTCAGTGCGGGAAACGCCGCATAGCCAATCCTGCCACCGCCGCGTTTGCCACGACCAGCCACGGCGATGCGGAGCTTGCGAAGCCCGCCCGTTCCACTCACCGCAGCGCCAGCCTCCGGGTCGTGCATGAGTAGGCTTTCGACCTCCCGCAGGTCCGCATCCGTCAGTTTCGCTTGCTGCCACTGACGGGTGAAAGCTCCCGTGTAAATGAACGTGAAGGCCCGGGTGTTAGTCATGGCGTCTCCTGATGTCATAACTATCATATGGTACAGTGTACCACAATTCAAGCTCGTTCTGCGACTTTCTACCGGAGACAGAGAATACGTGGAGAATACGAGACAGGAAATCGAATAGCCCGCGATGATTCAGATTTGAATCTGCGAAAGCGCAGATTCGTGGGCGTGTGTGTTGGGTTTTGAAATAGACGCTAATTTTTCCCTCCGTTTTTGTGCGGCGCTAACACCATCGCATATACGCAAGTTATACTCATCCCAGCAAGACGGGTTGCCCCGTCTTGGATAACGCTGTAAAACCATTTTGGAGGATCGCCACGATGTCCGCCGCTGCTGCTGCTTTAACCCTGTTATTGGTGCCTCAGGCCTCGTATTTCAAAACCACCGAACCGATCAACATCAAGGTGGTCGCTCCGGCGGCCCCCACTACCGCGCCCAGCGATCAGAAGCTGGTGATCCCCAGCGACAAACTCCTGCAACTTGGTTGGCAGGGACCTGCGTTGTTCCCCAGTCTTTACCAATCCGGCTGGGCCACGGTGCAAACCGAACAAGGCGATAGCCTGAAAGTCGCCCCCCTTGGTGGTGCGCCCCTAACCCCCGCCGGCAAACTCACCCCGAATGCCGAGGGCTATGCTGACTTGGCCGCGATTTATCCGCAAATGCGCAAAGGTGGAGCGTTCATTGTCACCGTCCCCGGCGCCCAGCCGCTGGTGGTCAATACGATCTACAACCCCGGCCGTGGCCCCAATGAAATCAAACAAATCGCCCAGGACCCGCAATTTCTGGCCATCCCCGAAGCCCAGAAAAAGAAAATCCTCCGCCAGTTCGAGCCCACCGTCACCACCGTGGCCCCGCTGGAATATGCGGTGATTTCCACCAGTGCTGGCGACATTACCGTCACATTCGCCTATGACAAGGCCCCCTACACCATCAACAATTTCGTCACGTTGGCCAAGGGTGGGTTCTACAACAATTCGGCCTTCCATCGCATCATGAAGGGTTTCATGGCACAGGGCGGCGACTCGATGGCTATGGACCCCGAAATGGCCGGCACCGGCGGTCCCGGGCACCAGATCATGGCGGAGTTCAGCGATATGAAGCATGAGCGTGGCGTGCTCTCCATGGCGCGGTCACAGGACCCCAACTCCGCCGGTAGCCAGTTCTTCCTGATGCATCAGGCCAATGCCGGTTTGGATGGTCAATACACGGCTTTTGGTCGGATTACCAGCGGTATCGAAGTGGTGGATAAATTGGCGGAAACGCCCGCCGAAGCTGGGAGCGGCAGTGTGGCCGTGGCGCAGCGGCCCAAGCTCAACAGTATCAAGGTACTGCCGGCGAAGGCGGAAGATTATCAGCCGAAATAACCGCCTCGGGCAGTAACACGGGAATGCCAGCGCGGATCGGATAACGCCGCCCCTGCGGTGAGACATAGGCATCACCCACGCGTTGGAGTGGTTCATGCGTGACCGGACAAACTAACGGTAAATCCGTGAGCACGACTGGGTTCGACTCGGTTTTATGGCTGGGTGCGGTGTTTTGCATACCCATGTTTTAGGCGCAATGCGGCAATTTGCCAAGTGACCGGCATAAACAAGGCTCTGAATCATGCCCAATCAGGCCACCCATGATCTGATTTCCTTTCGCCGCAAGCGCTGGGACTTACTGCCCATCCCCGCCGGGGTGGCGGAACTAGCCCAGGCCATCGGCCAGCCCGAAATGATTGCCACGCTTCTGCTGCAACGCGGTTTGACCGATGCCGATGCCGTGGACCGCTTTCTCGCCCCCAAACTCAGTCACATGCACGACCCCAATCTGCTGCCCAACATCGCCCCGGCGGTGGAACGCATCGTGCGGGCCATCAAGCAGGGCGAGAAAATTGTGCTGTTCGGGGATTACGATGTGGACGGCATCACGGGCACCGCGATGCTGTGGCATCTACTGCGCACGGCCGGGGCGCAGGTGGAATATTACATCCCCAACCGACTGGGCGAAGGTTATGGGATGTCCGAAGCGGCCATCCAGAAACTATTGGATTTGGGCGCTCAGCTCATTATTTCGATTGATAACGGTGGCAGTGCCATTGAGCCCATCGCGCTGGCCCGGGCCCGCGGGGTGGATGTGATCGTGACCGACCATCACGACATGGGCACCACACTGCCGGACACGCCGTGGATCGTACATCCCCGTTTGCCGGGCAGCCAGTATCCCAATCCGCATTTGTGCGGTGCGGGTGTGGCGTACAAATTATGCTGGGCCCTGGCGGTGGCGCTTTCGGGCGCGGCCAAGGTGCAGCCGCAGTATCGCGATTTGCTGGTGGAATTTATCACGCTGGTGGCGCTGGCCACGATTGCCGATGTGGTGCCGTTGGCAGGGGAAAACCGGGTTCTGGCACATTTTGGTCTGCGTCAGGCGGCACATGCCAAGTTGCCGGGATTGCGGACCTTGCTGGAAGTAAACAATCTGGCGGGCAAGGCTTTGTCGGCGATGAATGTGGGCTTTACTCTTGGACCGCGGCTGAATGCCGCCAGTCGGATGGAACATGCCGATATGGTCGTGGAGATGCTGACCACCGCCACACCCCAGCGGGCCAAGGAAATCGCCAGCAATCTGGGCACCCTCAATACCCAGCGCCAAACGGTGGAACGGCAAATGTTTCAGGTGGCCAAGGGGGAAATACTCAAACTTACGCCCTTGCCATCGGTGCTGGTCTGCTGTGATAAAGAGCATCACCCCGGCGTGGTGGGTATTGTCGCCAGCCGAATGGTGGAAATGTTTGGCCGGCCAGCGTTTGTGCTGTCCCATCAGGATGATTATGTGGTGGGCAGCGCGCGGAGTATCCCCGGTTTTGATCTGCATGCGGCGATCGAGCATTGCCGGGATTTGCTGCTGGCCGGGGGCGGGCATGCCATGGCCGGCGGGGTGCGGATGGCCGTGCAACACCTGCCGGAATTCCGCCAGCGTATGGCCACCTTTGGCCGCGATATTATGGGCCCGCAAAAACTGCAACCCACGTTGGCTATCAGCCAGCCGTTGACCCTGGCCGCAGCGACCATGGAAACCATCGGCCAACTGGCCCAATTCGAGCCGTGCGGTGCGGCCAATCCGGTGCCGTTGTTCCTGATCAAACAGGCCCAACTCGCCTTTGCCCCGCGCCGCATCGGCACCAGCGGGCAACACCTGCAATTATCCCTGCGCCAGAACGGGGTCAACCGCCCGGCAGTGGCATTCAACATGGGGGCCTTGCAGCCGCAACTATTGGCGGGGCTGGAGATTGATCTGGTGGTCAGTGCGGAAATCAACGAATACAACGGCCGGCGCGAAGTGAAGTTCATGGTACAGGATATTGCCCGCAGCGATGGACAGCCCTTTACGCTGGCGCCGGAACCCACCTAATCCGGCCAATGCCCCCCGAGACGGATTTGCTTATCCCCCATGACACTCCTATGGTTCAACACCTTTGGAGTATTTACCATGGCGCAAGCCCGCAATGTACTCGGCCAGCCGATGATCCCCTGCTCAACCCAGCCTTTGACCGGCTTTTACCGCGATGGCTGCTGCAATACCGGGCGCGATGATCAGGGGTTGCATCTGGTCTGCACAGTTATGTCGGCGGCGTTTTTGGAATTCAGCCGTCAGCACGGCAATGACCTGAGTACGCCGGTGCCGGAATATGGCTTTCCCGGTTTAAAGCCCGGCGACCGCTGGTGCCTGTGTGTGGGCCGGTGGAAGGAAGCCTTTGATGCCGGTCAGGCCCCGGCGGTAATACTCGAAGCCACCCACATCTCCACGCTGGAATTTACGGATTTGGAAGACCTCAAGGCCCATGCGGTTCCCGCCGTGTAAGGCCCCGATTTTTCGCATTTCTTGGATATTTCCCGCCCGGGATGTTCACGTCCGTCCTTGTGGCGGTAAAATAGGGCTTTAGTTACAAAGGTGAACTATGCCCAGTCCGGTAGCACATTTCTCCGATTATGGTGTGGCGTTGCGGAAACTCCACGCGGCCAGTGTCACGTTAGGGTGGGTCTTGGCGATATGCCTGCTGCTCCAAATGGTCGGCTTTGCCATGTTGCGTTATTCGAAGCAACCCTATGAAGAAATGCGGGCCAAAAGCGTGGCCCAGACTGCGCCAGCCACGGATTACGACCGACTGGCCGCGTATGTCAGTGAACTCGCCCGGCAGATCAGCGCCCCCGCAGGCACTCAGCCCGCCGTACTCGCGCAGACCACGGCCACCCGCCCGGCCATACAGGGCTTTTTTCCCAATCCCCAGCATTATGGCATCAATATACGCCAGCAATGGCATTCCACCTATTACATTGTGCTGCCCATGACTCAGGTCATCGGGCTGGTCTGCGTTACCAGTATGATGATTCTGCTATTGCTGATGATGCTGGTAATTCTGGTGGCCCAGGCCCCCGGCGTGGCCCCGATGACCAGCGGACTGATCTGGTCGGTGCTGCTGGTCTTTATGACCCTGCCTTGGCAATATTTTGCCAATGAATTCCCGGTCCCCGGCGTGTTGTATGGCTATGGCGAATTGCTCAACACCTTGCGTCCGATTGTCACCGGCGAAAGCGTCCCCGGCTTCCAACATGTACTGGTCTTTGGCCGCTTTATCATCTGGCCGATCATCGCGCTGGTGATGCTGCTGGGGATCAGTGAGAAGTTCCGCGAGGGCCTGCAACTGGCCATTGGCCACCCACTGGACCCGGTAATCCAACCCAAGGCACCGATTCCCGGGAAATAAGTCGTTAATCGCGCTACTCCATGATCCTGACACTACGGGATTTGGGAATTCACCCACTTTTCCCTTACAATGCCCGTTTTACTGCACAGGAGTGCGCCTTTGACTGATAACGTCGCGAATTCCCGTCCCACGGATGTGCTGCTGTCCATTGTTGCCCCCGCATATAACGAGGAGGGCAATGTCGGTCCGTTGATCGAACGGATTGACGCAGTCTGCAGCCCGCTGAACATCAAGTTTGAGGCCATTATCGTGGACGATTGCAGCACCGATGCCACGCCGCAGCGGCTGCGCGAATTGCAGGTGCGTTTCCCGTGGTTGCGGGTCATCCGGCTGGAAAAGAACAGCGGCCAGACCGCCGCGATGGATGCGGGTTTTCGGGCGGCTTATGGCCAGGTATGGGGCACCTGTGATGCCGATATGCAGAATGACCCCGGCGATATTCCGCGTTTGATGGCGCTGCTGGGGCCGGATGTGGATATGGTCAACGGCTGGCGTCAGAAACGCAAAGATACCCTCTGGTACAAAGTGCAAAGCAAGATCGCCAATAAAATCCGCAACAGTATCAGCGGTGAGACCATCAAGGACACCGGCTGCGCTCTTAAGGTCTATAAACGCGAGTGTTTGCAAGGGCTTACGCTGTATAAAGGCATGCACCGGTTCTTTCCCACGCTGGTCAAAATGCGCGGTTTTAAGGTGATCGAAGTTCCCGTCAGCCACAGCCAACGCCTGACGGGGGTATCCAAATACAACATGATGAACCGCGCCCTGCGGGCGTTTGTGGATCTGCTGGCGGTGCGCTGGATGAAGCAGCGGGTACTGCGTTATCAGGCCCGCGAACGCGATGTCCAGGGCCAAAGTGTCGGGCCGGTAATTTCAGGAGTCTAAGCGCGTGAAGCTCAAAGAATTTGTGGATAATCTCGAATCCGCCGGACTCGACCCGGTGGTCCTCACCGACGCCAATAGCGCGGTGGTCGTGCTGCCGCAGGGGGCGCGGATTCTGGGCGTGTTCAGCGGTCCCAAGGCCGACAATCCTTATTACGTGAATCCGGAATTGCTCGATCCCGATACCGGGCGCATCTTTGCTCATACGCCGGGCGTGGTCTTAGGCGGTGATCGGCTGTGGCTGGCACCGGAACGCGGCATCTTCTTCTATGGTCCCGAAGCCTGCTTTGGTGAGGCCCGTCCGCAACAATTGGACCCCGGCAATTATATTATGACCGTCAGCGACGAACGGCGCGTCGAGCTGATTAACCACTTCCAAGCCCCCTACTTCTGTGAGGGAGGCGGGGATATCTCCGGCGTCATCCAGCGTGATATCCGCATTTTGGCCCACCCATACCGCCATAGCCCCGATCTGCTCAAGCAGTTCAAAGGGGTGGACTTTGTGGGTTATGAAATCCAATCGTCACTGGCCGTGGATCAAGCCCCGGCCCACCTGTGTCTGGGTCTGTGGTTCCTGATTCAACTCGCGGTGCCCGTGGGCGGATTTGTTTATATCCCTACGCTGGCGCGGACCGTGGTGACTGATTATTACGAACCCACCGGCGATGATTATCTGCGTGTAGCCGATGACCATGTTCGCTTCAAGCTCGATTCGATCTTCCGCCACAAAATTGGCGTACGTAAGACCGAAGCCACCGGGCGGATCGCTTATCTGACCAATCCGGATGCCAAAGGCCAGGCCACGCTGGTCATCCGTAATTTCCTGAACAATCCCGCCGGTGATTATGCCGATGTCCCGCTGCACACGCCCTCGGGTACGCAGGATTCAATCCAGAGTTACAATCACTTTGATCTGGGCACCGAGGGTATGGGAGAAATTGAATTCCATGCGCCCGGCATCTGTGTGGATGGCGATGGCCTGGAACCCGCCGTCACGCGCGACGTGAACCAGGTTTTCATCTTCACCGGACCGCGCCCCCAGTTGGTCAAGCTTGCCGCCCGTGAATTACGTTTGTCGCCTGAAGTCTTTGCTCTGTAAGGTTGATAGCCAGCTATGAGTATTCATCCCACAGCAATCATTGATCCCCGGGCCAAATTGGCCAGCGATATCGAAGTTGGCCCCTATGTGGTCATTGATGGCCCGGCAGAAATTGGCCCCGGCTGTCGCCTGCAACCACACAGCCGCGTCAGTGGCCGGACGCTGATGGGGGCGCGTAATGTGCTGCACTCATTTGCCGTGGTGGGCGATACCCCTCAGGACCGCAAATTCCACGATGAACCCAGCACCACTATCATCGGGGATGACAATATATTTCGCGAAGGTGTAACTATTCATCGCGGAACCGGCGAAAATACCGTTACCAAGATCGGTTCGCGCTGTTTTTTCATGTGTAACAGCCATGTGGGGCATAATTGCACCGTGGAAGACGATGTTATTTTGGTGAACGGGGCATTGCTGGGCGGGCATGTGAGTGTGGGCACCCGGACGATTATCAGTGGTAATTGCGGACTTCACCAGTTCGTACGGGTGGGCAAATTGGCCATGATCAGCAACGCTTCGACGCATAATCAGGACATCCCGCCCTTCTGTACGGCCATGTTTTATGACCAAATTAACAGTTTGAATTTTGTCGGTATGCGCCGGGCGGGTTACAGCCGTCAGGACATCTCGGCCATGCGTTTCCTGTTCCGGGTCCTCTGCCACCGGACGACAACGCTGGCCCATACGCTGGAGCAACTGCCAGCGGAGATCAAAGCTGCGGCCACCGTGCAGGAATTTACGGTTTTTTGCCAGCATTCCGAGCGTGGCATAGCGGATTTTGTCACAATTTCGCAAAGCCGTGGCGCTGGCTACACCGCCGAATCCACCTAATCCTCCCCACGAAGCCTAAAAATTCATAATATCAACCCCTTTGCGGTGAAACAAAACTCCGTTGGGGGATACGTTGTTATGAAACCGGGAACCTAACAGGCACAAGCAGCGTCTAACAGGGCTCGGTAAGACTCATTATTGGAGTACAGCGCGATGACACAGGTAACTTTAGGTCAAGGTGTTTTGGATCGGCTGGGACAGTTGCGACGGAAAGTTCGCATGCTTCTGGCCGCGCATGGCGTGGGCTATGTGTTGGCCATCTTTGGCGCCACGGGTCTGGTACTCGCGCTGCTCGACTACATGTTTGAATTCCGGGCCTGGTTACGCATCAGCATCCTGCTGGTGGTGCTGGGCGCCTTGGCTTATCTGGTCTATCGACTGCTGGTCATGCCGTTGACCACCAAATTGAGTGATGAATTTTTGGCCGGCCGGATTGAACGCTCCTCGAACAGTTTGTCCGACGAACTGACCACGGCGGTAGAATTTGTCGCCACCGGGGCGGGCCAACAGAATGCCTTGGCCGCCGAGTTGTTGACCGCCGCAGAACAAAAAGCCTCTGCTTTGGATCTGGGTGAAACCTTGGAACCCAAGCGGGTGCGCCGGGCCTTGGTGATTGGTGCGGTCAGTGTGGCGTTGTTGGGTGGTTTGGCAGGATTGAATTTCAGCAGTGGTTATACGGGGTTGGCGTTACAACGCTGGTTTACGCCCTTGGGGGCGCCGCAATGGCCGCGCACCGTCGAAGTGGAATTGGATTGGACGCATCTGGGCGGCAAAGCCCCCAGCGTCTGGCCGCAGGGTGAAAGTCTGCCGGTACGGGCTCAGGTCATCAAAGGCCATTTTGACAATCAACGCGTGTGGGTGGAATCCACCAATGAAGAGGGCAAGACCAACAGCGAATTGATGAATCAACAAAACCTTGCGGGCAAGGCTGGCGCCACGGTATATGAAAAAATTATTGATGTCCCCAGCGGGAAACTGATGACGCTGCGCGTTGCGGCCGGGGATGATACGGACAATGAACTATTGACGATTCGACTGGCGCCGCGGCCGGTGCTCAGTGGCATGACTGCCCTCATCGCGCCCCCGCCGTATGTGAAGATTGACGATCAGACCCCGGGTGCCAAACCCTACAATGTGGATTTGCTGGCCCAGCCAGGCCGGGCGGTGGAAGGCTCACGCGTGCGTTTGCTGCTCAAGACGACCAAGCCGTTGGGGGTGGATAATCAGGGTATGCCCAAAGTGCGGTTCCTGGAAATGAACCGCGATGCGGAACTGGCTTTTGGCTACAGCCGCAAGCTGGCCGACAATAATACCGCCGAAATCAGCTTTACCGCCGAGAAGAGCTTGCAGGCCCGGGTATTGGTGGAAGACGCCGATGGGTTTGAAAATCGCGTGGGTGGCACGCTGGTCATGGAAGTATTGCCCGATGCCAATCCGATGGTGGTCCTCGTCGAGCCCCGCCGGCAGGTGCAGGCGGCCCCGACCAGCAAGGTCGAAGTCAAAGTTCAGGCCACTGACGATATGGGCCTGGACGATGTGTATCTGATTGCCGAGGCGGTGGAAGCCAAGCCCGACAGCGAACCCAAGTTCAAGACCACTCTGAAGTGGCAGGAACAGTCCTTTGACCCCGCCGCCGGTGGGTTGACCGGAACGAGCGGCTATAAGTGGGACCTGACCAGTTTGAATCTACAGCCGGGCGAACGGCTGAATCTGTATGCCATGGTGCGGGATAACTACGAAGTGCCGGATGTCAAGCATCCCGGCCAGACCCTGCGCCATCCATACGTGAAGAGCGCCCCGGTTGCGGTGATTATCCGCAGCGAGGAACAGATTCGCGATGCCCTGCGGGCCGACTTGCAGGCCGTGCGCGAACAAATCAAGAATCTGCTCAACGTTCAGAATCCCACGCACAACAACACCAAGACCATTGAAAAGACGGTGGCCGAAACCAACACCGTCACCGAGCAGCAAAGTCAACAGTTGGGCGATCTGGCCAGCCAGCAGGCGAACCATGCCCAACGGGCCCAGGCGATTGCCAATCAGCTCAAGCAAATTGAGAACACCGCCAAGCAGAACAACATGCAGGAATCGGAATTGGGCAAGCTGGCCACCGAAGCCAATCAGGACATGAAAGATGTGGCCGAGAAGAATATGCCCAACGCCGCACAGTCCTTGAACAAGGCGCAGGAAGCATCGAAGAGCGGCAAGTCCAGCGATAGCAAGCCGATGGACAGCAAGCCGTCAGACGGTAAGCCATCAGATGGTAAACCTTCAGACAGCAAACCTTCGGATGGTAAACCCTCGGACGGCAAGCCTTCGGATAGCAAGTCCGGCGAACCCAGTTCCAGCAACCCCACGGCCCAGCAGGCCAATAACGCGGCCAAGGAACAGGAAAAAGCCATCACCAGCATGGAAAACCTGCTGAACAAACTGGCCGCCGCCGGTGACTTTGAAGCCATGCGGGCCGATGTGAACAAGGCGCTGGAAGACCAGAAAAAGCTCAATCAGGAGGTGCGTGACACCGCCCGCGAAACTATCGGCAAAGACGCCAAAGAATTGAGCAAGGACCTGCAGGCCAAGCTCGATAAACTGGCCAAGGAGCAGCAGAAGCAGGCCGAGAATACCGCCAAGATGACCGACAAAATGGAAAAGTCGGCCCAAGCCATGCAGGCTTCGGACCCCGCCAGCAGCCAGGCCATGAGCAAGGCCGCACAGAAGTCGCGGGAAAACAACGTCAGCGGTAAACAGGCGCAGGCGTCCAAGTCGGCCAAGAGCAATCAGATGAACCAGGCGTCCAATTCCGGTAATCAGGCCCAACAGGGCCTGCAGGAAATGAAGGATGAGCTGGACGAACAAAACCGGCTGCAACTGGAACAGCTCGCCGCGCAATTGGCCAAGTTGGCCGAACAGCTCAAGGTTATTCTGGAACAAGAAGTGGCCATCTTTGATGACACCACCAAGGCGGGCGCGGAAGCCAAGAAGGCCGCGCTGAACCCGCTAGGCGAACGTCAGGGCAAGCTGCAAAGCCATGTGATCGCCTTCCAGGCCCGGGTGGAATCCACCCTGCGGGAAGCCCGGATAATCAGCCGGGAGTTGACCGACTCCGTGGATGCCATGACCGGCGCCGCCGTGCAGTTGGTCAAGGGCAGTCAGCCCAATTCGCTCAAGCCGGAGCAGGATGCCATCGCCGCCTTGACCCAGGCTTTGGAAAAACTCAACAAGAAGAAAGCGGAAGCCGAGAACAAACTGAAAGAAGAAAATCTCGCCCAACTGATCAAGAAGTATGAAGCGGTCAAGGCCGGCCAGGAAACCATCAAGGTTGCGGCGGAGGCAATTGATGCCCAACGCGATTCGGCTGGGGACCTGCCTCGGGTCGCCGGGGCCAAACTGGTCGAGTTGGCGGATTCCACCACCAACCTCAGCCAAAAGTCGCTGATTGAACAGGTGGATGAACTTAATAAGAACCCCGAATTGGCCAAGGTTAAAGTGATCACCTGGGTCAATCGTCAGGTGCTCGATTACATGGCCGATTCCAAACAGAAACTGGCCAAGAAGGAAGTCGGTCTGGCCATGTCGCGCCTGCAACAGACCACCATCAACCGACTGGATGACATCATCAATGCCCTGAAGGAAGAGAAGAAAGAGCAGGAGAAGTTCCAGAAGGAGGGTGGTGGCGGCGGTGGTGGTGGCGGTGGTGGTGGCAAGAAACCTCCGCTGGTCCCCCCCTTGGCCCAGCTCAAGCTGCTCAAAGCCATGCAGGGCGTAGTCAACGGCGACACGCTGGTGGCGGATCGCGAAATCAAGGCCACCAAGGACAGCGCCACGAAGTCGGAACTGCAGAAGCAGGTCCAAAAGCTGGGCCAGACCCAGAAAGAAATCCATCAGCAGGCGGTGGATATGATCGAGTCGCTAAAACAGCAGTAATGGTATACTAACCAACGCTAGGAGCCCGTTATGAACCGCACACACACATCGTTACTAACCCTCGCAATACTGCTGGCCGGTACCGGCATGAGCTGGGCCCAGACCGCCACGGAACTGCCCACCACCCAACCAGCGGCTACGCCCAAGAAGCCGGACGCCGCGACCCCGACGGTCAATCAGCTTAATCCGGAAGAGGCCATGAAGGTGGACAAGGAAGACCTGACCAACAACCTCCTCAATCGGGAAGAGGAAACCAAGGATCCGATGAAGATTCTGGAGCGCATGCTCAAGCGCATGGATAAGAGTGCCGATCAGTTGTCCAGCAAAACCGATCCCGGCAGCCAAACGCAGGAAATCCAGCGGCGGATTGATGGCGATCTGGCCATGGCCATTGAGTTAGTGCGTCAGCAGCAACAAAAACAGCAGCAACAGCAACAATCAGAGTCAAAAGAAGAGGCCCAAAAGAAACAACAATCTCAGCAGCAGAGCCAGGGCCAGGGCAAATCGCCTTCACCCGATCCGCAGGGCAATCAGGCGGCCCAGGAATCCAAGCTCCCCCCCGGCAGTCCCGGCGCTTTCCAGGCCAATGGTCAGAACATCAAGGAAGGACGTCAGGAATGGGGCAACCTGCCCCAGCGGGAACGCGAATTGATTGTGAACGGTGCCGGCGAAGAGATTTTGCCCAGCTACCGTGATATGGTACAAAAATATTATCGTGCGTTGGCGGAAGTGAACAAAACCGCACGCGACCGTTAACCCGCGAGTCAGGAAGAGGCTGGTATGCGCAGAAAATTATTGTGCACATTATTGACGCTCGGCGCCTTGGCCGGGGCTGTATCTCTGCCACTGTTACAGGCAGACGAACCCAAGAGCACCATGGGGGGCGATGGGCCGATCAAGGGCGAGTTGAATGACGCCACCAAAGCCGCCGCCCGCAAGGGACTGGATTTTCTGGCCCGCAGCCAGACGGCCCGGGGCGAATTCAATGATGCCTCTGGTGGTGGCGACAACTTGGGTATTGCCGCGATTGCCGGGCTGGCGCTTCTGGCCGATGGCAACCTGCCCAACCAGGGCCGTTACGGCACGCAAGTGGACCGTTTGCTGGATTACATCCTGCGCAACTGCCAGCCCTCGGGCCTGATTGCCGGCCAGAACTACGGCAGCCCCATGTATGGCCACGGCTTTGCCACGCTGTTTCTGGCGGAATGTTTCGGCCACAGTGATCGCCCGGACCTGAAGGAAAAACTGCAAAATGCCATCCGCCTGATTGTCCAGACCCAGAATCGTGAAGGCGGCTGGCGTTATCAACCCGCACCGGTGGATGCCGACACCTCGGTGACGATTTGTGAAGTTATGGCCCTGCGTGCGGCCCGCAATGCGGGCATCAAAGTGCCCAAAGTTACCATTGATAAAGCCATCGAATATGTGAAGAAAGCCCAGCAACCCGACGGCGGATTTGCCTACACGCTGGGCAGTGGTGGCTCGGGCTTCCCGCGTTCGGCGGCCAGCGTGGCCTCGTTGTTCTATTCCGGCTTGTATGATGGCAAGGAAATCACCAACGGGATGAACTATCTGCGCGGCCGGATGCCGGGCATGAAAAATAAACCTCAGGACGGCTGGGAAGGTCACTATTACTACGGTCACTATTACGCCACCCAGGCGTTCTTTATGGCCGGGGGTAATGACTGGGCCAAGTTCTGGCCTGCCATGCGTGATGAAATTCTCGCCAAACAGTCCAAAGACGGGCGTTGGTCTGGGGAATCGGGTGATATCTATGCCACCGGCATGGCCCTGATTATCCTGCAAGTCCCCAATCGTTATTTGCCCATTTTGCAGCGGTGATTACTTTCTGGTCGGAATCCATCCCATGAAGCTACGTCATCTTGTCGCCTTGGCCCTGATCTCCGCGCTTTACCCGGCTTGGGCCAATGCCGCTTGGACCCTGACCGATGCGGACTTAAAGACCCAAACCATCCCCACTATCGGCCAGTGGTCGCTGAAAGACGGCCTGACCTATGCCGATACCAAGGGTGCGGCGGGTCAGTTGGCCACGCGTAATATCGTGCGGCTGGTGAACGGGGACATCAAGGTCAACACCAACAAAGGCTGGCGGGTACACCTGCGTAATGGCGATGTGATCATGGGGTTGCCCGGCGCGATCAGCGAAAAAAGCCTGACGATTACGGCCACTGATTTGGGCAATCTGCAGGTGGCGTTGAAAGATGTCGTCTGCATCAACCGGGGCGTCCGCCCCGCCACGATCACCGCCACGAAAGACACCGTGATCCTCAAGAACGGCGATCAGGTCGCGGGTTTGCTGCTGGATGTGGGTGCGGAAAAACTCCAGATCCAATCCGACATCGGTCCGGTGGACCTGACGTGGGAAAAGGTTGAACGGATTGAATTCAGCGCCAGCCAATCCCCACGCAAGCTGCCGGAATTGGCCACGCGGCTGGGCTTTTCCAACGGCACCATCTTCACCACCGCCACACTGTCCTGGAAAGATGATGTTGTCACTTTTCAGGACACCAATGGGAAAGCCTGTCAAACTCCCATCGGCACGGTGGTCAGTGTGGATGTACTCGGCGGCCGGGTCGTCTGGCTGGCGGAACTTGAAGCCAGCGAAGACCAGCAGACCAGCCTGCTGGGCACACCGTGGCCCACCCAGATCAACCGCAATGTGATGGGCCAACCACTCCGCGTTAAAGGCGAAAATTTCACGCGTGGCTTGGGCGTGCATGTGACCAGCCAATTGCTCTATAAATTGGATGGGACGTTCAAAACCCTGGCCCTGCGCGTGGGGGTGGATGACTCGGCCAAACCGCATGGGGAATCCCATGTCAAAATCGTGCTGGATGGCAAGACCTTGTGGGAAAAGGCCGATCTGAAGGCCGGAGAACTCACCCCGCTGCTGCAACTGGATATCACCGGGGGCAAGAATTTGGAACTTAACGCCCTGCCCCACACCCAGTTGGATGTCCAAGGGCGGGTTAACTGGATCGAGCCCGCATTGCTGCGGCCCTAACGCCATGTACCCTTAAAACCAAGTCATATCGCCCGCACGCCCGCGCGTAAAGCGGGGTGCCGGTGGTTATGGCGCCACGGACCTTTGCGTACGCAAAGCCGCCAGCCGATTACGGGCATCCCGGAAGTGGATATCCCACTGGGTGATCTTGGAATAGACCTGCGTGGCGTCTTCGGTCTGGCCCAAATCTTCGTAGCAACGGGCCAGCCAGTAATGCAGTTCTTTGCTTTTGCTGTCGCCGGTTTCGGCCAGTTCGTAGGCTTCGATGGCCTGTTTGAACGAATCGAGGGCTTCGGGCTTGAGTCCCTGCTCGGTGAAACAACGCCCCAGCAGATGCTGGGCATCGGACCGATGCTGGGCCCCGTTGCGGGCCAACTGGAACGCCGCGATGGCCTCATCAAATTTGTGGGCCTGATACAACCGCACGCCGTATTCGTACTGCACACTGGCATCGGTGGGATAGTTGCTGGCCCGTTCCTTGAATTCCACCAATTCGTAGGTCAAACGCTCACGCTGGGCCTGATGCAATTGCTCGGTGAGGGTTTTGTCGTTGGGGGTGGCCTTGAGGGCTTCGCTCAGGATGCGGATGGTGCGCTTGAACTGGCGAATCCGGATTTCGCCGATGGTCATTTTATAACGGTAGGTCTGGGTGCGGGCATACGAGTCGCGCAGGATATCCACCGCCAGGTTTTCATGCTCTTCCGTTTCCATATCAATCAGCGAACGGACATACTTGTTGATGACCTGCATTTCCATGGGATTGGCTTCGTAGTCGGCCTTGCTGCGTTCCATCAGCTTGGTCCGGTGCTCTTCGGAGCGGGCCAAATTGTCTTCTTCCATCAACTCCTTGGTCTGTTTGTGATCGCGGATGGAATCCTTGAAGCTCTGGGCATTTTCGTATTTGCCCAACATCAACGTTTGCGAGGCGGACAGGTCTTTGATCCGCGAAATCAAGCCCCCATCGAGCGGGTCCATCTGCTGGGCCCAATTCACGGCCTCGATGGCGTCTTTGTACAGCCGGGCGGCTTCGTATATGTCAGCCATTTCCAGATAAATTTCTTTTTTGGGTTTGGGGCTGGTGCGGTTGGCCTGAATCAGCACGGGCCCGAACCAGGCAATTACGTCGAGATAACCCGCTACTTGTGCGGCGCGGACAAATTTGACCATTTCGGTAATATTGCCGGGGTCCTTGGTGAGAATCCCCTCAATATTGAGCATATTTTCTTTGGGGGTTTTACCCTTGAAATGGCCCTTGGGGCCAAAAAAACCACCGGCAGGCTTCCCCCCTTTGAGTTTGCGGCGCAGGGCCACATCGCGCAGGGCCTCGTGACCGGGGATATTCTGGGGCTCGCGTAGCAAGCCATCCAAGAACAGATCAATGGCATAATCGTAGTTTTCGCTCTGGGCCACGGTACGGGCGCGGTCAAAAAAGGCCTTGCCTTTGCCGGGACCTTCAATGGAATCGAGCTTCTCGTCCGCCATAGGTTGTACTCACTACTTGATTTGTGCAGATCAACCGGCAACGATGCGACAACAACTCACATCCGGGCATTCTGGCCCATGCATGATGCGCGGTGGCCTGCTCAACCTGAAAGGATACCCTAACCCCCCGCCAGCAGCAAGTTTTAGGGGTATGGAATGGCAAAAATACGCCCGTTTGAATCAATTAACCGGTTCTTATGCCCATATATGGTGTTGCTGTACTACACCCACACAGACCTGTGGGAACATCCATGTGCATGTATGAATTCAGGATACGGTTTATCTTGTTGCGTAACCCCATCCGTAACTTGCCGAAGGGCGTATTTGGCATTAGTATGCGGGCTGGCTTCTTTTTCCCGGAAAGGTATGACATGACCCAGATTGCAGCCCAAATGTACACCCTGCGTGACTATTGTAAGACCCCCGCCGACATTGCCACAACGTTGGCCAAGGTGAAAAAGATCGGCTTTGATGCCATCCAAATCTCCGGTTTTGGCCCCTGCGATCCCAAGGAAGTGGCCAAAATACTGGCTGATACCGGCCTGATCTGTTGTGCCACCCACACCGGCTTTGAACGCATGCAGAAAGAACCGCAGGCTGTGATTGACGAACACAAGCTCTGGGACTGTAAACATACCGCGCCGGGCCTGCTGCCGAACAGCTACCGCGAACTGGGTGCCAATGGATACGTCCAATTTGCCAAAGACGCCGAAGCCGTGGCGGAAATATTTGCCGCATCGGGTATTACCCTATCCTATCACAACCACAACTGGGAATTCGAAAAGTTCTCCGGCCGGGTGGCACAGGCCATCCTGCTGGAAGAATCCAAGAAACTCTGTTTTGAAATTGACACCTATTGGGTTCAGGTCGGCGGCGGTGACCCGGCGGCGTGGATTGCCAAGTGCGGCGGGCGCATTCCGCTGCTGCACTGTAAGGATATGACCCACCGTAAGGACAAGTACATCATGGCCGAAGTGGGCGAAGGCAACCTGAACTGGCCGGCAATTATTGCCGCCGCCAAGACCGCCGGGGTGCAGTGGTACATCATCGAGCAGGATACCTGCGAGACCGACCCGTTTGACTGCCTGGCGACCAGCCTGAAGAACCTCAAAGGCATGGGATTGGCCTAATTTTGGCCTGAAACGCGGAAAAAACCGGCGAACCGGCTATTATCAATAGTCGGTTCGCTTTTTTATTGAGGTAGTTATGGCCGCTGATCCCACGATTGTGCTCATTCCCGGAGATGGTGTCGGTCCCGAGGTGGCCCATGCGGCCCAGCAGGTGCTGAATGCAGCAGCCCCGTATTTGAAATGGATTGAGGCTCCCGCCGGGGTGGGGGCGATTGCCACGCACGGCAGCACGCTGCCGGATGCCACCATTGAACTGCTGGAGCATTACAAGGTCGGGCTGAAAGGCCCGGTGGGTACGCCCATTGGCGAAGGGTTCCGTTCGGTCAATGTGACGCTGCGGAAAAAGCTGGACCTGTATGCTGCGATCCGGCCGGTGCGCAGCTTGGCCCAGGTGAAGACCCGCTACGAGAATGTGGACATCGTCATCTTCCGCGAAAATACCGAAGGCCTGTATTCAGGCATCGAAAATGAAGTGGCACCGGGTGTGGTGATGTCCATGAAGGTGGCTACGGAAAAAGCCTGCCTGCGGATCGCCCGGTCGGCGTTCCGTTATGCCAACCGGCGCAAGCGCCGCAAGGTGACGGTATTCCACAAAGCCAACATCATGAAGATCACCGACGGACTGTTCCTGCGCTGTGCCCGGCAGGTCTGGGAAGAGGAATATCCCAATCTCGAATACGAGGAAATGATTATTGACAACGGCTGTATGCAGTTGGTCAAAGACCCGACGCGCTTTGATGTGTTGCTGATGGAAAATCTGTACGGGGATGTGGTGTCGGATTTATGCGCCGGGCTGGTGGGTGGACTGGGTGTGGTACCGGGGGCGAATATCGGCGAACAGTGTGCGGTGTTTGAAGCGGTCCATGGCACCGCCCCGGATATCGCGGGCAAGAATCTGGTTAACCCGCTGGCGTGCATCATGTCGGGGGTGATGATGCTGAATCATCTGTTCGATACCCGCCACGAGGCGCGGTATCACGAGGCCGCGGATAAGATCAAGGCGGCGTACAACGCAGTTTTGGCCGATGGCAGCAAGCTGACCCGCGATCTGGGTGGTAGCGCCAACACCAGCGATTTCACCGCGGCGCTGATCGCCCATATCGAGAAATCCGGCTAAGAGCGTTTAATCCTGCACCGTGATGGCGCGAAGGAATTCGGTCGAGGGATTTTTGTTGTCCGGCACCAGCATGGCCCGGATGCCTTCCTGCCGCATACGAATCGCCGCGAGGTAGGGTAAAAATTCTGCACGATCAAAATTGGGCTGGCCGGGGATTTCCGGGAAGGCAATGTCAAGGAACTTGGCGTATTCCTGCGCGGCGGTGTCGTACAACGTGATGGCCTGCGCCAGCGGTTGCGCCAGCGCGGGGGTTAGTTTGCGCTGGTTGTTGTGCCATGCCCACAGGCCTTCGGCCAGCACTTTGTCGGCCCGGCCCAGCGCCTGGAGATACGCGGTTTCCTGGATATGTTTGGTGTGGGTGTAGATGTTCTCGGGATAACGCTTCAAATGCAGGGCAAATTGGTCCATGGCCATGGGGGCGATTTTTTCGATGTTGTCGAAACAGTCACGCAGCTCGCGCATCCGTTCATCCATCTGGGTCGCCGTCAGGGTGCGGCCATCAGGCCGAACCTGATACATCACCCGCAGCAGGTCATTGGCGTAGTAGACGTCATCGCGGCACCACAGTCGCAGGGACATGGCTGGATCGGCATCCACCACGCGCATGCCCATAGTGGTGGGCCGGCCTGCTTCGAGGGTACGTTGATAGGCCCGATAGGCGTAATAATAAACACTCACTCCATAACGCCGGCGCAGGGGTTCTTTCTGGTTGGGCAGCAGATCGCTGATTTCGATCCCATGACCGAGTGGAATTGCTTCGGCATCATCGCGGAGCAACCGGGTTTTGAATTCGGGCCGCAGGATGATCGTGCCGACCTGCCGGGTGATGTCCTGAGCCATATCGCGCGGAGCCCCGGGAGTCACTTCCCGCTGGGTTACAAATTGGTTGGCCTGGTCGTAACGCCAGCGGGAACGATAGGCCACCCGCTCGAAGCTACCGCCCAATTTAAGGAAATACAGGTGCCCCTGTTCCAGACGCAGGTCGGGGTTAAGCGGGCTGTACTGTTCACCGGTGTAGAGGTGATCCAGCCCCCCGACGACCCAGCGATACTTTTCGTCCACCGATTGCCACTGGGCCGACAGGTTGTAGGCCTGGTTCCAGGCATTGAAAATATAGACCGTGGCGAAGTAGGGCTGGAGTTTGCCCACCATGGTGTAGTGGGTTTGCAATTCGACCCATTTGCGTTCGTGTTTCAGATTTTCCGCGCGAATCCACAGCACCATGGCCAAGAGGCCACGCATCCCGCCCAGCGTGAGGCGGGGAAACTCGACCGCCAGCGTGCGTAATTCTCGATCGGTCGGCGGGACAATGGTGGCTCGCTGGGCACAGAGCCAGGGCTGCATGAAGATGGTCACCAGCAACATCACCAGTGCCAGGGCAAAGCCCACAAGCCGGTCCCGGCCGGCTTTGCCAAACGACTTTTTCTCACGGTTCGCCTGACTCATGCCACCTCCTGATCGCGCAACATCAGATATCCCAGCGCCAACAACGGCAGCGCATACACCACCGCCAGCAGTAGCATGGTACCGAGGTCAAACCAGGGCAACGCCCGTAATTGGGTCAGGGCGGTCATACCGTCGAAGCGGGCGAAATTCGGCAATATTTGCGCCGCCGTGACCACACTGCGCACGGAAACATCCGACAAGCCACTGGCCGCGTCATACCACCAAACCCCCTGCAGGGCTTTGGCGTCGGCGTTGCTCATAATCGAAAAACTCGGCCCGTTGACCATCTCTTCCAGCAGGCCCAGCGAACTGCCGAGGGTGTAAATCAACAGCGTGGTCAAACCCGCCACGGCCCAGCCCATACGGCTGGAGCAGACCACCGCGACCAGCGCCAGCAACGTGGCTTCCAGCCACATCACCATCTGGCTCTTGGCCAGATTGGCAATGAACCAGCCACTGGGCTGCTGAATCCGCAGGGAACGCTGATCAAACCCGATCCCATGATCGGGGGTGAGACAGCGGATATCCACCAGCAACTCCCCGGTATCCAGCAGGGCGGCGGGGAGTTTGATTTCGAGCGGAGATTTTTCCGTCACCACCAATGGCATTGTGACGATATTCTTTTCATCCAGCCGGCGGATGGAATCCGGCTGGGTATTGGCGGCCGCGCCGCCGGGCTGGGTACCGGCGCCGTTGGTATCGCTCCACAGCGGTGAATAGGCCATGAGCATGGCCCGCGTGGATTGGGACTGGGCCCGATACCGATCCACATCCACTTCCAGCGTCAGGGTGAATTTATCATCGGCATCCACCTGCACCTGACGGCGCTCCACATTGCTGAAACGATACGATGCCACTTCCAGCAAATTCAGCGGGGTGGGTTCGGCGGGGCAATAAATATATTGGCGGTCGCGTTTTTCGGTGCCCAATAATTGCGGTGAGAACAGGGGCGTATCAAATTCATTTTTCGAGCGGGTACGATTCGGATCCGCCCCGATCAGCACCACGTTGGCCGCTTCCCGAGCGGTGCTGGCCTCAATGCCCAAAAACACATTGTTGGTTGGACAGGTCACGGTGATTTCCACCGGGCCGGGATCATATTCGGGATTGATACAGAAAAACTTCAGCAATTCGGGCGTCCAGGTGGCCGTCCAGGCTTCATTCAACCGGAGAGTTTTCTCCTCGCGCGTGCGGGAATCGTTGATCAGCGTGATCACCACATTGATTTCCGGGGGATTCAGCAGACCGCCCGTGGGCGTGGTCACCATGCCGTTGAAATGGAACGCCAGAATGGGACGAATCCCCACGACGGCCGTCAGTGAGGTAAACCGATAAATCGCCTTTTGTCCCGAAGCCCCCTTCAGCCAACGCTGGGGCGGATTGCGGGTGTAGTCCACCATCCCGGCCACCTGCACACCGCCGGGAGCGACAATATAATTTTCTGCCCGCAGCGCACCGCGCTGGGCGAGGGTCAACAGACTTTCATCCGGAGGGTCGGTACGGGCTGCACGGTCATAATCTATCCGCTGTAATTCATGAATCGCCTGAGCCTCGCTGCGGACCATGCGATCCGTGACCAGCGCCACCGCCAGACTGATCCCCCCCATCACCAACAGCAATGAGCCCAGCATCACGCTCAGACCCACGACTTTGCCCAGCAGCAATTCCAGCCGCGAGATCGGCTTGGACACCGTGGTCATCAGTGTGCGGCGCTCACGTTCCCGGGCCAACGACATGCAGCCCAAAATCCCCGCGACCATCAACACCGTGAATTCCTGACTGCGCAACAGCATTTGCAGCACCAGGCTCATGCGTTCGATGGGCCGGTAGGGCTGCACAGTCAGACACAAAATCAGGGATAACACCAACCACAACGGCACCAGCAACCAGATACGCATGGACCACGCTTCGAGGCAGGTCACCCACCCCACCGCCCAGACCCGCGGCCAGCCGGAACCCAATTTGCCCTTGCCCCAAATCAGCAGTACCAAATCGCGGTGGGCCCGCAGCAAGGTCAGGGCCAGCAGCCCCAACACCAGTGCCACCATCACCCATAGGCCCAGCGCCATGGCCAGAATATTCGTCGGCATTGCCATCATGTGCCGCTGCGCTCCTGAGCGCGTTTATCGAGCACCAGCCGTTTGAAGACATCTTCCAGCCGGCTGCGCTGGCGCCCCAGCACCAGATCCGTGGCGCCGCCCTGTGTAGCCAAAGCATGTAATTGTTGCTGCAATTCAGGACTCACCTGCCGGGCTTCCAGCCGGAACACGTCCTGCACTTCCAGCAATTCATCCACCCGGCCCAGCACTTCCAACTGGCCGCGATACAGAATGCCCACACGGTCGCAGACGTCTTCGACATCGGCGAGTTGGTGGCTCGACAGCAATACGGTCTTACCCTGTGCCTTGAGGTGCAGGATGAGCTGTTTCATTTCCAGTGTCCCCAGTGGGTCCAGCCCGGAAGTCGGTTCATCCAGTATCACCACATCGGGATTGTTGATCAGTGCCTGCGCCAAACCCACGCGCCGGGCCTGGCCTTTGGAATAGGTACCCAGCCGGCGTCCACGCACGGCGGGATCTAGCCCGACAAAATCGAGGTAATACTCGGTCACGCGTTTGCGTTCCACCCGGTTAAAACCAAAAATCCGGGCGTAGAAATCCAGTGTCTGCCGGGCATTGAGAAAACGATACAGATAAGTTTCTTCGGGCAGATAGCCCAACTGCCGGCGGGTTTGCTGGTCCCCCGCCGGGGCGCCCAGTACCGAAGCCTGCCCACTGGTGGGTTGAATCAGCCCGAGCAGCAGCTTGATGGTGGTGGTCTTGCCCGAGCCATTAGGCCCCAGCAAGCCAAAGACTTCACCGCGTTTGACCGTGATATTCAGATCACGCAACGACCACACCGACTGGCTCTTGAAAAAGCCGGGGTAGATTTTGTTGAGTTGCTGCGTCTGAATCGCGGCATCATTATTGTTGCTATCACTCATGACCGTAATTCCATCAGGGAGTTGTTCCCGCCGGGGTGTCCGACGGAAGATTGCCGGGTTGGGCCAGCGACTTGGGCGGAGGCGGAGGCAGGAACAGCGTCAATTTTTGCCCCTGCCGCACATAATACACCCGGGTCAACGAATCAAACATCATCCGCGACGCCTCGGTGCTCAGATTCAAACGCGTGAGCACGGGATCGCGCTGATATTCGGTCCACAGACTCAGGAACCGCGACTTTTCCCCCTCGGCGGCCCGCAGCACCTCATCGGCATACGCCTGCGCCTGGGTAATCTGAGCAGCGGCTTCCGCCGCGGCACTGGATTGACGTTGCTTGCGGTACGTTTCGGCCTGACTGGAGAGAATCTGCTGCTGATTGCGGGCCACCAGCACGGCATCAAAGGCGGCCTGGACTAATTGTGGCGGTTTCAAATCCCCCACATCCACGCGCTCGACGGCCAAGCCCAAACTCGTGCCCGGCTGCGCATCCATACCAGCCAATTCTGCCCGGGCGGCGGCCAGTAATTCATCAGCCAACGGGGTCATGGGCTGGGTGGTGATATCCAAACCCAGCAAACGACTCACGTGCCGCTGGGCCATGTGACGGACCAAGACCTGCTCGAAGACTTTGCGGAACATCTGATCGCGTTTGGTCTTGTCCTGTTCCACCCGCGCGGTGGCCTGCAGATAGGCTTCGGGATCGGAAATCTTATACGTGACCGTCGCCCGCAGATGCAGGGCATTACGGTCCGCGGTGATAACATACGGGTCCAGCGCGGCATCCACCAGATTGGGGGCGATGCCCCGCCGCAACAGTTCTTTCTTGAGTTCTTCCAGGTCCTTTTCCGCTGTCAGGAACGTGGCCACATCCAACGTCGAGGTCACCTGCGTGGGAATCCGGTACACCCGTTCGATCGGCCAGGGCCAGGCATAATGCAGCCCCTTGTCCACCTGCAACGCACGGCCGGTGGCATCTTGCTGATACTGGCCGAAGCGTTCGACAATCGCCACTTCGCCCACTTCCACGCGATAGATACCCGACAGCACCCACACCAGCAACGCCAATAGGCCCATGCCCACCAGAATCCGGTGGCCCATAATCCGGGCGGCGGTGGGGTCCACACTGCCTTCGGACACGTCCGCTTCTGCTTGGGTGATCTCGGCCGGGAGCTGGGTCATTATTTCCCTCCCGCAGGCTGGGTGGCGGGACTGTTCAGCAGCGGTGCCAACAGGGGATGATCCACATCAAGCACCAGATAACTGTTTTTCGTCAACCCGGCCCGCAGCACTTCCAGCGACTTGAAGAACCGGTAGAACTCACGGGCCTCGCGGGTTTGCTGCACTTCGGCCAGCAATTGCAGCGCCTTGGCATCGCCATTGGCGCGAATCTGCTGCGCCTCCGCCTGCGCGGCCGACAGCCGGGCGCGGGCCTCGCGATCCGCCTCGGAGCGAATCGTCTTGGAAATACTTTCGCCCTGACTTTGGAACGTCTGGGCCTGGATATTGCGTTCCGAGCTCATGCGTTTGTAGACCGATTCCGCCGCCGTGGGCGGAAAGCTGATCCGCGGGATGCCGACCTTGCGGACGCGCAAACCCAGGTCTTTCAAATCGCGATCCGCCGCCGTGGCGATTTGCTGTTCGAGCACACCGAGTTTGATTTTCGCGGCATCGGCATTGAACAGATCATCCATGCGATATTGCTGGATCATGCTCTTGGTCAGGGCGGCGACTTTTTCCGTGATGCGCCGCTGGGCGGTGCCATCATTGGCCTGTAAACGCTGGTAATAGAGTTTCGCGTTATCTACCTGCCACAGGGCAAAGGCCTGAATATTCAGCGGTTCGCCGCCGGCATTCACTGGTTCCAGCGCGGTTTCGGCCAATTGCATGCGCGTATCAATCCGCACCAGCCGGTCGGTGGGCAGGCACACATGCCAGTTATAGGCCAGCGCCGTGGGAGCTTCGACCAGACTGCCGAAGCGGTCCACCACCACCTCTTCATAGGGCCGGCGGATGTACGTGCACAGCAGACACGTCATCACCACCAGCAGGATTCCCGCGAGGGCATATAAGATTGTTTTACGCATAAAACCTTCCATTTCCAGTTACGGACGCGGCGCCGCCATCGGCTGGCCGGGGATAAAACTGCCATCTTTTTCGAGCTGCCACACATCGGGCGGGGTCACGCCCCGGCCCAGAATCAGTTTGTTCACATCGGGCAACATTTGCTCCATGATCGGTGTGCTCATGCGATACCGCGCCAGTTCCGGATCGCGGGCAAAAGCGCGGCTCAGGGCCACAATCCGCTGGGCTTCGCCCTGGGCGACATTCAGCCGCGTAGTGGCATACGTCTGGGCATCCGCCATGAGACTGGCCACATCGCCGGTGGTGCGATTGAGCTTGCCGATGGCTTCGGCGCGGGCATCGTTGATCACTTCGTCCATCTTTTCCCGTTTGATCACCACATCGGCAAACGCGTGGGCTGGGCCTAATTCGGTGCCGTTGGCCAGTTCACGCGGCATGAACCCGATCGGCGGATAAACGTCCCGTAGAATCACCTGATCAATCTGCACGCCGACATCCAAAGCATCCAAGCGCTCCTGTAGTTTCGTGCGCAGGGTGGTGACCACCTCCGAGCGTTCGCGCCCGAGCAAATCCTGCAACGTCAACTCCGCCAGGGCCCGCATCAGCGCTGTGCGCGTGATCCGCTGCACCACGGCTTCGGCGGTGGGCCGCACATACGCGGCCGCGCCCGGCCGGGCGGCTTCGACAAATTCACGCGTGGTCAGATGGCGATAATACGCCCCCGGATCACGCACCTGCCAGAGCACCCGCGCCCGCACGCCCAGCAATTGCGGCGCTGCGCCGCCGGTCCGTGGTTCGCGGTCGCCGGTGGCATATTCTTCTTCTGGTGCCAGCGCGCGGGCCGTCCAGAACGCATCCTGAATCCGATTCAGCCGGTCTTTGTCCTGCGCGAAGTCGCGGCCCAAAGTCTCCTCACGCACGCGCGTGACGGGAATACGGACCAGCGTATCAATCGGCCACGGCAGCGTGAAATGCAGCCCCGCGACCAGCGGCTCAGAGATTTCCTGTTCCGTGGCAGAACCCAGCCGTTCGCGAATGGCCACCTCGCCGGTGGGCACCACATGCACACACGTCAGCAGCAGCGCCACCACCGCCCCGGCCACCAATACCCGCGGCATCAGCCGGGCAATCACGCCATCGTCATCACCCTGACCGGCCAGGCCCACGCTATGCACCAAAACCATCCGCAGCCCCGCCAGCCAGGTGCTGGTAATCATCGGGAACAGCGGGGTAACATCGAGATCAATGGGCTCCTGATCGCTTTCTTCCACCACGGTGTAATCGCGGATGGCGCCCACGATCAATTCCAACCCCTGCAGGAATAGCAGCGTCAGCGCCACCACCCCGGCCAGTTCGCCCACGTAATTAAATTTCAACCACCCCATGACCAGCGCCGTACCCAGCAGCACCATCCCCAGCCAGTTGTACGACAGCACACTGCGGGCGGCCTCGCCAAAGAATTCCGTCTGCCGACGGATGCGGGCGTAATAATGCAAACCGACATACAACCCCGCGGTGCCCACGGCCAGCACCACCGACAACTCATCCAACGGCGTGCCGGAAATGGGCAGTTCTTTGCCCGCTTCGACATTGGCAAAGGCGCTCCATACCACCCACGCGCCGACCAACGCCAGCAACAAAGTAAAGCCCGCATTCAGCAGGGCCACCACGCGCTGGAAACTGATTTCCATCGCTGCGGTGGTGGTGCCCGGTTCGGCCACCACGGCCGGCGGGGCGCTATCGGCGGCATAGCTCATGCGGAAACCCGCAGCGGGGATCATACCCACACCTGCGGCCTGCGGGCCGTCGTGCGGGGCCTCGGTCTGGGCGTAATCCTGTTGTTGACTGGACGTGCGCAGGCCCCACCACGCGATGCCCAACTGGGCACACTGGGCCAGCGCCACCACCATGCCCACCCAGAAGCCCGTGGCCTGATAGCGCAGACCGCCGATCAACATGGTGCCGGCAATGGCCCCCATCAGGACGAAGCAGAGCAAGGTTATCCACTGGGCGCGTTTCACAGACGGCAATCCTTATATAGTGCTGGCCGGGGGGACGACAATGGGTTGTTCCCGCACCACCGGACTCAGGTTCCGCGACCGGCCGGGCGTGCCGGCCAGACGGATCGAGTTGACCACAATCACCACCACCCCCACCACATGGATGAGCGCCGCGGCCACCGGGCCGATCAGGCCAAAAGCGGCGCCGACGGCTTCGATCACGGCAAAGCCGATGGCGAGGGCCAAATTCTGGAAAATGGCCGAGCGCGTCTGCCGGGCCAGATAAATCAGCAGCGGGACGCGGGTGAGATCATCTTTGAGCAGGATGGCATCGGCGGCGGAAATCGCCACATCCGTACCGCGTACGCCCATGGCGATGCCCACACTGGCGGCCGCCAGCGACGGGGCATCATTGATGCCATCGCCCACCATCGCCACACCACGGTTGCCGCGCTGCAGTTGGCGGACGATGTCCACCTTCTGGCCGGGTAGCAGTTCGGAATAAATATCGTCACACCCCACCGCGCGGCCCACCAGTTCCGCGCTGCGCTTGCGGTCGCCGGTCAACATCGCCACGCGGCGCACGCCCAGGGCCCGCAACCGCTTGATGGTGCGCGCGGCTTCGGGACGAATTTCATCGGTCAACAGCAAGGCCCCCAGCAACACCCCCGCCCGCACCACAAACACCCCCACCAGCGGCAACGTCACATCAGCGGGTTCCAACGCCTGCGCCTGAATACGCAGATAT
>Ga0194061_1000231_pt1 | contig 33645 bp, 33 predicted proteins | sample SepL2221m_MetaG_FD_163423 | JGI IMG/M metagenome (GOLD analysis project Ga0194061, IMG submission 163423) | Anoxic zone freshwater microbial communities from boreal shield lake in IISD Experimental Lakes Area, Ontario, Canada - Sep2016-L224-21m | ecosystem: Environmental > Aquatic > Freshwater >... | reverse complement strand
GGCATGCCCATGACGCGCATTTTGGTTCTTTCCTGCGCCGATGCCGGCAGGCTAAGGGCGGTGGCTGCAGCGAAGCATGCGGCCAGTGCGGTAAGTTTGCGAAGTTTCACCAGAATCTCCTCTTAATAAATAATCGTATCGGGGCTTGCTTGATTCACGCTACCGCAGATGACAAAACAAATACCAAAAACCGGAGGCGAGTGCACTTATTTCGTGCATGCGAGCATATCACGCACCGGCGCCATGTACACGTCATGACGATTTGCACCGCAGCACACTGCGGCATGTCGCCCTTATGCCGCAGACAGGCGATAAAACGCAAGTCGCGTGCCATGTCGCGGGCGGGTGACATATCATCGCTCAATAGTTCCAATCGCACGCGCCCGCCATCCGGGCGCAGGGGGAGAGAAGCAATGCAACGACTTCAAGGAAAAACGGCGCTGGTCACCGGCGGCAATACCGGCATCGGCCGCGCCATCGCCCTGGCCTACGCCGCCGAGGGCGCCGATGTGGCCGTCGCCTGGATTGACCGCGAAAGCGAGGCCGACAGCCTGGTCGGAGAAGTCACCGCGCTCGGCCGGCGTGGCGTCGCCTTGCGTTGCGACGTCTCGAAAGAGGCCGATGTCATTGACCTGTTCAAGGGCGTTGACGCGGCCTTTGGCAAGCTCGACATACTGGTCAGCAACGCCGGTATCCAACGGCCGCAGGCCATCACCGAGATGAGCGTCGATGACTGGGACCGCATGATGTCGGTGCATTTGCGCGGTGCTTTTCTGGTCTCGCGTGAAGCGGCGCGGCGCATGATCCCGAACAAGCGCGGCTGGATGATTTTTACCTGCTCGCAACTCGGCTACATCGGCCGCGAGCGCTACACCGCGTATTCGGCGGCCAAGGCCGGCCTGATTGTGTTCATGCGATCGCTCGCCAAGGAACTCGCGCCGATGGGCATCCTCGTCAACGGCGTGTCACCCGGCCTGGTCGATACCGGCTTTGATCCGCTGGGTGAAGATGTGAAGCAAGCGCACGCCGCCAGCCTGCCGCTCAAACGCCTAGGTACGCCCGAGGACATGACTTCGGGCTACGTGTTTCTCGCCTCGGATGAGGCGCGCTACTACTGCGGGCAGTTGTTGCACCCGAACGGCGGGGAGATCATGCCGTGATACAGAGACGTCTGTGGAATCCGGTGCTTTGCATCGTAAACATTGCGAACTGAATTGCATCGGGCTCGCCAATATGGGTCATGGCTATGATATGCGTCCCTTGCAAGACGTAAGTTGGTCGGCACGATCACAAGCGACGCTTTTTCCGAATAACGACAACGACAACTTCGCCGATAGACTCCAGTGCTGTCCATGCAAGGAGGCCAGCCGCGAGACCAACGTACCATGGACTCACAAGTGGAGTGGCGATGGCCATGAACAAAATGGGCAACACAGGAAATTTCATGGCCTTGGAAACCAAGTTCAGGAATAAGGTGATCACGCAGAGCGCTGCACCGACCCAGAACAGCCACGTAATGTTCATAAACCATCCGACCCCGCCAAGGACGGGACCAGTTGTCGTAAATAAAAGCACAGGATTCATAACCGAGCTTTCAATTTCTTCTAAATTTTTTCAACATCGCCCCAGAATTGCATGGTCCATCAGTGACACGTTACCCTTGCTCCAGGAAGGACGCGAATCCTAGCGAGAATCGCTTCCATGCTTGCCTTGTAAATGCTGCAACTTCACCTGGAAGCGTTTGGGCGTGCGACCGACTCTCTATGCGGAAAATCTGTGCCAGTTGCTCTTGAGAGTCATCACGGTGCAGGTACATGAATATACGAGCTGCCATTGCTAGATGCCCCAGGTAATGAGGCCGATTGAGAGAATCAGACTCCGTTTCGAGAGCTTCATGAATGGCCTCGGTATACCTCACAAGCTCCGGGATCAGTTCATCTTTTGTCATTGAGAGACCTAACGAGGTTGCGCAAAAATCCGGCTTACAGTCAATGAGTCGCATTGCATTGTCCTGACCGTGGCCGAGGTGTTTGAGTTGATTTGCATTGGCTCAGTTTCTGCGAACTGGGGGTAATGCACAAACGACGAGGCATTTTGGACGTATCTACTGTGCATATCAGTATTTGTCCTTCTCATTGATTCTGTCCTGTTTTTGGGCAATGTGCTTCATGATGGTTATGAAGTGTGGCAGAGCCAATGTATAGACCTGATCGAAGGAAAGATCGGCGTTGAGTTCGTGATCGCCCCCAAATATCTGATTCAGCGCTTCCCCGGCCGCTTTTGCCTCTGGCGGTAAATCTACGGGGACGGTATTTGTTGTTTGATCATTTTTTAACAATTTTTCAAATTCCTCGTCCCAAATATCGCCAATCTCTCTGTTCGACAGAGCTGAGTGCGCATTTGCTTTCATATCGCCTCCTATTTTTCCAATTCAACAGGCACGACGCTCCAATCCGTGAAGCACGGTCTCAATAAACGAGGCCTGACGTTTGTGCCACGTGAATCAAAGTTCGCTGTGTCATCGCGGCAATTCGCTTTGCCGATATTGAGCTACTTGTAATTATACACTAATAGTGTTTTAATATGGTGTATGAAAATTACGGACCCTCTTGCAACCCCAAGCTACTCGCTCGCAGACCTGTGTGTGCTTGCTGATCTTCCGCTGCGTACCGCCCGCTATTACGTTCAGATTGGCCTGGTAGATCGCCCCCAGGGGGAAACACGCGCCGCCCGCTACGGGCCGCAGCATCTTGAGCAACTTTTGCTGATCAAGAAGTGGACGACCGCAGGTGTTTCGCTGGAGCGTGTCAGTGAATTGCTGCGTGGTGGGGAGGAACCGATCCCGCCCCGCCCACGGGCAGCGGGGTCGATAGAGGTATGCAGTCATCTGACGGTGGCAGATGGCATTGAACTCGTCATCGAACCTGGCCGGGCGGGTTTGTCGCCGGAGCAAGTGCGAAGCTTTGTCAAAGGCGTGATGGCGATGTTTTCCCAAGTGAGTGGTGCGCAATCAGCTCAGGCTGCGCCAAAATCCAAAACGAGCGCGGACTGAAAGGGCAGAATGATGGATAAGCAGATATCTGCGCGGTTGCAAACCACGGACGGTGCGCCTGTAATGTTCAAGGGCGTCAAGGTGAATGGCGAGCTGCGCGGCCTGATGTTAGAGGCGCGTATAGAGCAGCGCTTTTGCAACCAGACCGATAAGAATGTCGAGGTCGTTTATACCTTTCCCTTGCCCTGGAGGGCTGTTCTTTTGGCCGTCGATGTCCAACTGGGGGCCAAGCACCTGACTGGAGTGGTTGTCGAGAAAAAGCGGGCCGAAGCGGAGTACGAGGAGGCGATCTCCGAGGGCGATACGGCGATCATGCTGGAGAAGAACCACGATCAAAGCTACACCCTGAATCTTGGCAATCTGGCTGCGCAAGAGGACTGTATGGTCACCTTGCGCTACGCACAGACTTTGCAGTTCGAGCAGCGTGGTCTGCGCCTGCTGATTCCCACGGTGATTGCGCCGCGTTATGGCGATGCGATCGTTGACGGCGGCCTAAGTCCGCATCAGGCACCCAGTCATAACCTGCTCGCGGATTATCCCTTTGATATAGAGCTGCGGCTGTACGGTGATCTGGCTGGTGCGCGTGTCGCCTCGCCTAGCCATCCCATCAGCGTCGCTCGCAGTGCTCCCGCAGAAGGCGGGGTGTTGACCGTGTCGCTGACGCGCCGTGGCGCTTTGGATCGGGATTTCCTGTTGGTCGTCGATCAAATGACGCAGGCGTCACCCGCCATTGTCGCGCGTGACTGTGTCGATCCTAAATGTGTAGTCGCGCTCGCCAGCTTCTGCCCACGTATCCGCGGTGATGTGCCTGCAAACATTGCCGTCAAAATCCTGGTTGATTGCTCCGGCTCCATGGCCGAGGACAGTATCGAAGCGGCCAAGCGTTCCCTGCAATCGGTTATTGCACAATTTGCAAAGGGTGATCGCTTTTCCCTTTCCAGATTCGGGAGCAGTGTTGTGCATCGTTCGCGCGGAATGTGGCAGGTGACCGTAACCACACGCATGGCAGCGCAACGCTGGGTTGATTCTCTGCAGGCCGACCTCGGGGGTACGGAAATGGAGGCCGCGCTCGCTTCCACCTTCAAGCTCGCCCAAACAGTGCCAAGCGACGTGCTGATTGTGACCGATGGCGAAATCGATGCGATAGACAGCACGATCAAGACCGCCAAGGCGTCGGGTCACCGGTTGTTTGTGGTCGGGATCGGCAGCAGCCCGGCAGAAATCCATTTGCGTCGATTGGCAGAAGAGACGGGGGGCGCCTGCGACTTTGTCGCGCCGGGGGAGGCGGTGGAACCGGCCGTTCTTCGCATGTTTGCGCGTTTGCGCTCGCCTCGATTGGCGGGGCTGAGAATAGAGTGGCCTGCTGGCGCCACGCCCGAGTGGGCGTCACCCGTGCCGGCGTACGCGTTCGATGGGGATACGGTCAACGTGTTTGGTTTATTTCGAAGCGCACCCAGCGGGGAGGTGCGTTTGTTGGGCACTGATTCACCTGTTGGCAAGTTCGACGAGATTGGTCGCGCCGGGTTCGATCCCCTCATGGCGTCTGGAGACACTTTGACAAAACTGATGGGAATGGCGCGTATCGACGCCCTCCAGGCGGATTTTTGGCCGGCAAGCTTCGCTCAGATTGCTCAACTGGCTGTTACCTATCAGTTAGTAACGGACTATACGAATTTTTTACTGGTTCATCAGCGCGCCGAAGCCGAAAAGCCGGTGGATATGCCTGAGTTGCACAAGGTAGATCAGATGGTCCCAGCGGGCTGGGGAGGTATGGGGACTGTGATGGCTCTCAAATATAACGGTTCACACATTGAATGCCGGGTGGCCAATCGTGGTGTGCCAATTTTCCGTACAAGGGGACCCAATGCCTGGGATGACACGGTCAAGTTCTGCGCGTTTGATACGCTGGTCCCTGACTTTCTGCGTGAGCAGACTGACACCATTGACTACGGGGATCGACGATACTGGTCCGATTCGTCGGGTTATTCCGGACTGACACCGCTTGGTTTGAGCGAATGGTTGCGCATTACACCGGTGGCCGATTGGCCTCAAACCTACCAAGAATTACTTAAGGCCGGGCTTGGTGCGTGGGTCGTCGAATGGATTGAACTTGTCATAGCCATCCATGAGGGGCGGTCACTTCCTGAGCAATCTGTCATTGAGGCGTTCCTCTATGTGATGTCGCAACGAGATACGCGTGAGTCGATGATGAAGTCTCTTGGACTTGTACAAAGCGTCAAGGTCACGGCGCAGCGGCTTAATCGTTTATTCAGCCAAGGCGTGGCTACTGCTCGTCCGACATTCGATGCGCGGCTGGTAGAGAACATTTCCTTGGCGTTGGATGGCATGACCGCAGATGCGTGGCCGGATACGGTTTATGCCTTCGATGCGTAATAGAATCCACTGCGACAATCCCCGAACAAGATGAAATCTCTATGATTATTCTTTCAAGGTGCTACTCGTTTCTCGATCGACATTGCGTGATCTATCGCCACAACCGATTTTGCACCACCTCTATGCTATGTAACAGCGGGGATAGCGACATAGTGGGTAACGTGGAAAAACACAAATGAACGGTGAAAATGAAGGCATCACAGAAAAATCAATGGAGGCAACACTAACCATGCTCACTATTGTTCTGCGCGCCACCGCGACCCTTGTTTGCCTAATGCTGCTGTTCCCGCCTTTCGTGGGCGAGGTTGGTGCCGGGCAACGGTTTTTCCGAGGGTATGGACTTCTCTTTTCGCCGCCAGTGGTATCAGAGCACTATGCCCCCCTCTCGGCAACGGTCGATGTGGGCCTTCTTGCAACGCAGGTCGCCGCCGTTACCATCGTAGCCCTTCTGGTTTGGCTGTCTTCTAGGCGCTAGAAAAAGCCACATTGCGCTGTATTTCCACCAATCGGGGGTGCCGGGCTGCGATGTATGGTAAAGCTACTTGGGTGAAGGGATGTTCTGCGCCTTCAACACGCCACCAATAGTACCGATTATCCAAGCAATAGTTGACCAGATGTGCCAGCCCAACGACATACTCATTCTCTCCCTTGCGCTCACCCCATAAGCGATGGCTACAAAAGCGATTATTAAGTAAACGGCACCGAGAACAATAGAAGTACGCGACCAATGGTGGGGGGCCATTCTTGTGCCTGCGAACACCCCAAGACCAGCGCTAATTGCGTTGATTCCAAAGTTCGCTAAACCAATGCTTATGGTATCCAACTGTGGAACGATGTTGACAGTGCTTGTAATGTTCCAAGCGAGTGTAAGCAATATCCAACTCACTGCAGTTGCAGCAAGCGCAACAGGAAGCACCAGGAGCCAACGTGCGGTGTGGTTCATGGGAGCTGGTTGAGCGGGGCTTTTAGGAAGTTTGCTAGTAGATGATCAACGACGTCGCGATTCTGGAGCGTGCCACGTAATGATAGTGCTGGGAGACTGACGATGAAAGAACCTTGGAAAAGTATCGTCGGCGTGCTCACTCTTTTCGTCTGCACGGTGATGATTGCTCTAGCGCTGCCGGACACCTCGACCTTTGACTTCTGGATTGGCATCTGCGCATACACGATCGCCCTGCTTGTCGTGGTCGTATGGCTAACCTGACCCAGCGTCCGGCCCGTCCACTCGATCTAGGCGCGTAGTTCCCGAAACTCGGCAACCGCAACGGCGCGATCAGCCGCAACAGACTTGCGAAGCGCCTTGATCCGCTCGATCTCGTGCATTGTCTGGGCAGAGAAGTACGACTCCCCGCAATGAGGACATGACCACATGGGAATGCCTTCAATTACCAGGAGAGACGCGCCATGGCCAAAGCTGCGCGTGACCTTCCGGGGTTCGACGCCCGTTTTGGCGCATGACGCGCAGACGATTTTAGACAAGATAGATGGTGATGACGAAGAGAGTGCCGATCGGATTGAGTTTGACGATGGCTTCCGCTGCTCGGCCGTCGATCGTGCGGCCACTGACAAGGAGCTTGACCTCTCGCGTTTTGCCGTCGCGCTGACGCGCGGTGATTTCACCCGTGAGGATGATGGTTTCGAGATCAAGGATCGTGAGGTCGTCATCGTCAAGTTCTTCCGCAGCATGGAGTGATACAACATAGTTCAGCGACCGAACGCAGTCGCGAATACGGCTGATCGACGGCTGTGCCATTGGTCAATTGTAGCGAAGATTCCATTGAGCGGCTAACGAGCAGCGTCTTTTCTAGGTATATGGCTGGAAACCCGCTACTGGCGCGGGTTTCCAGCGATTGTGCTCTAAAAAAGGTGTACCGACAGCGGCGCAAAAAATCCGATCAGGCAGAACACCACTGCTGCAATCCCCAGCCCGACCGACCCCCACATCAGCGCCACCACACCGGTAATCACCTGCGCCGAGGCGAGCACGATGGCGATTTGCGTCGCCGCCGAGGCCAGTTCGTAGTGATGGTAGGCGGCGAGGTTGCGGTCGCGGTTTTTTTCCGCCGTCTTGGCGCGTGCCGCCAGTTCCTTGCGGCCTTCCTGTGTTTCGGGTTCCGTGTCGTAGCGCGCCGCGGTTTTTTTCCATTCGTCGATGCGCTTTTGCAGCGCTTCCTTTGCCGACGGTGTGGCCGCCTGTGCAAGTCCGAGTTCGGCCGATTCGGCGGCAGTACGCAGCGTCGTCATGCGTATGGTCTTGGCCTGGAAAAACGCCCAATGGTTGGATGCCTCGATGTTCTGGCTGATGGCCAGGGTTTGCGCGCTTTTGCCCAGGGTCTCCGAAAACGCCAGCACCACGGCGAGAATGGAGATGAACATGGCGATTTTTTTGTTCGACGGATCGATGTGTGCGCCTGCTGACATGGCGGCCTCCTTGCAGGGTTGAGATTGCTGAAAGGGCGCAATAATGCCACTGTTTGGCAGTCGGTGGCGCGATTCGGTCAGTGCCTCTGCGCCAACATTGACACTGGCGAAGCGGCGCGCCTAAACTGGCCCGGGTGCAGTCGGATTGCCGGAGCATCCGCAATGTGAGCGGTTCATTATTACAATCGGCACCTCCCTCCCGGGTGAGCGCCGCCATGCGGGATAAACGCGCAACAAATCAAGGAGGCAATCGTCATGTTCAGAACCCTGGTACTGTGTTTTGTCATGTTTGCGGCCGGCGCGGGGTTCTCCGCCCATGCGCAGACCTACCCGTCCAAGCCCATTCGCATTGTCGTGCCCTATACCGCCGGCGGCCCGGCCGACCTCTTGGTGCGCGCCCTGGGACAAAAGCTGGCCGAACTGTGGGGGCAGCAGGTGGTGGTGGATAACCGGCCCGGTGCCAACGAGATTATCGCCGCCGAGGCCGTGGCCAAGTCGCCGGGCGATGGTTACACCTTTTTGCTCGCTTCCGACGCGGTGTTCTCGCTCAATCCCTACCTGTACTCAAAAATTCCCTACGACCCGGCAAAAGATTTTGTCGCCGTTTCCAAGATCGTCAATGCCAATCTCATGCTGGTGGCGCGCAACGGTTTTCCGGCAAACAACGTCAAGGAACTGATCGAATACGCAAAGCAGAATCCGGGCAAGATCAATTACGGGTCGGTCGGCGCGGGCGGGGTCAATCACCTTTCGATGTCCTGGTTTAACAGCCAGCAGGGTTTGCGCATGGAGCATGTTCCCTACAAGGGCCTCGTGCAGGGGCTTGCGGACATCGCCGAGGGCCGGCTGGATGTGATGTTCGCGGTCATTGGCGGTGCGGCACCCCTGATCAAGGCGGACCGGATCAGGGGCATTGCCGTATCGGGTCGCAGCCGCAATGCCATCATTCCCAATGTGCCGACCTTTGCCGAGGCCGGTTATCCGAATTTCGACGCGTCGTTCTACTTCGGAATCGTCGCCCCGGCCGGCACGCCGCGCGATATCGTCAGCAAGTTCGCCACCGAGGCGGGCAAGATCGTCAACGCGCCCGAGTTCAAGGAAAAATACCTCAACAATCTTGGCTTTGAGGCGGTCGGGGATACGCCGGACCAGTTTGCCGCCTTCCTCAAGACTGACCGCGAACTGGCGGCGAAAAAGGTGCAGGCCTCTGGCGCGAAACTGGATTGATGCGGGATGAATAGCGTGCTGCGCGCACTGGTTCTTGCGGCCGCGTTGTTTGCCGGCGCGGCCCTGGCACAGGGTTACCCGGCAAAACCGGTGCGCATTATCGTGCCCTATCCGCCGGGCGGCGGCACCGACGTGGTGGCACGCGCTATTGCGCAGAAATTCCAGGAGAGCACCGGCCAGGCCATGGTAGTGGACAACCGGCCGGGAGCGAGCGAGTTGATCGGCACCGAGGCGGCGGCCAAGGCGGCGCCCGACGGTTACACCATGCTGCTCACCACCAATGCCTATTCCATCAACGCCTCATTGCTGCCCAAGCTGCCCTACGACAGTGCCAATGGCTTCATCCCGGTGACATTGCTCGCCACCGCGCCCTTTGCGTTTGTGGTGAACCCGCAGGTGCCGGTGAAAACCATGCAGGAACTGGCGGCGCTCGCGCGCGCCCAGCCCGGACGGCTTAACTACGCCTCGCTTGGTTCGGGTTCGCCGCACCAGATGGCGATGGAGTACTTCAAAAAGCTCGCCGGGATTGATATCGTCGGCATTCCATACAAGGGGCTGGCACCCGCGCTCACCGCCGGCATCGCCGGCGAGGTGCAGGTGGTGGTTACCGGGCTCACCGCCGGCCTGGCGCAGGTGAGGGCGGGGAAGCTGCGCGCACTCGCCGTCACCACCAGCAAGCCATCGACCGCCGCGCCCGAATTGCCGACCGTGGCCGATTCGGGCTTTCCCGGTTACGACTTGTACGCCTGGTATGGCGTGCTGTTGCCGGCGGGAACGCCCACCGATATTGTCGCAAAACTCAATGCCGAGCTGGTCAAGGCGCTCAACGCACCGGATATCAAGGAGCGGTTCAAGGGTGTCGGCGTGGATACCGCGCCGATGACGCCCGCCGCCTTTGCCGACTTCATGCGCGAGGACCTGCAATTGTGGACGCGCATCGTCAAGCTGGTCGATGCCAAACCGGAATAATTTCCCCATCGTTAAGGACGCAATGAAACCGCAGAAAAAAATGCAATCGGATATCGCCTGGAGCAGCCACGACCGCATCGGCGTGCTCGGCTATGACCTGACGCGCGATTTAATGGGCAAGATCAATCTTGGCGACATGGGTTTTCTGGAGATTGCCGGACGCCTGCCCAACGCGCGCGAGTCGCGCATGTTCAATGCCTTGCTGGTGACACTGGTCGAGCACGGCATCGTGCCCTCGACGCTGGCGACACGCCTCACCTACGCCGGTGCGCCCGAGTCCATCCAGGGCGCGGTTGCCGCGGGACTGCTGGGCCTGGGGAACGTGTTTGTCGGCTCAACCGAGGGCGCCGCCCGCATGCTCAAGGATGCCTTGCCCGACCCCAAGGTAAAGGTGGCCTTGCCGGCGCTCGCCGAGCGCATCGTCGGCGAATATCGTGCGGCAAAAAAAATCCTGCCCGGCTTTGGTCATCCCATCCACAAACCCGTCGATCCGCGCAGCGTTAGGCTGTTTGCGGTGGCACGCGCCACAGGCTTCTCCGGCCCTTACATTCGCTTGATGCAACAAGTGCAGAAAAAAGCCGAAAAAGCCTTTGAGCGCAGCCTGCCCATCAATGCCACCGGTGCGATAGGGGCCATTTGCTGTGAAATGGGCCTGCCCTGGCAGGTGTGCAGGGGCATGGGCGTGATGGCCCGCGCGGTGGGACTGGTCGGACACATCCTGGAAGAGAGCCGCAACCCGATTGCGCTGGAAGTGTGGCGCCGCACAGAGGAGGAAGCCAGCGCGAAAGTGCATGGCAAACTGCGGCGCAAAAAATGAGCGGCCCGCAAAAGACGCCGCTGCAGGTGATTAGCGCCTACCCGGCGCACCGTTCCACCCTGTGCTCCATGCTCGAGAGTCGCGCGGCCGTCGCGCCCGGGCGCGAGTTCATTGCGTACGAGGGGGCGTCGCTCGGCTACGGCGAGGTCGCAGCCCTGGTCGGACGCGCCGCCACCATGTATGCAGCTAGAGGCGTGAAGGCCGGGGATCGTCTGGGCGTCATGTCGCTCAACCATCCTTCCACCGTAATCACGCTTTACGCGTTGGCACGCCTGGGTGCCATCATGGTGCCGGTCAATCCGGATTTCCGTGCTGTCGAGGCGCGCTATGTGCTCGAACACGCACAGGTTTGCGGCGTGTTGTGTTCACCCGAAGCGCTGCCTACGGTGCGCGAGGCATGCGCCAAGGCAACACCGGCGCCATGGGTGATGCTCAACGAATCAGGCGAAGAGAACATGCCGGTATTCGCCACGGTTCTTGCCGCAACCCAAGGCGTAATCCCGCCTGATGCGGGGAAGCCGGATTCGACCTGCATTTTCATCTATACCTCGGGCACCACCGGCTTTCCCAAGGGGGTCATGCACAGCCAGCGCAACATGCTGCTCGCCGGCGAGGCCTTTGTGCAGCGCATGTACTTGCAGCCAGAGGACAGGCTCATGTGCATCCTGCCGATGTTCCACATCAATGCACTGTTTTATTCCCTCAGCGGTTCGCTTGCCGCAGGCGCGACGCTGATCCTGGTGCCGCGATTTTCCGCCGCGGCCTTCTGGACCACGGCGGCAGCGACACGGGCGACCGAGGTCAACACCATCGCCGCCGTGTCCAATATCCTGATGCGCCGGTCGCGAACCGAGTTCGTCCCCGGGCATTGCCTGCAAAAAATCTATGGCGGGCCGTTTGGCGATGAGGTGTACCGCGTATTCCAGGGCGAGTTTGGCGTGCCCACGCTGATTGAGGGCTATGCCATGTCGGAGATTCCGGGTGCGCTCAACAACCCCTTCCCTGGCCCGCACAAAATCGGCAGCATGGGCAAACCCAGCGTGCATCCGGATCCGGCCATCAAGCTAACCGAAATGAAGGTCATGGATGACGATGGCCGCGAGACCCCTACGGGCAAAACCGGAGAACTGGTGGTGCGCACACCGATGCTGATGAAGGGCTATTACCGCGACCCGGAGCAGACGGCGGCGGCATTTCGCGACGGCTGGTTTCTCACTGGCGACCTGGGCTGGTGTGACGAGGACGGTTACCTGTGGTTCGTGGCGCGAAAAAAAGACATTATTCGCAAGCGCGGTGAGAATATTTCCGGTGCCGAACTGGACAGGGTGGTGGAGAGTCATCCGGATGTGTTGCAGGCGGCCGCCATTCCGGTGCCTGACGAACTGGGTGAAGACGAGATCCTGGTTGCGGTCGTCGCCAAACCCGGAGCAACACCCACCGCGCAGGCGATTGCCGACTGGTGTCGCGAGCGCCTGGCCGCGATCAAGGTCCCGCGTTACGTGGTATTCGTTGATGCGCTTCCGCGCACGCCCACACACCGCGTGGAGAAATTCAAGATGCGCGCCGACAAAACACTGCGCGAGCGAGCCAGCGACCTGGGTTCAGGCCGTCGCTAGAAGCGGTTGCCGCGCAAGGACGATCTGCGCATCGAGTTTTTCACGCAATACCTCCCCGAGCAGGATCACCACCGGGCCCTTGCCCGTTTCGGCGGCAAGCGCAGGCAGTTCTGCCAGCGTGCCATAGCGCGACGCGGCGTTCTCCAGCGATACCGATTCGACCAGCGCAATCGGCGTTCCCGGGGCGCGTCCGCGTGCCATCAAGGCGGTACTGATCGCATCGGCCTGACCGGCGCCCATGTAGATGGCAACCGAATCGGCGGCGAGCGCGCCGGCCACCCAGTCGCTGGCGTGTTCGGTTTCACCAACACGGGGCGTGACAAAGGCGACGTTGCGCGACAGGCCGCGGCGGGTCAGCGACACGCCGATTTGCGCGCTCGCGGCGAGCGCGGCGGTAATGCCAGGCACCACCTCGAAGGCGATGCCGGCGGCAGACAACGCGTCAATTTCTTCCTGCGCACGACCGAACAGCATCGGGTCGCCACCCTTGAGACGTACCACGATTTTATGTTTTCGTGCCGCGTCGATCAGGCGTTTGTTGATGAACTTCTGCGCCGTGGAATGCTTGCCGCAGCGCTTGCCGACGGCGATTTTCTGCGCTTTCGCGGCGAGGGACAGTGTGTCCGGGTGCACCAGTGCGTCGTGAAAAACGATGTCCGCCTGTTCCAGCAGGCGCGCCGCGCGCAGCGTGAGCAAGTCCGGTGCGCCGGGGCCGGCACCGACAAGGAAGACGGTAGCGCTCAAACTATGTCCGAAAAGTGCTGCTGCGCGCGCCACCATGCGCCCGGTTCCAATGCTTCGCCGTTTTTCGTACCGCAGGCGGGGGAGCCGACGTGCGGCACCTTATAGGTGGTGAGGTAGGCGTGGACTTCCTGCCTGCTCCAGTCGGACAGGAGTTGGAACTCGCGAACGCCATACCCGGCATCGAAAGCCAGCGGTGCGGCGGCGGTGCTGATCAAGGCGCCTTTCCCGGCAAGTGCACCGGATGCCGGTGTGATTGTGGTAATCGCATATCGGTAGTTGTCACAGACCGCCTTGATCAGATTCAGACGGTCACCTTGCATGTCGCCTGTATCGAGTGCGACTACGCTGATGTCCAGGCTGCGGCGCAGGATCACGTGGGTGATCACCATATCCGCCGGCGACAGCCGCGAAACCAGTGTTGCCGGAACATGCGTGCCGGCAATTTCTGCGAGGTGAGCCTCAAGCGCCGCGATTTTCGCGGTAAGTGAGGGGCTGAATTGGGTCGATGTGAAAAAGCGTTTGAACATGCTCGGTCTTCCGGTTAGGCGCTGAGGCGGCGCCGGAACAGCGGTTGCGGCCGTTCGACCGATATCTGATAGGCCTCGGTGAAGTCCTTGAACGCAGACAAGGCTTCTTTCGCATCTTCACCCTCGCGCAACGCAATGGCATCGAAGCCGACGCGCGACAGGTAGAAGACGTTGTCGCGCAGCACGTCGCCGATGGCGCGCAATTCGCCGCCGTAGCCGTAGCGCTCGCGCAGCAGGCGCGCGCTCGAGTAACCGCGCCCGTCGGTAAAGGCGGGAAAGTGCACAGCGATGAGCGGCAGCACGGCAAAATCGGTGGCAAGAACCGCCGGTTCGTCGTCAGGCTTGAGCCAGACGCCGGTGCGCCCGATGCGCGCTAGCAGGATTTCGCGTTTGGCGAGCCACAAGGACAGCGGAACGATAACGTCGCCGGAAGCGGGAAAGGCATCGCCTTCCTGAATCAGCTTCCAGTCATCCGCGGCAAGTTTTTGGTGTTTGATGAGTGTTGGCATGCTTTTAATCCTTGTTTAGGCAAGGGCGACCGTGTCCGGCCGTGCCGTGCGGGCATAGACCTGCTGTTTGAAGGGCTCGAGTCCGATACGGCGCACCGTGTCGATAAAGCGTTCTTCATCGCCTTCGCGCCTGGCGAGGTAGCAATCGATGAGCTTTTCGACCACGTCCGGAATTTCCTCCTGGGCGAATGACGGACCGAGCACCTTGCCCAGCGAGGCATCGACGCCTTGAGACCCGCCTATCGACACCTGGTACCACTCCTCGCCGGCCTTATCCACGCCGAGAATGCCGATGTGTCCGACATGGTGGTGGCCGCAGGAATTGATGCAGCCGGAGATGTTGAGATCGAGCTCGCCGATGTCGTGCAGGTAATCAAGATCATCGAAACGGCGCTGGATGGCGTCGGCCACCGGGATGGACTTGGCGTTGGCGAGCGAGCAAAAGTCGCCGCCGGGGCAGGCGATGATGTTGGTCAAAAGGCCGATGTTGGGCGTGGCGAGCCCGAGTTTTTTCGCCGCCTCCCATAGTGCGACAAGGTCGGCTTTGCGCACGTCGGCGAGGATCAGGTTTTGCTCGTGCGAGACGCGCAGCTCACCGAAGGAATAACTGTCGGCGAGCGCGGCAATGGCGTCCATCTGGTCGGCGGTGGCGTCGCCCGGGGCCACGCCGGTCTTTTTCAGCGATAGTGTCACCGCCGCGTAGCCGCGCACCTTGTGTGCGTGCACGTTGCGCTTTACCCAGGCGGCAAAGCCGGGGCGCGCCGCCAGCGCCATTTCGTAATCGACGCTGTCTGCCGGCAGGGACTGGTATTGCGGCCGGGTGAAGCGCGCCTCAATGCGTTCGACTTCCTCGGAGATCAGTGTCGCGGGGCCGTCCTTGAGATGGGCCCATTCTTCCTCGACTTTTTGCGCGAACACTGCCGGCGTGAGCTCCTTTACCAGGATCTTGATGCGCGCCTTGTACTTGTTGTCGCGGCGGCCGTAGCGGTTGTACACGCGCAGCACCGCATCAAGGTAAGTGAGAAGGTGCTGCCAGGGCAGGAACTCGCGGATAAAGTGGCCGATGATGGGCGTGCGGCCGAGGCCGCCGCCGGCGAGCACGCGAAAACCGATTTCGCCTTGCGCATTTTTCACCGCCTGCAGGCCGATGTCGTGCACTTGTATCGCCGCGCGGTCGTGTGTTGCACCGGTCACTGCGATCTTGAATTTTCGTGGCAGGAAGGCGAACTCCGGATGCAGCGTTGACCACTGCCGGATCAGCTCGCACCAGACAAAGGAATCCACGAGCTCATCCGGCGCGATGCCGGCGAAATGGTCGGTGGTGGTGTTGCGCACGCAGTTGCCCGAGGTCTGGATGGCGTGCATTTCTACCGAGGCGAGTTCGGCAAGGATGTCCGGCACCGATTCGAGCGCCGGCCAGTTGAACTGGATGTTTTGCCGCGTGCTGAAATGGCCGTAGCCGCGATCGTACTTGCGCGCGATGTGCGCGAGCTTGCGTAACTGCTTTGCCGACAACAGGCCGTAGGGAATCGCGACGCGCAGCATCGGCGCATGGCGCTGAATGTAAAGGCCGTTTTGCAGGCGCAGCGGACGGAAGTCGTCTTCAGACAACTTGCCTGCAAGGTAACGCCGCGTCTGGTCGCGAAACTGCGCGACACGTTCGTCAACAATGCGTTGGTCTATGTCGTCGTATTGATACATAGTTTCACCAAAAGTTGTCGCGGCCCCGCTTGCGGGCCGTCGAAAATGCATTTGCTTATTTGGATGCTTCCCAAGCAGGCCGCAATCGTAATAAACTCTGGTTATTATGAAAAAGAATAACAAGAGATATATAAATAACTAATTGGTATATAAAGAAGGCAAGACCATGAATTTTCAGCAATTGCGTTACGTACGCGAAACCGTCCGACAGGGCCTGAACCTGACTGAGGCGGCCAATACCCTGCATACCTCGCAGCCCGGCGTGTCCAAGCAGATCAAGGAATTCGAAGAGGAACTCGGCATTGAGATTTTCGAGCGCCGCGGCAAGCGCTTTGTCGCCTTGACCGAACCGGGCACGGCGGTGCTGAAGATTATCGAGCGGGTGCTGCAGGAAGTGGACAACCTCAAGCGCGTGGGTGGTGAGTACCAGGACAAGCGCGCTGGTACGCTGACTATTGCGACAACGCACACCCAGGCGCGCTATGCGCTGCCGAAAATTGTGCATGAATTCAAAAAGCGCTACCCCAAGGTCAAGCTGACGCTGCAGCAGGGCAATCCGCCGCAACTGGCGCAAATGGCTATAGCCGGCGATGCCGACATCGCCATCGCCACAGAATCCCTCGATCACTACCCGCAATTGCTGGCCTTGCCGGCTTATACCTGGCACCACTGTGTAGTGGTAACGCCAAAGCATCCGCTTGCCAGGGTTGAGCGCCTCACCCTGGAGGAACTGGCCAAGTACCCGATTGTCACCTACGACCCGGCGTTTACCGGCCGCTCACACATTGACGAGGCTTTCACCATGCGCGGGCTCAAGGCCGACATCGTGTTGTCGGCGATCGACTCGGACGTTATCAAGACCTATGTCGAACTTGGCCTCGGCGTGGGCATTGTTGCGGCGATGGCGTTTGACGCCAAACGCGACAGCCATTTGCGTGCCATCGATGCGGGCCACCTGTTTCGTTCCTCGACCACGCGCGTCGCGCTGCGCCGCGGCGTGATGATGCGCGGCTACGCTTATGAATTCATCGAGTTGTTTGCGCCGCAACTCAATCGCAAGACCATAGACAAGGCGATGGCGGGCGGGCAGGAGAACTACGAGTTGTAGTGGCAGGCGATCGGCGCTGCGGTCCTTGCATCGGCCCCGCCGGCAAAACGCGCGTATTACTTCCACATCCGAGGGTCAAAAGTGTACGGTTTAGGTGGAGATGCATTAATCTTGGGGAAATCAGGATGCGCGGGGTTGAGCAGGTAATTGTATTCGCCAAGTGTCACGGCGGAGGGAACTTGCAGTACGGCGCTACGTTTATTTGCCAGCCATTGTGAGCCGATATCCGCGGTGGAGCGCGGCGGTGGGACGTCGCGCCAATCGGTGGGTAGGTCTGCGCTTGAAAGTATGGAGACCAAGCCGTCCGGAATCGAAATTTCGATTGACGAGAAGGCGATCGCTTTCTCTTGCATCCCGAAATGTACAAACACTTCAAGTGCCGCCAGAGACAGGGTCGTGGCGCAGTAGACAATCGGAGCGCCTTTGTGGTGCCAACGAGCGCCAACATTACGGGCGCCTTGGCCGCTCAATGCATCATCGGCGTGTTTTGTTTTTCCGATGCGATATGCGGTTCTCAAGCGAGAAAGCCATGTTCCATACGAAGGAGCAGGTCTTCGACTTCGCGCGCGCCTGCGTCAGTTGTAAGTAGCTCGCGAGGAATTTTTTTATTCAGCCCGAACTGCGGTTGGTTAATCCAGGCATGTGCCTCATCCGCGCCCTCCAGCACGGTATCGGCGAGAGCCATGATCTTTGCCGTCCGGTAGAGACGATCGGAGGACACAGGGTCAATCGACTTCTTTGGGGTATGTTGCCAGCGAATGAAGGTTTTTTCGCTCACGCCTAATAGTGCGGATATCTCAATATTACTGAACCCAGAAAGCTGCTTGAAGCGGATAGCGCACCCGGCAGGCAGTCCCAGGGACACAATCGAATGGAAGGCAAATGACTTTTGGGGAGCTTTTATTCCAAGCAGCTTTTTCCCACCCAGATACTCGATGACGCTCAGTAATTCATTTTGGCTCATGGCAGTTCACCTGGAGAGTGGTTGGGGTAATGGACATTTGTCAGTATTCTAACTGAAAATAGTCACAATTTCACAAGCCTGGTTATGAATGAGACCGTGCGAGTACCTAAAGCCCGAGCCGTTGCCAGATGGTCGAAACGGATCCCGCCTGGTTCATTGAATAAAAATGCAGGCCGGGCGCGCCTTGTGACAGAAGGCGGTCGCACAACTCGGTGATGACATCGAGTCCAAAACTCCTGATCGACGCGCTGTCGTCGCCAAAGCCCTGCATTTTCAGGCGTAGCCAGCGCGGGATTTCAGTGCCGCAGGCGTCCGAGAAGCGCGCCAGCTGGGAGAAATTGCCGATCGGCATGATGCCCGGGACGATGGGGACGGCCACGCCCAGCGCCTCGCATTCGTCGACAAACCTGAAATAGGCGTCGGCATTGAAAAAATACTGCGTGATGGCCACATCGGCGCCGGCGTCGATTTTGCGTTTGAAATTGCGCACATCGTCCTGTGGGCTGCGCGCCTGCGGATGCATTTCCGGGTAACAGGCGACATCGATGCTGAAATGATCGCCGGTGGTCTCGCGGATAAAGGCCACCAGTTCGCTGGCGTAGCGCAGGTCGCCGACACTCGCCGCGCCCGAGGGCAGGTCGCCGCGCAACGCGACGATATGCTTGATGCCTTTTGATTTGTACAGCGCCAGGGTCGCGGCGATATCGGCGCGGGTCGAGCCTATGCAGGAGATGTGCGGCGCGGCCTCATGCCCGTCGGCGATAATTTCAAGCACCGAACCAAGCGTTCTTTCCTGGGTGGAACCGCCGGCACCATAGGTGACCGAGAAAAAGCGCGGCTTCAATTGCGCCAGCTGTTTCCAGGTCGAGCGCAGCTTTTCCACTCCCTCCGGTGTTTTGGGCGGAAAGAATTCGAAGCTGAATGTGCGTGGAAAGTTCTTTTGCGATTCCATGACGTCTTACCTGGCCGTTGCCGGCCTGAAGTTGATGCTGGCAAGGAATTCATCCACCAGCGGCAGCCAGGCTTTCATGCCGGTGTAAAAATAGGCGTGTCCGTCCTGGCCGTGGAGAGGAACGATAAGCAGGTCGCCACGGCCGCCGGCGCGCACATAGGAAGAAAACAATTGCTTGGCGACGGCCGGCGTGAAAGAGCGGTCGTTCTCGGCGTACAGCCAGAACGATGGCGCGCGCGATTCGGCGCCGAAAACACCAAAGGCCTCGGCGAGTTTCGGCAGTTCGCAAATGCTGTAGTCGCTGACGGCGCCGCGGCCGCCGGCGAAGTTGATGGTGCCGGCGAGCCCGGGTATCGGCTGGGTGGCCGCGGCGAGCGAGCCAAAGCCGCCGGCGGCCACGCCGACCAGCAGCACTTTTGTGGCGTCAATGAAAGGCTCGGTGGAAAGTGCGCTGATGGTGGCAAGGATGTCGCGCGCGGTTTCCATTCCGGCAAAGCGGTAGTCCGGGTTTTTGCAGTCCTTGTAGGTCTCGGCCCATTCGCCCTCCGAGCGGCCGTAGCCGCGCCGCGTCGGCACCGCCACGGCAAAGCCGCGGCTGACAAAGGCCCGCGCCTGTTCCTCGAATGCGGCGCGTCCCATGCGGCGGCGCTCCTCGACGGTGCGCGGCGAGTCGTGCGAAATCACCACCAGCGGAAAGGGGCCGTTGCCGGGGGGGCGGTAGACGGTGACGAGGATCAGCGCGCGCGCGCCGCCGCGCATCACCGATTCGGACACCGGAACCTGGTAGACCTGCTCGTTGAGTTCGCCCTGCGGTGCGGTAGGCGCGGGCACAGGCTGTCCCCGCGCCACGGTGGCGAGCGTGAAGAGTCCGGCAAGCAGCAATGTTCGCAACATAGTCATCGTCATCGCATCACCCGCGCGGCATGAACGGTACCCCAAGGGTATCGGGGTATCCGTTCCATGCAGCGCAGTTAAAGCGGCATCCGCAGGATGTCGGCCTTTGACAGCTAGTAGCGGTAGGCGTCCGGCTTGTACGGCCCGGTCTTGGTCACGCCGATGTAGTTTGCCTGCGCATCGGTGAGTTCGGTCAGTTGGGCATTGAGCGTTTTCAGCTGCAGCCTTGCGACTTTTTCATCGAGGTGCTTGGGCAGCACATACACGCCGACCGGGTACTTTGCCGTGTTGGTAAAGAGCTCGATTTGCGCGATGGTCTGGTTGGCAAACGAGGAGCTCATCACATACGACGGGTGGCCGGTACCGCAACCGAGGTTCACCAAGCGTCCCTCGGCCAAGAGGATGATGCGTTTCCCGTCCGGAAAAATGACATGGTCGACCTGCGGCTTGATGTTCTCCCAGGTGTATTGCTTCAAGGCCGCGACTTCGATTTCGTTGTCGAAGTGGCCGATGTTGCAGACAATGGCCTCGTTTTTCATTTTCTTCATGTGCTCGTGCGTCAGCACCTGGAAGTTGCCGGTGGCGGTGACAAAAATGTCGGCCTTGTCGCAGGCATAGTCCATGGTCACGACGCGGTAGCCTTCCATCGCCGCCTGCAGCGCGCAGATCGGGTCGATTTCGGTCACCCATACCTGCGCCGAGAGGGCGCGCAAGGCCTGTGCCGAACCCTTGCCGACATCACCGTAACCGGCGACCACGGCAACCTTGCCGGCGATCATCACGTCGGTGGCGCGCTTGATGCCGTCAACCAGCGACTCGCGGCAGCCGTAGAGGTTGTCGAACTTGCTCTTGGTCACCGAGTCGTTGACGTTGATGGCGGGGAAGGCGAGCTGGCCGTCCTTGTGCATCTGGATCAGGCGCTTTACGCCGGTGGTGGTTTCCTCGGATACGCCCTTGATGTGTTTCAGGCGCGTCGAGTACCACTTCGGGTCGCGCGCGATGGTCGCCTTGATCGAGGCGAACATGATGGTCTCCTCTTCGCTGCCCGGGTGGTTCAGTACCGACAGGTCGGTCTCGGCGCGGGTGCCAAGGTGCAGCAGCAGGGTTGCGTCGCCACCGTCATCGAGGATCATGTTGCTGTAGCCGCCATCCGTCCACTCGAATATCCGGTGCGAGTAGTCCCAGTATTCGGTGAGGTTCTCGCCCTTGTAGGCGAACACCGCCGTGCCGCCGGCGGCAATGGCCGCCGCAGCGTGGTCCTGCGTCGAGTAGATGTTGCACGACGCCCAGCGCACCTCGGCGCCGAGCGCTTTCAGCGTCTCGATCAGCACCGCGGTCTGTATGGTCATGTGCAGCGAGCCGGTGATGCGCGCACCGCGCAGCGGCTGGGTGGCGGCGAATTCCTTGCGGATCGCCATCAGGCCGGGCATCTCCGTTTCGGCGATGCGGATTTCCTTGCGGCCCCAATCGGCGAGGGCGAGGTCGGCTACTTTGAAATCGGTGAAAGTTTTGCTTTTAAGTACGGCGCTCATCACGCGCTCCTTTTCAGTGTCGAAAAAAGTTCGCGAGCGCCGTTGCAGGGGGAATTCCCCCAAGCCTGGCAGGCCGGTGATACCAGTCCTGTCGCAACGCTCCTTGGGGAGGCGCGCATTATAGCCCAGGTAGTTGGATTGGTGCTAGCGCAGGCTGTCGGTGCGCCGGCCGCACGCTGGAAAGCCGCGTCAGTCGGGCATCTCCAGCCGATAGCCCAATAAAAAAGCCGGCATCGAGCCGGCCTTTTTTATCTCACGCAGACCTAGTTCAGGCCATCGTCGGTGCCTTGATGCCGGCATCGGCGGCGAGCGCCTTGGCCTTGTCGGTGGCTTCCCAGGTGAACTCGGGTTCGTCACGGCCGAAGTGGCCGTAGGCGGCTGTCTTTTCGTAAATGGGGCGCAGCAGGTCGAGCATCTGGATGATGCCTTTCGGGCGCAGGTCAAAGTGCCGCGACACCAGCTCGGACAGTTTCTCGTCGGAAATCTTGCCGGTGCCGAAGGTGGTGACCATCACGCTCGTGGGCTTGGCCACGCCGATGGCGTAGGACACCTGGATCTGGCAGCGGCTCGCGAGGCCCGCGGCGACGACGTTCTTGGCGACATAGCGCGCGGCATAGGCGGCCGAGCGGTCAACCTTGGACGGGTCCTTGCCGGAAAAGGCGCCGCCGCCGTGCGGCGCCGAGCCGCCGTAGGTGTCGACAATGATCTTGCGGCCGGTGAGGCCGCAATCACCCTTCGGTCCGCCGATTTCAAAAGCGCCGGTCGGGTTGACGAGGTAGTTGATCGCGCCCTTTACCAGTTCCTTGGGCAGTACCGGCTTGATGATCTGCTCGATCACCGCTTCCTCGATCTGCTTGTGGGTGATGCCGGGCTGGTGCTGGGTGGAGAGCACCACGGTGTCGATGGAGTCGGGCTTGCCGTCGACATACTTGATCGTCACCTGCGATTTGGCATCGGGGCGCAGCCACGGCAGGCGGCCGTCACGGCGCAGTTCGGACTGGCGCTCGACCAGGCGGTGCGACAAGTGGATGGCGGCGGGCATCAGCTGGGCCGTTTCATCGCAGGCGTAGCCGAACATCAGGCCCTGGTCGCCGGCGCCCTGGTCGAGGTTAAGGCCCTTGCCTTCGTCGACGCCCTGGGCGATGTCCTGGCTCTGTTCGCCGTAGGCGACGATGACGGTGCAAGTGTGGGTGTCAAAGCCGATGGCCGGGTCGGTGTAGCCGATGCGCTTGATGGTGCGCCGGGCCACTTCGTCGAAGTTGACGCGCGCGCCGGTGGTGATTTCGCCCGCGAGCACCACCAGGTTGTCCTTGACCAGCGTTTCCGCGGCGACTCGGGAGCGTTTGTCCTGCGCTAGAATAGCGTCGAGAATGGCGTCGGAAATCTGGTCGGCGACCTTGTCCGGATGTCCTTCGGATACCGACTCGGATGTGAAGAGGAAGCTGCTCATGCTCGGCGTGTCCCTGCAATTTGAAAGAGTGCCATTTTAACACGGCCCTTTCGCCCACCCCAACCCACGCTTGTTCCCACTCTGCCCACTTCATTCATGTCCCTTTTCCTGCGGCTAGCGGCTTCTCTTCCCCTGCCGCTGCTGCACGTCCTGGGCGCCGCCCTGGGCTGGGTCGTCTATCTCGCCTCGTCGCGTTACCGCCGCCAGTTCAAAGCCAATCTTGTGCAGGCCGGTTACACCGCGACCGCGGTGCGCCACGCCGCCATTGCCGGGGCCGGACGCGGCCTGGTCGAGCTGCCGGCCTTGTGGCTGCGCCCGCACGAGCAGGCGGCCGGACTGGTGCGTGAAGTCACCGGCTGGGAGCTGCTCGAGGCCGCGCGCGCGCGCGGCAGGGGCAGCCTGCTGCTCACCCCCCACCTTGGTTGTTTTGAAGTGGCGGCACAGTACATCGCCCGGCACTCCCGTCCGGAGGCGCCGATGACCGTGCTCTACACGCCGCCGAAGCAAAAATTCATAGCGCCGGCGATGCACGCCGGACGCGACCGCCCAGGCCTGCGCACTGCGACCCCCGATCTTTCCGGCGTGCGCGCGATGCTGCGCGCGCTGCGAAAGGGTGAGGACGTGGGCATCCTGCCCGACCAGGCACCCGGCGCCGGGCAGGGGGAATGGGCGGATTTTTTCGGCCGGCCGGCCTATACCATGACCCTGGTCGAGCGTCTGCGGCAGGCCAGCGGGGCGGACGTCATCCTGGTCTATGCCTTGCGCCTGCCCCGCGGCCGCGGCTATTCGCTGCATTTTTGCGCGATGATTGCGGCTGAGCCCGGCGAGCGCCCGGTACGCCACCTCAACCGTGCGATTGAAGGCTTGGTGCGCCTTTGTCCGGGGCAATATTACTGGGGCTACAACCGCTACAAGATCCCGGCCGGGGCGAGGCAACCCGGCGAGACACAGGCGCAGGACGAACGGACATGATCAAAACGCGGGCCGTGCACCACGCCGTCACCGTCCCCTCCCATGCGCGCGGGGCGGTCAGCTGATGTCTGCCTATCCGGTCATCGCGCTGGTCTGGCTGCTGCACTTCCTGCCCTTGTCGCTGCTGTCGCGCATCGGCGGGGCTTTTGGCATGCTGCTTTATGCGCTGGCGCGTGAGCGGCGCCGCGTCTGCCTCATTAACCTGGCGCGCTGTTTTCCGGAAATGACCGAAGAGGCGCGTGTCGTGCTGGCGAAGCGGCATTTTCGCGTGCTCGCGCGCAGCGTACTCGAGCGCGGCGTCCTGTGGTGGTCGTCGCGCGAGCGCATCATGCGCCTGGTGCGCGTGCGCGGGCGCGAACACTTTGAGCGTGAGCAGGGCCGCCCGATGATCCTGCTGGCGCCGCATTTTGTCGCGCTTGATGCCGGCCTTACAAGACTCACGTGCGAATGGGAGGTTACCGGCATTTACGCCACCCAGAAAAATCCGGTCTACGCCCGCGTGCTGCATGCCGGACGCACGCGCTTTAGCGAACAACAGAAGGGGTTTTCGCGCCAGGACGGCATCCGTCCGGCGCTGGCCGCGATCAAGGCGGGGCTGCCGTTTTATTACCTTCCCGACCAGGACTATGGCGCGCGTGACGCGATGTTCCTGCCGTTTTTTGGCGTGCCGGCCGCCACCGTCACCGGCATGGTGCGCATGGCGCGTATTACCGGGGCGCGCATCGTGCCCTGCGTGACGCGCATGCTCGAGGGCGGTGCCGGATATGAGCTGGTGTTTCATCCGGCCTGGGATGACTACCCGAGCGAGGATATCGCCGCAGACACCCAGCGCATGAACGATTTCATCGAGGCGCGCGTGCGTGAAATGCCCGAGCAGTATTTGTGGGTGCACAAGCGTTTCAAGACACGCCCGCCGGGCGAGCCAAAGTGGTATTGATCGGTTCAACGCTGATTCGCGCTGTGCCCGCCGCGCGTTCTACAATGGCACACCGGACTTTTCCGGTGTCAAAAGTTGCGGCCGGATGAAACTCAAATTCACCAAAATGCAAGGCGTCGGCAACGACTTTGTCGTCCTTGACGGTGTCACCCAGGCGGTGGCGCTGACGCCGGCGCTGGCAAAAAAACTGGCCGACCGGCATTTTGGCATCGGCTGCGACCAGATCCTGCTGGTGGAAAAGCCCGGTTCGCCCGGGTTGCCGGGGTCCGACCGTGCGGACTTTCGTTACCGCATCTGGAACGCCGACGGCGGCGAGGTCGAGCAGTGCGGCAACGGCGCGCGCTGTTTTGCGCGCTTTGTGCGCGATCACGGCCTCACCGCAAAGGACGAGATCCGCGTCGAAACCCTGTCGGGCATCATCACGCCGCGTCTTGAGGCCGACGGTCAGGTGACCGTGGACATGGGGGCGCCGGTGTTCGAGTCGGCGCGCATCCCGTTCATTTCCGATTCTGCGGCACCGGTGCAGCCGCTCGATGTGGACAGGCGCACGGTGCAGATCAGCGCGGTTTCCATGGGCAACCCGCATGCCGTGCAGGTGGTCGAGGACGTGGACGCGGCGCCGGTGCTGACCGAGGGCCCGCTGATCGAGCGCCACGCGCGCTTTCCGCAGCGGGTCAACGCCGGCTACATGCAGGTTGTCGACCGGGCGCGCATCCGCCTGCGCGTGTTCGAGCGCGGCGCCGGCGAAACGCTGGCCTGCGGCACCGGCGCCTGCGCGGCGGTGGTGGCAGGCATCCGCCGCGGCCTGCTCGACTCCCCGGTGCGGGTGGAGACGCGCGGTGGCGAATTGACGATACGCTGGGAAGGCGCCGACAATGAGCAAAGCGCGGTGTTCATGACCGGCCCGGCGGTCACGGTATTTGAGGGCGAATTTGATACCGGCGGAGTTTGACCGCCGGACGCGCGCTTTCCGATTTTTAATTGCACACAGGAACAGACCAAGCATGAACGCTGATGATGTCGCGCAATACCTGCAGGACAACCCGGGCTTTTTCGAGGACTACGCCGAGATGCTCTCGGGTGTGTCCATTCCCCATCCGCACGGCGGCCGCGCCATTGCGTTGTCGGACCGCCAGGTATTGTCCTTGCGCGACAAAAACAAGGCGATCGAGTCCAAACTCGCCGAATTGATCCAGTTTGGTGAGGAGAACGATGCCATCGGCGAGAAAATGCACCGCCTGTGCCTCGCCATGCTGTCCGCCTCCGGCCTGCCCTCGCAGCTCGGTGCCTTGCAGTACAACCTGCGCGAGGACTTTTCCGTGCCGCATGTGGCTTTGCGTTTCTGGCGCGGCCAGGGCGAGGGGCCCGAGTACGGCCGTACCGGCGACGAGGTGCGTGAGTTCGTCGCCAGGCTTGAACTGCCGTATTGCGGCCCGAGCTATAACGACGAAGTGGTGTCCTGGTTCGGTGACAGTGCGCCGCATATCCGTTCGACTTCGCTGATTCCGCTCGCCGATGGGGACTGCTTTGGCGTGCTGGTGCTCGCCAGCGAGGATCCCGCGCGATTCCATCACGACATGGGCCGGCTTTATCTCAAGCGCCTGGGCGAGCTCGCCAGTGCGGCCTTATCGCGCTTTGTCTAAACCCGAATCCGGGCGGATAGACGGTGAGTAAGCCGCGCGCATTTTCGTTCCGGGTATCGTCGTCAAAGTGAGTGACGATCCGCGACTGTCCCTGCTCGAGGGCTTTGTCGGGCAGCTTTCCCACCAGCGGCGCCTGAGTCCCACCACAGTGGTCAGTTACGAGCACAGCGTGCGCCAGCTGCTGGCCATAAACCCGGGCGTCGATCTGGAAAAGTTGCAGTCGCACCACATACGCCGCGCCGTGGCGCAATTGCATGCCGGCGGTTTGTCCGGTCGCACCATCGCGCGCATGCTCTCGGCATGGCGCGGGTTTTTCGGCTGGCTGGTGCGCCATCACGGCTATGGTGCCAACCCGTGCACCGGGCTGCGTGCGCCCAAAAGCCCCAAGGCGCTGCCCGAGGCCTTGTCGCCGGACTTTGCCGCGCAACTGCTCGATGCCAAGCCCGAAGGCGCGGGGGAAATTCGCGACAAGGCCATGTTCGAGCTGTTCTATTCCTCCGGCCTGCGCCTCGCCGAGCTGGTCAGCATCGACGCCGCCGACGCCGCGCGCATGTTGGGCGAGGCTGAAGTCACGGTAACCGGCAAGGGCTCCAAGACACGCACCGTTCCCGTCGGTGCAAAAGCCGCTGTTGCCATTGCCGCGTGGCTTGAAGTACGCAATGAGCTGGCGCGGCCTGACGAGCCAGCCTTGTTCGTCGGCGCGCGCGGCCAGCGCATCAACCCGGGCGTGGTTGGGCAACGGCTTTCCGCCTGGGCGCAGCGCGCCGGCCTGCCGGTGCATGTGCACCCGCACATGCTGCGCCATTCTTTTGCCACGCATGTCCTGCAGTCCTCCGGCGACCTGCGCGCAGTGCAGGAAATGCTCGGCCACTCGAGCATTTCGACGACCCAGGTGTATACGCATTTGGACTTCCAGCACCTTGCCAAGGCTTATGACGCTGCTCATCCCAGGGCAAAGAAAAAGACCGGCGGATCGGCCAAATGAACGCGGCCACGGTCATCCCGACACCCTACGAGTTGTTCACCGGCTTTTTGCGCGTCGCGCTGTGCGGGTTTGGCGGCGTGTTGTACTGGGCGCGGCGTGTCTCGGTCGAGGAGCGACGCTGGCTGGGCGAAGCCGAGTTCGTCGATGTCATGTCGCTGTGCCAGTTCATGCCCGGCCCCAACACGCTCAACCTGGCCATGGTGCTGGGCCTGCGTTTTTGTGGCTGGCGTGGTGCGGCGGCCGGCTTTGCCGGCCTCATGGTCGCGCCGTTTTTGATCATGCTCGCCATGGGCATGCTCTACACCAGTTACGGCAACCTGCCGCTGGTGCAGTCGGTATTGCGCGGCGTGGCCGCCGTGGCCGCCGGCATGATGGTGTCCATGGGCCTGAAAATGGCGATGGTGGCGCGCATTCGAAATATTCTGTGCGTGGTCGGCGTCGCCGCCTTTGCCGCGGTGGCCGTGCTGCGTTTTCCGCTGGTGCAGGTCTTGCTGGTGCTTGCTCCGGCCGGGGTCGTGCTGGCATGGTGGTGGCATCGTGATGCAGTGCCCCGATCCCCATCCGCCGGCCGCGGGGGCGAATCCTGATGGATGTATTGCGCCAACTGGCACTGGATTTTTCGGTTCTTTCGCTGTTGGCGGTGGGTGGGGCGCCGACGGTGTTCCCGGAAATGCAGCGCAACGTCGTTGAAGTACACGGCTGGATGAGCGCCGCGCAGTTTGCCGACCTGTATGCCATCGCCCAGGCATCGCCCGGCCCCAACATCCTGGTCGTCTGCCTGATCGGTTGGAAGGTGGCGGGCCTGGCCGGGGCGTTGACCGCGACGCTGGCCATGGTTGGTCCCTCGTGCGTGCTCACCTGCCTGGTGGCCGGTGCGTGGGAGCGCTTTCGCGAGGCGCGCTGGCGCGAAGTGGTTCAGCTGGGCGTCGCCCCGCTCACCGTCGGCCTGATGCTCTCTTCGGGTTATTTGCTCACGCGATCGGCCGACGAGAGCCTCGCGGCCTACGCCCTTACCGCCGGCACGGTCGCGGTGCTCATGCTGACGCGCGTTAATCCGCTGTGGCTGATCGGCGCCGGCGCGCTGATCGGGCTGGCCGGGCTTGTGTAGAAAAATACAGGATAAGTCGGTCATTCCCGCGAAAGCGGGAATCCGGAGTCGTTCGTAGAAAGTCACTGGATCCCCGCTTTCGCGGGGATGACGAAGCAACGACTTTTTCGGTATTTCCTTAGACCGCGACGTCGATCCGCCGCCCGCTTTTTGCTGACTCGAGCAGGGCGTCAATGAGGCGGTGCACCTTGAGCACTTCGCGACCGCTGGCACGCGGTGCGCGGCCGGCCTCGATGGCATCAAGAAAATCGGCCAGCACGCCGCGGTGCGCGTCGTTGGGGAAGTCCATCGGGTCGGCGCCGCCGCCACCGCCGCCTTCTTCACCCAGTGCTTCGCGCCTGCCGTCCTGCCAGGCGATGTCGAGCCTGCCGGATGAAAATACCGCCGTGCCGCGCGTGCCGATGAGTTCGATGCGCTCGGGAAATCCCGGGTAGGCAGCGGTCGTCGCCCACAGCGCGCCAAAGGCGCCGTTGGCAAAAGCCAGCCCGGCGCCAACCGCGTCCTCGGTTTGCATGCGGTGCACGTGACTGGTGCCGCCGATTGCGCTGACCTGCGCCACCGGCCCGGCCAGCGACAAAAACAAATCCAGCGTGTGAATCGCCTGCGTGATCAACACGCCGCCACCGTCGCGTGCGAGGGTGCCGCGCCCCGGCTCGTCGTAATAACTCTGCGGCCGCCACCAGGGCACGCTCACGGTGGCGGCGGCGATGTCGCCCAGTTCGCCACCACCCACGCATTGCGCCAGGCGCAGCGCGCCGGGGCGAAAGCGGTGCTGCAGTACCACGCCGAGCGAGCGGCCGGCGCGCTCGAAAGCCTCGACCAGTTCCAGCGCGCGCGCCGTGTTCACCTCGATCGGTTTTTCCAGCAGCACATGCTTGCCGGCCGCAGCCAGGCGCGAGGCGACCTCGAAATGGGTGTTGGGCGGCGTCAGTACCAGCGCGGCCTCCACACTCTTGTCCTCGAGGATGTCCTCAAACCGCGAAGTCAGTGGGAACGGAAATTTCGCGGCAAAGGCGCGCCTGCGCGCCTCGGTCGGGCTGAAAGCGTGCACCACTTCCAGCCGGTCGGCGAGGTCGACGAGGCTTTTGGCGTGAGGCGTGACGGCCATGCCAAGGCCGATCAGGGCGATGCGGGTTTTTTTCATGTCGATGTGAGTCCCGGTTGCGGCGCTACAATGGCGAGCCCGCTTTATATCAACATTTCTTAACCAGCGCTTGCGCTGCCGCCATGAAATCCAGCCCGCACATCGTTCTCAAGCCCGGCCGCGAAAAACTGCTGGCGCGCATGCACCCGTGGATTTTTTCCGGCGCCATAGACCACTCCGGCGGCAATCCGCAGTCGGGCGATACGGTCGAGGTGCGCGATGCCGGCGGCGGCCTGCGCGCCCGCGCCGCGTTCAGCCCGCAATCGCAGATACGCGCCCGCATCTGGAGTTTTGATCCGGCCGAATCCATAGACGAGGCGTTTTTCCGCCGCCGACTGCGCGCCGCGCTGGCGCTGCGCCGTGAACTGGTGCCGCAGCGCGCCTCGAGCGCGCTGCGCCTGGTGCATGGCGAGAGCGACGGCCTGCCCGGCCTGGTGGTGGACCGTTACGGCGACACGCTGGTGGCGCAGTTTCTTTCCGCCGGCACTGAGCGCTGGCGTGATGCGCTCGCCGCCTTGCTGGTCGAGGAAACCGGCTGCGCCAATGTCTACGAGCGCTCCGACGCCGACGTGCGCGAGCTCGAAGGCCTGGCCTCGCGTACCGGCGTGCTTGTCGGCAAGGCGCCGGACGGACCGCTGGAAATGCTTGAACACGGTTTGCGTTACCGCGTGGACATTGCCGGCGGACACAAGACCGGCTTTTATCTGGACCAGCGCGACAGCCGCCAACAAGTCGGACAACTCGCGCGCGACCGCGACGTGCTCAATTGTTTTTGCTACACCGGTGGTTTTTCCATCGCCGCCCTCGCCGGCGGGGCGCGCTCGGCACTGTCCATAGACAGCTCCGGCCCGGCGCTGGCGCTGGCGGCGGAAAACCTCGCCCTCAACAAGCTCGACGCGTCACGTGCCGAATGGCGCGAAGCCGATGTATTCCAGGCCTTGCGCAAGCTGCGCGAAGAAAAGCGCCAGTTCGACCTGATCGTGCTCGACCCGCCCAAGTTCGCGCCGACGGCCTCGTTTGCCGAAAAAGCCTCGCGTGGCTACAAGGACATCAACCTCAACGCGCTGCGCCTGCTGCGCCCCGGCGGCTTGCTCGCGACCTTCTCCTGCTCGGGCGGCATTTCGGCCGACCTCTTTCAGAAAATCGTCGCCGGCGCCGCAGCCGATGCCGTTGCATCTGCCAACATCGTCGGCCGCTTTCATGCCGCCCCCGACCATCCGGTGCGCATCGAATTTCCCGAGGGCGAATACCTCAAGGGCCTGCTGCTGCGGCGCGTCTGACCATGGTCACCGGCTGAAGACGCCCGTCTGGTAAGGCTTTCCGGGCGGTGGCAGGGGTGATCAACGGGTCCGGGCGCATATCGGGCATGGTCGAACGCACCCGTCAACAAAGCATTTCGGCAAGCGGTGTAACATGGCGGCCCGAGTGCAACCACCCGCAATGGAATGTGAGAATGGAACAGAACGACATGGTGCCAGTAACCATCCTTACCGGATTTCTGGGCAGCGGCAAGACCACGCTGCTCAACCGCATCCTCAAGGAAGAGCACGGCCACAAGGTGGCGGTGATCGAGAACGAGTTCGGCGAGGCCGGGATAGACAACGAGATCCTGGTGCAGAACCGCGACGAGCAGATCATCGAGATGAACAACGGCTGCATTTGCTGCACCGTGCGCGGCGACCTGTCACGCATTCTCAACGAGCTGAAGGAAAAGCGCAGCAGCGGCAAGCTTGATTTCGAGCGCGTCATCATCGAGACCACCGGCATGGCCGATCCGGGTCCGGTGGCGCAGACGTTTTTCATGGAAGAGGATATCGGCAATTACTACCTCCTTGATTCCATCATTACCGTGGTCGACGCCAAGCATGCCAACCAGCAACTCGATGATTTTCGCGAGGCGCAGGAGCAGGTGGGTTTTGCCGACCGCATTCTCTTGTCCAAGACCGACCTGGTCGCCGAGGACGAGCAGGACAAGCTGCGCTCGCGCCTGCTGAAAATGAACCCGCGCGCACCGATCCGCAAGGTGCACTTTGGTGAAACGCCGTTGAAGGACATCCTCGACATCCGCGGCTTCAACCTCAATGCCATCCTCGAAATCGAGCCGGAGTTTCTCGAGGAGGACCACCATGAGCACGACGAATATGTGCGCTCCTTCGTGTTCCGATCCGAGCGCCCGTTCGACGGACTCAAGCTGGAGGAATTTCTCTCCGGCTTGGTGCAGGTCTACGGCAACGACATGCTGCGCTACAAGGGCGTGCTGTCCATGGCAAACAACCAGAACCGCGTGGTCTTCCAGGGCGTGCACATGCTGATGGGCGGCGACCTCGGAAAACCCTGGGGCGCGGACGAAAAACGCGAGAGCAAGATGGTGTTCATCGGCCGCAACCTGCCTGAGGACTTGTTCGTCAAAGGCCTGGAGCAATGCCTCGTCGACGGGAACTGAAGAAAGGAAGCTCTGAATAAGTCTTTACTTCGTCGTTCCCGCGAAAGCGGGAACCCATTTTGACTCAATGAATCCACGCTATAGGTCAAGGTGGATTCCCGCTTTCGCGGGAATGACGACGCACGCGGCGTACCAAGTGCTTCTCCAGTTTTCGCGTTAGACTGCCCCCGATGATCCGCCTGTTGCGCCACGCCCTGCTTGCGTTTGCCCTGCTCATTTCACAGCAGGCGGCGCAGTTGCACGCCATGGGGCACCTTGGCAACGAGCTTGCCGCTGCGGCGCGCGGGGAAAAAGGCGCGCCGCCTGCCGGCCATTCGGCCGAGCAGTGCCTGGCGTTTCACGCCCTCGACAGCCTGTTGCCGGACTTTGCCGCGCCATCGGCGGTGTCTTGCGCCGGCGAAACGCTGGTTGCCGTTGTCGCGCTCCCGCTTCCCTTTGCGCCGCGAATCGTCTTCGATTCGCGCGCACCCCCCGTCCTCTCCTAGTTTCGCAGACCGCCGAATCCGCCCCGCGTTGCGAGGCGGGTGTGTTCGTCGTCGCCGCCACCGCCACCCAAGGCGCGTGCCGGCCGTTACTGCATCAGGAGAAAACCATGTTCAAGAGAAACACCATTGCGCTCGCCGTCACGGCGACGCTGGCCTGTTCGCCGCTTGCCCGGGCGGCTACCGATGATGACCTGAAGGAAATACGCGAACAGGTCAGGCAGATGAAAGAGCAGTACGAGAAGCGCATTGATGCGCTGGAAAAGCGCTTGCAGCAGGCCGAGCAGTCCGCCGGCAAGGCTGAAGCCACGGCAGGAAAGGCCGAGACCGCCGCTGTCAACGCCGAGGCGACGGCCGGGAAAGCGCAGGTCGCCGCAAGCCAGGCATCGGTCCAGGCCTCCAGCCGCCCGGCCAGCGAGAACGCCATGAACCCGGGTATTTCACTCATCCTCAACGCCACCTACAGCAATTTGTCGCAGGATCCCACGGCCCACAGCATCAAGGGATTCGTGCCGACCGGCGGTGAAGTCGCGCCCCCGGCCAAAGGCCTTAGCCTGGGTGAGTCCGAACTGGTCATTTCCGGCAATATCGACCCGAATTTTCGCGGCACTTTCACCGCCGCCCTGGGCGCGGACAACACCATCGGCGTCGAGGAAGCCTATATCCAGACGCTGGGGCTCTCCCATGGACTTACCGTCAAGGCCGGTCGTTTCCTTGGCAGCGTGGGCTACTCCAACCAGGTTCATGCCCATGCCTGGGACTTCACCGACACCTCGCTGGCGAACAAGGTTTTCCTCGGTGGCGCGTTTATCGACGATGGCATCAGTTTGAAGTGGGTGGCGCCGACCGAACTGTACCTTGACCTCGGCGTGGAACTGGGGCGTGGGCGCGCATTTCCCGGAGGGCCCAGCGGCGGGCGCAACAAGAACGGCTTCAGCCAGAGCACGCTGTTCGCGCACCTTGGCGGCGACATTGGGGCGGGCGCGGCCTGGCAGGTCGGCCTGTCGCAAATACGCACGCGGCCGCAGGAACGTACCTATACCGATACGGATTC
>Ga0194061_1000230_pt1 | contig 33661 bp, 30 predicted proteins | sample SepL2221m_MetaG_FD_163423 | JGI IMG/M metagenome (GOLD analysis project Ga0194061, IMG submission 163423) | Anoxic zone freshwater microbial communities from boreal shield lake in IISD Experimental Lakes Area, Ontario, Canada - Sep2016-L224-21m | ecosystem: Environmental > Aquatic > Freshwater >... | reverse complement strand
CTGCCTTGGAGAAACACGGAAAAATCGCTCAGTTGATGCATCCACTCTTCGATCCCCTCCCCATCGCTGCGTTCACATCATTTTGAAGGATAATTCCGTCCCCATCGACGGGTTTTGCAAGATCCTCATAGGTCCGTCTTTGGGCGAAGGCGAAGGATTGAACCGCAGCATGCACGGAGAACGCGGCGATGGCTTTTTCACCGTGCCCGTCGCGTTTGCCGCAGTTCTAAATGAGGGATCACTTTTCGAGCTTTCGAAAAAAGCGGCGGTGGTCGGCGAGGCGTTTCTCCAGCGATTTGCGGAGGCCGCGGTGCGGGTCGGTGTCGGCTGCGGTCGCGGCTGCGGCGCAGAGGCGCGCCATGCCGAGGGTGTCGGTGACGCTCACGTATTCCGGCGCGATGCGGTCGCCGGGGCCGCAGTTGTGGTAGTTCCCGAGCGCGACGCACATCGCGGCGGTGCGGTAGCCGTAGAGCGCATAAGCGGTAGCCTCGCAGGTGCCGCCCTGCATGAGCGCGCGCTGATGCGTGATGCCCGCGGCTTTCGCGGCGGCCTGAAGCAGCGCGGTGCCGGCGGAGTCGAATACGCTCGTGCGGTCGCCGACGCGGATGATGGGGCCTGCGCCGATTTTCACCGGGCCGCCTTTCACGCTGCTCGTCTCGAGCGAGACGACGGTGACGGATTTTGGAAGGAGCCCGCTTTTTGCCAGCTCGATCGCGCCGACGAACCCGACCTCCTCGGCGCGGGTGAAAAGCCCCCACGCGGCGCACTCCGCGCCGGTGCGCTCGAGTTCGCGGAGCATCGCGACGATGGCCGTGCAGCCGATGAGGTCGTCGCACACACGCGAACGGATGCGGCCCGCGCGGATTTCGCACGCGGGGAGATCCCACATTCGGAATGCGCCGAATTTTTTCGTCGCGGGCTTCTTTTTCAAATAGCGCCCGGGCACGCCGCCGAGGAATTCGCGCCCGACATACGCGGGGTGATCCATGTGCGCGGCGAAAGCGAGGCGCGCGGCGGCTTTCCCGCGCCGGTAGTGTGCGAGGAGATTACCGAAGCGATCCTCGGTGAGCGCGACGTGCGGGCAGTCCGCCAGCAGTGCGCGGATTTCACGCCTCACGGCGTCCTCGTGGAAGGGCGCGGTGGGCTGCGCGAGGATGCGGCGTGCGATGGCGAGGATGTCGGCGGTGTCCATGTGGTTCAGTTCTCAGTTCTCAGTTCTCAGTTCTCAGTTCTCAGTTCTCAGTTCTCAGTTCTCAGTTCTCAGTTCTCAGTTCTCAGTTCTCAGTTCTCAGTTCTCAGTTCTCAGTTCTCAGTAAATCAGTATTCAGTCGCGTGAAAATGTTCGCGCGTTCATTTCCCATACGGCAACCGATGCCCGGAGTCCGCGCTCTGAGCACTGACAACTGAGCACTGAGCACTCACTTTCCCGCCGCATGTCTCCTTTCAAAAAGATCCGCCACTTCATCGAGACCGCCCTCTTGCGGTTGCTCGCATGGTGGATCCCGCACCTCACGCGGCAGAGCTGCATCCACCTCGCGAACGGTCTCGGCACCGTCGCATTCATGCTGGATCGCCGCGGGCGCGACGTGGCCATGGCGAACTTGGAATGCTCGAACCTCGGGCCTTCGCTCACGGACGCGCAGAAGCGCGAGATCATCCACGCGAGCTACCGCAATTTTGCTCGCACGATGGTGGATCTTTTCTGGTCGCCCGCCCTCGCCCGTCCGGAGAACCGGCACAACCTCCGGCTGCACGGCTGGGAAATCCTGAATGAGCGCGCGGCCCGCGAGAAACGCGGCGTCATCTACGTCTCGCTGCACGCCGCAAACTGGGAATGGTCGAGCCTCGCGTGCGGCTTTGGCGGCCCCGGCGCGATCGCGGTCGCGGAGAATTTCAAGAACCCGGGGCTCGACGCCGTCTTCAAGTCCCTGCGCGAAGTGACCGGCCAGACGATCATCCCGCAGGAAAACTCGATGCTGCGCATGTTGCGCACGGTCAAGCGCGGGGGGCGCGCGGCATTCCTCTGCGACCTGAGTGTCGCCCCTTCGCAGGCCGCGACCATCGTGCGCGCGTTTGGCATGGAAATGAGCGCGAGCATCCTCCACGCGGTGCTCGCCCAGCGTGCCGATGCGATCATCGCCTGCGTGGACACGGTTCCGCAGCGCGACGGCTCGTGCGAAGCGCGTCTGACCATCCTCGAATGCCCGCCTGCCGCCACACTCCGCGAAATCGCGCAGGCATGCTGGGATCACTTTGAGCCGAGCCTCCGTCGCGAGCCCGGCCTGTGGCTGTGGGCCTACAAACATTTCCGCCACAAGCCGCACAGCACCACGGTGGAGTATCCGTTCTACGCGAATGAATGGGACGCCTTCGACAAGCTGCGCGCCGAGTCCGGGATTGCGTAGCTTTTGAAAATCACGCCGGCGATTTTCCCATCGGCGAAATTCCCGTTTGCGCGCCGCCCGGATGTGCATACGCTCGACCCCCATTTTCCAAAGACCCGCGCTCTTTCAACACACCATGACCACGCAACTCGACCAGCTCAAGCAACTCACCAAAGTCGTCGCCGACACGGGCGACTTTGAATCCATGAAGGCCTACAAGCCGCAGGACGCGACGACGAATCCCTCGCTCATCCTCGCCGCCGCCTCGAAGCCGGAGTATGCGCCGCTCGTGGACAAGGCCGTGACGGATCGCAAGGGCAGCGGACTCACCGGCGCAAAGCAGGTGGACGACGTGGTGGACCACATCCTCGTGAATTTCGGTCTCGAAATCCTGAAGATCGTTCCCGGCCGCGTGAGCACGGAAACGGATGCGCGCCTGTCTTTCGACACCGAAGGCTCCATCGCGAAGGGCCGCCAGCTCATCGCGCTTTACGAGAAGAACGGCATTTCGCGCGACCGCGTGCTGATCAAAATCGCGAGCACATGGGAGGGCATCAAGGCCGCCGAGGTGCTCGAAAAGGAAGGCATCCATTGCAACCTCACGCTTCTCTTTTCGCTCGCGCAGGCCGTGGCGTGCGCCGAGGGCGGCATCCAGCTCATCTCGCCTTTCGTCGGACGCATCCTCGATTGGTTCAAGGCGAGCACGAAGAAAGACTACACGCCGACGGAAGATCCCGGCGTCGTGTCGGTCACGCAGATTTACAACTACTACAAAAAGTTCGGCCACAAGACCGAGGTGATGGGCGCGAGCTTCCGCAACAAGGGCGAGATCACGGAACTCGCGGGCTGCGACCTGCTCACGATCAGCCCGTCACTCCTCGGCGAACTCCAGGCGAGCACCGAGCCGCTCGCGCGCAAGCTCGACGCGGCCGCCGCGCAGAAGATGGACATCGCGAAGCGCCACTACGACGAGAAGACGTTCCGTTACGAGCTGAACGACGACGCGATGGCGACGGAGAAGACGGCGGACGGCATCCGCAAATTCGCCGTGGACATCGTGAAGCTCGAGGCGCTCGTGGCCGCGAAGCTGAAGTAGCTTCGTAACTGCGCTTGTGAAAGCGCGGGCTGATCTTCCCCCGGGAAAACAAGGAGTGCCCGCGCTTTCACGAGCGCGGCTGCGCGGCTACGTGGCTTCGCTCAATCGTAGCGCACCGTGTCCAGGTGGATCTTCGGCGCGAGCAGCCGGATGAATTCACGGACGGCGTTGCCCGACCACTTGCGGAGCGCGTCGCTATCCTTCGGATCCTTCACCGTCGGCACGGCGGCGCTCACGAGGATGTAGGCCCAGCGCTGGCTCACGCCGCGGAAAAGCCGGTCACGATTATCAATCGCCCAGCGCGACCAGTGTCCCGCGCTGATGTCCTTTTCCCCGACGAACCAGTAAAATGCCTGCAGCTCGATCGGCGGTGCAGTGCTGTCAGCTCTGTTCGGACGCGTGCTGCGCAGTTGCGCGACGGGAAATGCCCCGCGCTGCGACAGCGATATCGCGAAGTGGTCGGCACCGAGCAGCGTCCATCCCTGCGCCTGAAGGCAACGCTCCGGGCGGTGAATGGCCGTACTCATGTCGCGCCCGGAAAGCACGATGGAGACCATGATCTCGTAGCCGGCAAGATTGCGGTAGGTCTTGCGGGCAAAGCGCGTGCCTGAAGCTTCGCCGAGCGTCTCGCGTTCGGCTTGCGACATTTCCGCATCGGTTCCCTTCCAGTTGCCGACGAAATCCGGCAGGTCCATCATGATGCCCGCGGGCTGCTCGCCGCCTTTCGGGAGCAGGAAGACCGTCGCAATTCCGAGCGTGATGAATGCGACGAGGGTCGCGAGCCGACTAGTAGTCATAGCGCAGCGGTTTCTTCGGCTTGGCTTTTTTCGGCGGCGCAGCGGGAGCATCGCCGCCTGCGGTGGCGGATGCAGGCTTCACTGCGAACCACCGCGCGAAGGTCTGCGACCAATCGCGGTTGAGCAAATTTCCAAATCCCACCATCGCGAGGACCGCGACCGGGAAAAACACGAGGCCCGAGTAGTCGTGGTAAAGCCCCGTGGCGGTCTTCGCATCGAGGAAGCGGGCAAAGAGCACGACAGAAAATACGCGCGCGAAATTCCCGAGCACCGCGAAGATCAGCGAACTGCAGAAAAGCATCACGCCACGCACCGGCCCGCGCATCGTGAAATACGCGTAGAGCGCAGCGAGAGCGCTCATCGCCATGAGTGAACGGATGCCCGAGCAGCCGCCCGCAATTTCCATCGGCGGGACGCGTCCGTCCGGCGACGAAAGATTGCTGCCATCCACTAAGATCGGGATGCCGCACACGGACGACAGCGCACCGATGGCCTTCCCGGTGAGCACCTGCAGCGGCACCGTGCCCTGCACGACACCGCCGAGTGGCGTCATGAAAAGCAGGAAGATGCACGGAAAAAGCACGAGGCGCGCAAGCGGGGCGCCGAAGAGAAAACGCACCGCGCCATAGCACAGCAATGGCAGCGCAAAGATCGTGTAGCGCGCCTCCGTACACCGCACGCCGACGACGAAGAGCAGCACACCCGCGCCAACAAACCACAGCCCGGAATTCACGCCCAGCTTCGGCAGCGCCGCGATCTCGCGCCAGCGGAACAACACGAGCACAGCGGCCACCGGGACGATTCCCCAGCAGTGTTGCTGATCATTTTCAACGCTCCATCCAGACATGATCCAGTGCGCTGCACTGATCTTCCCGCCGTAAAATGCGAGAATCCCGAAATATGCGAAACCGATCGCGCCCGCGAGCACCGCAAGCAAAAGCGCCTGCGCGGGATTGCCCAAGCACCAGCGGAAAAATGCCGCGAGCAGCCTCGGCACATCGGCAAAATCAAACGCAGCGCGATCCGGTTCACGGATCGGTTCATCGAGCGGGAGGCTAGGCTGCGAGGTGTCCGCCATCGCGCAAAACCTACCTGCGTCCCCGATGCGCTTCAACGCACTTCTGGGATGCCCTCACACGTCTGACTCCCCGCCCCACCGCAGTCCTTCGAGCGATTTCACCGGATGAATCGTCCATGCCCCCGCAAGTCGTGCCTCGCGGATCTTGCCCCGAAACTTACCGAGATGCCGGACGTATGGATGCTCCTCCAACGTGAGAGACCGCACGCGGAAGCCGAGGTGATGAGCGAGTGTCGGGAGATAGATTTCCAGGTAAATCGGGAACGGTTCCTTTTCGGCAGCCACCGCATCGAAGGCCTCGCGCGTCCAAAACGATCCCGTGCCGAGCATGGAGAGCACCACCCGTTTGTCCTCGCGCCGCGATATCCTTTCCCAATGCCGGTGAAACTCCGGGTCGTCGCAATGGTAGAGGTAATGATGCCAGCCCGTGTCATCCACACGTTGCGCGCCGTGCGCGAGCACATCCGCCTTGTCGGCGGCGAGCCGCGCGAGGAGCCTGCTGCCGAGGTCCGGCACGAGCGGCAGATGATCGAACTCCGCAAAATACACGTGGGTAAAGTCGCGACCCTTCATCCACTTCGCTGCCGCAGCAAAGACCTCCGTGTAGCTCTGCCGTTCGCGCGGGTGATCCACCGTGCGCAGCCGCGTCGAAGCAATGTGGATCTTATTTGGCAAGTCGATCACGGAGAAATCGGCCTCAGATCCCCCGTGAACAAGCAGCAGCGCATCCTGCGCCGCAATGTGTCCCCACCACGCTGCAAGCAGCGCGATCTCCGCGGGCGATTGATGCGAGAGGACGACGTTAAGGACGCGGCTCATGCGGAAAATCTGGCGGCGTGTGCGCGGTGAAGCCAATCTCCTGCTTCCAAAACGTCAACCGCTCCTGCGGCAGGAACGCCACTTGCACCGCCGCATCGAGACCGATGACGTGAATCTTCCCTCGCCATGGCAACAGCAACGCACGGCCAATTTTTTTCCCGGTGCGGAAATCGACAAGGTCGCTCGCAAACAGGCGGGCGACTGCGAGACCGATATCGCGGATTTTCCGGACGAGGAAGCGTTTCATGGCCCGGCACATTCGCCGAGCGCGGCACGGGCATCAAGCCGCACCGTCAAAGCGTGAAGCCCGCGGATTTCGCGTCCTTGTCGAACATCCGCACCGTGTCGAGCGAGAGCGCGGCGAGATCCATGCCGACCATCTTAATCGCCTTCGCAAGGACGTCGTGCTGGACGGTCACGATATGCGCGCCGCATGCGTCGGCCTGAAAAATATTCAGCACCTCGCGCACGCTCGCCCAAAGCAGTTCCGACTTCGGGAGCGGCTTCAGAATTTCCAGCGACTCACGCATGATCGCCGCGGGATCGCATCCCGTGTCAGCGATGCGCCCGGCGAAAACCGACACGACCGAGGGCACCGCGGGATTCAGCGCGGCGGCGACGGCGCGAACCTGTTCGATCGTGAGAATGGCCGTGACGTTGAGTTGCACGCCCGCCTTCGCGAGGTCGCGGATGAGATCATAAGACGGTGCCCCCGCGGGATTCATCACGGGGATTTTCACGTACACATTGCCCTGCCAAGCAGCGATCTTCAGCGCCTGCCGCCGCATCTCGGTGAAGTCGTCCGAGAAAACCTCGAAAGAGATCGGCTTGTCCTTCACCGTCTGGAGGATGTCCTTCGCGAATCCCTCGTAGTCCTTGATCCCGCTCTTGTTCATCAGCGTCGGATTCGTGGTCATGCCCTTGATGAGAGGGTTCGTGTAGAGCTGGAGCATGCCGGCTTTGTCGGCGCCGTCGGCGAAGATTTTGACGTTCAGATCGTGGAGCGATGTCATGTGGGCTGGGCTGTTGGGCTTTGAACTTTCGCGGGTCACTCTAGCGAGTTTGGTTCCCGATCCGCAGAAATCTTCAGAACTTTGCGAGTTTGCTCGTGCCGCAGGTCGGGATGGGAACGCATGGGACGTAAGCTTTTGCGGATACAATACTCGTATTCTCTGCGACGGACCGGGGGAATCAGATCACCTGTTTGGTTCCCTCGAAGTCGAAACGGAATCGCACCTCGGTGAGTCCGGCCTGACGCATGGAATGCCGGAGGCGGTTCTTGTCCTCGGCGAAAAACATCAGGAAGCCGCCACCGCCTGCACCGATGAGCTTGCCGCCGAGCGCACCATTCGCCATCGCGAGATCATACCATTCGTTGATCTTCGGGTTGCTCATGCCGCCGGAGCGTTCCTTTTTCCGCTGCCAGTGGACGTCCATCAGCCGTGCCAACTCGTGCAGGTTTCCGGACTCGATGGCCTCCTTGCTCCGGATTCCCAGCTCCTTTACGAAATGCAGATTGTCCACCATCGCCTTGTCCACGCTGCGGGTCCGGTCGTTCTGCTCCTTGAGGATCGCCGACGCGGAACGCGTGTAGCCCGTGAAAAACATCAGGAGGTTGTCTTCGAGGTTGAAGAGAATCTCCTCGTCGATCTGCAGTGGCAGGATCTCGACCTTGCCGCCCGGCAGAAAATGGAACGACGTGAGACCTCCGACTGCTGCGATATACTGATCCTGCTTGCCGATGGGCTCGTGCAGTTTCTCGATCTCGATCTGGCATGCCTGCGCCGCGATCTCATCGGGACGCACGATGTTTTTTTTGTAAACGTGCAGCGCCTTCAGCAGCGCCGTGGTGAAGCTGCCGGACGAGCCAAGCCCCGTGCCCGCCGGGATGTCCGCCATCGAGGTCAACTCCAGATACGCCGCATCCACGCCGATGAGCTTCATCGCCTCGCGGATGATCGGATGCTCCAGTTCGTCCACCGTTTTCACGCGCTCGAGCTTCGAATATTTCACGATCAGCTCATCCACGAATGTGCGGTGCAGCGTGATGTAAACGTATTTATCGATAGCGGCGGCGATGAGAAATCCGCCGTGTTGCTCGTAGTACGACGGCAAGTCCGTGCCGCCGCCACCGAGTGAGATTCGCAGGGGTGAGCGTGTGATGATCATGCGTAGCCGTTCTTTTTGTAAATCGTTTCGACAACACGAAGCGTCGCCGCCGCATCCGCAAGCCCGGGATTCGGCGTGCGGCCGGTGCGGATGTCCTCGATGAATGCCTCCGCCTCCAGCCGCCAAGACTGGTCGCCTTGCGGATACTCGAAGAGTGTCGTCTCCGGCGGCCCCATCTGCGGCAGCATCTTGTAAAAGTGCAGCCGCTCCATGCCGTAGCTCCCGCCGAGGCCCTCGATATGCAGCTTCGCGTCGCGCCCGTAGATCTCAAAAGAGAACATGTTCTTCCACTCTGTGCAGCTCACATGCAGCCACGCGGTCTGATCCTGCGCGGTGCGGAGATTCAGGAACGCGTTGTCGTCCACGGGCATGTCCCAGAAATAGGTTTTCGCAAAGCCGTCCACGAATGGAAAGTCGCCGAGGAACCACCGCGCGAGATCGATCAAATGCACGCCCTGATCGATCAATTCGCCGCCGCCCGAGAGTTTCGGATCCGCGCGCCATTCGCGGTCGTAGCCGACCCGCCCGCCATGCCCGTAGCGCCCGCGCAGAAACATGAGCGGCCCGAGCGCGCCGGAGTCCACGATCTCCCGCGCCTTTTGAAATGTGGGATGAAAGCGGTGGTTATAGCCCGCGCGCACACACACGCGCTTCTCCTGCGCGAGCGCGAGCAGCGCCTCCGCCTCAGCCGCCAGGAACGCCACGGGCTTCTCGACGAGCACATGCTTGCCCGCGCGGATCGCGTCGCCGGTGAGCGAGGAAAGCGCGGAGTTGATCGCGGAAATGATCACGGCATCCACATCGGCCGATTGGAAAACCTCCGCCGGATCGGTCACCGCGCGGCAACCCGGCACCGTCGCGGCCAGCGACTCCGCACGCGCACGATCGAGATCGCACACCACGGCAAGCGAGCCGGGCGGCAGACACGCCGCGCGTTTTTTCCCGATGAGGCCGCAGCCGATGATCGCAAATTTCACGGTGCTCATTGCCATTTTTTCCCTCGGTCCTCAGGCACGATGCGCCGCAGCGTGTAGATGTCGCCAAACTCATCCTTGTGCGTGTGGAGCGTCTTCCACGGATCCCACTGCGCGGAGATGAGCCTGCCCGTCACCCCGTCACTCTCGCTGCTCGCGAGGTAGGCGCAGAGATTTGCCGCGAGCGCAGGCGGAGTCGCGCCGTCCTCGGTCCACTTCACATTCTTCGCGAAAAATGCGGCGCCCACTTTTTCCGGCCCCGCGTCGAGCACCTCCTGCATCATGCGCGTCTTCAGCGCGCCGGGCGCGACGGCATTCACATCAATGTGATGCGCCTTCAGTTCTTCCGAGAGCGTCTCCATGAGCCTCACGACCGCGGCCTTCGACGCAGCGTAGGAGCTGATGTTTGGCAGCGGATTCGTTGCGCCGCCGCCGGAGATGATGATGATCTTCCCGCAGCCCGCAGCCTTGAAATGCGGGATGAGCGCGCGGCACGGGAGCAGCACGCCGAAGAGATTGATCTCGATCGCGCGCGTCCATTCCGTGAGCGGCACGGACTCTGTCGGCCCGAGCGGGCCGTAGATGCCGGCGTTGTTCACGAGCACATGCACCGCGCCGAATTCCGCAATCGCGTGCGCAGCGAGATCGTTCACCTGCTGCTCGGAGGAAACATCGCACGCACGCGCGAGCACTTTCCTCCCCGGTGCTGCGATCGCCGCAAGTTCGCCGCGCGTCTTTTCCAGCATCGCGGCATCGCGCGCACACAGCATCACGCTCGCGCCTTCGCGCACGAACGTCTCCGCGATCGCGCGGCCAAGGCCCTGGCTTCCGCCGGTGATGAGTGCATTGAGTCCCGCGAGTTTCATGTCGTTTTTCCCACGGAAAAGTAGCGGAGGCCCGGCGTTTTCGGGAGCGACGATTTTGTGAAACTGTTCGCGTCGAAAATCAGCGGGCGGCGCATCGCCGCGATCAATTCCGCCCACGGGAGCGTCTTGAACTCCGGCCACTCGGTGCAGATAACCACCGCATCCGCACCCGCGAGCGCGCTGCGCGGGTCGGGCGACATCGTCGCGCCCGCGAGCGATGCGGGCAGTTGTTTCGCAGCGGGATCGAATGCGCGCACCGTGCAGCCTTCCGCCAGCAACCGCTCGCAAAGCTCAACCGCCTGGCTGCGACGCAGCGTGTCCGTGCCGGCTTTGTAAGTCAGTCCGAGCACCGCGACGGTGACGCCGCGCAGCGAGCCGAGTTCGTCCTTCAGCCGGCGCAGCGCCCAGTCCTTGTGCCGGTCGTTGCTCAGTTTGATCGCCGGGATCAATGCGAGCGGCTCGTTGCGATTCGCGGCGAGCTGTGTGAGTGCGACCACATCGCGAGCGAGCGTCCCGCCCGCGAACGCCGCACCCGGCCCGAGATATGCGCGCGGGCCGATGCGCACGTCGCTCTTGAGCCCGGCCTCGACTTCCTTCGCGTCCGCGCCCGTCAGTTCGCACAGCCGCGCGATCTCGTTTGCGAAAGTCACCGACAGCGCGAGGAAGGAATTCAGCGCGTGTTTGGTCATCTCCGCGGACTCGGGACTCATCCAGATCACGTTCGCGCAGAATGGACGGAACAGCTCCGCAAGCAGCGCGCGATCCGCATCCGTGCGACACCCGGCAACGATGCGCTCAGGTTCGTTGAAGACCTTCAGCGCGCCGCCGAGCCGCAGGTTTTCCGGCGAATACGCGAAGCGCCTGCGGGGAAATTCGCCGTCGAGTTTGCGGCACGTCCCGGCGGGCATCTGCGAGGAGATGAGGAAAAGCGCGTCGCTCTTTGCCAGCGGCACGAGCTTGCGGATGTGCGCGAGCACGAACTCCGCATCCGGCTCGTCGTCGTCATTTACCGGCGTGTCGAAAGTGATCCAAATCACCGCTGCGTCGCCGCACGCGGCCTTCGCATCCGTCGTGAAATTCAGCGTGCCGCTGCGCAATCCGTCCTGCGTGAGTTCCGCGAGGCCGGGCTCAAAAATCGGCGGCTTTCCTTCGCGCAGCGCGGCGATCGTAGCCGCGTCGGCGTCGAGCGCGCTCACCTCAAAATGCTTCGCACACGACGCAGCAGTCACGCACCCGAGGTGCCAGAGCCCGGCGACGGCGACTTTCATCGGCGCGCGAGCACCCACTGGTTTTGTTGCAGCCATTGCACCGTGCGCACGATGCCCTGCTCGATCGTGAGCTTCGGCTTCCAGCCGGTCGCGCGGATTTTTGCCGTGTCGAGGAAGATGAACGGATTGTCGCCGATCCAGCCGCGTTCGCCGCCGGTGAATTCGAGCCGTGGCTTCAGCCCGAGGTGCGCGCAGATCCAGCCGATCGAGTCCGTCACCTGGCAATATTCCGCCGTGCCGAGATTGTAGATTTGCACGCGATGCCTTGCCTTTTCCGCCGTGCGTTGCGTGGCGACGTGCAGGATCGCATCCACGCAGTCCTGCACATGCAGATACGATTTGCGCTGCTTGCCGTCGCCGAGCACGCGCAGGTGATCGGGGTGCTCGAGAAGCTGCCGGTAAAAATCGAAGACGTGCCCGTGCGTGTAGCGTTCGCCGAGGATCGAGACGAAGCGAAAGATGTAGCCCTCGAACCCGAAGCCCTCGCAATACGCCTGGATGAGCCCCTCGCCGGCGACCTTCGATGCGCCATACAGCGACGTCTGGATCGGAAACGGCGCGTTTTCCGGAGTGGGGATCACCTCCGCCTCGCCGTACACGGAGCCGGTCGAGGAAAACGCGATGCGCTTGATGCCATTCGCGCGCATGGCTTCAAGCACATTGAAAGTGGCGATGGTGTTCTGATGAAGATCCTTTGCCGGATGATCGGTGCCGAAGCGCACATCGGCATTCGCCGCGAGATGGATCACGAAGTCGCACCCGGCCATCGCCTTCGTGAGCACCTCCTCATCGAGATTGTCCCCGCGATGCAGCGTGAAGCCGGGCTGCTGCCTGGCCGAGACGAGGAACTCTTCCTGCCCGGCCGAAAAATTATCCCATCCCACAACCTCCCTGCCAAGCGCGAGCAACCGATCTGCCGCGGTGCTACCGATGAATCCGGCGACGCCGGTGATGAAAACTTTCTGCATTGGGGCTGCGAGAATCGGCAGGAGCTTTCTCCGTTGTCCAGCGAACAAACACCCCGTCGCGCCGCAGCCCGATCACGCCTGTTGCGAACGTGAGCTGGCGGCCTGCCGGATCACCGCGATGCGTTCCTGCGCGAGTTTTTCAAAGCTGAAATCTCCCGCCCTTCGGATGCCCGCCTCGCGGAGCGCGTCGCGCGCGCCATCCCCGATCGTGAGCCGCGTGAGCGCCGCAGCCACCGCCGCCGCGTCGTGAAAATCCACGATGGCCGCATGGCCCGCCGTGACCTCGTGCATGATCGGAATGTCGTTCACTACGCACGGCGTGCCGCACGCCATCGCCTCGAGCACGCAGCGGCCAAATGTCTCCTCGCGGCTCGGCAGCGTGAAGATGCGCGCCTGCCGGTACAGCGCCGGCAGCCAGCGATCCTCGACCCAGCCGAGGAAACGCACATCGTCCGCGATGCCGAGCGCGCGCGTCTTGGCCGCAGCGCTTTCGGCGCCGCCCTCCCATCCGCCGCCGATCATCACGAGAGGCATCCGCTTTCGCGCATCCGTGGAAAGACGCGCGTAAGAATCGAGCAAAAGTTCCGCCTGCTTGTACGGATAAAAATTTGAAACCCAGAGCAGGAAACCCGGCTTCAGCCCGAACTCGCGCTCCAGCGCCGCAACTTCGTCCGGCTCGGCGTGCGGATGAAACCTCTCATGCTGCAAGCCCTCATAGCTCACGCTCAGCCAACTCGCGCATCCCGGATGCGCCGCGAGAATCTGCGAGCGTGCGAACTCCGAATTCGTCAAAATCGCATCCGCACGCGCGAAGCCGCGATTCGCCATCCATGTCCGGTAAATTTTGCGGAACATGCCGACGTTGTTCGAACTGTCGAGATGCTGGAGCGAGAGCATGTGCATCACCGTCGGCAACTTTTTCCGCAGCGGAACGAACCCCACCGTGACCAGCACCCCGGCCCCGAGCGCCTTCGCCCTCGCCGGCAAACGAAAGTGATCCGCCGCCAACCGTCTCCCCATTTCATCGTTCGCCGGGAACTCCCGCACCACGCTCACACGCTCATGTTCCAGCGCCCACTCATGCGACGGCCCGGCAAAGACGATCCACGCGATGTCGTCAAATTGCGCGATGCTGTGCCTCACGAGTTCGTGAAACAGGCTCGTGAGGCCGGTCTTCCGCCGGGGATTTTCGCAGAGCGCGGAGAGGGCGATCGTCAGCATGCTTCGAGACGGAGCCGGCCGTCGCCCGAGTGAGTTGAAGCTTGCCGACTACGCCGGGAAACCGTTGCTGTTTGTGCCATGCGAGCGCGATTCGTGAGCCACACCTATATCCTGCGGTTCCATCGGGAAAAGCTCCGAATGACCGCACGTTTGCGTGACCACGATCCCGCCGGTGCTTATGCGTGAGCCGACCGTGGCAATCGTGACGAAGGCCAAGGGGACTTTCTTCAAGCCGCTCTACGAAGCCTTCGCGCAGGCTCAGCCCGCGGGATGGAAGACTGTGCTCGCGTGGCCCGCGGGCCGCCGGAGCGAGCACCCGGACGAATCAGTGACGCCGAAGGCGGCAAACTTGGAAGTCTGCTCGGTTCCATGCCGCACCTTCAGCATCCGCCGACGGGGAAATTGCGATAGGAACTTCCTGCCGTCGCGCGCACTTTGGCGGCTGCTCGCCTCACGCGATGTCCGCGCGGTGCTGATCCACGAGTATTCGCTGTACACACTCGGCGCATTGCTCTTTGCTAAATGGCGGCGCATCCCCATCGTGGTCTCCTCGGAGATTGGAAAACGTAACCGCCAATATTTCAGCGCCGCCACGCGTCTCTGGCATTCGTTTTGGGGGCGCTTTGCCGATGGCTTCGTGGCCTGCGCACCCGCTGCACGCGAGCCTCTCTGCGGCGGAACCCGCCCGACCATTGCGGCGTATCATGCGGTGGACAGCCGGATTTATCTTCCACCACAAAAACCGGCCGGTGTGGGATCTCCGATCGTCTTTGCCTATCTCGGCCAGCTCATCCAGCGCAAGGGGATCGACCTTTTGCTGAAAGCCGCAGCGCGTCTGCGGGATGAGGGAGCGGACGGGTTTCGCATCCGGCTGATCGGCGGAGGCGATGAGCAGTGGGTCCTTGGCTGGATCCGCGAACTGCGGCTGGAGGCGATGGTCGAGCTCACGGGGTTTCTCAGCGGCCCGGCCATTCGCGATGCGCTCGGGAGCGCGGATGTCTTTGTCCTCCCGACCCGGCAGGACACGTATGCGGCCGTCGTCCACGAAGCCGCGTGCCTCGTGCTCCCGCTGCTCGTCAGCCAGCACGCGGGTGCCGCGGAAGTTTTGGTGTCGGATGGCCGGAACGGCTTCGTATTCGAACCGGAAGACACCGAAAAATTTGCGGTGCTGATGCGAAAGCTTATGGAAACCGGGTTGCGGGAATCCATGGGAACGATCTCACGTTCCACTGCGGAATCCCTCAGTGCGCATGTGCGTGGAAAGGCATTGTGGGAATGGCTGGCGCACACGTTTACACTTTCCGCCTGACCCCAAAAAACCGTGCCCAGCCCACCTCAATCAACCGCGGGAGATCACCGTCCAGAGATCGCGTGGCTTCCAGCCGCCCCCGCGGAGGGCTGGGCATCCATGGATCGTTATTGGCGCGAACTGCAACGGCAGGCGGCGGCCAGCCCTCTGGAGGATGTCCGCATTTTCTGCCCGCTGGGAAACGCGCCCGCCGAATCGCACCGGGCACAGCCGTGGTGGCGCGCCGTTTTCAAGTACCTGCTCTATCCGTGGAAGGCGTCGCGTCTCCGTGCAGACCTAGTCCATGTGCTCGACCACAGCTATGCACACCTCCTCCGCAGCCTGCAACGTGGCGTGCGCTCGGTCGCGACGGCGTTCGACCTCGTGCCGCTCGTGGACTCGCGCGGCTTGAGCGAAGCGCAGGTCCGGCGCTTCCGGGCAACCGTGCGGAATCTGACGCGCGCCGATCTCGTCATCGCGATGTCGCAGCAGACCGAGCGCGACTTGATCCGCCTCGCCGGTGTGGCACCGGAGAGGATTCGCATTGTCTATCCGGGGACGGATGTTGCGGCATTTTCAAAGCGCGCGGATCATTTTCCATTGCTGCAATCGCTGCCGTCGGAAGCCTCGCTGCTCCTCAGCGTCGGCGATACCGGCCCTCGGAAAAATCTGCCCTTCCTGCTCGATGCGCTGGCACCGCTGCGTGAAGACTTCCGCGAAGGCCGCTGCTGCCTGGTGCGAGCGGGGAAACTCATGGATCTGGAGCTGGCGAAAAAGTTCCGCGAACTTCTCGGCTGCGGCTTCGTTGAAGTCGGGCCGCGATTTGGCGAAGAACTCATCGGCCTCTACCAGCGCGCCACGGTCTTTCTCATGCCCTCGACCCTGGAGGGCTTCAGCTTCACGATGATGGAGGCGATGGCCGCGGGCGTTCCCGTGGTTGCGAACCGCACCTCGACGAATCCTGAAGTCGGCCACGACGCTGTGCTCTATCATGAAAACGGCGACGCGGCCGGAGCGACGCAACAAATCAAATCGCTCCTCCAGAACGAGCGCCTCCGGCAGGAATACAAATCCCGCGGCACAGCCCGCGTCGCGGAACTCACATGGGAGAACCATTGGCACAGCGTGAAGGCCTGCTACCGCACCGTTATTGGCCGCACCGAGGCTCCCGTCCGTCGCCCACGATGATCGTCCTTGCCCGCCATGATCGATCAAATCGGATTCTGCCGCCTGCCGATCCCGGCTGGCGGCACGGCCGCAACATCAACGGTCTTGGCCACTGCCAGTTCGGTGCCCTTGAGGTAAATGCATATGACCGAAAGCAAACCGGCGAACATTCCCATCCAGAAATTCAGGGGAAACGTAGTCATGCCTGAACCTGCGGCCTGCGACAGGAAGAAGGCGACGATGAGGGCCATAAGGCGGGCCGCCAGCGGACGGATTCCATCCTTCCGTTCCGGAAGCCTGAGAATCACGTGATGAGCCCGCCACACGAAATAGATGGCACCGCATAGGCACAGAAACACCGGAATGGCACCGATGCGGAGAAGCATCTGGCTGATTAGATCATGCGAGTAAACTTCCGAACCGGTTTTTGTGGAGTCAAAGGCGAGCGGATTTGCGACGAGCGGCCAGGCGCTGGGATTTGAAAGGACATTGCGGTATCCGATCAGCCGGTCGCTAAATGTTCCGAGGCGGAACGCCTGTTCCTGCCAGTCTGAATTCGTGGGCAGGAACGTCTGGAGCGCGTCCAAGGAATGCAGGATCGGCTCTGCAAATGCAATCAACCCGGCAAGGCATACGGCAGAAACCGAGTAGGCGATGCACACGCCGGCTTTCGAGCGGAAAAGCCTTGCGAACACCATCATGCCGATGCCGGCAACGATCGCACTTCGCACCATGGAAACCAAGAGTGCGAGCGCATAGATGAGAATGACGACGTTCGCCTTCCAAGTGCGCCGGACCTGATCCTTGGAAGGGACGAAATGAGCCGACAGCGCGAGCATGAAGAGCATCACGTAACTGTAAGCGGTCGGAGAACTGAGCGTCGAAAATGGCCGGGGCCGAACATCCTCCAGATTGGCCTCGCCGACGCTGCTGAGCCCTGATTTGAGGTACTCGATTTCGAACTGGCTCAATCCCATCATATATTGCCAAATCCCGTAAATTGCCACCGGTATGCCTACCAGCACGGAATACCTGAAAAAGCGCTCAATTTGCTCACGGGTTCTGAAACACTGGAGTGCAACCCACGGCAGCAAATAATAGACTGTGGTGTTAGCCGCAGTCTTCAGGCTGTGCAGAGGATTGCCGGTGGTGAAAACCTCCATGCCGCCGAAGGCGATAAACGCAGCGGCGGCACCGACGACGGCGAGGCGCTCCGCCTTTTCACCCTTTCTCCTGAAAAAAATCCTCCGGATGACAAATCCGATGAGGATGCCCAATGTCGCCAATGGTGCAATGGCGAGGATGGATGTCACGTCGTCGAGTTGCGTGCGCCCCGTAAGGATCAGGAGGCGCTTGAACCCATCGAGGAAAAATGTGATGGGCACCATCAGCATCAGCATCCGTCTCGGTGTCACGGCCCCTACACAGAACAGGCAGCCGCCCACAAGCAAGGCAGACTTGGAGACAGGATTGTCGGATGTGAAGACGAAGCCCGTTGCGATGAATAACACCAGCAACCCTACAGCGGTGGCCAGTGCCAAAAATATCGAGTTATAGTGGGTCTTGTTGATGTCAATCATCTCTTAGTTGCCTGCGCTTTTGGTTTGTCGGATATCCGCCATGTACAGGCTGCAACCAGCCGCTCACGTTGCTGGATGAGTGGTTTTCATCCGTGATGCCATTCAAGACACGAACCATCGGACGATAGTGCATGCCGAGAAAAATTGCAAGTTTGTGCCGGTTCAAGAAGGCATGGAAAAGTTGGGACATGGAGTCCCCGCCGCGAAGGAGCATCCGCCGAGTGAAGGGGCTCCGCGCGCACAGGTAGGGCGAGCGTAGGAATTGAACGCTGCTTTTGAGTTTGCACGCTGTCTGATTCATAAGGATTTGCTCTATCCATGGCAGCCTGCCAAATGCGGATTTCATGACTTCAAAGCGAGCCTCCGAGTTTGTCCCCGGCTCCATGTGATACCCCGGCCGAGATGTTCTTCTCCGTCGCAACGCGGATGTTCCATGCGACCGAATGTCGGCCGAACCAGCGCAGCAGCCAAGATCTGGGAACGATAGATTTCACACCCAGGCAAATAGCTAACCGGAAATAACTCTGGGCCCAATGGATTACACCCAGTACTCCCCAGTGTCGCGTGGCAAACTTCCAATAAGTCTTGGGATGCAGCGTGCCGGTCCGATTCATGACGGAGGCGAGAATCTGACCGGCGGGCTTTTGATCCAACAGCCAGGAAGCCGCCCGCGGATTCACCGTATCCACGCCATCTCCCTGCGCATCCCCCACAGCCATAATTTCAAAACCGTGCCGCCGGGCCCGGAGTCCGTAATCAATGTCCGCGAAGACGTGAGGAAAAGTCCGGGCGTCCGGGTAACCGACCTGATCCACGACACGCCGCGGAATGGCAACGAAATTTCCCGGAAAGGTGTCGCATGGCACGACAGTTCCGGCCGCGCACGGCACCGAGCGGACGCCCCAGGCGGTCTTGGTCAGGGCAAAGTAGTGTGCCCCGGCGGACGAAAGCGTCTGCCCGACGGAGATGCTGCCCGCCTGCAAAGTGTGGCTCACGAGTGCGCCCATCGCTCCGGGCCGCGGGTGACAATCGTCGTTCAACCACACGATCACCTCCGCCTTCAGCCGCACGGCCTCCTTCATGCCCAACACGATCCCGCCAGTCCACCAGAGATTTCCATCCCCCTTGAGAAGGATCACCTCGGGGAATTTCTCGCGAATCGCATCAGCCGTCCCGTCCGTGGAACCGTCGTCAACAACGACCACATTCGCCCAATCCAAATCACCGGCTGCTCGCAAACACGCGAGACATCCAAGGGTGATCTCCCGGCGATTGTGTACCGGGATGATCACAAAAACTTTTTTTTTGCCTGCGGAGATCGCTCGCACAAAAATCACCGTAATGCTTCCGTGAAAGCCGGTCAACCCACGTCTGAGAGCGGCGGAGCCCGGAAATTTCGGGAACGGATGCTTTCGGAAGGCGCGCTGCACAATCATGGCGAGCACTGTTGCTTTTTTGTCGCCTTCCCATCCTCAAATCTGCAATGCTTAGCCATTCAACTTTGCACCTCCTAATCAATGAAGATCCTGCTCGAACATGGAATGCCCTTCCAACTTGCCCATGGAGGGTACCAAATCCAAATCGAACAGACCAAACGCGGGCTTGAGGAGGCCGGTGCGGAAGTGGAATGGCTGCGCTGGTGGGATGATTCCCAAACCGGTGACCTCATCCAGGCTTTCTCGCCAATCACCGCCGCAGTTCCATACCACGCTCGCGAAAAGCAGATCCCCGTCGTGCTGATGACGCTACTATCCGGGCTTTGCGACCAATCATCCTTCCGACTCCGGCTCAAGGCCCTGCAGGATATCGTTTTCAAACGTTTGCCGGGGATTCGGGGCAGCTTCGGAACACTCCCACAGCAGCTTTTCCATCTCTGCACTCACAATCTGGTCAATATTCACGCCGAAGCTCGCGTGTTGGAGCGGATATACCATGTCCCAGTCGAGAGGATCTCCGTTGTTCCCGGGGGCTTATCCGAAAGCTTTCTCAACGCAGTGCCGGCCACCAGGCAAGGTGATTACCTGATTTCCACCGCCACCATCACTGAACGCAAAAACTCCGTCGAACTGGCCCAACTCGCAAAGCTCGCCCAAGTCCCGATCCTGTTTGTCGGGAAGCCTTACCACGATTCATCCCCATACTGGCAGCAATTCAAGGATCTGATCGACAACCGCTGGGTACGGTATCGAGAACATGTCAGCTCCACTGATGAACTAATCGCGCTGCTGCAATTAGCCCGCGGCTTTGTCATCAAGAGCCTCATCGAGACCTGGTGTTTCTCCGCGCACGAAGCGGCCGCTTGTGGCCTGCCGGTCCTGCTGCCCGATCAGCAATGGTCTCGCGAAATCTTCGGGGATCAAGCCAGCTACTTCGCCGCCAATGAAACGGCCAACATTGCGATTTTGCGGAATTTCTACAAGCAAGCGGCCACCGCACCGGTGCCGAAGATCCGCTTTTGGAGCTGGAAAGAAGTCGGTGAGAAGCACCTCTTGATCTACAAGCAACTCATGAGCCTAGGGTAACAAGCGCCATCCGCGCACCGTTCTCAATATGTCCTCCACAGCATGCTCACCCATTTCACCCCTCTCCACCATCCAGTTCCAGATTGCCCGGTCGCGCGGCAAGTTCAGCGATAGGTCTTCTCTGCCAGAGCCCAACAATTGGAAATTCGAATAAATTCACAATGCATTCAAAGCTGCTGAGCAAATTGGGGCGCTATCTCAACTCCTGCCTCTCACAAATCCGGATGGCCCTGGCCAAACGAAGGATTCTTCGGTCAGGAGGGAGCGAACATGAGGAAATAACAAGGGCAAGCTGGGATTCTGGCGTCCTGGATCCCACCGCGTTTTACTGCCGTTGCTTTCGCTATTTTTGGAATAGACTCCCCCAGAGCCTCCAGGACCACCGGGGCTACTTCTCTCAAGCGGGGCGCGGTTTCGGCGAGGATGCTTTTCACGTGATGTGGTTCACAATCTTTCGTGAACTAAAGCCCCAGAATGTTCTGGAAATAGGTGTTTACCGGGGCCAGACACTGAGTCTTTTTTCCCTTTTGGCCAAGCCTGAGGATAAGCCATGTCAAATCTTCGGCATATCCCCGTTCAGCACCGCGGGTGATTCAGTAACCAAGTATAGTGACGGTGTTGACTATCTGACGGATGTTCAGGAGAATTTTCGCCACTTCTCCCTTCCTGCGCCCGTCTTATTGAAAGCCTATTCCACTGAACCGGCGGCGTGTGAACTAATCCGCTCTCGGCCCTGGGACTTGATTTACATCGATGGCAACCATGACTATGCGGTAGCGAAAGCGGATTGGGAATCATGTTCACGATCCGTAAGAATCGGGGGCCTTATCGTGCTTGATGACGCGGCCAGTGGAACAACATACCGCCCCCCCGCGTTTGCGACGAAAGGATGGCCGGATGTTGGCCGAGTGGTTGCCGAGATTGATCGTGAGCAATTTGGCCTCGTCTTGCAGGTGGGACACAACTTGGTGTTTGAACGACGGCTTTGAGCCATCCAAATGCTCGGGCAGATGTACGGAGCCCTGCTTCGTGGGAATTCAAGCCTATTTGCCCACCGTCTTTTCATTTGCGGCAATTTCGGGGTTCCCGGCGCTCCCAAGTATCTCATCTAAGGCCGTTCTGATCCCATCCGAGCTGATTTTAGTGAGGCAAAACGGCTCCGCCTGGGAGCAGACCCAATTGCAATAAAAACATGGGACGCGATTCGTGAGCCAAATTTGCTTAGAAGAATGCGTCCACGGGGCAAAGAAGCCGTAATGGCCACCGCCAATGAGAATGACACTAGGTTTGTCCAGTGCGACCGCGAGATGTGCCGCTCCTGTCTCGGAAGCCAGAACGCAACGGCTTCGGGCCAGAAGACAGCCAAACTCATGAAAATTCCCCGGAGTGGATACCTCCACTTTCAGATCAACCGTGGCCAGCTTCAGAGCCAGTTCCGCCAAAGCCTTCTCTTGTTGGCTGCTTCCGCAGAGGTAAACACGGTCAATGCCCCGGAACTGCATCCGCCTGATGCCAGCCTCCAGAAGGCCGAACGGGATGTTTCTCAGACTGGTGCTAGGCGCGCCCGGGATCGGAGGGACTCCGGGAAGCGCGGAAACGACCGCGTAGTTTTCGGATGCCGGAGGAAAGGACGATACGGTGGGCAGGATTTCTGCAGCCATTACCGGACGACCAAGGACAGACGAGAGCAACGCCTGGTGATTCCTAAGTTCTTCACAAAGTCCATCAGTTGTGTCTGGGACGGATGACATGGTATGGACAACCGGATCGGACAGGCGGTAGTGTTCAATGGAGGTCTCAGGCGGTCGCTCGAAGGCTCCCTTGCAAATAATCCCAAAACTCCTCTTAGCCCTAATCCAGCTGAGAGCCAGATCGTCATCGTCCCCGCGCTGGTGGCGCAGGCTGATCAGCCGGTCAAATGAGTATTGAGCAAGTGCAGAGCGCTGTTTTCGGAGCACAGTCAGGCGGTTGATAAGCCTCGCGGGGGCAGCCAAGGCCAGAACGATCCGCTCGACACCCGGAAACTCCGCGGCCGCAAGCTCCGCCACTTGGGGCCATATTATCAGAACTGTGTTCTCGGCTCCGAATTCCTGTACTAACAAGCGAATGGCCGAAATTGCCAGGATGAAATCGCCGATTCCGTCGCGTTTATAGATGCAGAGCTTCCGAAACCGTGTGGGTGGCGTCCGCTCAACCCCTCTAAGATGGGCATAAAGCAACCGTTTTAAATGCAATCTTAGGCGCTTAAATCCCATGTCCGCTCTGCCTGATGGCAAGTGGTGAAGCAAAAGCAATAGCCTTCAGTTCAAACGTGAAAATCATTGGACTCTGTGTATGAAATGCACTGGCCGTCACCCGATTCCAAAATTCGATCCTGCGCCGATAGAATCTAAGCAGCATCCTCCGAAAAGGACGCTTCCATCTGGATCCTCCGGCGAGTCCATCTGGATCGAGGAAGCTGATCGTCTCAAACCCAGCATGTTTGAGCACAAAGTAAAGGCTGCCTGCAGTAAAAAGGGTTTCATGGGTGAAGTCTTCATAGGCCCAATAGCAACCGGTGTTCGATTGCGCATTGGGAACAGCAACGTAATAGGAGCCGGTCCCTGCGAGGAGAGACGTACGGATATGCCTTAGGTTCGGAATGATTTGCGGTTTGGGAACGTGTTCCAGGACATGGGTCATTAAGATGAAATCGTACCGTTGACTTGGATTGGCGGTGAAATCCTCTATGGCTTCAATGCGTGAGACGTTCAAGCCCAGAGCCTGGCAGTGTAGGACCGCATCGGACGAAACATCCACTCCCTGAATGTTCGTGTAACCCATTTCACGCAGAGCCCGAAGCGCCTCCCCGTGGCCGCATCCGATGTCCAAAATGCGGGCTTGGCGGTTCGCGGGAAGGTTCCGAATCAAATATCCGGGCAAAGACGAAGCAGTGGAGCCCGCCGGAGGTACTTGGCGGAGCGCATAATAATCGGTGTAATCAGACGGCATAAACGATTGGGAATTGGTGCGTGATTCCGTGTTCTGGGATTGCCACCATTTCTCACACGCCGAAAAGCTCCTGCAGTCGCTTGGTTTTTTCTTGGACAACATCGTACACGATACAGTCCTTGATCAAGGCGAGCCTGTCTTTGCCTGAGACGTGGGAGAGTGCGCCGTTCTGATCCCGTGATTCACGAGCCCGGCTTTCTACGTAGCCGACCCCCGGTGCCACACTCCTTAGTCCGGCGGCGCAGTCGCGCCTGACAAAGAAGGCGTCGTTCCCGGCACTGGTGCAACCGATGAATATGTAATTCTTTTCCTCCGCCAGCCCACAAAGAGCCTGGATCGAAGCTCCAAAGTAAAGGTTCGAGTAATGGGCGGCTGTGCGGTTAAAATCAGCTTGGTAAGGCACTGTGATGCTATGATCCGCCCCAAAAACACTGTTGTATTCGCAAATGACGATCCGCGGGCTGACCACATCGATCTGTTTCCAAATCCAATAGTCGTTCCCATCCAAGTCGATGCTGAGAAGCCCGATATCGCCGGAAAATCCATTCTCCCGAATGAGTGAGTTGATATTGTCCCTATCAATAAAAGCCGCAATGGCTGTCAATTCATGCTGCCAATAGATTTCGTCGTGGCGAATCCAGTCGATGTTTGCCGGGCTGCCATCAAGGACCAACCCCCTCCAGTTGTGTTGCTTGAGCAGGAAACGCGTATTGGATTCCTGATAATCGGAAACGCCGAATTCGACGAATTGCTCATTGGAGATCTCAATGCGGGACAAGAGCCATTCGATAATTCCGTCCTCCCCCCATTGCGAAAATACCTTGAACTCCACATCCTGAAGAGTGCCTGGCTGTGGAATTGCCCTGACGCGGTGGCAGAGTGGCTGCGCCGCCAACATTTTCAGGGCGCTCATTTCTCTCTGCGTCGTGGCAAATTCTGAAAGCAGAGGGGAAAACAGCTTTCGCAGGGTGGTGCGTGCGAAGCCTCTTGGCTTGGGATTCATGCTAGTGTAGTGTTCAAGAAGTAACCGGACAGCGGTTGCTTTGGCTTTCTTCTGCGCGACGGTGTGCGGCGGCGTTGGATTTGTTCAAGGAACTGTACATCTATTTGTTGGACACTACACTAGGAACGGTGCTAAAAGCACGTTCGTGAGCATTGGGACTTTTCGTGGAGAAGCGTTCATCGATTGCGGGCACTCAGGATATTTTTTTGAGTTTGGCAACGGTGTAAAGGCATTCCCCGTAGGTCAACAAGAGGTTTACCGGGAGATAGGCCACGAGGAGAGCGAGCGGAATTCCCGGTGCGCCATATCGGTGCGCAAACAGAGGCATCAAAATGAGGCTGAGGATCGCCGTCGTGGTCCCGTAGATGGCCGGACCGAGCAAGCGTCCAAGGCCGTTGAGGAACATGGCGGTTGGCGTACCGGCAGCCACCGCCATCGTCCAGCCGCAAAGGAGCCATAGCAACAGCGGCGCAGGAAGAGCTTCCGGCCTTTGTGTCCACAGAAGAATTAAAGGGCGACCAATAAGCCCGAAGAGGACGCACGGCAAAATACCGACTATCGCACTGTAAAGTAGGGACCGGCGGAAAGCATGGCAAATCCAAGCGTAATCGCCGCGGCTCTTCGCCTCTGCATACGCTGGCCAGAGTGGCCCGACGAGCATGCCCTGGAGTTGGGAAATCACACCCAGCAGGCGCTGCGTCAGGTTGAAGGGCACGACGGCCGCAGCCCCCAGGACCGAGGAAAGGATCACCGGGGGGGCGCTCGAAACGATGGAGGCGGCGATCTGTGGGATCAAGAAGAGCGTCCCGGTGCCAAAAATCTCCCGGACGTGACGCCAACTGGCGTGACGGACGACGTCAAACCGCCACGCGAGTCGAACGAAGAGCCACTGCAACAGCCCGAGATTCACCAGAACCGGCGGGAGCACCGCAAAGGCCAGAAATGGGACAAGACTCAGCTTCAGGGCTGCGGCACTGGCCACGAGGATGAGCGATATGACGCTTCCGACCAAGCCACCAACCGCCTGGAGCCAGCCAAGCTGCAGCGCGACCGCAAGCTTCTGCGCCGCCGAAAGGGGAAAACCGAGGCAAAAAGCGGCGAAGACCACGAGCAGTCCATCCCGCACTTCCAGGCGCAATTCCGGCGCCTCGATCTTGAAGAAGGACGCCCAGTCGAAACTCCATCCAATGAGGAGGCCGACCCCGAATAGCGCAAAAGCGATGACCGTCAGCAGGGCTAAACCAGTAAGAAAGATGTCTCTCGCCAGTTCCATGTCGTCTCGGCCATGGGCCTCGGAGATCTTGTTCTGCATGCCGAGGCCGATGCCGACGTCTGCGAAATTGAGCAGCCCAACGGCCCCCGTCAGTGTCATCCAAAGACCGAATGATTCCTTGCCAAGGTATTTGAGGGCGATTGGAACCTGCGCGAGGGAGCAGGCGATACTCACGGCGCGGCCCACGGCAGAGGCCCCCGCTGCACGATAGATCAGCCGCCACCGCTGGGCGGCGCGTAAGTGTTCCGGTTCCTGTTCTGTGGACAACACTGAGTTTTGAATTAGTTCGCGATAAAGTCAGCGCGCCCGTTCATAGGCGATGAGTCGTCGACCTTGATCATGGGTGACTTGAAACGACGTGCGAAGGGCGGCGCCCTTGCCGCGGTTGCGCGCGTGCCGCTCCAGTCGAATCCGCGGTTCGTCGAACGTCAGCTTTTCCACCTCTGCGGCGGTTGTGTCTGTCGAGGCATCATCCACCACGATGATCTCCTTGACCGATTTTTCACGCAGCGCGCGGCGGAGGCACGCAGCTATGTTGCGTGCCTCGTTGAAGGCGGGGACAATCACGCTCAACGTAACAGCGAAAAGGTTTTCCACATCGGGATCTTGTACCATTGGATCAATGTCACGCATATCACCGACGGACAAAGGATCGTTTCGCGAACTTTTCAAGCACGGAGTGAGGAAAGCAGCGCCCACAATTCATCGTGGGGGAAAAGGGTTCAATCGCTCGAATTCCGCGAGCGCCATGCCGACTACCTGATCCATGTTGTAGTACCGGTACGTCGCGAGCCGTCCGACGAAAGTGACGCCGCGCTCCTGTGCCGCGAGCGCGGCGTATCGCTCGTATTGCGCGCGCGCATCCGGCGCGGGGATCGGGTAGTATGGCTCGTGGCCGGGGCCGTTGTCCTGCGGATACTCGCGCACGATGGTCGTCACCGGGAGCTTCTGCCCGGTGGCGTGCTTCATCTCGACGACGCGCGTGTAATCGTGGTCATTTGGGAAATTTACCTGCATCGCGGGCTGGTGGTATTCTACTGGCAGCGTCTCTTCCTCGAAACGGATCGAGCGGTACGGTAGCGCGCCGAAACAGCGATCGAAATACTCATCCACGGGCCCCGTGTAGATGAGGTGGCGGAATTGCACGCTTTTGCGCGCCTCTCGAAAATCCGTGTTCAGCCGCACCTCGATCTTTGGATGCGCAAGCATCTTTCCGAACATCGCCGTGTAGCCATCTTTCGGCAGCGCCTGGAATTTATCGGACACAAAGCGGTCGTCGCGATTCGTGCGAACCGGGATGCGGCCGCACACGCTTGCGTCGAGTTCCGAGGGATCGCGCTGCCACTGCTTGCGCGTGTAGTTCTTGAAAAACTTTTCATACAGCCGACGCCCCACCTGACTGATGATGACCTCCTCGCTGTTCTTCGGCGACTCGATGGGCACGCGCCATTCCGTAAGCGTGCGCTCCATCTCCTCGCTCGTGCTCGGGCGGCCGAGCAGTTGTTCGAAGGTGTTCAGGTTGATCGGGAACTGCCAGTAGCGCCCGTCGGTCCACGAGAGGATCTTGTAATCCACATGATGCCACTCGGTGAACTGGCTGAGATAGGTCACGATCCGGTCGCTGTTCGTGCGGAAATAATGCGGCCCGTACGTGTGGATGAGCACGCCCGCCGCGTCGTAGCGGTCGTACGCGTTCCCGGCGATGTGTGCGCGCCTGTCGATGACGAGGCACGTCACACCGCGCTGGCTGGCCAGCCGTTCCGCGAGCACTGTGCCGGCGAATCCCGCTCCGACGATGAGGTAGTCCCAAGTCATGTCATCCACGCGAAAACAAAACTGCCGGCGTCGCATTTGCATCCGCCGCACACACGCGCGGAAGCGCGACGGTCGCGGGAAAAATCATGGCGGTAGAAATCCAAGGCATCGGCGGTTCGTCGGCTATTTCGCGCAACACGTCAACATGCGACGACACACCGTGTGGCACGCATTATTTCTTCTGCTTCTGCAGACACTCGTATGCAGCGGCCTCGCTCTCGGTGCACATCCGGCGCAGGTATTCAGAAATGAGTTCGCTGTCCTGGCTGCGGACGACTGATTCGATTCCCGCGGCCACTCCCTTCACGTCCGCCTTCTTCTGTTCGATCTCGGTGAGGTGCTCCGCTGGGGCGACCTTCAGCCAGTCCGGCTGCGAACCGGCAGGCAGCGCTTCGAGCGCGCGCTTTTGTATCGCGATGCCGACGAGCTGACCGATGAGCATGCGCGAAGCCTCGGGTGTGGCGAATGTGCGACCGAGCGCGTAGGTGACCCGCAGCGCCTCGTCCGCGGGGGCGGCGTGCCGCCAGTTTCTCACGCGCCAGCAGTTCCCATCGGTTTCAATTTTTCAAACTCCGCCAGCGCCATTCCGACGACCTGATCCATGTTCTCATCGTGGCGCGTCACGAGACGACCGGCGGACGTTTTGTTTTCACGCCATGCCGTCGGCCCGTGGGCGTGAGGTGGCGGAATCACAACTGATTGCGCACCTGTGCGGAAGCGTGATCCCGAATATCGCGAGGGTGCCGGCCTCGAGATGCTCCCGCGCATCCCCGCGGCTGTGCTCGCCGGCATCCGGCAGATCACGATCGGGTTCCACGACCTCGTTTATCCCGAGACCACCCCGCGCGAGTCGCGCTTTCTCACGGCGAGCCTCATTTTGAAAAACCACACCGGCCCGGCAGTCGCGGACGGATCCTACTTCGCTGCCTTCACGTCCTTCACCGTCCACTTCGTGACAGTGAGGCCCTTTGCACTGCGGCTGCTCACGGGCAGCGATGCCAGATCGAAATCCAGCTCGCGCACACGCGCGCCGCTGCGGCCATCAAGCGAGACGTGGAGGGTCTTGGGCATTTCCTTTTCGCTCGCGGCGACGTGCAGGTACACGATGCTGGAATTTTCGCTCTTCGCGAGCGGGTAGAGCTTGTCGCGCGAAAGGCCGCCGATTTGGAATTTCTTCGCGAAGGCCTTCCCGGTCGCGCCGTCCTGATAGACCATCGTGTAGAAATTCGTGTCGCCGTCCTTCGGCCAGATGGCGACGTGGACGATCTCGCGGCCCATGAAAACCTTGTCGGCGACTTTCGCGACCTTGAGCGAGCCGTCCTTCATGATCGTGAGGACGCTGTCGAGGATGGTGCACTCGGTGATGAACTCATGCTGCCGCCAATTGAGCCCGATGAAGCCGTCGGTGCGGTTTACGTAGAGGCGTTGGTTTGCCGAGACGACTGCACTCGCATCAATCTGCGCGATCTCGTCGTAGCTCGTGCGGCGCTTGATGCCCTTGCCGTATTTTTGCTGGAGCATCTCAAACCACGCGACGGTGTAGCCGGTGAGGTTCTTGAGGTTCGCCTTCGTCTCCTTCATGCCCTCCTCGATTTTCTTCATGGCTTCGTCGGCCTGGAAGCGATTGTAGGCGGAGATGCGTTTGATGCGGATTTCGGTGAGGCGGACGATGTCCTCCTCGGTGACTTCGCGGCGGAGTTGCTTGAGGAACGGCTTCAGGCCCGTGCGGATTTCCGCGAGCACGCTCTCCCATGTCTTCGATTTCTCGATGTTCCGGTAGATGCGCTCCTCGATGAAAATGCGCTCCAGCGAATCCCAGTGCCACTGCTGTTCGAGTTCGCCGAGCTTGATTTCGAGTTCGCGCTTGAGCAGCGCCTTCGTCGCCTCCGCGCTCGCCTTGAGGATATCGCGCACGCCGAGGAAGTGCGGCTTGTCATCGCCGGTCTCGGGATTGCGCACGATGACGCACGCGGCGGGGTTGAGCTGCACCTGGCAGCTCGTGAAAACGTAGAGCTGCTGGATGACCTTCTCCGGCTCCGCGCCCTGCGGCAGATGGATGAGAATCTCCACCTTGTCCGCCGTGTTGTCGTCCACGTGCTTCACCTTGATCTTGCCCTTCGCATTCGCGGCGAGCACGGACTCGATGAGCGATTCCGTCGTCACGCCGTAAGGCAGTTCGGTGACTGCGAGCAGATACTTCGAACGCACCTCGATGCTCGCACGCACCTTCACCTTCCCGCCGCGCTCGCCGTCGTTGTATTCGGAAAAGTCCGCAGTGCCGCCGGTCGGGAAGTCCGGGAGAATGCGGAAATTTTTCCCCTGCAAGTGATTGATCGCCGCACGGCAGAGGTCGTTGAAATTGTGCGGCAGAATCTTCGTCGAGAGCCCGACCGCGATGCCATCCGCGCCTTCGAGCAGCACGATGGGAAACTTCGCCGGCAGCGTGATGGGCTCCTTGTTCCGCCCGTCGTAGCTGAGCTGCCACGTCGTCGTCTTCGGGTTGAAAAGCACGTCCTTCGCAAACGCCGTGAGCCGCGCCTCGATGTAACGCGGTGCCGCCGCATCGTCGCCCGTGAGCGTGTTGCCGTAATTCCCCTGCGGCTCGATGAGCCACCCGCGCTGCCCGATGGACACGAGCGCCGCGCCGATGGACGCATCGCCATGCGGATGCAGCTTCATCGTCGCGCCGACGACATTCGCGACCTTGTGAAAGCGCCCGTCGTCCATGTCCCAAAGCGTGTGGAGCACGCGCCGCTGCACCGGCTTCAGCCCGTCATCAATGTGCGGCACCGCGCGGTCGAGGATCACGTAGCTTGCATAGTCGAGGAACCAGTTGCGGTAGCTCTGTGCCAACGGAGCCTGCTCATCCTGCACCTTCTCGCCCTCCTTGCGTCTCGGAGCCACGACCTCGGCCTGCACCTCCGCAGGCGCTTCGGTCGCACCATTCCCATTCGCTTCCGCCGTCGCCGCAACTGGCTGAGCCTCCGCAGGCACGGATGCAGCCGCCAAAGGGAGTTCCGGCTGATCGCCGGCGATCGGTTTGTTCGAGGATTTCCCGTCAGGCTTGTTCGGTTGTTTGGGCATTTATCGCGTGGTAGAAAATTGTTTCACGCCGGATCAAGATCTGCGTTTCCGATGGCCAATTCGATGGGGATGGGCAAGCCATCAGAACTTCCAGCCTAGCTCGCGGAGCATGTCCAAGAACGTGATGCAGCGCAGATTTCGCACATCGCAGATATCGGGAATCTTCGGCGTGTCCAGTTTCCCGCGCGGCTTTTCTCCGGTCACCACTGCTGTGTCTGTTCCGAGCCATTCAGCCGTCGCGATAACAAACGGATCCGCTTGCGAGCGGTTCCGGTGTGTGTCCACGAGGCGCGGATACGTGGCGAGCAAATCGAGAACCGTTGCTTGAATTACCGCATCAATCGGCACCACCACTTGCTTCCTCGCTTTCAGCCAGTCGTGGAGTCCGTCGTCCTTCTTTTCAAGTTCAACATACACTTCCTCTGAGCATCTGAGCACGCCCGCGGCGACGCACTCTGCGAGCTTTTCCCAAAGTGATGGAAAAACATCCGGCGGGTAATCCCGCGCCCATCCGTCGAGCCATGCGCTGGTATCGATGCAGTAGATCATGCTCCGGCCACGCTGGGCCGGAGAGACAGCTCACGGCGGATGTTGTTGAAGTGGCGTGGTTTCACGCCGAGGTAATCCGACGCGGCATTTGTGTTAATCAGGCGCTGGTCATATGCGCTCATCACGAGCCGGGTGTAACCGCGCCCGTCGCTCGCGATCGTCCGCACTTCCATCGGCACAGGACCACCGGCAGAACCTCGCACATACCAAAGTTTCGCACCCCAGGCATCGCGTTTATGCCGGTATGTTCCCTCCGGCGCTTTACTAAGCGTCACGAGTCGCCGAAGGATCACTTCAGGGCTCACCTTGACCTTTTGCGCGAGGCGACGCAGCGCGTCATCATCCCCTTCCGCCGCGCCGCGATACTGCTCCGCAGTCGCGACGAACGAATGAGCGGGCAACAACGCCGCAGCTGCAAATGCGTTTGCGGCAACTTCGAGCGGTTGCTCTTCAGGGGATCTTGTCCCGACCATACGGCTCGTCTGATGTCCACCCGCGTGGAGAAGGATATGTGCGAACTCATGCAGGAGAGAAAAGATGCGGCCGTGCGGGGCATCCTTTGAGTTCAGCAAGATCACCGGCAGCGGCTGATCCGGAATGCACGTGCCGCGCATCTCGTCGATTTCCACGCCAGAGGATTGAAAAACGAGCACGCCCTTTGCCTCCATCGCTGAACGCCATGCGTTCAGTGCCTCATATGCACTGGCCCAGTCCGTTTGCGCCCGCCAAGTCACCCCGAGCAACTCGCGAATGTGGTTACCGGCTTCCTCCGGTTCCATCCCGGGATGCAGGGTCGCGCGGATACGGTGCGGCGCTTCGCCGATAAGCCGATGAAGTTCCATCGCCGCCTCCCGACGGAAAACAGCCCATCGCAGCGCCAGCAGGAGTTCTGGCGATTCCCTGCCGGGCAGAATTCCCGCGAGCCGTCGAAACTCGCGATGCGCCGCGAAACCTTGCGGTGGCTCGGGCAGGAAAAAGACTGCAATAGGGCGCTTGTATGCCTCTCCGAGCTTGCGGAGTTGGGCGATGCTTGGAGTGGCATCCGTGTCCTCAGATTCCCAATCTCTCAGCGTCACGACTTCAAATTTCGTCCGCTCCGCCGCGTGCGCTAGGGACAGCCCAGCCGACTCTCTCGCCCACACGAGGAGTTGCGGTTTCACTAGAGCGGGAATGCTACGCGACATTGCTTGCTGAAATATTTAACCTGCAGACTCGGATTCGTCGAGTGTGGTGGTGCTCAACCCCCGTCACACCTCGATCAGATCTTTCTCCACGCGCAGGTTCTCGATGATGAACTCCTGCCGCTCCTGCGTGTTCTTTCCCATGAAGAACGAGAGCAGTTCGTCGGAGCTGTAGAGGTGGTGGAGGTTGATCGGGTCGAGGCGGATGTTCTCGCCGATGAAGTCCTTGAACTCGCCGGCGGAGATTTCGCCGAGGCCTTTGAAGCGCGTGATTTCGTGGCTGGCACCGAGCGTGGCGACGGCGGCCTGTTTCTCCTGTTCGCTGTAGCAATACTTCGTGACCTTCTTGTTGCGGACGCGGAAGAGCGGCGTCTGCAGGATGAAGAGGTGGTTGTTGCGGATGACGTCGGGGAAGAATTGCAGGAAGAACGAGAGCAACAGCAGGCGGATGTGCATGCCGTCCACGTCGGCGTCGGTGGCGATGACGATCTTGTTGTAGCGCAGGCCGTCGAGGCCGTCCTCGATGTTGAGCGCGGCCTGGAGAAGGTGGAACTCCTCGTTCTCGTAGATGACCTTCTTCGTGAGGCCGTAGGTGTTGAGCGGTTTGCCTTTCAGCGCGAAGACGGCCTGCGTCTGCACGTCGCGCGTGGCGGTGAGTGAGCCGGCGGCGGAGTCGCCCTCGACGATGAAGAGCGTGCTCTCCTCGGCGCGCGGGTTTTTGTCGCCGAGATGGAGGCGGCAGTCGCGGAGCTTGCGGTTGTGCAGAGAGGCCTTCTTCGCGCGTTCCTTGGCGATGTTGCGGATGCCGGCGAGTTCCTTCCGCTCGTGCTCGCTCTCCTCGATTTTCTTGCGGATGATTTCGGCGGTCTCGCGGTTTTTGTGCAGGTAGGTGTCGAGCGCCTGCTGCACGAATTTGCCGACGAATTCCTTGATGGTCGGACCCTTTGGCCCGACCTCGGTGGAGCCGAGCTTGGTCTTCGTCTGCGACTCGAAGACAGGCTCCTGCACGCGCACGACGATCGCGGCGTCGATGGACTGGCGCACGTCCGCGGCGTCAAAGTCCTTTTTGAAATGGTTGCGCAAGGTCGCGACGAACGCCTCGCGGAATGCGGCGAGGTGCGTGCCGCCCATCGTGGTGTGCTGGCCGTTCACGAACGACCAGTATTCCTCGCCGTAGTGGTTGCCGTGCGTGACGGCGATTTCGATGTCGTCGCCCTCGAGATGGATGATGGGATAAAGCGGCTCGCCGCTGAGTTCCTTCGTGAGCAAGTCCTTCAGGCCGTTCGCGGATTTGAAGGGCTTGCCATTCAGCGTGAGCGTGAGGCCGCGGTTGAGGAAGGCGTAGTTCCACAGCATGTCCTCGATGAACTCGAGGCGGAACTTGAAGTCCTTGCCGAACAGCGCCTCGTCCGGCGTGAACTCGATGAGCGTGCCGTTGCGCTCGTCCGTCTTCGTCACGCGCGACTGCGACTTGAGCTTCCCCTTTTCAAAATCCACGACCTTCGTCTCCCCCTCGCGCACCGCTTGCGCGCGGTAGTTCAGCGAGAGCGCGTTCACCGCCTTCTGCC
>Ga0194061_1000229_pt1 | contig 33684 bp, 25 predicted proteins | sample SepL2221m_MetaG_FD_163423 | JGI IMG/M metagenome (GOLD analysis project Ga0194061, IMG submission 163423) | Anoxic zone freshwater microbial communities from boreal shield lake in IISD Experimental Lakes Area, Ontario, Canada - Sep2016-L224-21m | ecosystem: Environmental > Aquatic > Freshwater >... | reverse complement strand
CGGCAGGCAGGCCCGGACTGCTGGCTTTACCCGTCGCGCACGCCGGATGACGCCAGCCCCCGAGCCTACCGCCTCCCGTCCGCCCCCCTGGGGGCTCCCCTTAAAACCTGTAAGGTTAGGTTTAATGCGGCATGGCGTGAAAAGTTGCGCTATACATTGACGCTTGAAAGATAACGAGAGAAGGAACTTACCCGGCAAAAGATTGTGTAAAGCAGAACAACGACAAATATTTTTGTATAAAGCAAAATAGCCATTCACTTTACACAAAACATTTTGTTGCTAACAGACTTTACACAACCTGTCTACCTTCAGCAATATTGATGAGTTCGGGAAATGCCAGGGTTGCCGGGCGGCTACCGCTGCCTTCAAACAGTACCTTCAGGATACCTGCTTTCTGGAGTAGCCGTAAAAGACCCATTGCCGTCTGTTTGGTCGGTATGCCGGAACGGGCGGCAAAGTCGGTTGTCCTGAATATGGGGCGGTCGAAAATTGCATCAAGCGCCTGAATCGCATACTGTGAATGAGTTACATCCACCACCCTGATCTTCATGGCTTCATACAGTGCCAGGATGTTTCTTACCTTTTCGGCGTTATCCGTTGCCTGAGCAATGATTGCCCGAAGAAAAAATTCAATCCAGCCGCTCCAGTCACCCGCCTGTGATATACCTTTCAGCCGTTCGTAATACTCGCCCCGGTTTGTTTCCAGATAGCCGCTTAGGTAGAACATGGGGCGCGACAAGGCACGCTTGGAAAAGAGGAAAAGCGGGATAACAAGGCGGCCTATGCGTCCGTTGCCGTCCTTGAACGGATGGACAAGCTCGAACTGCGCGTGAACAACGGCGGTTTGAATCAGCACATCGGCGTCATCGCTGCCAAGATAGCGCTCCCAGTTTTCCAGATGGTCAAGCAGTTGCAGCGGGCTTGGTGGAACAAAGGTTGCCTGGTCGATGGTGCAGCTGTAAGGCCCAATCCAGTTCTGATCTCGTCGGAAGCTGCCCGGCTCTTTATCCTTGCCGCGCACACTGTCCATCAGCATCCGGTGCATCTCTTTTATCAGGCCAAGCGACAACGGGCGGTGTGCCAGCTCTTCGGTGGCAATTATCAGGGCGCTGCGGTAGTTGACGATCTCCTGTATGTCCTGGTTCTTCTCGCCGGTGAAAGTCTGCCCGGCTTCGTGCTCCAGAACTTCATCCAGCGTTGCCTGTGTCCCCTCGATTTTGGAGGAAAGTACCGCCTCTTGTGTTGTCAGGGGTGACAAAAGCACATTCGGGTTGACGATCCCCTGCAACAGGCCGTCATACCGGGCAAGCTCGGCATTGGCCTTGCCGACAAGACCGATCAGGCGGCCATAGTCAATGGTGGTTAAGGGTAAAGCTTGCGGGGTGTATGGTTCCATGTTTTACCTCGTTAACGCCCTTACGGCTTGATATACGCATTCAGCCCGATAGTAACCGGCTTGCCATCCACCATTGCAGTAGTTACAGCATTCCCTCGCGAGCTGGCAACCACCAGGGTTTTACCGGATGCTGATGGTGTTGGTTTCTCCAAGTCAATCTCGATGCAGAGTTTGTTGCCTTTAATTTCGACAGTCATTGCCATGTTATTGTTCTCCTTTTGTGGTAATTCAATAAAGCCGCAGTTTCAAAATTTCTCCGGCAACATCGAGATCGTAATTTCCGGTAGCGAGGTATTTCCGGCTAACTGGCTGGTCGTTAATTTTAGTGCCGTTGGTCGATTGCAGGTCAACCAATAACCACTGTTCTTTCGATTCCCGTATGATGACGCAATGGCGTCTGCTAACCTTAGATTTGCCAGTAGATATTTCATTGCTCGTAAATTTACCGATAGTGACAATTTGTTTTTTCGATGAAAAATTGAATGGCTTTTCAGTTCCAGACAGGGTTAAGTCATTAGCGATTTGTTGATGGTTGTATGGCGCAAAAAGCAGCTTTGTCTTGATATTGTCGGAAGAGGTTGGTTCTTCATTAATAACAGCCAGGTTATATTCCAGATACGCTGAAGAGCCTGTATGCTGAGTAATGCTCCCGTCGTGCAGGTGACAGGCAATCATGCGATTATTTATAAATGCAGGGTCTTTGTGCTTGGCAAGAGCGGTCGTCAACAATTCAATGCAGCGCTCATAATGCCCCGCCTCATAGAATGCCTGAGCCAGTATGTTTTGTGCTTCAAAGTCTAACGGGTAGCGATAGGTATATTCGCTTAACGCAGAAATTGCCGTGCCATACTCTTCACGTTCAATATGCAATGAAGCCAGTGACTTGATTACATCCGGGGTTTGGTGCTTGCGCCCTTTTATAAAATGATCGTAAGCCTTGTCGCTTTCTTTCATTTTGCTGTAGCAGACACCCATATTTGCATGAGCAAGGGAAAACTCCGGGTACAGTTTCAACGCTTCTTCAAGAGAAAACCGCGCTTTATACCACTTCTGTTTTCCCATCTTCTTTTCTGCTTCGGCATTCCATATTGAGGCGGAGAGCATGGCAGGCTTGAGAAGGGCAGGTGCCTGTTTGTCCTCCAGTGCCTGGGCAAATTCTGCGGCGGTTTGAAAGCGAAGGTCGGGATGCTTTGCGAGTGCCTTCCGTATGATCTCCTCAAGCCAGATGGGAACGTAATCGGGAAATATCGGATACTCAAAAAGGTGGCCGTTTAATATCTGCCCTCTGTTGCCATCAAAGGGAGCTTTTCCCGTCAGAAGCTCGAACAGTGTAATCCCCAATGAATAAATATCGGCTCGTATATCTTCGGGGTCACAATCATTATCGCACAACTCCGGAGCCATATAATGTGGTGTTCCCCAGGACGTGTTGGCAATACCAAAGTCACTTATCTTAATCATGCCGTTGCTGCCGACCATTATGTTGGCCGGCTTTATGTCATGGTGAACTATGCCCTGCTGATGTACCGTTTCGAGACCAGCACAGATTGCGATGACAGTTGACACAGCCTGATCGTAAGGCATTTTTCCAACTTTTTTCAGTTCATCATAAATACTGCCAGCATGGCAATATTCCATGACAAGATAGACGTCACCATCTTGCGGTATAGCGTGGTTAATTTTTATGATGTTGTTATGCCCAAGCCTTGCGACAATCTGCATTTCTCGGATGAAGTTTTCAATACTGGGTTCGTCAACCTCAATCAGCTCTTTTATTGCTACATAATTTTCAAGAATCGTATCAACCGCAAGCCAAACACGCCCAAAGCCACCCCGGTTGAGCAGTTTTTCGATCCGGTAGGTATCACCAAGTATGTCGCCGATCTTGAGCATAAAAATCCTAATCCCTTGCCACCACGGTATCGTAAAGACCGTAATGCGTCAGACCATCGTGACTCTCGATTCCCGTATAACGAAGCGACGCATCTTCGTAGCGACGGAACGCAAAGACAGCCTGGTTCATCTGCTCGGTGTTAAATACCTTCAGTCGTACAAGCAGGTGGAAGTCCTTCACTGTCAGGCCGGTGACGGTCAAGAATAAGTCCGGTTCGAGCTTGGTGATAACATCCTGAAGGGTGTTCTCCCGGAAGTCGGTCAGGTACATGAACGCCGGGATGCGCGTGGCGAACTTTATCAGCTTCTCTTGAACAAGCTTGCGTTTGGATTTGTACTCCTTCTCCTCGTCGGAAAGCTCCTTCTTTTCCTTTGCCGTCAAGTCACCATCTTTACCCTTCTTCTTGAGATCCTTGACCTTATCGCTCTTATTGATGATCGTCTCGATGACATTGTCGCCGAGCGAACGCCACCCTTCAATACGCTCCACAGCGGCCATTGCTTCGGGGTTGTCCAGGATACGGCGCAGGGTATCGTTATCCACGTTTACCAGAAGTGCGGACTCCCACTTGCGAGCCAGCAGCGTGGCCGAGGTTCCAGCCATTGCGATATCGAGGATGCCGCCCGCGTCGATCTGCGTCATATTGGCACCGTCGTAAGCCAGCACGGGCAGGAAGGATACGAGGTCTTTGACAGCGTTCTCCGGGTTCGGCTCGCCTGGAGAGAGACCAATCCCATACTCTGACAGTTGCCGCAGCGCACGGGTGGGGGCAAAGTCGAACACGAAGCAGACCGGCTTGAGAATCTCCTCTTCGTTAGGGTTATCGCCGTTGGGGTTTTTGATGGACCAGGGGGACTGCACCCGGAAGGCGGCCTGAAAGTACGTCTCGGGCGATTTGAGATTTCGGAGCATCAGGATCGAGGACCATTGCGGTACGGTCACGCCGGTCGTGAGCTTGCCGCACGATAGTGTAATCGTCTTTGTATCGAATCCGCTCCCGATGGCAGAACGCACGGGGGGCAGCGCATCAAGCCCAATGCCCGCCGCCGCACCGGCAGCAACAATAACTTTATAGCCGCGCCAGAAGGTATTGTGCTTCTCTGCCAGCAGGTTTGCCATCGCCTGGCAGGCGGCAACGTTAGGCAAAAACCAGAACGCGTGTTGGAGGTACGGCAGAAGGCGCACATCCGAATACGGAAACGGTGGCCGTGTTCCGGTTTTGAGGCTCTCCACCGTTTGTGGCGCGTACGAGCCCCGGATTATATCCAGCCACTTCTGAACATCGCTCTTGTGCTTGAACTGCGTGTCAGCACCTGTGCCGGTGGCTGCAAAGAACTCGTTGAGGTCAAACTCGTCGAACTCTCCACCGCTCGCAACCGCAAGCAGTTCGTCCGGCATTTGATACGTGAGCAGGCGTAACTGTGGGAGTGCACCGTAGGGGTTCCATTTCCCTGGGTTCCTTTCAGCAAACTCTTCCTTGGCGCGCTGCTCGTCGGTATAGGTCCAGTTGAAAATCTGTTCCTCGATGAACTCACCGGTGGCCAGAGCCTTAAACGGCGTACCGGAAAGGTAAAGATACGCCCTGGTCGTAATCGGAAGGAACTCGCTTTCCTTCTCCGAAAGCACGCTGAGGTCTTCGTTCACTCCTTCCAATCCGGCGGCATATTCAAGCTTGGCTTCCTTTTTGGCAACAGCATCGTCCTCACCTTCGAACAGTTCCTTGGCGGTCTCCCGCCACGCCCCGAAGTGGTATTCGTCAAACACCACGAGATCCCAATTCACCGTATGGAGCCATTCGTTCTTTGGTTTGATGTTTCCGGCATCGTCACGACCGAGCAGATCCTGAAAGGAGCCGAAATAGACGACCGGCTTCCTATGGTCAATCTGCGTCGGGTCGCTGCCGGTCGAGCGCGAGAGGTACTGCCAGCCATCAAAGTCAGCATGAGATTCAAGATCCGTCTGCCAGGCATCCTCGACAGCGGGTTTGAAGGTCAGCACAAGCACCCGCCTGGCTTCAAGCTTCTTTGCCAACTGATAGGTGGTAAAGGTCTTGCCGTAGCGCATCTTGGCATTCCAGAGAAAACGCGGGGCCGCTTGCATCTCCTCATTCCAGATCGAGTGAAAGTAGTCGAATGTCTTGCTCACTGCCTCGGCCTGCTCCCATCGCATCGGAAATGTTTCGTGATGGGTACCGGTGAGTTTCTGGCCGGTGCGGAGTTCGGTAAGCACGGTTCGCACATCGGAGACCGAACAGCGCATCCATTCCAGTTCGACCTTCTCGAAACCCTTCCTAGCGAGGGACGCACGCACGTGGTGATCGGAGAAGATCGTGCCATCGTCGCGTACGGCTGACTCGTCCAGATATATCTTATAGTTCTTGATGGCGGCGGTCTTCACCTGCTCGGCAATGCGTTGTTTCACATCGCGCGTTGTCTGGCCAACCTTGAGAAGTCCCTTGTGCGCCTTGTCATCAATAGAGTAGGCGTAGATGCGTGGTCTGGCTTCCGGTTTTGGTGCGAGTATTTCCTCGATCGTCCTTGCCATTAGTCCTCACTTTCACTACTGAAGTGCATCGGACGTATCACCGCTTCGACGTAGTTAATCTCCTCTGCTGTAAGCTTGTATTTCTTGTAAAGAGCTTCATCCGTCCACTGACGATCCCAACTCTGGAGGGGAACCCATGAATAAGTCGATCGAAGTGCGTGTTGAGTAAGCTTGCGCAGTGAGACGAGGTGTCTGAAGAACTTGGTGCAGAAATAGGACTCAAGGCTTCGCGCTTCGGACTCACTTGCCACCCAGAATGCGAGGAATGATTGAGTAGAGACAGATGGTGGTGGACTCAACCATGGTTTTCCAAGTACGGAGTCGGGGATTTTCTGCCCACCATCTGAACCGGCCTCTGGGACCAGCACTTTCCATTTATTTATAAGAGCGGCGTTTTTGTTGATCGAGTCCCGTGGGACAAATCCAATGGCGCGCTTGCCACTTCGGACGTAGTAAAGTGCTACATCCCCCGGCTCTATTTTGTCATGGAATCCGTCGAAGTTGGTCGCAATACCGAACGGAGTATCAGCGGTCAAGATGTCGATAATGGGCTTTTCTCCTGCCTTTATCACCTTGCGCAGGATGTCAACAGCTCTCGGATCTCGCACAAATATGTCAAACTCGTCGAGTTGCCGTGATGTAGATGTTTCCTCTTCACCGCGAACTACCGTGACGTCGCATGGGCCATTATGGTCGCCCGACCAGAGGAAGTAACAGATGCCACCCTTGACCTCAACGTTTGGGAAGACTTCTTTTGATACCGGATAATCGACCAGCCTGAGGAGCTTATTCGAGTTAAGCATTTCCTTACGGAACTCATCAAGTCCGCGTCCACCAGCAAGCCAACGGGAGGGGACAACCATTGACAAATACTTTGGCTCAAGCTTTTTCGCTTGTTCAACAAACAGGTGATAGATGGATGAGTCGCTTGAACCACCTGCCCCTCCCTTCATCTGATACGGGGGATTTCCGATAACCACATCGAACTGCATGACGCCTCCAAACAGCTCGGCGACGCGAGCCTTAATGTCGTTAGTATGTATGAATGCATAGGCGTAGTTCTCAAGTCCCGCATCCCGGTCCAGAATCGCCCTTGGCGCGCCACAGAAAACACACTTGGTGTCATTCCATGTATGCTCCATACGCTCAAACCAGATGTTCCCCTGATCGCTGTCGAAGGATCTGGCAATAGAGTGCTCACCGTTAGCATGTTTTGAGCAATACAGACTTCTCCGCGCCAGCAGACTGGTGAGGTGAGTTATACCAATACCGAATACCTGCCTGGTCAGGATGTGTTCAACCCGATCATCAAGATTCGGAATTACAGCCGCAAGGCCTTTGGTGAGACGGCTGGCGATCTCCCGCAGAAACACCCCTGATTTTGTAAATGGATCAAAGAACCGCACCGAACTGTCCGCCCAAATGTCAGCACCGTTATTATTGGCTGCCCACGCCTCGGCGAGGGTGTCCAGCATACTGTTTGCAAACTCGGGTGGCGTGAAAACTTCATCGTTCGAGAGGTTGGCAATGCAGGTCAACACATCAGGATTACGGCCACGGAGCGAAAAGCCTGCCTGACTATTCATGGTGACTCCTTCGGCGAAGAGAATGCGATTTCACATACTGTCATCGGCGGCCAGGTACTAGCCGGCTTAAAGATTTCATGCTTACCGAGATGGGCGAAAAGCGAGCCTTCCTCACTGAGAGCAGACATCTGGGAGAGAGTATCCAGACGGAAATCACGACGCTGAAACTTCCCCTTGCCAAAGTACCCCCACTCGGCAAAAGTAATCGCCTGGTCATCGCTGGTACGCATTTTCAGAGCATCACCGTGAATGAGGTTCTGCGAAAGCACATAGAAAGCAGCTCTATAGAGTTCATCCGACTCATCAATGTCCAGGTAGTCAGCGAAGATCTCCAGCATGTTAGCTCTGCACTCGACGATGTTGTCCGCCAAGAGTTCAATCCCGTAACAGCACATCAGCGCAAGAAGAGCAAAGTGCTGCTTTTCAAAGTCTGACTTGCCGTACTTGAGTTCAACCGCAGCGAGCTTGCGCTGTAGTATTCGTATAAGGAAGTTCCCGCTCCCGCAGGCAGACTCCAGGAAGCGTGAGTCAATCCGTTCGGTCTCACCCTTGACGAGGTCGAGCATCGCCTCAACCATCCACGCTGGCGTGAACACCTCCCCGTGGTCGGCGACACGTTGTTTTGACTTGATGAGGCTCATGGAAATATCGCTTTCGGAAGATAGGAGCCGGAACGGTTTGATAATTCTGCCATAACAATCTCCAATTACACAAAAGGCCGCCCACAGCGGAACGGCCTTGTATCAGACAATAATTTTTAGCGCGCTTACAACAAACCTTGCGCTGCCAGAAATGTTTCGTAACCGTCACGGTCAAGCGGGCAATCCACCAGTTTCAGAAAATCCTGTTTTGTCAGCCTGCACTGCTTCGCCATTTTGGAGAGCAGTTCGTCAGAAATTGTTTTCTCTTTGCGGGTATGGCTTGTGAAAGTAAAAGCTGTTGTTTTCTTTCCCTCTACTGTCCGGTAATAGAAATAATGATGGTCCCCTTCTTTGGGCTCAAACCCCTTTGCCTTCAGGCTTGATTCAACCTGTCGTTTTTCACGCGGCATCCTCAACCTCCTTCAATGCAGCTAGGAGGTTCATTTTCAGTAGCAGCGCCGCTTCCGTCAGTTCCGCGTCGGCTGCTAGTGCGTATTGATCCCAGAGAAATACTATCTGTTCACGCAGCTCAATATCAAGCTGGTCGCGGGTGTAGGCATATACATCAATGCCAAGTTCCGCGCATTCAAGGCAATACAACTGCTGAGTTTCATCAAGAAAAGGTGTCAACTCAAGCGGTTTGGAAAAGGTAAACGCCCTGCCGGTATCTTCAACGGTTTGCAGATAGAAGGGTGAAAGATCAACTTCTGAAATATTCTCAACATTGATAATCCGTTTGGGTTGGTCATTGTCATCCAGGATGATTTCACCTGTTACCTGAATCAGTTCACGCGGTCGATCAAGCAGCATATCTTCAACGGTTTCGCTGTAGATGCACACCAGCTCTTTTTGTGTTGGCGGATAGACCAGGGTAATGCGACGCTCATCAAACTGGATTTCTGAAAGACGCCCGGTAACGGTTTTTATCTGTTTCTGTTCGGTTTCAACCGAGGTGGAGAGGCATGTCTTGCCCCGCTCGTGAAGGGTGTTGAGTGATACTTTGAATGCGCTGTTACTTTGAGAAAGCCCCAGCTTTATGCCGCTTCCCTGGCTTGGGGCCATGGCGCAGGCAGCTTTGATGAAGAGGTCGCGCCGTGATTGATCCTGAATCTTTCCAGCAAGCCCCGATTTATCTCCAGTAGTAAGCAGGTCACAACAGTCTGTGAACAAAGTGCAGACGTTTTCAATATCTTCACGCACAAAAAGCCCGGTAGTCGGATCGCCAATTTCTACCGGCATTGCATAGCTCCCCTGTTGCGGGATTTTGCACAACAAGGGGTATTTTGCCTCTATGGTTTTGTTTATCCGTTCTTTTTGGCGAACGGTTTTGTTTTCCTGCTGCATGGCGAGAATATGCACGGCGCGCTGCATAGCATCAAGCACTTTGGTCAGCGTGGCGACCGGCAGCACGTGTCCGTCAGCAAAACGGCCATCAAATTTCAGTTCAAACTGTCTTTTGTTTTCCATGAACAGTCACCCCGAAAAACACCATGTAAAAGTGTTACTACTTTGCATAATTATGTAAAAATGTAAACAGGTTTCGAGCCCGATGATGACTTTCAGTTAGCATCAGTAATTGCAGCAACTTACTACCAAACAAACCCATTTCACCCCGCCGCCTGTACCGACGGCACATCAGCGTTCGGCACCACTTCAATAGTATTAAGCCGCCATTCCTGAAGCTGCCGCAGTTCTTTCATTGCCTTGTAAAGCTGGTTGTCCAGGGATGCTTGATACCGTTCAAACGATTCACGGTATTTGTCTGATAGTATCCCCTGCTCGGCAAAGGCGTTGTTGAATAGCTCAATGTTCTTTGGACGCTGCCGGGCTTTTGCAAGCTCAGTATCGGCATACTTTTTCATCTCCACCAGCCAGGCGGCAAGATCGGTTTTACAGCTTTTCAGATATGCCTCGGCGCTTTCTTCCTCTTCATCCTCGGTTTCCTGCTGTAACTGCTGCCAACATTCAGGGGCGATCTTCTCCACTAATGCAAGGGTCAACTCTTCTTCCTCATCTTCCATAATGGCGTCATATTCCAGCAGGACATCTTGACACCATTTTTCATGCTCCTTATCGAAAGGCTCTATATCCGCTTCCTTGAGAGCATCCGGGCTGTAGGAGGCTTTATTCAGGATGCCATTGAGTTTTGACAGCACCTTTTCTGTTTGCCGCCGCAGGGCGATTGCGCCGGTTTCCGCCGCGACGATCCGGCGTTGCTTCCAGATTGCGACGGCGATCTTTTCCAGTAATACCATTTCCATTATGCCGGACGGGTTGAAGGTGCCTGCCAGTTCATCAAAGAGCTGCTGAAACTCTTGCGGCTTTTCATCCTGGAGAAACAGGCGGGCGCTCAATAGTCCGTGGCGTGTGGCGTTGCGGGATGTAACCGCCTTGCCGTCGGCGCTCTTGGGGCCGCTGCTCTTCTGTGCGTTCTGCTGGTTTGCGGTTATCTGTTTTGTACTTGTTGCCATGATAGTTACTCCTTTCAATATCAGGTTTTGTCAGGTTTCCGCTCCGCACCTGGTGCGGGCGGGTGACACTTGCGGCATACCCAGTGAGGATACTTTTCTGTTCCGGCCAGCCAGTAATCTGTTCCCTTGCAGCAGTAGCAGGGGTGTTTGTTTGGTAACATCGGTAACCGTGGTAACGTGTCCGCTGATGCAGTATTTGTAAGGGGTATTGCAGGTTGCGCTACCGTTACCGACTCGACTGCCGTATGGGTAACATCGGTAACACACGGTTTGCTGTTACCGGCTGTTACCAGTCCCGGTTTATCGGTTGCTTCATGTCTGGTAACGGGCAATGCCGCATCTATAGCGGCTTCGCTGGTTATGTTACCCATGTTACCGCTGTTACCACCGGACACAAGAGCGCCAAGATCAAAGTTGTTGAAGTAGTCGGTTATCATGGGTCTGCCTCAAGTACGGTCGGATTGACGTGATAGCAGCGCACTTGCCCCATACCGGGGAGTCTCACCAGGCGTGCCGGGCGTCCATCTGTTCCTGATTGCAGAATGCCCTTCAGAACAAGGAGCTTTGCGGTTGTCTGGCAATTGAGGCCATTACAGACCTCTTCCCGGAAAGTCTCATTGAGGACGTAATACTCATAACTACCGTTATCGATGGAACTTGTAATCTTGCGCCTGAATCCGGCCCGGTTAATGGTTGGCCGTGCATCGGGATCATCCCAATCGCTGAAGCGTGATTCCCCATGTTGCTCGAAGAAGAGCCTCACCTGTGACAGGATTGACCGTTCTTCCTGCGGGCCTGTACCGCCCCGTGTCTGTATCCATGCTTGCAGGCAGGCAAGGGCAGCCTTGGCAGCCTCCCCCGGTTGCCAGCAAGTTATTCCGAAGGCGGTTGCCATTTCACCAGCCGCCGCGACCAGGGCGAAACGTTCCGCAACCCGCTGTATTTGCCCATCACAGCCGCTTGGTAATTGGGCAATAAATTGTGTCCGCAGCTTTTCAACTGCTTTGGGCAGGTCGTCCCATTCTTCTGTCAGTTTCCTGATGAACTCGATTCCGGCTGTTCCATAGAAAGAAGCCGCAGCTTCCTTGAACGACCTGGAGAGCGCCGCGCCGTCAGAGTATCCGTGCAGTTCCTCGAATATGCCATATTTGCCGGTATCAGCCGGGATGTCGGCCAGCCGTACCTCTTGGCCCGCCTTGGCCTTTTTACCGCAAGCACGAATATGATCGGCTAGGGTGATTTCACCACTGGAAAGAAACAACGTCCGCCACTGTTTTTTCGGTCGGGCGTCACCGGTCTTGCCAGCCCGGTTTTTGCCGCTGCCATTTGCCAGCATATAGGCTATTTCTCCCGCTTCTCGCGCATCCACCTGTGCCAGTTCATCCAGAATCAGTAACAGGTCATTATGTGCTGTGGCGATCCCTTCCAACCCGTTAGAAGTTGCCCGCCAGCGTTGCAGATAATCCGCACCGCCATAGACTGAGCAGGCCGCAAACAGAGCAGTTGTTTTGCCGGTGGAGCTTTGGCCGAACAAGTTGAAGCCGCCGTTTTCCTTGCCGCAGATATGCAGCAGGGGCGCAGCAAAGGCGCACGATACGGCAAACGCCAGGCGAGTATTATCGACACAGAGGAGAGCGACGCCCTTCTGCCACTCTTCCAGCGTACCGGATTGACGCATGACGTTTTCAGCATTGCCCTGATAAAGAAGTACTTCGTCAGTCTGACCGATGGAACAGCCGGGGAGGATAAAAGCCCGGTTGTGCCAGCCGGTTGTATCGGTGCAGCGGGCACGTCGTTCTTTATCTGGTGAAGTCATTTGCAGGTAGGTCATTAGATGCTGGCGGTATTTTGTGGCAGGGTGAATATAGGGGAGTCCGCGACGCAGCAGTTCCCGACGCAATTCAGCGCCGTCGCTGGAAAGAAGTTCCATCGGCATCGGCCATTGGTGTAGGTGACCATCCTTATCGTGGAAGGACAGCAGCCGACCCCATTCCTCCTGTCGGTTGTTGCGGGTATAGGCGATGATCTCGATTGATGATGCTACGTTCACAGGAGCGGCAAACGAACTGATCGTCTCACCATCTATGATTTCCTGTTTGACCTCATACAGCTTTATGCTGCCTTCTTCCAGGCGGTAACAGGTACGCAGAGGCACTGCCTGACGTGGCAGGGCATTAAAATCATCAATACTATTCTTGATGAGGTAATCGTCCAGGCCGACTTTGTATTTATCACTGGCAGGGATGGCGCAGATGGTGACTCTCGCGCCCTTCATTTGGAGTGCAGCCGCAAGACGTTCAACCGCCTGCTTCAGATTCTTCGGTTTGCCTTTGCTGTTCAGATCAAGCCAGTCCGAATCAGGCACGATGCAAACGACGCGCCCCTTTAGTGCTATGCCGTCAAAGTCACGTATCAGTTCATCAGTACCGGAGCGCTTCCAGTTCCATAAACCTGTAATGGCGATGCAGGCGATACCTTCTTGCGCCGCTTTGAGTGCCTTCTTCTCCCCCTCGGTTATGTAGATCGGTTTGGTAAGGTCTTTCAGTAGCGGTTCCAACATATAAGGGATATACAGCCGATTTGGTTGACCAGATCTCTGAATGTATTTTGGCCATTTTGCCCCGGTGGGTGCATCCTCGCTATAGAAGAGCTTGAATCTCGAATACCCTGCATCGAACGGGATTCGATAGGCGGAGAGCACCGGCAGAGAGTGGATGCCGGTTTCACGGTCAATATCACAAGGCCGCAGCGAGATAAAACCGGCCTGCTCGATTGTTGAGTCTGTGAGGCCGGACTTGTGCAGGTCGTCCAGGTGAAGAGGATCAAGGGAGTTCATAGTGTGCCCCCTTGGGTTACGCCTTACGTTGCTGATTCATTTTTCTTGTGCTGACAACCGGCCTACTTTCCAGCCAGGCCATGACTTCGCTTTTCAGCCAGCCGATACGCCCCGGCCCGATCTGCCTCGGTGCAGGGAATGTCCCGGCGTTCACATCCCGCCATAAACTGGTTGCGCCTCTCTTGGTGATCGAAGAGGTTTCCTTCTTGGTCAAATAGCAATCTTCCATTTTCGTTACTCCTTTCGTGGTTGCTGGAAGGGCTGTAGCAGCCACTCCAAAGCGTTCAGTATCGTTTCTTGAAAAGGAATATAGGGCCTTGTTTTGAGTTGAAATAGTGGGAAGGGTTTACCCCCTTTGCCGGAAAAACAGGGGGCACAGTTACGAAAAAACCCGCCTGAAGCGGGTTTGAATGGGGGGTACAGTTATCTGAAAATATTTTTCAGGGATCTTTTTTAGGTACGCCGCCCCGCTTGCCTTCATCGGAATTGACCACGGTTGAAAGACGGTCAAGGGCATTACCTTCATGCCCTGCGTTCACAAGCCACGCCTTTGCAAGGGCTTTGAACATTGACGGGTCAGGCTCTTTCTTTACGGTCACTGACCATGCTGTTACTGCGTCGCAAAGTTCGGTTGAAAAATGGGGATGCTCACTATTCATGTAATCCGGTTTTTTTGCCGGTGATTCCTGGAGCGCCTGTTTTAGTGCGTCAAGCTCAGTTGTGTGTTCCGCTTCACGCTCTTTCCATCTGTCATCAAATTCGGTAAGCCACTGTTCGACCTGCTCATTCCTCAGTTTTAGTGAGTCGCGTTCGCCCTCTACTTCTGAATACCTTTTTCCAAAGTCGCAGAGTTGTTTTTCCGCCTGCTCCCGTCGCCGGTTTGCTGCCTGTACGTCCGCCTGTAATGCAGTGAAGGATTCTGAGTTTATGGCGCTGTGTGTTTTACGTTCTGTCTCATCAAAGAGAAAATCCGGTTTCTGATCCGGGTAATGTTTTGCCATCCATGCTTTCAGGTCGTTATGGCTAACGGTGAGCCGCGCAGGTGCTACATGCTCATTATCGGGGACATTTCTTCCCTCCCGCCCGTGGTTGAGTTCGTGGTTTTGTATCGCATACAGAATCTTTTCAGTATTGGCCGCCAGGCAAGGCCATTCAGGAAACTGCCGTATTGTGGGAAGATGAGAATCGCCGAGAGCACCCATAATCTGTGCTTCGTACCCGGTAAGATTGCACCAGCGGACTGCCGCCTCAACTGGCCGATAATAAGGTTTTTGCAGAGCATTACAGCTTTTGGGATTGTACGACATGACGCCCTCCGGGTGCGATATTCTCCGAATTATGCTACTCGCGGGAAGCCGGTTCGGAGTGTTCCGGCTTTTCGGCCCGTCGGCCTATCCCGCGAAAATGTTAGACGTTATCCTTCATCATTTGCGCTGCCGTCATAGAGTACCGCGCCGGTGATCTTCGACACAACAAGTACGCGGCTGCTTCTCAAACAGGCGCCGTCCAGACCATCACACCAGGGTGCGTGAATATACCAGCAAGGTTCTTCAATAGGACGATTTATGTACATCGCCGGTGGCCTTTCATTACTTGCTCTGAATGCCCGGCCATCGGGTATTTGTTTTTTGCTACATTCGTCAATGGCAATTTTGATTGCTTTCCGTTCAGAAAGAGGGAAGAAGCGCCGCCACGCTGATAAAAAATTTCCGCTCATACCTTTATCCTTTTACTTCCGCCGTTGTGGTAAGTGCTGTAAGTTTTCGTGACCACGATTCAAGCGCCGCCTGTTTTTCCTTGTCATAGCGATAAGTATTGTAAGCCTTGATTATACCTTGCTTGGCGTGGTTCAGAATGGCATCAATAACCTCGTCCATCTCTCCCTGTTCCGCCATGAAGGTTGCAGCCGTCCGGCGCAGATCATGTGGGGTAAAGGTTACAATTCCCAAAGTGGTCAAGCCGTCCTCACTGGCGTTGCGCTTCAATGCCTTGCTGAGCGCATGGCGTTCAATCGGCTTTACTTTTTTGAGATGTGGGCAGGGGAAAATATAACCGCTGTATTCCGTGTCTGCCGGTATTTTCCTGGCCTTCCTGACCTCTGCTATGGCCTGGTTGATGATCTCATGTGCAAGCGATGTCAGAAAGACACGGTGAGCTTTCCCGTTCTTTGCCCGGTCTGCCGGTATCGTCCACCAGTTGCCGTCAATCTCGCTGGTGTGAAGGCCGGAAACCTCGCCGGGTCGCTGTGCAGTAATCAGAATCAGCTTCAATGCGCACTTGACTTCAACCGTCATTGACAATGACGGAGTATCTTTTTCAGCTTTTACCGTTTTTTGTGACTTATCAATTTCCGCCACTTCGTAACGTGCGTCAAGTGTATTCCATACGGTCTTGATTTCATCGGCGGTCAATGCCCTGTCTTTCATTGTGAGCGGCGCAGGCATATCAATTCCGGTGCAGGGCGATACTTTAAGCCGGTCTTTTTTTACCGCCCAGTTGAACATCTTACGAATGATCTTGAAAATGTTATTTGCAGTCTGAGGACTGCCACGGTCAACAACCTTGTCCAGCAGAGTGATAATGTCACCCTTGGTTATGTCATGCGCCTTGCGCCGCTCCCATACCGGATAGATTTCCTTATCAAGAATACGCTGATCTTCCTGCCAGCTTTTCTTGTTCACTTCGGCATGACGCTTGATGTAATCCGCGCCCAATACCTTGACGGTTGGCGCTGCGTCCAGTTCCGTCTTTACCTGGTGTGCTGCTTCCAGCGGATCGCCGCCAGCCTTGACGGCCTTGTAAGCGTCGCCGTATTTAATGCGGGCATCCTCAAGAGACAATGGTTCCGGGTATTCTCCAAGAGTGAGAAAACGACGCGCCCCTGTTACTGGCGATTCATAACGGTAGAAGAATATTTTCGTACCATCCGGCTTGATCCTGATTCCGAAACCGTTCTTTTCCCGAATATCCTTGATCTTGCTTTCCGGCTTGAGATTCCTGATATACCTATCTGTGAACATAAAACCCCCGATTCTTTGAGTGACCTTTTGAGTGACCTTTTTGCCACGGGATTGAGCGGAATAGATTGTAACAGATAGGAATAACAATACAGTAAAATTTATTGTAAATCAATGTGTTTGTGTGGTATTTTGGAATAAATCGGAAGAGACAGGAAAGATATGGAAAGGCTAGGTTATTTAACTCCTAAGGAAGGGGTCGGACGTTCGAATCGTCTTGGGGACGCCATAAAATTAAGGGGTTACAGCTTATGCCGTAGCCCCTTTTCTGTTGCCTGTGTAATTCCTGTGTAATCGTGTTTTTTTCAGATCATAAACCAGTGTGCTGATACCGTCTTTCCAACTTGTCAGTAGTCATAATCAGACCCCTATCTGCTCTCAATATTATTCATCATCTTCATCTTGATCATAATGCTGATTATCCGAATAATGGTCATATTTTGGTAACCCACTGTTTAGATTTTCTCCAGTTAACGCCAGGTGCTTAATCTCTTCCCAACACCCCCTGATGCGGTCAACAAATATACTGGAATCACGAGTTTGCCATGTCCATTCGTAGCGAACGTAACCGCCCTCTTCCTGGTGTTCAAAAACATATTTACCTCTCCAGAAATATCCATACTCCCGAATCAACTTCCATATTTTCTGTTCCTCAAAACTCAACAGGCCAGGATATTTAAAAGCAAGTTTTACAAGCCTGTCAGATTCGTCAATATCCCATAAATCCGCTTGTGCACTGGCAAGAGAGCGTTCGTCGTCAATCGGAATATCTTTCAAAGAATTGTTGACCATCCATTCCACAACAGATGAAAGCGTTCGGTGCTGAATCCTGCTTGCAAGCTCCAGCATGTAACGAGTTCTCGGATCAAGGCGTATCGCTAATGTTTCTGACCGCGTCACCTCGCCCTTTGGTTTCCTAGCCATTTTGTTTCCCCCTGGTCATTTGTTCTGCATCGTTCTATTTCGTTCTATTCTTATTTTGTTGTAAAAGCAAGCTCAAAAAATATATTGCTTTATATGTTTCACTATTATATTCTGTGCTTACTTTCGGTACATAAAGGAGAACAGAAAATGACAGACATGGAAACGGTGAAGGTAACAGCATACCCAGATGGACGGATGGACTCAAAGAACGCTGCAAAGTATCTGGGCAAATCCCCAAAAACTCTTGACATGTATCGCTGTAAGGGTGGTGGGCCGAAGTTTATCAAGCGTGGGCGGGTATTCTATTTTATCGCAGACCTTGATGCCTGGCTTGCTGGCAATGGGGAAAAATCAACAAGTACGGCACAAGCGCGGTTACAGGTTGTTCGCTAATGGAAAAGGTCAAAGATAAGGCCGGGAGCTGTCAGAAGCTGCCCGGCCATTTACGAGGTACACCAATGGAATTACGCACTGAAGGATTATACAACACCATCGAGATCGAATCAATACCTGATGGAGACTACATAGACCATTGCCTTTTAGAGTCCAGCATTGTTGACCACAGCAAATGTACTATGCAGTGTCCCGTCTGTTGTTTTAGGGGGGCACTGTGAAAGAATTTAATGAATTAAAGGTTGCGGAACTACGCAACTTATCGGCTATCAAGGCAAAGGCCGCTGGATTACCCACGACTGAAATCAGACAACGATGGAATAAGCAACAATGCCTTGAATATCTGGATGGCAATCCAATAACTCCGGCATCAGCACCGCCTGCCGCTGTGACGTTTGCCGAACCTATTACGGATGAAACCTCGGGCAACCACGTTGCAGATGAATTGGAAGCAGAAGATGTTCCAGCAGATACCGGCACAATCGACAATCAGATTCTGCAGGCTGAGAATCTCAAGGCGAACAACAGCCTCTCCCCGCAACATCTGCATGATTTACAAAAGTCCGGCCTCACAGATGAAACAATAGAGCAGGCGGGTTTCGTTTCATTGCGACCTTGTGACATTGATAGAGAAACAGGCGTCCACTCCCTTCCGGTACTGTCTACTTACCGAATTCCGTTTGATGCTGGCTATTCGAGATTCAGGCTCTTCTATGGCGATGATGTTCCTGCCAGTACAAAATGGCCGAAGTACATTCAGAAGGCCGGTCAACCGAATCGGCTCTATATTCCTTTCATGCTGGTGCCTTTACTGAAAGACCTATCCAGGCCACTCTACATATCTATGACGTATCCCACAAAGGCTATCATGCTGTCGGACCATGCCTGGGCAAGGCATATTCAGTCGGGAAGGTTTTTCAGAAATGAACGATTCCGCAATAACCTCGCTTGATCGGGCACTGGCCAAAGTATGTGAGGTCTGTCCGGTCTGTCTCCATGCGCGTCACCACCAGCAGGGAGTCGTGTTCAACTTTGTGAAGCGCATCGAGTCGGATGTCTGCCCGTTCTGCAAGGCGTATGAGCGGGTGCACGGCCAAAAGGCCCATGAGAGAAAAGGAAGTAATGGCTGAACACTCACTGCTCCTCGGGATTGTCGGCGCACTACTGACCATCACCGGTCTGGCGGGACTGCTGCTGCCTTTAGTACCGGGGGCACCACTCCTGTTTCTGGGGTTGCTCCTCGGGGCCTGGGCAGAGAATTTTCGCTACATCGGCGTCTGGACTCTGCTGCTGCTAGCGGCAATGGCTGCTCTGACATACGTGGTTGAATTTGTGGCGTCTATCCTGGGAGTCAAAAAGTACGGTGGCTCGCGTCGTGCTATGGTGGGAGCTGCCGTGGGCGGTCTTGTCGGAATATTTTTAGGTATACCGGGAATTCTTTTCGGCCCGTTTGTGGGAGCGGTGATCGGTGAGCTGTCCCTGCAACATACTCTGAATGAGGCAAGCCGGGCAGGCTTTGGAACAGTCGTGGGACTGGCAATCGGGGTAGCAGGCAAACTCGCCATCGGTATCGCTATGATTGGGATATTCCTGCTGATTCGACTACTTTAATATTTGAAATTGAGCTCACAGCCAACACCGACTGCATTAAAGAGTTGGCCACTAAATTTCGCCACCTTTACAGTTCACTGAGATTGAATAGTCATACCCAATACACCTCTATTCGGCATGCCGACCAGGGCTTTCGAAGTTCCGGCAAGACTTTGAAAGCCGACATCAACCTTAGTCAGGGCACGGGCGGCGGTCTGCTTTACCATATCGGAAAGAACACAGTACCGGGTCGGGAGTTGCAGTCGCTCGACAATGCTCTGGAGAAGCCGCTCCGTACGGACGATAGTTTCGATATCGTCACTGGCAGGATTGAGTCCGATTATGACGTCGCCGCAACCGTAGGTCAGGCCTTCGAGGACAGATAGCAGGATTTCATCTTCACAGTCACCGGGACTGTTCGGCTGGATACGGCTGCCGAAATGCTGTGCTGAGCCTACAACAACAGGCCCCTGCTGATTATTGTTCGGAAGTATGTTGATGATTGACCGGGACACTTTGCTCAGCTCGTCATTGCTCATCGTCTTGACGAGCGCTGCAATGACTTCACTCGGTAGCGCGTCAGAATATCTGCCTACCCATGTAGCGCATGTTGTACCGGTTAGTATATCCTTTATATCTCCAATGGTAAGGGAGGCTATTTCGTTCAGCAACCGTCTGTTAACCGATCGGGAAATAGCCTGTGACACTGAGTCTTCAACAAAAACCAGCTTCACAATATCGCCGATCTTCATGGCAGTGATCTCTATTTTTGCATCCTTCCTGATGACGTCGTCACAAGTACCGCCGACCAGAAGATCACCCTCCTTGAATTCATTGGCTCGTGCAAATAGAAGTTTAGCGGTTTCACCGTCCATCTGTCTCTCCACGCCCGCGATCTTCCCTCTATCACTGAGAGAAGTCATTATACACATAAGAAGCACTGAAAAATTGTATCAGGAACCATTTGAAAATATACAAAAATCGTCGGCGAAGTATAGAATTGCGAGAGGGATGCCAGACAATCAAGGCATAATGATATCGGAGAAGGCGGCTTCTACGCCTATAAAATAGTGGGCTTTGCCAATTTCAACGTATATATACGTGAAAAATCCACCTCAGGGGGGCATATGAACAAGGCAGAACTCGTAGCAAAGATCGCTGAAAAAGCAGAACTGACCAAGACACAGGCTGAAAAAGCGCTCAACTGTTTCATCGCCGAAACTATTGCCTCACTCAAGGCAAACGACAAGATTGCTCTTGTCGGCTTTGGTACCTTCAGTGCCGTAACCCGCGCCGCCCGCACCGGCAGAAACCCGCAGACCGGCAAAGCGCTGAAGATTGCCGCCACGACCAACGGCAAGTTTTCTCCCGGCAAGGCCCTCAAGGACCTGACCGCAAAGCCGGCAAAGGCTGCCAAGGCCTGATCATCGAAAGCGGTCTGGCGGATCCCCTGGAGCGGATACTGGTCCGCATTGAACCGCGCAATGTGGGAGCAACGATGGAGACCCTTCAGGCGGCGGTGGACCGACACCTGAACCAGCAGTAGAGAATCCGGGCATTCAAGGGACGTGTACTGATTCTGCACACCCGCAACGATGATCTGGTCAGCGTCTCCCACGCCGAACGGCTTTACGAATGGGCAGATGAGCCGAAGGAGCTGGTGATATTTGAGCGGGGCGACCACAACACAATCATGGCGGTCAACGAGGATGCCTACTTCAGCGCGGTTGAGCGGTTCATCGCTTTGTGTCAACCAAACGAGTACCGTCTAATCAGCGTCGGAGGGAGAGCGAATTGTGGGAATCATTCGATAAAAGGATCAGAAAGCAGTTAGCTATCTCTTATCCAGAATATTCAGCAGATTTGGCTGAATTTGAAGCTCCTGTCTGAGGCAGCCGTGCTTGAAACTCCGACGTGATTTCTCCGTTTTGCAAAGACTAAATATTTGAAAATAAAAAGTATTTTAACAGCTCACAAGCAACTGCTCATATTGCTTATTAGAGCAATCTTTCAAAAATTCACAGGTAGATACAATTTTGGTACTCCCTACCAAAGTAGTTCTCAACAGGTTCCGCAATCCCCCATTCTTACAATAACCCGATGCCTCACAAGTCCCTGTTCCAGTTCGATAATACCACCGGTTACCTGAATGCCATCTAACTCCACCCAGGCGACCCCCCGTTCGCAGCCATGCGGGTTCTCCACGTGGATGGAGTAGATTGCTTCACCGTGACGATAGGTGAGGCTGTAACCTGGCCATGCTCTGGGTATAACCGGGTTTACATTCATCTGTTGGCCTCGAATCTTCAAACCGAGTATTTCCTCAATCCATGCACGGTACATCCATGCCGCCGAACCGGTGTACCATGACCAACCACCCTGGCCTACCCGGCCTGGTAAGCGGTAGACATCGGCTGCGACCACATAGGGTTCAACCCCATAATTCCAGACCGTTTCAGCATCGCGGGAGTGCTCGATCGGATTGAGCATGCGTAGTAACTGCACGGCCCGCTCCCCATCCCCTTTGCGGGCAAAAGCCATGGCCATCCAGAGAGCTGCGTGCGTATATTGGCCGCCGTTTTCGCGAACGCCGGGCGGGTAGCCTTTGATATAACCTGGAGATGGTATGGATGTATTAAACGGCGGTTCAAAGAGCAGCACCATCCTTTCCTCCTGCAGGACAAGATGCTCCCAGGCCGATTCAATGGCCTGGTCAGCTCGCACAGGATCAGCCGCGCCTGAAAGCCACGCCCAGGATTGCGGCAGTGAATCGATTTTGGCCTCACTATTTACGCATGAGCCAAGCGGTGAACCATCATCAAAGGTCCCGCGCAAATACCATTCTCCATCCCATCCGGCAAGTTCCACACGGGTAATCAGGGCAGACCTGTCCTCAGTGTAAGCTCGCTCCAATTCCGGCTGATTCATCATTCCAGAAAGTTGAGCCATACCCTGTAGAAGATCACAGAGGAACCAGGCCAGCCATACGCTCTCACCTGAGCCTTTTGCTCCCACCAAGTTCATGCCATCGTTCCAGTCGCCAGTTCCAATAAGCGGTAGTCCACGGGGGCCGATTGTCAAGCCGCGAGCGGTGGCACGACGGCAATGTTCAAATAGCGTTGCGCTTTCAGAACCGACATCTGGTGTGAAAAATATTTCATGCTGATCGTCTGACAGCAGAGGCGCGGTGAGGAAAGAAACCTCCGTCTGCAAAATATCCAGATCTCCCGTAGCTTGAACATAACGAGCAACTACATACGGCAGCCAGAGCAGGTCATCAGAGATTCTCGAACGAATTCCGGCTCCACTCGGTGGATGCCACCAGTGCTGCACATCCCCCTCCTCAAATTGATGTGCGGCTGCCAGCAGAATCTGTTCACGGGCCAGCTCCGGTCTACTGTAGAGGAATGCCATAACATCTTGCAACTGATCGCGAAAACCATATGCGCCGCCGGACTGATAAAACCCGGATCGCCCCCAGATGCGACAGCTAAGGGATTGATATTGGAGCCAACGATTGATAAGCAGATCGGCGGCCAGTTCAGGAGTATGCACTTCAACCGTATTCAAAAGGTTATCCCACCAGGATCTGGTTGAGTCAAAAGCAGCTAACACCTCCCGGTCATCTCTATAAGCCGTTACCAGTCTGCAGGCCTCGACTACAGATTCAGCCTGACCCAGCATACAGGAAATATCACGCTGCTCACCAGGCCCCATTTCCAGAGTAATGCGGAGAGCTGTGCAGGGGTCCAGACCAGCCCCCGTTCTTTGCGACAGGCCTACCACATCCATAGCAGCCGGATTGGAGAGAGAACGATTGCGGCCGATAAAAGATTTACGATCACCACCGTAAGAATCACATTGGGGACTAATGGCAACGAACGTGACTCGCTCGCCATATTCGGGGTGATAGTGGTTTTGCGCAAATAATGCCCGAACTTCATCGTTCCATCTCGTAACGACATGCATTTGTGAGGTTTCTCGATGTTCACCTAGTGTCAATTCAACATAATAGGTTACTGAGAGTTTACGTTGTCGAGAGGAGCTGTTTGTTAGGTGCAGACGTTGCAGTTTGATCGGTTTACCGCCGCTCTCGTCCACCGGAACAAAGACGATCAGCTCCTGTTCGATACCGTTACTATTATGCTCGAAGACCGTATAACCGGCGCCGTGCCTGGCGCGATAGGCAGTAGTCTCACGGATTGGCGTTGCCGTAGGAGACCAGAAGGCACCACTCTCTTCATCCCGAATGTAGATAGCCTCAGAAGCCGGATCCAGTACAGAGTCGTTTGACCAACTGCTAAGTCGATTTCGTTGGCTGTTGCCAAACCAGGTAAAACCAGCTCCGGTTTCGCTTACCAGAGTACCAAAGTTTGGATTGGCGATAACGTTAACCCATGGCGCAGGGGTATTGGTGCCGGGGCCAAGATAGATGGCGTACTCACGGCCATCCAGAGTAAACCCGCCCAGACTGTTGAAATAGTTTAGCTCCATAAATGGAAGCGGAGCCGATGCTTCACGTGGGGCACGTTTGCGGGGCAAAATTTCCAGTACGTCAGGAGCTTCCACCGGCACAGCCAATTGCTGGGGCAGTGTGCCGCGTGCCGCCACCAGTACGAGGCAGGCTGCAGCCTTGAGTAGTATCAAATCCTCATCAGGAATCATCGCTGCGCTTTTCAGGTAGACTCTACCCGCCTGGTTTCTCGAAGCAGAAAGGCTATGTTCCCTAATCAGCTGCTCTAGTCGCTCCTGAAGCGGTCGCTCATAGCTGCCGGGTTCTTCGTTGATAATCACCAGATCGGCTAAAAATCCTTGCAAACGCCAGTAGTTGTGGGCCTGAAGAGTCTGGCGGACCAGACTGATTTCTCGTACCTCACCAATGGTTACCAGAATCAGTGGCAGATCACCGGAAATGGCATAGGGCCACAGCCCCGCCTGTCCCTTGCGATTGTCTTTCAGGCGTTCAGCCGGTGTGCGAAGAAAGTTATTTGGAAACAGCAGGTGGCTTGCCAGTTGCTGGAAACGGCGCGCTTCGTCAGGCTGGATGTGCAGCAGTTGCAACTGTTGCTGAGCCGAGCTCCAGGCTAATTCCATGGCTCTATCTGTAGCATGGAGCTCACTGTATTTTTCAATCTGCTGCAAAACCTGTTCGCGGGTTTCCCCGGCAGCCAATACCAGTAAAGCCTGAACTCGTTGACCTGGTTCCAGGGTGAAACTACGCCGAAGAGCCAGTATTGGATCCAAAACAAACCCTTGACTGTTACCAAGTGATTGAACCGCACCCATAGGTTTGGCCAAGGTTTGGCCTCGACCGATGAATCTGCCACGATCAGTCTCGAATTGGAATGGGGAGTCTTTCGATTTACTGGAATTGTGATCGCTTGAGTGCCGAAGGGACAAACAATGTGCCACATACAATGGCAGTTCGTTGTCACTACGTGGTCTCCGGTGAGCAAGAAGCGCTTGTTGTTCTGGCACTGCTTCCGTCTGGACAAACAATTTACTGAAGGCTGGGTGTTGCCGGTCCGCATTGTGGGACGACAGGGAGAGTTCAATATAGCTGGTCAGATTTAGATGGCGAGCACGAGTGGAACGATTAACCAGGGTCAGCCGGCGCATCTCTACGTCATCTTCAGCTGATACGACTATCTCCATTTCCGTATTGATACCATTATCGATGCGTCGGAAGAGAGCCCGGTCAATTGAAAAATCAACGGAATATCCAGTAACTATTCCACCGACAGGGTTATATGTACTGGACCATACATGGTCTGTATCGGGCTCATGAATATAGCAGAAATTGCCATGGCTATCACAGGTTTGATCCGACCTCCATCGGGTGAGTTCCTGGTTTCCCCACTGACTGTAGCCAGCGCCGCTGTTGGTAACCATCAAACCATAGCGCCCATTGCTGAGCAACAGAGTTTTAGGTGTAGCGGTATGTGGAGTGTTGAAGGATATTCCTGCCGGTGCCACGAGGTCACCGACCGCAAATGCAGCTTCACTCTGCCGCGTCGAAAGCAGTTGCAGCGGCGGCAGATTGGGGATACGTTCCTGAAGTAGCGCTTCGAAAGCTCTAACCCGTGAGTCCCCATGAAAACGACGCTGAAACGGATTGCCATGGAGAAAGTTCGTCAATGCCAGAAAGGCCATCCCCTGATGATGGGCCATGTACGCTTCGATGATAACGCCGTGTTTACCTTCACGATGTTGTTGCCGGCTGAAATCCATCGCTTCGTAATAGCCGAAATCATTAAGCATTCCCAGTCCATCCAACCGTTTAAGATTCTGTATCGCCGGAACCGGTGCTACATGTAGTGCCAATAGAGTGGCATAGGGAGCAATGACCAGCTTTTCTTCCAGACTTCGCTTCAAACCAAGAGCTGAAACACCAAACGCCTTGTATTGATAGGTCTTGGCCAGGTCAAGATCGGCAAAAGCTGACTCGGAAATCCCCCACGGCACATCGCGATCGCTGCTGTAAGCGATCTGAACCGCCACGGCATCACGGACCGCCTTGTCCAGCAAAGAATTTCCGTAAGAGCGCTGGAACAGAAGCGGCATCAGGTATTCGAACATGGTTCCGGTCCAGCTGAGAAGTACTCGCTGCCGGCCAATAGCACCATAGGGCCGGCCAAGTGAAAACCAGTGCTCCAGAGGAATATCGCCACGGGCAATGGCAACGAAGCTTCCCAACCGTGCTTCACTTGCCAGAAGATCATAGCTGGAATTATCCGTTCGATCCGTAGAGACGTTGTAGCCAATGGTGAACAGCTTGAGCTTTGGATCATAGAGAAAGCGCATGTTCATCCCGGCAGACAGTTCTCTGACACTGGCAAGCAAATGCTCGACTGCTCCCAGGGTTTCGCCGGCGAGCCACTGCGCCGTGGCAAATGATGCTAAAACACGCTCGATCCATTGTTCAGGTTGCCGTCCGGTTTGACGAAATCCCTTCTGGTGCGCGGTCAATAGAGCAATAGATCCAATTTGACCATGGGCAATATCTATAATTGATGGCGCCTGCAGTAGATCCTGACTGATGGCTGGCCAGGCCCCAGGTCCCAGCAGAACTATTTCCTGCTCAGACTTTTCTGCCAAGAGACCGATCCAGGCAAGATAGCATTGGCTGTTTTCAACCCACGATGAGACCTGTCGTTCAAGTTCATCGGACCATGGCGAAAGAGTTGATGCAGCGCAGACAGATGACGTTTTAGCCTGCATAAACTGCTGCAGACGGAGGAGCTCAGATACGGTGGCAGGAGGTGCATGCCAGTCGGCCAGCAGTTGGTCGAGTTTATTGTGAGGGAAGTTTGAAATTCCTGCTGTGGTCACAGCTTTTTTCAGAATTTCCCCGGTATCAGCCAGGCCGCTGAAAACGTTATTATGCAGGAGAGGCACGTGTAATAACTCAACAAGTCCCTGTTCCAGAGCCCACAGGGCACCTAGCAGATTACCACTGTCAACCGTGGATACATAGCGGGGCTCTAAAGGAGTCAGCGTTTGGATATCGTACCAGTTCAGAAGATGTCCTTGATGCTTCTCCAGACGGCCGATGGTTGCCATGGTGGCGGTGATCTTTTCAATACCCTGGTTTACCGTGATGTAGCCCGAATCGTGAGCCCCCAGAATACTGGTTAGCCAGAGACCGATATTGGTTGGACTGGTTCTCATGGCAAGACTGTTTTGATGTGCTACCTGGTAGTTGTCGGGAGGCAGCCATGACGTGTCAGCGCTGACAAATTCTGAAAAATAGCGCCAGGTACGCCGCGCAACCTGCCCCAGGAACCGTCGGTCAGATTCAGGCAGTGGTTGTGTCTGCTGCTCAGCCGGCCGCAGGTTCAGGAACCATCCAAGCAGAGGGGATAATAACCACACTACGAGCCAGGGAGCGGCGTATGGCAGACTGGCAGGCGTTATGTGCCAGATCGCCCAGGCCAGTATGCAGCTGAAAATGCTCGACAGTGACAGAGATGCAACGAAGACGGATTGCCTGCGGGATGAACTCCAATGGGTTGCCTGGGCCGCCCACTCCAGAAGATTGCGTTTGGAAAAAGTTCGCCGATACCAGACCCGGGCAATTGCATCCACTGCAACCGTTGCCTGATGCGGCAGCAAAGCGGCATCGGCTGTCGCCCGCATCAGATCATGCAGCAACTTGGAACTTGAAAAGAACTTCAGTCCCTTGCGGGTAGTGGCCATAGTAAAGGGCTGCGCCAGTGGATGAAAGAGTAACTGCATGCCCACCAGTAGAGAAGCTGCCATGCTGATCTCCGGAGAGATGAACCAGGCAGCAATTAACAGCAACAGACTGGCTGCCGGCACCAGGCTACGCCTTAGATTATCAAAAATTTTCCATCGATTAAGCATGGAAAGCGGATTCACTGTCCGGCTACCAGAAAAATGTTGTACATGAGGGAAAATCCACCCTGCAATCTGCCAGTCACCGCGAATCCAGCGATGCGCCCGACTGCTGTAACTCTGGTATCCCTGAGGAAATTCGTCGTAGAGTTCGATGTCGCTGGCAAGCCCCACCCGGACATGTGCCCCTTCGATCAGGTCATGGCTCAATATTAAGGCTTCCGGGAAACGCCCGGACAACAGGCGACTGAAAGCACGTACATCATAAATACCCTTGCCATGATACGATCCCTCGCCACTCAGATCCTGATAGACGTCAGAAACCGCCTGAGTGTAGGGATCTATTCCTATTGCATCAGCAAAGAGCCGACTGAAGGTAGACGCGCTGGTACTTGTCAGGGTCGGGCTTACACGTGGCTGAATGATGGTATAACCAGAGGTAATTTTACCGGACTCGTTGATGCGAGGCTGATTTAGGGGATGTGCCAGGGTCTCAACCATTCTCCGGGCTGTGGCATGTGGCAATTGAGTGTCGCTGTCCAGGGTAATGATGAAGCGGATATCAGTCAAATGTTGCGGGTCGCCCACATACACAAGGCAGGCTGCGTTTTCTGGTCGGGAACCATCTATCAGGCAGTTCAATTCCTCGAGTTTGCCACGTTTGCGTTCCCAGCCGATGAATTTCTGTTCAGAATCGCTCCACGTACGTTCCCTGTGGAAGAGGAAAAAACGATCGCCCCCATGGCGTTGATTAAGCTCAGTGAGACATGTAACTGCCATATTTAAAAGATGTTTGTCGTTTTCATCTGAATTAGCACATGAATCGGTATAATCACTGAACAGACTGAAAAGCAGATTTGCTTCCTTGTTAGCCAGGTAGCGGATCTCCAGTTTTTCCACTTCGGCTTGCACCGTCTCTGCATTTGATAACATCATCGGCACAACCACCAGAGTACGGAAAGCATCTGGAATCCCGGTCTCCTTGAAATCCATTTTTAACAAGGTGCGAGGTGGTAGCAGCCGCGTGATCAGGTAATTTATAAGTTCGATTGACAGCTGGCTTACCGGAATCAGCAGGAGCATCACGAGCACAAATGATGATGAGGTAACCAAAGCGAACTGACCTAAGAGTGCGAACAGCACTATTAAGACTGTTATAATACTACTGGTGCTTAGGGTGTAGACAACTTCGTGGTGGCGATAGATCCATGCCAGAACACGGTAACGCACTGTTTCACGGCAATGTAGCAAACTAAACAGCTTGGGTCGTCCTTCTCCTATCAGCCAATAAACAACATATCCTGCCTGTTCATTACCTGTTGTGTCACGCCCTGCCTGAGTTGCCAGTTTGATGACCAGTTCCGCCACATCTTGTTCAGGAGATGCAGCAGCTCGCGCAACTGATTCAAGTGCTCGACGACAGTCATCACGAGAGGCGAAATCCATGCTTTTGTAGATCCCTGATGGATCACGTCGCAGTATTTGCTCAACCCGGCTAAGCTTCTCGAATATATCGCGCCAATCCAATAACGCGAGCTGGCGCAGACTGTTAAAGGCATTGCCGCAGGCTATCTGCTCTCTGATTTGCCGGTCCTGTTCTCTTTGATTGATTTCATATATGGGGTTTTTCAGAGTACGCTCAAGCCAGCTCTGAACCGGTGCCAGTGCCGCCGCCTCATCGTAGAGCAGGCTGACAAGTTGCGTGGCAAAATATGGCGTTGGTGAAAGCTCCGCTTTGGCCAGTTCTGCCAGGATGACAAATAACTGGTTAGAATCACGGCGATTGGCGGCAATCAGCCGGTTTCCCCAGAACTCAGCCAGTTGACGCTCTCGCAGATCAGATAAGGCGGTAACGGCCAGGTTCTGAATACTTTCGATAAGCGCAATACGCAACATTTGCGGCATTGCCCAGATTTCACCGACCGTAAGTGTCCGTACCGATTGGTGAGCTTCGATAAATGCCAGGAGATTATTCTGGTCCAGTCTCAGTTCTGTATGTGAGACCAGATTCTTTGCCAGGGCGTAGATGCAGGGGAAGCCACGGTAGGGATCGGTGGCCAGCATGGGTAATTGCTTATAAAAACTACGTGGAAGATTAAGCAGTACATCACGGGTATTTGCCTCAAGAATATACTCGTTGTCCAGTATCCAATCTGCTGCTGGCGTTGTCTTCAGTTCAAGGCGGCTAGCGGCGGTAAGATCGACACACACATTGCGGAACCAATGACGGGACTGTTTAAGGCGTTTGATCAATTCTGTGGTGGTACGCGGCTGCAAATCTACGTGCTGCTCTCTGGCATGACGCTGTGCATGCTCAAGTATCTGCCCAAGGGAGAGCCGTATGGCCGGTCCGCGTTTTTCTGCGCGCCGTTCGCGCCGGGGATGCATAATAAAAATTTTGGGAGGTACAGCACTGCTTTCACGCAGCATGTTTACTGGTATCAGCAGTGATTCAATCGATGATTGAATTACTAAAGCCGATTCTCCAGGCATAAGACATTGGGCATGAGTATGCAGTATGTCTTGTGGTACTCCACCTGCGAGCCTTCTGATTAAGGAATATTCAATTCGTACCTCACCTACTATTCCCCTGTGTATCAGAGCACTCCGCTTGAAAGTGAGCCGTGCCAGTTTACGTTGTGCTTTTCTAGCTTCCTCCTGTTGCGAAAAATAACAGACAAGAATGCCAATTTCCACAATAAGTCCTTTACATACAGCTTGTTCTGAACTTGTAGCCAGGGTGACGGATTTCACGTAGAGGCGAGTTCGGAAAGGAACTGTGCAAACTGTTCCAGGGGAAGGTGTTGATAAGTGGAGTCAGATAACCGGGAATCAGGGAGGCAACATACCAAGATCATTACTCGTGGCCGTCGGTCATTGGATCAACAGTACGCGCATCTCAAATATATAGCCAGAAATATTAAGCGGCTTTAGGTACCAAAAAGTATTTAGATATACGTTTCCAGAAATTGAGAGTAACAATGATGCAAAGGAGAACATCATGAGTGTAATCGGAATAGTTTTCATGTGGGCTTGGCTAGTTGGAGCGTTTGTAATCGTAATGAAGTGGCCAATGGGGAAGGAATCAGAGATACGAACAAAATACTGGTCAAAATACGAAGGTAAATGAGGATGCACAGGTCAGTTAAGTCTATTCACATCCAGACTGATTTCAGTCGATTTCAGCATAGCCATTGTCCGTGGAAAATTTTGTAAAATAGACAGAGTTAATTACACCCCGTAATTGCAATTCAACGTTTGAAACCGTTATCTGCTGGATGATGACCCGCAGCTGTAACTATTCAGCACTCTGTTCTTTCACATTCATAAAGTCGGGAAATTTCCCCTGAAACCGCAAGCGTAGACCTTCGGATGCAGTAAAGCCTTGTTTCATACAGGTTGACAGATAACTCCGGATTCGGCAGAATACTTTCGCCCATTCCATTGCTCGAAAGCATCCGGATATCTTTTGTTGAACGTTGGTCATTCTCAAATCGTTTTCAGCCTGGTTATTTGAGAATGGTACGATTTTATCATCCATCAATCGTAATGTTTCTTCTTCAAAGTCTCTCAGACGTTCCAAAAGGTTTCTAGCCGTTGATCGTGCTGTCTTGCCTTTCTTCTTTTCTACCGGTTCTTCGGGTGGCGGGCATTCACGTTCAGCTTCAAGCAGCTAATCACGGTAGCGTTTCCGATAATGCTCCGGTGTCGCTTTTTCAAGGCAACCTCCTGCACCATTGGTAGCATTGTTGATTTCCTTGAGAAGCAGGATCATCTGCTCTGCCCACTTTTGCTTATCCTGTTCCGCTGCTCTTTCCAGTTCGGTGTCAAGAACTTTTTTCAAAGAACAAAAAATAATTATTCTGAACAGTTACTACGTATTAAACATATCATTCAACTACATTGGCACATTCTCTGCGAATCAACGATGAACATGGAGGTTGGTGGCATCATGAAAAAAAATCTCACTACCAAAATTCTTGAGGCTCATCTTGTAAATGGGTCACTAATCCCTGAATCAGAAATATCAATTCGAATCGATCATACCCTGTTACAGGATGCTACAGGTACTATGGCAATGTTAGAGTTTATTGCCATGGGGTTGCCGCGCGTAAAAGTTGATCTGGCAGCCCAATACATCGACCACAACCTGCTACAGACTGATTACAAAAATGCCGATGATCATGCGTTTTTGACGACAGCATCAATGAAATTCGGCATACACCTTTCCCGCCCAGGCAACGGTGTTTCCCATCAGGTTCATCTGGAGCGTTTTGGGAAGCCGGGGATCACACTACTTGGAGCAGATTCCCATTCGCCTACAGCCGCCGGACTTTCGGTGTTGGCAATAGGTGCCGGTGGACTTGATGTCGCCTTGGCAATGGCAGGACACCCATTTAACCTCCCCTGCCCAAAGGTAATGGGCGTTCAACTTACCGGTAAATTGCCCGACTGGGTATCAGGTAAGGATGTTATTCTGGAGATGCTGCGGCGTCATACAGTAAAAGGTGGCGTTGGTAAAGTTATTGAATATTTTGGCCCGGGCGTGGCTACATTGTCCGTTACTGACCGTGCTACCATCGGAAATATGGGAGCAGAGTTGGGAGCTACTTCATCCATATTCCCATCAGATGAACGGACTCGTGAATTCCTTGTTTCACAGGGTAGAGGTGACTGCTGGCAACCATTAGGAGCTGATGTCGGCGCAAGCTACGATGAATACGATGAAATTGACCTCTCAACCCTTGAACCGTTGATTGCCTGCCCTTCATCTCCAGATAATGTAGTACCGGTTACAGAGGTTGCGGGTATTAAGGTTGACCAGATAATTGTCGGAAGTTCGGTTAACTCATCGTACCGAGACTTGATGACAGTCTGTCGGATTGTCGAAGGTAGCAGAATCGCTCCGGGAGTACATTTTCATGTCAATCCAGGTAGCCGCCAGGCACTGGAGAATGTTGCTCAAGACGGTGGAATTATGATGCTGCTCATGGCTGGTATCAGCATTCACCAATCTGGGTGCCTGGGCTGTATCGGCATGGGACAGGCACCTGGCACTGATCAAGTAAGTTTACGCACTTTCCCACGCAACTTTCCGGGGAGAAGCGGTACAAAAGGAGATAAGGTATATCTCTGCTCACCGGAAACGGCTGCGGCATCCGGTATAAGCGGAGTTATTACCGATCCACGTACCTTGGCCAAAAACAAGCCGTACCCGGCAATTGCGAATCCGTCAAAATACCTACTTGACGATTCCGGGATTATTTACCCGTCCGGAATGAATTCAGATACAATTATCAAAACCGGTCCCAATATTATACCACTACCTGACTTCGAAGAACTTCCTGAACAACTTGATGCCACCGTCATCATAAATCTTGGTGATAACATCACAACCGACCATATCATGCCTGCCGGTAACAAAGTGCTTCCGCTACGAAGTAATATTCCTGCAATAAGTGAGCATGTTTTTGAACAGCTCGATGCCGATTTTCCATCTCGAGCCAGGACAGCCGGAAACGGGGTAATTGTTGCCGGTGAGAATTACGGGCAGGGGTCTTCACGTGAACACGCAGCTATCGCGCCACGCTATTTGGGTATCAGGGCCAAGATAGTGAAAAGTTTTGCCCGTATTCACAAAGCAAATCTGATAAATTTTGGCATAGTGCCACTTGTATTTAAAAATCCGGATGACATTGAGCTATTCAAGCAAGGCACCAAAATCGCAATTCCACAAGTGCGGCAGCTTGTAATAAATGGAGCAACTGAAATCCCTGTCAAAATTGGCGGCAGAGAAATAGTGACAACTCTCGATATATCTGTTCGACAGCGCCAGGAGTTATTGGCCGGTGGGACCCTAAACTACGTAAAACAGAATATAGGCAGTGATGGTGAAAAATGCGACGGGTGAGTATCTGATAATAAATTCTTCTGCGGTTTTGACACAATACTGGCGCTATGGCGCGTCTTCAAAACGGCCTAGGTGGAGACCAAAGAAATCATACATTTAGACGGGATTATGGAAAAGCTATTG
>Ga0194061_1000226_pt1 | contig 33827 bp, 31 predicted proteins | sample SepL2221m_MetaG_FD_163423 | JGI IMG/M metagenome (GOLD analysis project Ga0194061, IMG submission 163423) | Anoxic zone freshwater microbial communities from boreal shield lake in IISD Experimental Lakes Area, Ontario, Canada - Sep2016-L224-21m | ecosystem: Environmental > Aquatic > Freshwater >... | reverse complement strand
GTCACGAAAAGTTATGATACGGATGGGTTTTTCCGCGAGGCGGAAAATTACGCGTAATTTTTGGTTTTCTTAGTTGACTCACTCCAAAAATGCCAGCAAACTTCACATTAATCGGTAATTCATTTTCCGTTTACTTAGTTCAGAGGAGAAAAACTTGAGTCACAAAAACTTCCGAGTCTCTAGAGGCTCCGTAGTTGCTGCGATTGCTGCTGGAGCCTTGCTCATTGCGAGCGCGGTCACCACAGCAAGTGCAGCAACTCCATCATCATCTCGCAAGGCTGCAGACAAGTTGGTTCTTGCTGCTCTACAGGATCCAGGAACACTGGATATCGTCAAGCAGAATCAAACGGCACTCGTTCTCTGGCTTCCAGGAAACGTTTACGAGTCACTAGTTACAAACCTTCCAGATGGAACAGCTGGGCCTGGAGTAGCAAAGTCTTGGACCATCAGCAAAGATCAACTGACTTACACATTCAATATTCGCGATGAGAAGTTCTCAAACGGTGCTGCCGTTACCGCTGATGATGTTGTGTACTCACTTACATCCATGCAGAACGGACCAATTGGTTCATACCACGGTCCATTCACTCAAGTTTCATCTATCACTGCCAAGGATTCAAAGACAGTCGTCATCAAGTTGAAGAAGTCGAGTCGTTCTTTCTTCCACGGAATGGGCGAAATGTCTGGAGTTATTCAACCAAAGGCAAGTGAAGCAACTCGTGCAACTAAGCCAATTGGTTCTGGACCATATGTTCTCAAAGAGTATGTCCCTAACGATCACTTGACTTTCATTCCAAACGCAACTTACTGGGGAACTGCTCCTTCACTCAAAGAAGTAACTGTGAAGATCATGACCGATGGTAACGCTGCATTGGCTGCACTCAAGGCCGGAGAAATCGATTCATTCCCAGTTATCACCATTGATCTATGGGAGCGTATTGGTAAGCAAGGTTTTGACAAGGACTTCACACTTCAGAACTATCCTCAAGGTGGAGAAATGTTGTACACGCTGTTTAACTCAAACCAGGCGCCATACAACAATCCAAAGGTTCGCCACGCACTAGCAAAGATGATTGACCGCAAGGCATTCAACGTTGCTTATGGCGCTCCAGTTGGAAGCTCTGACCCAACCTGTGGTTATGGACTTCAAAATACTTCATGGTTCGCTGTTGAAAGTGGATCAACCTGTTTTGATGCTTATGACCCAGCACGCGGAGCAGCAGAACTTAAGGCTGCTGGATTTGCAAAGACACCGCTGGACTATGTCTCATTGACAGACGTCCCAGATCTTTCATTGCCTGCTGACTTGCAAATTGCCCAGTTCGTAAAGGCTGGCGCAACAATCAAGCGCAACGCGATTTCTTTGGCCGAATACTCAAAGACAATCTTTGGTGGTCGCCCACAGCAATTTGGTGTCTCAATCATGTCTGACCCTGCCTTGTTCACACAGTTCTCCTGTACTGACAAGAGCAAGGCCGGATGGCACACCTACTGCAGCAAAGAACTCACAGGGCTTCTTATCCAAGCAGATGGCGCAAAGTCAAAGGCTGCTTTTGATGACCTGATGAAGAAGGCTGCTGCTGTGTTGCAGAAGGATGCGTATATTGTTCCAATCCTGGCCAAGGCTGGCGTTGGACTATGGCAACCAGCTCTTAAGGGTTGGAAAGCTCCACGTATATTCGTAGAGCAAAACTTCTCAGACTTGTCTTGGGCTTAATTACCCATCGGGTAACGAAAGTTAAGAGAGATAAGTAAGACCTCAAGGGGTCATGGTTAGCTCCGCAGGAGTGCAACATATGTTGCACTCCTGCGGACTAGCTAGTTAGAAAGGGAAAAGTGGGACGCTTTATATTACGAAGGCTCGCGTTTTTTGCGATAACACTTCTCACGACTTCGGTTCTTATTTTCACTCTAATTCGCGCCGCTGGTGGAAACGTCGCAGCAATCTTGTTGGGAAAAAACTCAAGTGCGGAAGAAATCCATAAGCTCTCGACTGAACTTGGACTCGAGCGCCCCTTGCCAGTTCAATATTTTGAATGGATGGGTAATTTTCTCCACGGCAACCTCGGACAAGCTTTTCGAAGCAAACAATTAGCTTCGCACTTGATTTGGTCACAGGCGCCTGTGAGTGTGCCGCTTTCACTAGGCGGCCTTATTCTTGCAATTATCATCGCAATTCCTCTAGGCACATTTGCAGCCAAGAATTTCAACAGGCCAAGCGGCGCGTTTGTTGCAGTCCTTAGCCAGATTGGAATTGCGGTACCTGTTTTTTGGGCTGGCCTACTTCTCTCCCTTGTGTTTGGAGTTCACCTTCACCTTTTGCCAACTGGGGGGTGGGTACCATGGAGCGAGAATTTTGTCGGAGCGCTTCGATCCCTCGCGCTCCCTGTTTTCACTTTAGGAATCGTCATGGCCTCAACACTCACCAGGTATACGCGTACCGCGATTTTGGATGTTATGAATGAAGATTTTGTTCGCACGGCACGCGCATCTGGCATGAGTCGCAGGGTCGCGCTGATCAAGGTGGGTCTTCGAAATGCATCCCTACCTTTGGTCACCGTGCTGGGGCTTTTGGCCGCAGAAATGGTTGGCGGAACTGTAATTATTGAAAAGGTTTACTCATTACCAGGAATCAGTCGAATGATTTTGGACAACGTGACCGCACGAGAAGTTGTCGTAGTGCAGAGCACCGTTATGGTAATTGTCGTTTACGTAATGACGATTAATTTGATTATTGATTTAGCTTATGGACTTTTAGATCCAAGAATTCGGGTTGGAAAATGAGCGAAATGATGCAATCCGTCAAGAACTCCCTAAAGCGGCCCCGAAAGAAATCTCGCTTGCCTTTAATCGTGGGGGCTTCTATCACCCTAGTGATGGTGATCATTGGAGTAATTTCAATGTTTTGGATCCCCCAAGATGTGAATGTGAGTGACCCATCAATTCGCATGTTGCCAATCGGCACACCGCACCATCTCTTTGGCACTGATTTTCTTGGACGAGATGTGACAAGTATGTTAATGACCGGCGTGCGCACTTCAGTAATCATCGGGGCATCAGCGGCCTTCTTATCGCTTTTCATTGGAACGCTGTTCGGAATGCTGGCGGCATCTATCTCGAAGTTAGATGAGCCAATCATGCGCACTGCCGATATTTTTATGGCAATGCCTGGAATCATTTTTGCTTTAGTTCTAGCTTCAACAATTGGCGCTGGTTACGTGACAACTATATTTGCGCTCACTTCGTTCTTTACTCCTGCATTTGTGCGTGTTACGCGAGCTTCTTCTATGAGAGTTCTTTCCGAAGATTACATATCTGTAGCACGCCTTTACGGGCGTAGCAGATTATTTATTACCTTTAGGCACGTTCTCCCTAACGTTTCGTCAATTCTGATTGTTCAGTTCACAATTTATTTCGCAGCAGGAGTTCTTTCTGAAGCAGGTCTATCTTTTCTGGGTGTTGGAATCAATCGCCCTTCGGTTTCACTCGGAATGATGCTGCATGAAGCTGTTGAGCAAATTGGAATCACAGATCCACTTGGCGTGTGGCCAGGGCTTGGCATCGTAATCCTGGTGATTGGGCTCAATCTTCTAGGTGATGGATTGCGTGATTATTTTGATCCTCGTTTCTCTCAAAGGGTGCGCTAATGGATAATTTTGCACTTAAGGTTGAAGACCTCGTTGTCTACTTAGATGATTTGATTGCAGTTCGGGGCGTTTCCTTTGTCATCAATAAGGGAGAGCGCTGGGGCCTTGTAGGCGAATCTGGAGCCGGCAAGAGTCTCACAGCCCTGGCAATCATGGGGCTTTTACAAGATGGCTGGAAAACATCTGGCGCCGTGCTGCATGATGGAATGAATTTGCTACAGGCGTCGGATAAGACTCTCTCAGCGCGCCGTGGCCGCACCATGTCGATGGTTTTTCAGGATCCCACCACTGCGCTTAATCCTGTAGCAAAGGTTGGCAAACAAATTACATGGATTCTTCGACATCACATGCATGTTACCCAGAAGGATGCATACGAACAGTCGCTGGTCTTGCTGAACAAAATGAATTTGCCACGCCCAGAATCGATCATGGATTCATACCCACATCAGCTCTCTGGTGGCCAAAGACAACGAATCATGATTGCAATGGCACTCGCCTGTTATCCAGAATTGATTATTGCCGATGAACCAACGACAGCACTCGATGTCACAGTTCAAAAGCAGGTTCTACGGCTGCTCGATGCTGCAGTAACTGAGCGAAATTGCGGACTGTTGCTCATCACTCACGATTTGCCTGTTATTGCAGCAATGTGTGAGAACGTCGCAGTTATGTACGGCGGGCGGATTGTTGAAACTGGAAAAATTTCGGATGTGTTTACTAATCCAAGGCACCCATATACAAAGGGACTTCTTGCGTCGCAACCCACGTTAGATAACATCGATTTGGATGGAGGAACTCGGCTTCCTTCAATTCGCGGCTCAGTACCACCGTTATATGCGATGCCAGATGGATGCGCATTTGCCGAGCGCTGCGACTTTGCTACGCAGAAATGTAAAGAGCTTCCAGAATTAGATAATCAAATTCAGCGAGTTGCTTGCTGGAACCCCGTCGCCGAAGCACGGAAGGGAGCGTGATGTGGCTATGAGTACCTCAGACACTCCAATCATTCAAACCGTAGGCGCTTGTCAAGAATACAAATTACCTAGGACCTCTCTCTTTGGGCAGCGTCCTGTATTACATGCCTTGAAAGAAGTGGATTTTTATGCAATGGAAGGTGAATCCGTTGGAATTGTTGGTGAATCCGGAGCAGGCAAGTCAACGCTGACCAGAATTTTGGTGGGGATGGAGAAGCCAACTGCCGGTTCATTCAAATTTAAGGATCGCGATGTTTGGAGTTCAGACGAGGAGTTTAAGCACGAATTTCGTCGCTCCGTACAGATGGTTTTACAAAACCCTCGAAGCTCATTTGACCCACGTATGACAATCGCCCAATCTCTCTTGCAACCTTTGAAGGGCTTAAAGATTGGGGGAGATCACCAAGCACGCATCCACCAAGTGCTAGATCAAGTTGGCCTTGGTAAAGATTCACTGAAGAAATACCCGTACGAGTTCTCGGGTGGGCAGCTCCAACGCGTCGCGATTGCACGGGCTCTAATACCTGACCCAAAGATTCTCATCGCTGATGAGCCGGTATCGGCCCTCGATGTTTCCATTCAAGCACAGGTTTTGAACCTACTGAATGACTTAGTAAAAGACCTAAATCTCACCTTGATTCTTATCACTCATGATCTTTCAGTTGTTTCCTATGTTACTTCTCGAGTTGCAATAATGGTCGATGGCAAAATTGTAGAAACGGGATCGCCTAAATCTCTCTTCCAAAATCCACAATCGGCAATTGCTAAGAGTTTTGTGGACTCAGTGCTTACTGTTGGCAAAGGAATTGAAGGCGAATCTTTATTTGAAAATGTGTAACCTCACTGCGATAGGGCTTCTTTGATCCAAGTGAGGTCTCGCGGACGCATTGCATCTAAAAGGTAGAAGTCAATATCTAATAAACCGCATTTTCGAAGGGTCGCAACTTTTTCCTTAAGGATCTCCGCACTTTGATTGTCTGGGTATGTCGGGCGCACGATCGCGATGATCTCGCCGCCGACTTCCTCGTTGTAGTGCTTGGCAATCTCTCCTACTTTCTGGGCGGTTGTTCGATAAATTAGAGGCTCGTAAACGTCTACAACCTTCCGCACTTTTCCGTTATCGATCCCGACGAGCCAACTTAAATCTAACGGCGTAGAACTCTGACTATCAATCAAGGGGGCTTGGTCAATTATTCGCGTGGACACATTGGATTTATGTGCGATTTTTGTGACATCGTTATAGAGTGATGAAACTGTGCTTTCTCGGGCACTCAAGTAGTCAAGGATCTCAGGCCCGAGAATGTTGGCGAGCAGATCTCGGGTAACAGGTTTTCCTAACCATGGATCGTGATCGTCAATAAAGGGCTTGAGCGCGCCAGTTACTTTTGACTTCAGTGCCAATGCATCTCCACCAGCACCTGCAAATTGTTGAATGCAGGCTGGGCAAAAACACAGTGAGAACAGGAATTCTGTTGTGGGGCTAAGTTCCATAAAAAAACGCTCATGATGTTCGCCATGCTTAGCCCCATGAAAGTGAAGTGATTCGATAGCTAAGGATGAAATTCCACGAGAACATAGATCAGCACTGAGCCCTCGGACATAAGCGGCTACCGCAGGATTGGAAGGGCACAACTCTGAAAGGAAATGGTTGCCATAGACATTTGTCACTGTGGCCTTAGGGTGTTGCATCCCGAGAGCTGAATTATGGAGAAAAACCGCCCAAGCATTGATATCGAAGTGCACATCTTTGGCCGTAGCAATTACTGACTCCAGCATGTGGCTATCAAGCAAATGATCTTGCTCGTGTGGCACAAGAGCGCCTTGGTCGTACTTGCTGAAATCAGGGTTGTAATAGTGAAATCCGTCGGAGAGATATTCAAGTTGAGGGCCTTGACGAAGTAAAAAATCGCGACTGGCATGGTAGTTGAGAGCTAAATTAATACCTGTAAAACCTACTTGTTGAAGTTCGGGAATAACTTCTTGAGGGCTTTGGCGAAAGAAGGTATAAGGAAAAGTGAAGGCATGAGATCTCGGGGATCTCATTTCACGCTACCAGCGGTAAGTCCGCTGACCAGGTATTTTTCAATGGAGATGAAGAGGATAACCACCGGAATAATTGCAATAAGGGATCCGGCAAAGAGGTAATTCCACTTCACTTCATAAAGGCCCGTTAACAATGAAAGACCAACGGAGAAGGGCTGCTTCGACGGAGAACTGGCAAGGGTGTAAGCGACCACGAATTCATTCCACGCAGCGATGAAAGTGAAGATAGCGGTTGTGACAATTCCTGGTAGAGCCAGCGGTAAGCTGATCTTTGTAAAGGTTTGGAAGCGGGAGGCACCATCGATCGATGCAGCTTCTTCAATCTCAACCGGGATGGACTGGAAGAAGCTAGAAAGAATCCAGACTGAGAACGCCATATTGAAAGATGCGTTAATCAAAATTAATCCGAGGTATGAATTGATCAAATGAAGAACTGACATCTCTCGGTAAATACCAATTAGGAGAGTAGTAGGGGAGAACATTTGAGTGACAAGTACCAGGAGCAAGAAAGCCGTGCGGCCACGAAACTTATTACGGGCGATGTAATAGCCAGCTGGCAGTGAGGCGATAAGTCCTAGGATCATCGTACAAAGAGAGATGATGACGGTGCTTCGGATGTACATTCCAAAAGGTAATTCTTGAAAAACCTTAATGAAGTTTCCAAATTCCCATGCCTTAGGTAAGTAGGTAGGAGGAATCTCTGTATTGCTAGAATTTGGCTTCATTGCAGTGGAGAACATGGAAAGATAAGGAAACAAGAACAAAAATGAAACTAGCAAACCAGTTATCGAGAGCACAAAACCCTTGGACCGCTTCTGCAATTTATGTTTAGCTTTGGGGTTCATTTTTTATCCAAATCGCGCCACTTTGAGAGTTTAAGGAAAATCATGATGAGGACAAAAATAACCATGAAGTTACCTACTGCTAATGAAGCAGATTGTCCGATATCTTGGTCGCGGAAAGCCACCTTGTATGCAAAAGTAGTTGTGGTATCGGTTTCATAACCAGGTCCACCTTGTGTCATAACCCAAATGATGGGGAAAGAATTGAAGACATAAACTGAGTTAATAACGGCTGCGACGAGAAATGCTGGACGAAGCAATGGAAAAACAATTGCCCAGTAGCCCTTCCAAGGCCCCGCTCCATCTACGCGAGCTGCCTCCATGATGTCATGGGGGATAGATTGCAATCCGGCTAAGAGAACATAGGTAGTAAACGGAAGCGAAACAGCGATTCCGACAACGAGCAAAACCATAAAACCCGTTTTTGGATCGCTGAGCAAGTCCACAGGCTCTTTAATAATGTGTAAATCTTGCAAGACTAAGTTAAAGACGCCGTAGTAGCCGTTAAGGATCCACTTCCATGACGTTGAAGTGATGACTAGAGATGCAGCCCAAGGGACAATTACCGAATATCGAAGAAACTTCTGTCCAATAAATTTTGCATTGAGCAGCTGGGCTAATGGCAGGGAAATCGCCATGGTCGCAGCGACCACTACGACAAGCCAAATTGCTGTTCTGAAAAGCGTGCCTTTGATGTCGCTGTTATCAAAGAGAGATCGGTAGTTATCTAAGCCGGCCCACCCTTTAAGAAGGCCACTTATATCCACGCGTCGAAACGACATAAGGAAAAGTTCGACGGTTGGCCATAGAACAAAACCAACGATGAGAAAGAGTGCGGTCCCGAGCCATGGGAGGGCCTGCAAAGGCGTGTCATTTGCTCCAACCTTCTTGCTCAAAAGAAATCGCCCCCTAAGAATGTTCACAAATCATAGACGTATCACTCGGTAGATCAAATATTAAAATTTTTTTAAATTAGCCAAATTGGTTTTGATTAAAGTTTCAAGAAGAGGAGGCTGGAAGTGCAGGATCTGCACTTCCGAGCCCCCTCCCTTCTCAAACTATTTATCGCTTATTGAATGCGACAAATTGTGAAGAAGTGTTAGGCGTTAGCCTTATCGCACTTCTTCTGGATGTCTTGCAGCGCCTTTGTTGGGTTCGACATAGCGTTTGCCATCGAAGGAATAATCGCTGACTTACATGTTGACCAAGAACCAATAGTTCCTGGGTAGAAGATTGCCTTAGGCAATAGGTCAATGTATGGCCCAATGATTGGATCCTTGGCAGCAATTGCGCCAGCAGACTTAGTGGCCGGAATAAATCCACCAGCTGCTTTTAGGAATCCTTGGTAGTTCTCTGCAACAAATAGGAAGTCCAAGAACTTCTTGATTTCTGCAGAGTGACCATTGGCCTTGTAGCCCTTGAAGTAATCCTGGACTCCGAGTGTTACGTCAGATTGTCCAGTGTTGTGAGGGAATGGTGCTGCGCCCCATTTGATTGCAGCTCCACCATTCTTGCTCAACCAGTCAGGAAGGAATACCCCACCGTCAACCATTGCAATCTTGCCCTTAGCAAAGAGCGTCCATGCGCAGTCGGTACGGTTACAAGTTCCTGGATTTGGCTGCGTGTACTTAAGGCCAACCATCTTGCGAAGGAAGTTAAGTGCACCCAAGTATTGTGGTGTGTTAATGGTGTACTTGTTTGTCTTAGTGTCATACAAACGTGCACCATTTCCGCCGCCCCATACTGTGAACTCTGCTTGGGCTTCTTCAACGCCAAGTGGGAGACCTAGTGGGTAGACAGTTGGGTACTTTGCCTTAATCTTTTTGGAAGCAGCAAGCAAGTCATCCCATGTAGCTGGAGGAGTTGCAACGCCGGCACCCTTAAGAATGTCTTTGTTGTAGAAGAATGCGCGAGCTGATGCAAGGTCTGGAACTGCATAAGCAACACCCTTGTACTCAGAGTTAGTCATAAATGCAGGAATGATGTCAGCAAGAGTTGCAGCGCTAACAATGTCAGTTGCCTTGTAAAGCAAACCTGCAGCAGCTTCACCTGAGAACTCGTCGTTGTTAACGATGTCTGGTGACTGTCCTGATGCAATAAGAGTCTTTACCTTGGTACCAATTTCTGGCCATGCAACAACATCGAGGTCAACCTTGATGCCAGCATTTGCTGCTTCAAAGCGCTTGATGAGGTCTGTGTAATAAGGAGTCATAGCATCTGTATAAGAAGCCATAACTAACTTGATATGTGTATCTGCAGCTTGTGCAGGTGCTGCAGTTACAGCAAGGCTGGTAGCCAAGCCGAGGGCTGCAATCGCCGCGACGCGGCGGGTGCTGATTTTTCTCATCTACTAGTCTCCTTACTCGGCCATAGGCCAAGTGATTGTGGGTGGTTCACCTCACCATGACAGGCGCCCTACGGGCAAGGAAGATTGGGTCACTTTTTGGTAAAGATTTCGCAATCCGAAAAATTACCAAATGCTCCAACCGCCATCGATAGTGAGGTTTTGCCCAGTCATATATTTGGATCCAACGGAGGCTAGAAAGACCGCTGCTGCAGAAATGTCATCGGGACCGCCCAAACGACGCATTGGGACCGCGTCATAGAAGGCATTGAGCATTTCCTGGCTCCCAGCCCCAGCCTTTTCATTCATTTCTGACCCCGCAAAGCCACCCGGTGACAGGGTGTTGATTGTGGTGCCATACATGGCAAGGCGAGGGGCGAGATAGTGGGTGATTCCGTGGACGGCATGCTTGCTCGCGAAGTAAGGAGCGATATCCCAATCCATTCCTGGATATAGAGCAGGGTTTCCGCCCATGCCTCCGTAGACCGAACCAATATTAATAATGCGCCCGAATCCTCGTTCCATCATCGATGGTGCAAAAACTTGGCAGAGACGAAATGGCGCATCTACGTTGACGGCAAAAGTATTTCTCCATTTCTCCATAGAGATACTTTGCCAAGGTCCATATTCTGAAGCACCAGCGTTGTTGCACAGAACATCGACTCGTCCGGCGCCCTTTGCGATCTTTGCGATGCCTTCTTCATTGGTGATGTCGGCTGCAATTAAAACGGAATCCTTCTTGTGCTCTGACTTAATGAGCGCGGCGGTTCGCTCGAGTGCATCAAGGCGCCGCCCAACCAAAATGACATCAGCGCCAGCTTCAGCAAAGCCAAGAGCGATTTGTCGTCCGATTCCAGAACCAGAACCAGTGACAAGCGCTCGCGAACTTTCGAGTGAGAGAGATTTCAGCATGCGGAATACCTTTCGATGTGATGGGACTAAATGCAGAGTAGGGGATAGTCCCTACTATGAAAAGGTGCTCCGATAAGTTTTACTAACAGGTGAGAAATCTATTAACGGAGGCGTAAATGAGCATTGCCAAAGATTTTGACCTAACCGGGAAACGCGCACTTGTGACTGGAGGCAGCGATGGGTTGGGTAGACAATTTACTGAAGCCCTTCTTGACGCAGGCGCAAGTGTTGTCATTAGTAGTCGTCGCCAGGATGCGTTAGATCAAGCGGTCAGTGAGATGTCGAAAAAGTATAAGAATATTTCGGCAGCCCAATGCGATGTTCGCGAGCAAAGTGATGTCGATGCCTTGGCAGAAAAAATTGGCGATATTGATATCTTGGTGAATAACGCTGGTTTGGCTCATAGGGCGGCTTGGGATGTTGAGCAGTCAGAAGATTGGCGCAAAATCATGGCCCTCAATCTTGAAGCGCCTTTCTGGTTGGCGCAAAAATTTATGCCTTCGATGGTGAAGAAAAAATGGGGCAGAGTCATCAATATTTCATCCATTTGTGGAATCTCCATGCTCAACCCAAGACTTTACCCAGGCCTTGGGGCAGATATGCCATCTTATTTTGCAAGCAAACATGGCTTAGTCGGCTTGACTAAATTCTTAGCCGCTCAAGTGGCCGAATACGGCGTGACTGTCAATGCAATCTGCCCAGGGCTTTTTGATTCACCGGCAAATCATGAGGTGTTTCAACCAGGACCATTGCTCACATCAGTTTCTGAAGCAACTCCAATGCGCAGAATAGGTGCCGATGGTGAATTACGTACCGCTTTACTTTATTTAGCTGCTCCCGGTTCATCTTTTGTTACTGGGCAAAGCATTGTCATCGACGGCGGATGGACAATTTGGTAAAGCAACCATGAGCAAAATTAGACTGGGAATCATTGGCTGTGGCGACATGGAAGGTGCGCACCAAGAAACTTTTAGCGCACTTGCCGATCGCGTTGTTATCACTGGCACTGCTGATATCGATATTTCCAGAGCGCAACATGCTGCTGCCAACTTAGGTGCCGAGCATGCTGTTCAAGACTATCGAGACCTTTTTCCTTACGTTGACGCAGTACTCGTTGTGACCCCTCACAACCTGCACCACGAAATGGGAGTGACATCGCTTAAAGCTGGGAAGCATGTTCTAATGGAAAAGCCCATGGCTGTGTCAGAGGCAGAGTGTTTAGATCTGATCCGGACCGCAAAATCTTCTGGGAAGATTTTGATGACTGCCTACCCAATGCGCTTTCAACCATTGGTCGTAAAACTTAAAGAACTCATTGATGCGAAGTATTTGGGCGAAATCTTTCATGTGGGCATTTACACAGAGCAGCACACCGAGCCACCACCAGGGCATTGGATTCGATCTGCTCAGCAACTCGGCGGAGGGCAGTTCTTTAGTCACGGATGCCATTACGTAGACTTGTTGCTCTGGTTTCTCGGTAATCCAATTAAGGGAGTCCATTTGGGCACTCGCCGTGGGACCCCGTGGATGGAAAAAGAAGGCACCAGTGATGCGGTGATTGTTTTCGAATCTGGTGCGATGGGCCATCATTTCGGAACATGGGGCGCGCGTGCTACTCGGCATGGTTATAGCATTCATGTTCAAGCAGAGCGCGGGATGCTTGAAGCAGACATCACCAACGGAATTATCTATGCCCACCATGGCTTTAAAGGTCCAACTCCTAGAGGCGGCCTTGCCGGCACTCTCTCGCCTGATGTCAAAGATGCAGAAATTGTGATGCAATCGCACTCTGCTTCAAAGTATCTACAAGGCGAACTTGCTCACTTCTTAGACTGTATCGAAACTGGAGCTACTCCATTAACCGATGCTGCAGGCAGCCTCCAAGGACTACGTGTTATTTGGCGGATGGAAGAAGCTGAAGCGCAGGATCGTTTTGCTGATTTGCGCGGTTTAGGTTTGTCGCAGGTTTAATCTAAAAGTCCACGTAAGAGTTAGGCTAGAAGTTAATTGAAAGGATTGCAATGACACAAGCAAGACTTGCCGGGCAAGTAGCGCTGATTACTGGTGGATCACGAGGCATCGGTGCTGCAGTTGCGCGACTTTACAGCGCCAACGGTGCAGCGGTTGCAATTGCTCACGAGCCTGATGCAAAGATGAAAAAACTTGCAGACGCCGTTGCCGATGAAATTAATAGCAAGGGCGGAAAAGCGATTTCAATTTCTGGAAATCTTGCTGATCCACTTTGCCCGCAGGCACTTGTCGATGAGACAAGGAAAGCATTTGGAAATATCTCAATTATCGTCGCCAATGCGGCAGCTTCTTCTCCTACTCAGTGGAATCAGATTTCGACTGAGGAGTGGGACTTAGTCCAAAATGTTAATGTGCGAGCAACATGGTTGTTAGCAAAGGCAGCATTTGAGGATCTCAAGAAGACTCAAGGGTCCATCATTACCGTTACCTCAGTGATGGTCGAGACTGGCCAAGCAGGCAAACTCCACTACTCAACCTCGAAATCGGCAATCATCGGCATGACTCGTGTCCTTGCGCGAGAACTCGGACTTGATGGAATCCGTGTCAACTCAGTAATGCCTGGCGCAATACAAACAGAACAGGAATTAGAAGAATCTCCAGATCAAGATCGCGTGGCAGAAAATATCTTGCCAAAGCAATCTCTCAAACGCCGTGGGGTTTCCATGGATCTTGCGGGCGCATTTCTCTTTCTTGCAAGTGCCGATTCTTCCTTCATCACGGGTCAAGTCATCAACGTCGATGGCGGATGGGTTATGTACTGATCTATTTCCAAAGGATCGGATCAAGCCCGAAGTACTCAACTTCCCTTATATTAATTCCGCATACTGGATTTCTATTGCCCAATATCCAGCAGCGGAATAGTCTCGTCAGAACTTCAAACTAAGACGGCATTCCTACTTCTTCTCTTAGCGCTACATCGTGTAGTGAGGTGCATATCTCAAGAGATGAAGGGGTTAAAGATGTTCCGGAAAAACAGAAAGTTACTTTCGATTGGAAGTTTGGCAATAGTTGGCGTGCTCGCTGCCACTCTGCTTTCTTCATGCAGCAAGGCGGCTGCGCCAGTTGTAGAGATGAAAACAATTCGAATGGGTGCCGCAGCAGGCCCACCATTCTTGTTCCGTGACGCTACGGGTGGATGGACTTCCTTCTCTGCTGAATTAGCGCGCAAATTTGCCGAAGCCAATAATATGAAATTGGAGTTTGTACCTACGACATGGCCGACCATGGTCGCTGGACTCCAGTCCAATAAGTACGACTTCACTCAACCAGTGAACGCCACTCCAGAGCGTCGCTTGGTCGTCGACTTTACTTCACAAATTAGTGCAGCCGGATCACTTTTCTTCATAAAGGCTGGAGCTCCATACAAGACAATTGAAGATCTAAACAGCCCATCAGTCACAATTGCAGTTATTTCTGGGTCTGCCGAAGAATCTGTTGCTCGGAAACTTGTTCCCAAGGCAAAGTTCCGTGCGCTACCTACGGCGACAGTTGCAGATCTTGCTACTGAAGTGATTTCTGGCCGCTCAAGTACCTTCATCGACTCGAGCTACCTGGCTCCTGCAGTCGATGAAAAATTTGGATTGACAACAATCCCTAGTGCTGACAGCACTCCAGATGGGATTGAGCCAGTTCAAATTGCCTTCGCTGTTCGCAAGGGTGATGCAGCTCTTCAGACTCAACTGAACGACTTTATTGCCAAATTTACTGCAAGTGGAGATTTGAAAAAACTTGCAGATACATGGCTAACAGTTGAGAATGCCCTCAAGGGCTAGTAGTTAAGTCGAATAGGGCGGGTGCTTGAATTTGAGCACCCGCCCTTTTTCAAAGGGAGATTCAATTAATGAGCGGTGATAGCCCAAATTATCAGTGGCACTGGAACGTCCTATTTAGCCATGACGCCTATCTTCTTCTCAGCACCGGGCTCAAGTACACGCTCTTAGTTGCAGGTGTATCTCTAATATTTGGAAATGTTTTAGGCCTGTGTGTAGCCCTGGTCAGAATCTCTAAACGAGCGCCCTTTTCTCAGATTGCTTACATTTATACCGACTTCTTTAGAACGACACCTGCCCTTGTGCAACTTATTTGGATTTTCTATGTAATGCCAATCTTGCTGCACATTAGCTTATCTCCCGTGGTTTCTGGCATCGTCGCTCTCTCATTAAATTCTGGCGCATTTCTAGCGGAAATATTTCGTGCCGGCATTCAATCAATTGGAAGAGGTCAACGTGATGCTTCATTCGTGCTTGGGCTCTCACCCGTCCAAAGTTTTCGTCATGTAGTTCTTCCTCAAGCATTTAGGAGAGTTCTCCCACCTACCGGAAATGTTCTGATTAGTTTGATCAAGGACTCATCCTTACTTTCTGTAATCGCTGTTTCAGAATTGACTTATCAGTCTCAAATCTTCGTTACAAGCACTTTCCGGCCTCTCGAGTTATATACGGCTCTAGCAGTTCTTTATTTCTTACTAACTTATCCACTTTCACTCTTGACTAGTTCACTTGAGAAAAGATTCCGGATTACATGAAGCCTTCACCCTCCACCGTGGCCATGGCAATCGAGCTACTTTCTGTAAGTAGTGCCTATGGGAATCGTAAAGTTCTCCGCAATGTTGACCTGCAAGTTGCATCGGGAAGCGTTCTAGTTCTGATCGGAGCCAGTGGAAGCGGGAAGTCAACAATGCTTCGCTGTATTGCTGGTCTTGAGAAGATTTCTGATGGGACAATTGCGATTGAAGGGCAAGTAATTCATCGCGGCGGTGAGACTAGACGGAAAAAGAAGAATGATCCATCGAATTTACTTCGACGAGAAGTCGGCATGGTTTTTCAGCAATTTAATTTATTTCCTCACCTTAATGCACTTGCTAATGTGGTATTGGCAATTGAGAAAGTTAGAAAAATGTCTCATAACGAGGCAAAAGTTCTCGCTGAGAGTTTGTTACTCCGTGTTGGGCTAGAAGGTCACATGGAATCTTTCCCTGACCAACTGTCAGGTGGCCAACAACAACGAGTCGCAATTGCACGAGCCCTTGCGATGAAGCCGCGAATAATGCTTTTTGATGAAGTCACTTCTGCGCTAGATCCAGAGCTCGTCGGAGAAGTTCTAAAAGTCATGCGACAACTAGCTGCAGATGGAATGACGATGATTATTGTCACCCATGAAATGGGATTTGCCCGTGATGTTGCAGATCGAGTGATTTTTATGGATGAAGGTGAAATTGTGGAAGATGCTGACCCAAATATAATCTTTACCAATCCACGCGAGGAGCGAACCCAAGCGTTTCTTCGTAGGCTTATAGATCGCTGATTTCAACCTTCTGTAAGCAAGAAAAATGTGAGTCTGCTTGATTTAAATAGGATGCTTCTATCTAAGCATTACTATGGATTCCGTGAAGTCAGAGTTTCAAGTTTCAATAACAGAAGCGGTTGGGATGATTTCGGACCCTGACTCTTTAGTTCGAGTTGTTTTGTCTGGCCAACGTCGAGCTATGTCACCCCCATACGACCGTATTGATATTCGCCCGGTTTCGATCAAAGGGAAATTGCTTTTGCAACTCATGGAAAATGATGGGCGCCAAACTACAACTCGTAATCTTGAGCCAGGGGCTCTTAATGTTGCCGAACTTCTCACAAGTGGGTTTGCAAATATCTTGGTTGAAACAACTACCGGGTCTTTAACAGTGAAGATAACAAAGAAAGGTGAAGCTCTTGTTCACCGAGAAGAGGGTCAGCGCGAGCAAAATCTCGATCATGATCGAGTGAAGTCCAGATTACTCAGTCCCGATGATCCCTTCTTGCGCGAAGTGGGTATCGCAGATGATCAAGGTCGGATTAAGCCATCCAAGCAAGACAAATACAAACAAGTCGAAGAGTTCTTGCGCCTGCTTGCTCCCACTCTTACCGCAGCGATTGAAGCTGGACACATTGCACCGCCAACCGAGGAGAAACCACTTTCCATTGTTGATTTGGGATGTGGGCACGCCTATCTAACTTTTGCAGCGCACCAGTATCTAAGAAGCGTTGGGGTTAGCGTTCACGTTACTGGCATAGATGTCCGTGAGCCCTCGCGGATTCGAAACATTGAGATTGCAAAGAAGCTAGGGATTTCATCAACCATAGATTTTCTCGCTGAAGAAATCGCTCAGACATCGCTGACTCAAGCAGATGTGGCGATCGCCCTTCATGCATGCGATACGGCAACTGATGATGCAATTGCTTGGTCGGTTAACCACGATGCAAAACTTTTGCTCATCGCACCTTGCTGTCACCATGATTTACAGAGGCAACTCAAGGATGCCCCTGAGCCGTGGTCGATCATTACAAAACATGGGCTCATGAAAGAGCGGCTAGGAGATTTACTTACCGACGCCCTTCGCGCACAAATTTTGAAGATCGTTGGCTATCGCACAGAAACTATTGAATTTGTTGGGGGAGAGCACACTCCTCGCAATTTGATGATTCGTGCTGTGAAAACCGGAGCAAACCCTGATGCAGCTGATCTATCTCGGTATAAAGAATTGACTGCCATGTGGAATGTTGTGCCTGCGCTGGCAAAGCGCCTATCGAATCGGCTAGACCACCTTCTAAAATAAATACGTAGGGCCGAGCTCGTCCGTTACTCTGTACCCATGTCCAAAGTACTTGCATCCCTTCCTACTGGAGAGCGCGTCGGCATCGCATTTTCGGGCGGGCTAGATACTTCAGTAGCTGTTGCTTGGATGAGAGCAAAGGGTGCGATTCCTTGCACCTATACCGCTGACCTGGGCCAATACGACGAACCCAATATTGATTCAGTTCCAGATCGCGCAAAAGAATATGGTGCCGAAATTTCACGCCTTGTTGATTGCAAGCAAGCACTTGTCGAAGAGGGTCTTGCAGCAATTGCCTGCGGGGCATTTCATATCCGCTCCGGCGGAAAGCAATACTTTAATACAACACCACTTGGTAGAGCCGTGACTGGCACTCTGCTCGTGCGCGCGATGCTGCATGACAAAGTTGAAATTTGGGGCGATGGTTCAACATATAAAGGAAACGATATCGAACGTTTCTATCGTTATGGCTTGCTAGCAAATCCAAACTTGCGCATCTATAAACCATGGCTTGATTCAGATTTCGTGAAAGAACTTGGTGGACGCAAAGAAATGTCTGAGTGGCTTGCAGCTGCGAAGTTGCCTTACCGCGATAGTGTTGAAAAAGCCTATTCAACCGACGCAAATATCTTGGGCGCCACCCATGAAGCTAAAACTCTAGAACAACTAGATACCTCCATCGAGATCGTGCAACCGATTATGGGTGTGCGTTTCTGGGACGAGTCAGTGGCGATTAAGACAGAAGATGTAAAAATTACCTACCTTCAAGGTCGTCCGGTTGCAATCAACGGAAAAGAATTTGGCGATGTTGTAGCTCTCATGCGCGAAGTTAATGCCATTGGTGGTCGCCACGGATTAGGGATGGCAGACCAAATTGAAAATAGAATTATCGAAGCCAAGAGCCGCGGTATTTATGAAGCTCCAGGGATGGCGCTCCTTTTCATCGCATACGAAAGACTTGTCAGTGCGATTCATAACGAAGATACCATTGCCAACTATCACGCAGAAGGTCGCAGACTCGGCCGCCTCCTCTATGAGGGACGTTGGTTAGATCCTCAAGCGTTGATGCTCCGCGAATCTTTACAACGCTGGGTGGCATCTGCTGTAACCGGCGATGTCACGATTCGCCTTCGTCGCGGAGATGATTACTCAGTGATAAATACAAGCGGACCTGCATTGAGCTATCACCCAGATAAGTTATCGATGGAGCGCACAGAGAATGCAGCATTTGGTCCAGTTGATCGCATTGGGCAACTCACTATGCGCAATCTCGACATTGCAGATACTCGCGCAAAGCTTGAGCTATATAAAGCCCAGGGTCAACTAGGTGATGGACATTTTGAGCTGATTGGCAAGTTGGAGATTGGTGGAGCAGATGCAATTTCTGCACCAAACAAGGCCCGTGAATTAAATGAGCCGCTCAATCGCGCAGCCATGGAAACAGGCTCTGACTAACTCCATGACCTCCAGCCCTTTTGATGTCATCACAATTGGACGAGTCGGAGTAGATCTATACCCTTTGCAAGATGGCGTTGGATTAGAAAACGTTTCAACTTTTGGAAAATACCTTGGTGGGAGCGCAACGAATGTTGCGTGCGCTGTTGCAAAGCACGGATTGAAGTCTGCGGTAATTACTCGTACGGGTAATGACCCTTTTGGTAAGTACATTCACGAAGAACTCATTCGCCTTGGAGTCAGCGATATATTTGTTTCGGGAGTTGAAGGATTGAAAACTCCCATCGTTTTTTGCGAGATCTTCCCGCCAGATAATTTTCCGATCTATTTTTATCGTGAGCCAAAAGCTCCTGATCTTGAGATCTATCCCAACGAACTCGACCTGCAAGCGATATCTAGCGCTCGTATCTATTGGTCAACTGTTACCGGCTTATGCCAAGAGCCAAGTCGCGAGTCACACCATGTGGCTTGGAAAGCGCGCAATCGCAAAGAACATACGATTTTGGATTTAGATTATCGAGCAATGTTCTGGGAGTCATCCTCTCTTGCTAAAGCAGAGGTAGCAAAGGCTCTTGGAAATGTAACCATTGCAATTGGCAACAAAGAAGAGTGCGAGATTGCAGTGGGTGAAACTGACCCTCATCGGGCTGCAAATGCATTATTGGATCGAGGCGTTGAAATTGCAGTTGTGAAGATGGGACCAAACGGTGTGCTTGCAAAAACTCGAAACGAAACTGTCGAGGTCGCCCCGTATAAGATCAACGTTGTCAATGGATTGGGTGCTGGAGATAGTTTTGGTGGGGCTTTTTGTTTCGCGCTACTACAAGGATGGGACCTAAAAAAGATTCTTCAATTTTCTAATATCGCAGGTGCTATTACTGCTGGCCGTCGTGAGTGTTCGACCGCTATGCCCACCACTGCCGAGGTTCTGGAAATTCTAAAGCTGGCCTAATATTTCTAATGTTGGCCTCATTGATCGCTGGCGGGCTACCTATCGCGCTAGGCCTATCGACCAGTTTCGCTACCTGCTCAAGATGTAATAGATTTACAGACCTGAGTGGATATAGAAATGGTGCAAAATGGCAAATTTACCTGTTGTCCCGCATTGGATTAACGGCGCAAAATCCGTAAGTACATCTGGGCGTACCGCGCCTGTCTATGATCCAGCCCTTGGCGTTGAGAGCAAGCACGTAGCACTGGCTAACGCTGCCGAGATCAATGCTGCAGTTGCATCAGCCAAAGCCGCATTTCCTGCTTGGCGCGATCTTCCACTCGGACGCCGCCAAGCAATCATCTTTAATTTTCGCGAACTTCTTAATTCCCGTAAAGCCGAACTCGCTGCGATCATTACAGAAGAACATGGCAAAGTTTTATCTGACGCCCTTGGTGAGGTAACACGTGGACAAGAAGTTGTGGAATTTGCAGTTGGAATCCCTCACTTAATGAAGGGTGAGTATTCTGAGAATGTTTCCACTGGCGTCGATGTTTATTCGACTCGTCAGCCGCTAGGTGTTGTTGGAATTATCAGTCCGTTTAACTTTCCTGCAATGGTTCCGATGTGGTTTTTCCCTATTGCTTTGGCAGCAGGCAACACTGTTGTGTTGAAGCCCAGCGAGAAAGACCCATCGGCTGCAATTTGGATGGCGGAACTTCTCAAAGAAGCCGGTCTTCCTGATGGAGTTTTTAACGTCCTCAACGGGGACAAAGAATCAGTAGATGGCTTGTTATCTCACCCCGATGTCAAAGCAATTTCTTTTGTGGGCTCCACTCCAATTGCACAGTATGTCTATGAAACTGGTACACGATCTGGCAAGCGCGTACAGGCACTTGGTGGAGCGAAAAACCACATGCTGGTATTGCCAGATGCTGACCTTGAATTAGTTGCCGACTCGGCAATCAATGCTGGATTTGGTTCTGCTGGTGAGCGTTGTATGGCAATTTCCGTTGTTGTAGCAGTTGAACCAGTTGCTGATGCGTTAATTGAAAAAATTGTTACGCGAATGAAGGCACTCAAGGTCGGAGATGGACGTAGGTCCTGCGACATGGGGCCATTAGTGACGAAAGTGCACAGAGATAAAGTTGCTTCATATATTGACCTTGCGATTAAAGATGGCGCAACCGTGCTAGTTGATGGCCGTGAAACTAAGGTTGACGGCGATGCAAATGGATTCTGGCTCGGACCAACTCTGATCGATAAGGTTCCAACAACTTCAAAGGTCTACACGGAAGAAATTTTTGGGCCAGTGCTTTCAATTGTGCGCGTGAAGAGTTATGACGCAGGTGTTGCACTCATCAATAGTGGTGCATTCGGAAACGGCACAGCCATATTCACCAATGATGGTGGCGCAGCTCGCCGCTTCCAACGTGAAATTGAAGTAGGAATGATCGGCATCAACGTTCCAATTCCAGTGCCTGTTGCTTACTTCTCATTCGGCGGATGGAAGAATTCTTTGATGGGCGATACAAAAGCTCATGGCGCAGAAGGCGTTCACTTCTACACGCAAGGAAAAGCCATTACTAGTCGCTGGCTAGATCCAAGCCATGGTGGGATTAATCTCGGATTTCCGCAAAACGGATAAGTACTATGTTTATTGACGAATGGTTCTTCCCTCGCGAATCTCTTGCGAGCCCGGGTTGGGAATCAGTCGTCGATGCAACTATCGAGGGTTGGCAATACACAGGACTTCGGATCGCCCACCTTGGCAAGGGTCAATCTGCCCAACTGAATGCACAAGCAATCGAGCGAATTATTGTTCCGCTTTCCGGGTCTTTTGATGTGACTTATCAATCGTCTGATGGAGTTGAAAAGAGCCAACATCTGCATGGACGCACGAGTGTTTTCGATGGCCCTACAGATTCCCTGTATTTACCAATCAATACAAGTGCAGTTATTTCCGGAACAGGACGCGTGGCCGTTGCTGAAGCACCTGCTGATGAATCTTTTCCTATTGCCTATATCCCGCGAGAAAGTGTCGCCGTAGAGATGCGTGGAGCCGGGAGCGCCAGTCGCCAAGTGCATAATTTTGGAACTCCAGGAAATCTCAATGCAAGTCGAATTATCGTCTGTGAAGTCATCACTCCTGCCGGTAATTGGTCGAGCTATCCACCTCACAAGCACGATGAATACAAAGCGGGATCAGAATCTGAATTAGAAGAGATTTATTACTTCCAAACCGATGTAGAGCGCGGCAACGAAACATCGACCGCGACAGATCCGATTGGATATATTCGAAACTACACATCCGCTGCAGGAGATATCGAAACCTTGGCAGAGGTGCGAACTGGCGATATTGCGCTGGTTCCATTTGGTTGGCATGGTCCATGTGTTGCCGCTCCGGGGTATGACATGTATTACCTCAACGTGATGGCAGGGCCAGGTCCAGAGCGATCATGGTTGATTACCGATGATCCGGCGCATGCGTGGGTTCGACAAAGTTGGACAACACAGAGCGTTGACTCCAGACTTCCCTATATGCATCCGAAGAAAGAGGTAACTCCATGAGTTCGCGCCGCATGACCGTGAGCCAGGCCATCGTTGAGTTCCTCTCACATCAATGGAGCGTTGATGGGGATATCCGCCAGCGCACAATTGTTGGCACATTTGGAATCTTCGGTCATGGAAACGTTGCGGGAATTGGACAAGCCCTCAAACAGTATTCCGCTGAGCAACCATCTTTAATGCCGTATCACCAAGCTCGAAACGAACAAGCGATGGTTCACGAGTCGGTTGCTTACTCCCGTGTGCAACGTCGGCGCGCAACATTTGCTTGCACGGCATCAGTGGGTCCTGGTGCCTCAAATATGTTAACTGGTGCTGCACTTGCTACCGTAAATCACCTACCAGTTCTCTTGTTGCCATCAGATACCTTTGCTACCCGTGTCTCTGATCCAGTATTACAACAACTTGAGATGCCGCATGATGCAACCCTTTCCGTGAATGATGCATTCAAACCTCTTTCACGTTTCTTTGATCGTGTAAATCGGCCTGAGCAACTCTTCTCCGCCGCACTCAGTGCAATGCGAGTCCTCACTGACCCAGTAGAAACTGGCGCGGTCACAATTTCGCTGCCCGAGGATGTGCAAGCAGAAGTCTTAGATGTTCCAGCAGAATTTCTGGCAGATCGTGAATGGGTATTCAGGCGTCCTCGTCCAGATCGGGGATCAATTCACGAAGCAATCCGAGCGCTTCGTTCTTCCAAACGCCCCATGATTATTGCCGGTGGGGGAGTCATTTATTCAGACGCACATGCTGCACTACGCAGTTTTGTTGAAAAGACAAAGATTCCTGTCGGTACCTCTCAAGCAGGCGTCGGCTCATTACATTGGGATCATCCGCAATCAGTAGGCGCAGTTGGAGCAACGGGTACTACAGCAGCAAATCGTTTAGCAAAGCAAGCTGATCTCATTATTGGTATCGGCACTCGATATAGCGATTTTACAACTGCAAGTCGCACCGCCTTTCAAAATCCTGCCGTGAAATTTATTAATATCAATATCGCATCCTTTGACGCCTTCAAGCATGGCAGCGCAACACCGATAGTTGCAGATGCACGTGAATCCTTGTTGGAACTGATTGCAGAAATCGGCAACTATCGAATCGATTCAGAATTTGAAAATGAAATCACAAAAGAGATCAAAGGATGGAATGAAGTTGTTGAGGCTGCTTTCTTACCATCAGGACGTGAGCTTCCAAGTCAGGCAGAGATTATTGGCGCGGTTCAAAAGGCATCTTCTGATCGGGATGTAGTGGTTTGTGCTGCTGGCTCTCTCCCCGGTGATTTACATAAACTTTGGCGAGTACGTGACGACCTGGGTTATCACGTTGAATATGGATATTCATGTATGGGATATGAGATCGCTGGCGGAATTGGCGTGCGCCGAAGTGCACCGGATCGCGATGCCATTGTGATGGTTGGCGATGGTTCATATTTGATGATGCATACCGAAATTGTTACTGCGGTTGCTGAAGGAATCAAAGTTATCATCGTCCTAATTCAAAATCATGGGTATGCATCCATTGGAAAGCTCAGTGAAGATATTGGTTCGCAGCGCTACGGGACTAAATATCGCTTCAAGGATGCCAAGGCTAATAGTTTTGAAACGGGCGATCCATTGCCAGTTGATTTGGCAGCTAATGCGGAGAGCTTAGGAATCGATGTTATTAGAATCCAGCCAACCAAGAATTCAATTGAGGATCTCAGCAAAGCAGTTACTAAGGCCAAAGCATCTAATCGCGCAACGCTCATTCATATCAATAGTGATCCGATGGCATTTGCGCCAGGGAATGAAAGCTGGTGGGATGTTCCTGTTGCTGAAGTTTCGAGCCTTGAATCAACGAAGTCCGCACGAGCCAATTATGAAATTAAGAAAAGCATTCAAAAGCCATACCTCGGTGGCGGCGCAAGCGAAAGGAATAAGCAATGAGCAATCCGGGAATCCGAATCGGAACCGCTCCAGATTCTTGGGGGGTGTGGTTTCCAGATGATCCGAAGCAAATTCCTTGGAATCGATTCTTGGATGAAGTCGTTGCCGCGGGTTACCACTGGATCGAACTTGGCCCCTTCGGATACTTACCAACCGATCCCAATCAACTTCAAGACGAACTAGCAAAGCGCGATCTTCAATTATCTGCCGGCACAGTTTTCACTGGATTACATAAAGGCGATGATCAGTGGAAGCGCGCATGGGATCAGGCTCTCAATGTTGCCGGGCTGGTGTCCAAACTTGGAGCAGAGCATTTAGTTGTCATCCCAGATTTATGGCGTTCAGATTCCACCGCAGAAGTACTTGAGTCGCGCACTCTTGATGATTCGCAATGGAAAAAACTGGCTGCTGGGCACGACAAACTAGGCAAAGCCCTGCTTGAGGAATTTGGGATCAAACAGCAATTCCATTCACATGCCGACAGTCATATTGGCACCTACCAAGAGGTCGAGCGATTCTTGAATGAGACTGATAAGAAATATACAAATCTCTGCCTCGATACCGGTCATCTTGCCTATTACCTAGGCGATAGCGTGAAAATGATTAACGCCTATCCAGAACGAATTGGATACCTACACCTCAAGCAAGTTCATCAAACAATCTTGGCCGATACGTTAAAAAATGATCTTCCATTTGGTGTGGCAGTTGCTCGTGGAGTAATGACTGAACCACCCGGTGGAGTCCCAGAATTTGCACCGATCATTGAAGCAACAGCCAAACTTGACTCAGAGATATTCGCAATCGTCGAGCAAGATATGTATGGCTGCGATATCGATTTTCCATTTCCTATCGCAAAGCGCACGCGCGAACACATTTTTAGCTGTACCAAGATGGTCAGAATCCGTTAACCCCCTATTACAAAAAGGAATATGTGATGTCAGAGCTCAAAGTTGCTGTTGTCGGCGCGGGGATGATGGGTGCTGATCATGTAAAGCGAATTACACAACGCATAAAAGGCGCGCAGGTAAGTTGGATTATCGAGCCAGATCTTGCACGGGCACAGGCTGCCGCTATTGATGCACCAGGGGCAGAGGTTGCTGCAACGTTGGATGAGGCAATAAACAAAGGCGACATTGATGCCGTACTCATAGCATCGCCTGGACAGTTTCATGAAGCAGGAATGATGACTACTTTAAAGGCTGGCCTTCCGACTTTGTGCGAAAAACCTCTGACTCCCGACCCCGAATCCGCATTGCGTGTAGTAGAGGCGGAGCAAGCCTTAGGGAAGAGATTTATTCAAGTGGGATTCATGCGCCGATACGACAAAGAATATATGGAGCTGCATGATCTAATTGCTGCAAAAAGCATGGGAGAGCTATTAGGGCTTCGCTGCCAACACCGCAATCCCTCAGTTCAAGAGTCTTACACCAATTCAATGTTGATCACCGATTCAGTCGTTCATGAGATTGACATCGTTCGCTACCTGACCGGATCTGTCATCAAAGCAATCGAAGTAAAGCATTTTCGGCGAAATAGCACTGCACCCGAGCGCTTAAACGAGCCAATTCTTGCGCTCTTAGAAACCGAATCTGGAATTCTTGCTGATGTCGAAATGAATGTCTCTGTAAAATTCGGATATCAAGTTAAGACCGAAGCTCTGTTCGAAAATGGAATTATGGAGATCGGGCGCACATCTGGCTCAACAAAGTGGCAAAACGGCAAGTTCGGTGGCGAGGAACACCTGTCTTATACAACGAGATTCAACGATGCTTATGATTTTGAAATCCAGCAATGGGTCAATTCAACAAAACTGGGCCAGGTACACGGTCCTTCAGTTTGGGATGGTTACCTTGTTGCAGCGGCATGTAAAGCAGGAGTCGAAGCGATGGAAACCGGCAAGCGCGTAGACGTGAAGTACGAAAAGGCGTTGCCCCTATACAAATAGGTTGACGTCGCGCCTAATCAGTTTGTAGTTGAGGCAAATCTTTAAACCAATTCAACGCTTGAGGATTGGCCAGGGCATCGGTATTTCGTACCTCTCGGCCGTTAACTATGTCGCCGACCGCAAGCTCTACAAGTTTGTTGCTTTTTGTGCGCGGTAATTCGGGAGCGGCAATAATTTTTTCTGGTACATGGCGAGGGCTGGCTTGTGTTCGAAGTGCTTTCTTTATCTCTGCGGTGAGGGTTTCATCAAGGTGTGACCCTGATTTAAGAGTAATAAAAAGGAGGACCCGCGTATCTCCATCCCAATCTTGCGAGACGGCCAAGGATTCCTGAATTTGCGGGAAAGTTTCAACAACTCTATAAATTTCAGCGGTACCGATGCGTACACCTTTTGAATTTAGAGTCGCATCGCTTCGGCCATAAAGAGTAAATCCACCAGTCGCAGATTTAGAAGCAAAGTCACCGTGGGTCCATACTCCGGGAAAACCTTCGTAGTATGCACTCCGATAGAGCTCATCTGCTGGGTCATTCCAAAATCCCAGTGGTTTAGAAGGAAATGGCACAGTGCAGACAAGTTCCCCCTTAACATCGAGGTCAGCAGATTTTCCAGATGAATCAAAAACATCAGTCGCCATTCCAAGTGCTGGACCTTGTAACTCGCCTCGGTACACTGGCAAAGTTGGAATTCCGATGAGGAAACAGCCACAAATATCTGTGCCACCAGAGAATGAAACAAGGTGAACATCTTTCTTCACATCCGAGTAGATGTAGTCAAAACTCTCTGGACTCAAGACCGAACCAGTCGAGGCGATAGTGCGCAAATTCCTCAAAGCATGGTTCTTGATTGGACTGATGCCCTCTTTATGTGATGAATCAATAAATTTCGCTGAAACCCCCAGAAAGGTCAGTTCTTCCGACTCGGCTAGATCAAAGACCCGCATGGAAGTTGGATACATGGGGGATCCGTCGTAAAGAACGATGGTGACCCCGTGTTGCAAGACGCACGTCAACCAATTCCACATCATCCAACCGCAGGTCGTGAAATAGAAGGCTTTATCCCCCGGCTTGATTCCTAAATGATAAATATGTTCTGCTGCGCCTTTGAGCAAAATCCCTGCACCGCTATGAATGATGCACTTTGGTTTTCCAGTTGTTCCGCTGGAAAAGAGGACGAAGGCTGGATGGTTAAATGGTAGACGTAAGAATGTCAGAGGCTTCCCACGGTGGGGAGCGATCCACTGATCAAAAGTAGTAAATAAATCGTGTTGATCCGCAATCAGAATTGTTTTAACCAACGTTGAAAGGCTGGCTTGGATTTCTTTCAATCGCGGTATGCAATCAAATTCTTTTCCGGCGTAAAAATAAGAGGAGGATGCAAGTAAGAATTTTGGTTCAATTTGCCCAAAACGATCAACAACGGCGCTAGGAGCAAAATCTGGCGATGCAGTACTGACAACGGCGCCAATGCTGATTGCGCCAAGTGCGTAGATCAGAGTTTCAGTGACATTGGGGACCCATGCGACAACCCGATCACCAGGCACGACGCCTTCTGCCCTCAGGGCACTTGCCACTGCGGCAACGCTTTCACGCAACTGCGCCCACGTGATTTCACTTCGAGTTCCATCTTCAAGAATCGAAACTATGGCGGTGTCCGCATCCTTACCTTTTGCAAGTAAGTTTTCAGCCAGGTTGACTCTGGCATCAAGGAAAAATTGAGCACTCATGAAATCTTTACCAGGCTTGTAGTACTGGCTTCCCTTTTCGCCAACTATTGCAGCGTCGTCCCACACTTGTGACCAAAAAAGCCCAGGGTTCTCAATGCTCCACCTATGCAGGTCAGAGTAAGAATCAATCGAAGTTCCAGTCTGACTTCTCACTACATTCATAAGCTGTGTAAGAGCGCTGGCCTTAATCTCTTGCGGCGATGGCTCCCATAATTTCACATCGCGATATTACGCGTTAAATGCCTTGGCAGGAACAAGACGCTTTGCTAGTGTCACCATGCGGTCTTTTTGACGTTGCCCTGAGGACAGGAGTTTTAGAATTTCTCACCTTTTGAATGGCAAACGAGTATTTATAACTGGCTCCTTTCAAGGCATTGGCCTTGGCATAGCAACTGTTTTTGCACGCGAAGGCGCATCAGTTGTTTTGCACGGCTTGGGGGATGAAACAGTTGTAGCAAACGCTGAAACCCAAGTAAAAAGCGCTGGCGCAGCCAAAGTTGAAAGTTTTGTTTCAGATTTAAAAGATTCACTCGCAACTGAAAAGATGATTGCGCAGATACTTGAAGGTGGCCCGATCGACATTTTGGTAAATAACGCTGGGATTCAACACACTGCGACTGTAGATCAGATGCCGCGCGAAAAGTGGAATGAGATTATTGCCGTAAATCTCTCATCATATTTTGACACTATGAGGCTGTTGCTTCCGCCGATGGCAGCACGCGGTTATGGTCGAGTAATAAACATCGCATCAGTTCATGGACTTGTGGCATCGGTTGCAAAATCTCCCTACGTTGCAGCAAAACATGGCGTTATCGGATTAACAAAAGTTGCAGCCCTTGAGTATGCATCCTCCGGTAACCGCGAATCCGGTGGTATTACCGTCAATGCGATCTGTCCTGGCTGGGTTGAAACCGCCCTCATTCAACCGCAAGTTCAGGCACGAGTTGAGAAATTTGGCGGGGATCACCTTGCAGGCATTGCCGACTTGCTTAGTGAAAAACAACCATCGGGCAGAATGTCGAGCCCTCTAGATATTGGTGAATTGGCGTTATCACTTTGCGGCAACTCCGCACATAACATCACGGGGGCATCTATACCCATCGATGGTGGTTGGACGGCTCAGTAAGCACTTGCTATTGTTTGCCGCTCGCACCTTACATTCAAGCATTGCTCAGCCATAGGGGACTGTCATGACAATTCAACACCGTCGAGTTTCAACTACTGCGCTCCTTGCAGTATCCCTTTCAGTTGCAGCACTTATTCTTAGCGCCTGTGGAGGTTCAACTGTGTCGGATTCATCAACAAATCTTCCAACTGTTAGCGGCGAAAAAGGTTCAAAGCCCACGATTTCTGCCCCATCTGGAAAGCCACCCACTACGTTAATAACAAAAGACATATTTGAAGGAACTGGCACAGCTGCTGTCACAACATCGACAATGACCGTCCATTACACGCTGATAGCGTGGTCAACTGGCAAGGTTGTTGACTCGTCATGGGATGGCGGATCACCTGCAACTTTTCCATTGGGTCAAGTAATTAAAGGTTGGCAAGAAGGTATTCCCGGTATGAAAGTTGGCGGACGTCGCCTTCTGGTAATCCCGCCTGATTTGGGCTACGGCGCTGCCGGTGGTGGGCCTATTGGGCCCAACGAAACTCTCATTTTCGTTGTCGATGTCGTAGGTATCGCTTAACTCATCGGAGAATTCACTAAGGATTCCGCTAGGAATCCAGGGAGAAGTTCTGGGCTAACTAGTCAAGAATCCTCTTTGTAAGGGTGAGAAGAAGGCGTTTCCATGGGCGCGGAATCAAATACTCCAAGAATTTGGTTCTCCTTCTCGCCTTTATGCTTTTAAATTGGTGCTTTGATCTCAGGAAAATACATTTACCTGTATCGAGAAAACGGGCGAGTCCATACTCCGGACTACCGTTCCTTTAGTCCCAGCCGTAGCCTTCGTCATGTGAATATCCGCCAGTTTGAACCAAGCGACCTACCCATGATTCATGAGTTCTTTGACCAGATGGGGGTCGAGACTGTTGGGTTCTTCAACTATGACAACATAAATCGAAACTTCGCGGTGAAATTTGTTGACGAAAAGAATAAATCTATTATTCGGTGGTTAGCTGAAGAAGAAGGCGTGATGATCGGTTATGTCTTCTTGTGGGATATAGACACGACTTTACCGTGGTTAGGCGTTGCTGTTCGTGACGACCGCAAAGGGCAGGGAGTCGGAAAGAAACTAGTTGAGTTTGCTAATAATTGGGCTGAAGTAAATGGAAAAGGAGGAGTCCTACTCATTACCGCCAAACATAACGAACGCGGCCAAGGACTCTATGAATCAACGGGATATGTGAAGTATGGAGTCCACCCTTCAGGCGAACTTCTCTATATCAAGCGTTTTATTTCTTTCCTGGATCCCGAAACCGAAGGCAGATTGCCCCACATTCCAGGCTTTTAAAGTTTGAATTTTTGAACAGTGGTGTAAAAAAAATTTTACTCATTTAAAACTTTGGGATCGGAATCCATCGCGGTCCACCACTTAAAGCGACAGATTCGTCTGCTAGTTGCGGCACCGTAAATTGCCAACCGTGTTGATCTGTACTTTGCGTGGTGAGTTTATTTGCGAAGATCATTTCAGCCAGGGGGTCAACACTTGCACCTGGGGCAGAAAATTCAATTGAGTGCGTTTGTGCATCGATTATTGAAGCAATTTGTGAGTGCCAAGCATCATAAACATGCCAGGAGATCGGTACCTTTGAATCAGTGAGGTAATCATTCATATGGAGAAGGCGAGATAACCCGCCCTGGCACGTTGTATCCATACGGATGATGTCAACTGCTTCGGTATCAATAAAAGCTTGCGGATGATAGAGATGAGTTTCTTCATCGCCACTTGCAAGTGGGACCGATAAAAGAGATCGAAGCTGGCGAAGTTCTGAAAGGCTACCTTGTACAAATGGATCTTCCACCCATGCTAGATCTAAACCATGAACAATTTTCATCGCATCTGCGGGAGTTCTACACGACCACGCAAGATCTGTGGCAACGGGACAAAGCTTTGTATCGAGTGCCGCGATAATGCGTTCGCGAGTGAGTTCTGGTGTTGCACCAACCGGAAGTTTTACTCCCACTGCTCCTGCATCAACTGCTGCTTGCACCTCCCACGCAATCTCTTCTGGTCCACGCGAAGGTGGATAGCCGATAACAGCCCACGTAGATATTTTCATTGAGGCTTTTCCAAATCGCTGGGCAACCGTGGTTTCTTGGCTTCGCGCTACCGCGTCGTGCACGGCAAGATCTACCAGTGAAAATCCTTTCAGCGCGGCGCCAGCCGAAAGTGAAGTGCTGGCTTGCCTCAGCAAAGTATCCCAAGCAACCAGGGGGTCGCCAGAAAAGATTTCCGAATAAGGCTTTGCAATCAAATTATTCACGGCTTCAGTCACTGGCGCTCCGCGATCTAATGAGAAAGAAGTACCGATAGTCCCATCGTCTAGTTCTGCAGTGACAACGCAATAAGAACGGGCTTTGATTACATAATTACCCAATTGCACAGGGTCAGGAAGCGTTAGAACAACTCGTCGCCCCCGAAGGCTCTTGAGTTTCATCGGGTATTCGGCTTTTCGCTTTTGATCCGGAGCATGATTTGGACTCTAACATTTGCGCCGAACACACGGTAGCCTTGGTGGAAATTAATCACCGTATTTTCTCGTAATCCGTGAAATGTAAGGATTTTCAATGTGGCGCAATGATGCTGGGCTCAGCGGAAAGAGCGTTGTAGTCACTGGTGCAGCGGGAGGAATTGGTAGCGCCGTTGTTCAAGGATTTGCTCAAGCGGGCGCTCATGTTCTTCTTATCGATATGCCGGGGAAGTCACTAAAGCAGATGTGCCAGGGATTGCCGGGGCTTGGACATAACTATTTAGAGATCGATTTATCGGACCTTTCCGGACATTCACTAATTTTTGAAACCGCCCAATCAATGGCACCACTTGCGGCCCTTGCACATTGCGCTGCAGTGTCACGACGACGCGCAGACGTTGATGATGTTACTGAAGCCGATTGGGATATTCAGTTAGATACCAATCTTAAAACAACATTTTTTCTCAATAGGGCAGCGCGCACATCTTTTAAGAAGCACAAAAGTGCTGGATCGATTATCAATTTTGCGTCCCAAGCCTGGTGGAGTGGTGGCTTTGGGGGATCAGTAGTTTATGCAGCGAGTAAGGGAGGAGTGGTTTCACTGACTAAAGGTCTTGCACGAGCATTTGCTGCCGATAGAGTGCGCGTGAATGCAGTTTCTCCCGGTGGAGTAGATACCCCGATGATGGTCGCAGATCAAACTCCCGAAGCTCTCGCAAACTTTGTTTCAATGATTCCAGTGGGACGATTAGCCAATCCAGAAGAATTAGTTGGAGCAGTACTTTTCCTAGCCTCAGATTCATCGAGTTATGTGACCGGCACCGTCATGAACGTCTCTGGCGGGCAGTTGATGTATTAGGCAAAGACGCCCTTATTTAAAATTGTTCGCTTAAACTTTGTATCACCCTAAGTCTGGCTATAGTTTTCCAGAGGGGGTAGAATTAAGACCATGAAGCGCTTGATTATGTTAACCGTCTCCGTAATTCTGGTTTGCACTTCTATGACTCCAGGCGCAGATGCGGCCGCCAAAGCTGGTGGATCTTGTAAGCAGTTTGGGGCATTCTCAACCTTTGCTGGCCTTAAGTACACATGCATTAAATCCGGCAAGAAATTAGTGTGGAGCAAGGGTGTGGCGGTTGCTAAACCAACACCCACTCCAACACCCACTCCAACACCCACTCCTGCCGCTACACCAACTACCGCAGCTAATTACGCAACGCTTTGGGAAAAATACAGTTGGGTTAAACCAACCTCTGCATCTTCTGTTGCTTCTGCTGCAACTGATAAATTTAAAGCCTATGTGGCGGTAACTAGAACTAAAGACACTGTAATTAAAATTGCTGCCCAAGATGGTGCTGATCAAACCTTAGTCGGCTGGGTTAAAGATGGAGCGAATCTAGTCTCAAAGGCATTTGATTATCCAAAATTAGGTAAACCATTTCTAGAGGTAATTGGGATTGATCGTGCATGGGTGGAAAAAACTTATGTCGAAAATGGCTATAGTGAAAATGAGGCAAAGAATGATCGCGGCAGAGCTTTTGCTGAAGGAGCACCGGCATTCGGTGGTGCGACAACTAATACTTATAACTCGGGTGTAATAACAAAAAACAACTTACTAGTGAATGATAAATTGGGAATGATGCAGATGCCTGGACATGAGTTTTTCCATACTGTTCAAGAGCGGATATCAGGTGGTGTTCCAAGTCCAGATGGCTTAGGAATAGCTCCGCAATGGTTTTGGGAAGGTCCGGCAACTTTTATAGGATTACAAACCGCAAGTTACTTAGGATGGGCTAGTTATACTACGGAAGGTAGAGAAATGGCTGTTGTTCGTTCTAATAATCCTTCAACTAAACCATACCAACTATCAGAAGCAACAAAAAATACTGGCAGCCCCACCGGTATCGATCCATACGGAATTGGCGCCATTGCAACTGAGTTCTTAGTAGCTAATGTTGGTATGGAGAAATTTATGGACATTTACACCAACTTGGGTAAGAAGAAAAGCTTTGCAGATTCATTTAAGACTGCAACGGGGGTTGAATTAACTGATTTTTACACAATGTTTGAAGAGGTACGTCCAGTTTTAGGAATTGCGCGAAGTTAATATTCATCTATAGTTTGTATAAAGATCTCGGATATACCTACATAAGTGGGTTGTGAGGGACTCGAACTACATATCCTTCATAGGCCACATATGGATTCAATTGATCTTGATCCACAACCCATATTAGGGATGGGGTCTGACAATTACTAGATTTTGAAC
>Ga0194061_1000225_pt1 | contig 33873 bp, 32 predicted proteins | sample SepL2221m_MetaG_FD_163423 | JGI IMG/M metagenome (GOLD analysis project Ga0194061, IMG submission 163423) | Anoxic zone freshwater microbial communities from boreal shield lake in IISD Experimental Lakes Area, Ontario, Canada - Sep2016-L224-21m | ecosystem: Environmental > Aquatic > Freshwater >... | reverse complement strand
TGAAACACGCTGGCGGCGAGCACCGCATCGGCCCTGCCCTCGAGTATGCCGCCGGCAAAGTGCTCGAGCGTGCCGACGCCGCCCGAGGCGATCACCGGCACATCCACCGCCTCGCACACCGCCCGTGTCAGCGCCAGGTCAAAGCCGGCCTTGGTGCCGTCGCGGTCCATGCTGGTGAGCAGGATCTCCCCGGCACCCAGTTGCTGCATTTTACGCGCCCATTCGACCACGTCGAGCCCGGTGGGTTTGCGTCCGCCGTGGGTGTACACCTCCCAGCCGGCGCCTTCGGCTTTTTTCTTGGCGTCCCCTTTTGGATCGACGCGTTTCGCGTTCCCTTGTGGATCGACGCGTTTCGCGTCGATGGCCACCACGATGCACTGCGAACCGTAACGCCCGCTCGCTTCTGCGACGAGGTCCGGGTTCTGCACCGCCGAGGTGTTGATGGAAACCTTGTCGGCGCCGGCGTTGAGCAGGCGGCGCACATCGGCGACCTCGCGCACCCCGCCGCCGACGGTGAGCGGGATGAACACCTGTGCCGCGACCGCCTCGATGATGTGCAATATGACGTCGCGGCCGTCAGAGGTGGCGGTGATGTCGAGGAAGGTCAGTTCATCGGCGCCCTGTTCGTCGTAGCGGCGGGCGATTTCCACCGGGTCACCGGCATCGCGCAGCTCGACAAAATTCACACCCTTGACCACGCGGCCGTTGGTGACGTCGAGACAGGGGATGATGCGCTTGGCTAATGGCATGGGGAAATAGTGCGAAGTGAAATGTGAAAAGTGAAAGGTGAAGAGAGACTAGCAGTGGCAGGCCGATAGTCGGTGGGTCTTATTCACTTTTCACTTTTCACTTTTCACTTTTCACCCTTCACATTTCACCCTTCACCCCTTGGCGGCCAGTTTGTCAGCCGCGGCCTGGGCCTTCTTGAAATCGAGCGTGCCCTGGTAAATGGCGCGTCCGGTGATGACGCCGGTGACGCCCTCGGATTCGATTTTGCACAATTCCTTGAGGTCGGTCAGGCTGGTGAGGCCGCCCGAGGCGATGACCGGGATGGTCAGTTCGCGCGCCAGTTTTACGGTGGCCTCGACGTTGACGCCGCTGAGCATACCGTCGCGGCCGATGTCGGTGTAGATCACCGCCTCGACGCCGTAGTCCTGGAACTTGCGCGCGAGGTCGACCACGTCATGGCCGGTCATTTTCGACCAGCCTTCGACCGCGACCTTGCCGTCCTTGGCATCAAGGCCGACGATGATGTGCCCGGAGAACGCCGTGCAGGCATCGCGCAAAAAGCCGGGGTTTTTCACCGCCGCCGTGCCGATAATGATGTAGGACACGCCGGCGTCGATATAGCGCTCTATGGTGTCCAGGTCGCGAATGCCACCGCCCAACTGCACCGGCAGGTCATCGCCCACCGCCTGCAGGATGGACTTGATCACCACTTCGTTCTTGGGCTTGCCGGCAACCGCACCGTTGAGGTCAACAAGGTGCAGGCGCCGCGCGCCCTGTTCCAGCCAGTGCCTTGCCATGGCGGCGGGGTCTTCGGAGAACACGGTGGACTGGTTCATGTCCCCCTGCTTGAGGCGCACGCAATGCCCGTCTTTGATGTCGATGGCCGGAATGATCAGCATGGTGGTTTGGCGATAAGGGTGTGCATGGAGCCTGCGCGATGTGGCATCAGTCGGCAGGACGGGAGGGGTTCAAGGCTTCCAGTTTACAAAGTTGGCCAGCAAACGCAGCCCGGCAGCCTGGCTTTTTTCCGGATGGAATTGCACGGCGAAAATATTATCCCGTGCCGCGGCGCAGGTAAAGGGAAAACCGTAGGTGGTGGTGCCGGCGACCAGGGCCGGGGCGGGCGTGTCTGCGTAGTAGCTGTGGACGTAATAAAAGCGCGATCCGGACGGAATGCCGGCCCACAGCGGGTGGCCGTTGGTCTCAACCTGGTTCCAGCCCATGTGCGGCACCTTGAGCGGGCCGTCCTTGGCGGCGCGCATGAGTTCAGCCGGAAAGCGCCTGACCTTGCCCGGCAGCACGGCCAGGCCGGGGGTGTCGCCCTCCTCGCTGGATTCGAACAGCATTTGCAGGCCGATGCACAGCCCGAGAAAAGGCTTGCTGCGCGTCGCCTCGAGCACCGCCGGGCGCAGGCCCCGGGCATCGAGCTCGCGCATGCAGTCGGGCATGGCGCCCTGCCCGGGAAACACCACGCGGTCGGCGCCCGCGACCTCGCGCGGGTCGGAGGTGACGATGACCTTGGCCTCTGGCGCCACATGTTCCAGCGCCTTGGAAACGGAGCGCAGGTTGCCCATGCCGTAATCGATGACAGCGATACTCATGGCTGCGGAATGATGAATAAAGGCAATGGATGCATGACGGGGTTTTCTCGCGGCTATCACCCGGAAATCCGCGCCAGGCGCGGGTTTGCGGGTGATTCAGTGTTTAACGATTGTGGTTTTCAAGCCGCCGCAAGTGGTCTAGAGGCTGCCCTTGGTCGAGGGCACGGTGCCGGCGGCGCGCGGGTCGGCCTCGACCGCCATGCGCAACGCGCGGCCAAAGGCCTTGAACACCGTTTCACACTGGTGGTGGGCGTTGGTGCCGCGCAGGTTGTCAACGTGCAGCGTCGCCAGGGCGTGATTGACAAAGCCCTGGAAAAACTCGTGCGCGAGGTCGACGTCGAATTCGCCAATCAGCGGACGGGTAAAGGGAACGTGGAATTCCAGGCCCGGGCGGCCAGACAGGTCGATGACTACGCGCGACAAGGCCTCGTCGAGCGGCACATAGGCGTGGCCGTAGCGGCGCACGCCTTTTTTATCGCCCAGCGCCTTGGCCACCGCCTGGCCGAGGGTGATGCCGATGTCCTCGACGGTGTGGTGGGCGTCGATGTGCAGGTCACCCTTGGCGCTGATCTCCAGGTCGATAATGCCGTGGCGGGCGATCTGGTCGATCATGTGGTCAAGAAAGGCCACGCCGGTCGCCAGTTTGGAGACGCCGGTGCCGTCCAGATTGACGCTGACGCTGATCTGGGTTTCAAGGGTGTTGCGGGTGACACTGGCGGTGCGCATGGTCAAAGATTACCTTAATTGCTGCCGTTTCTCATACCGGGATTCACAGCGGAACTCAGCGCAGGCCCTCAACCCTTTCACTTTAGGCCAGCGCCTTGAGCATGATGCTGTTTTCTTCCGGCGTGCCAACGGTCAGGCGCAGGCAGTTGGCCAGCATCGGATGGGAACCGTGGAAATTCTTCACCAGCACGTGCTGCGCCTTGAGCGATTCGAACAAGGCCTGGCCGTCGGGAAAGCGCGCCAGGATGAAATTCGCCTCGCTCGGAAAGATCTGCACGCCGGGCAGTTTTGCCAGCCCCGCCGCCAGCACCCCGCGTTCGGCGCGGATTTTAGCCGCCTGGTCGTTGAGGAGATCGATGTGACCGAGCAATACGGTGGCGATAAGTTGCGTCGCCACCCCGACGTTGTAGGGCGGCCGCACCTTGTTGAATTCGGCCATCAGTTCGGGTGCGGCGGCGGCGTAGCCGAGGCGCAGCCCGGCCATGCCGATCTTGGACACCGTGCGCATGACAATGAGGTTGGGGAACTCCGCCAGGCGCGGCATAAAGCTCTTGCCGGCAAAGGCGAAGTACGCCTCGTCCACCACCACCAGCCCGGGCGCGGCGCGCAGGATGCGCACGACATCCTCCTCCGGGTAAAGGTTGCCGGTCGGATTGTTCGGGTAGGCGAGAAAGACCAGCGCCGGCTGGTGCTCATCAAGCGCGGCGACAAAGCGCGCGGCATCCAGCGAAAAATCGGCGTTAAGCGGTACGCCGACAAAGCGCATGTGCGAAAACACCGCGTTCATGCGGAACATGGCGAACGAGGGGTCGGGCGCGAGCATGACTGCGCCAGGCTTGGCCAGGGTCTGGGTGACGATGGTGATGATCTCGTCCGACCCGTTGCCGATCAGGAGGCCGGCGCCAGGCGGAATATTGAAGCTGCGGCGCAGCGCCGCCGCCAGTTCGGGCGCGGCCGGGTCCGGATAGCGATTGATCAGCGCATCGGCCACGGCACGGCCTATCTCGGCGCGAACGGCATCGGGCAGGCGGTAGGGATTCTCCATGGCGTCGAGCTTGACCATGCCGGTGGCGGCAGGCACGTGATAAGCCGACAGCGCGCGTATTTCCTCGCGCACCAGTTGCTGCACCAGTTGCTTCACGTCACGCTTCTCGTACTTAGGTGCGCCGCTCATGAGCCGACCCGGTAGCGCGCCGACTGGGCGTGCGCCGGCAGGCCTTCGCCGGTGGCGAGCACATCGGCGATGCGGCCCAGGGTCTGCGCCCCTTCGCGCGAGACGTTGATCAGGCTGCTGCGCTTCTGGAAATCATAGACGCCCAAGGGCGAAGAAAAACGCGCGGTGCCGGCGGTCGGCAGCACGTGGTTGGGCCCGGCACAGTAGTCGCCGAGGGCTTCGGAACTGTAGCGCCCCATGAATATCGCCCCGGCGTGGCGGATTTTTTTCGACCATTGTTCGGCGTTTTCGACCGACAACTCGAGATGCTCGGGGGCGATGCGGTTGGCCACTTCACAGGCCTCGTCGAGGTCGCGGGTGAGGATCAGCGCGCCGCGCCGCGACAAGGAGGCGGCAATCACCGCCTTGCGCGGCATGGTCGGGAGCAGCTTGTCCATGCTCGCCGCCACACGCTCGAGAAATGCGGCATCGGGCGAGAGCAGGATGGCTTGCGCCGCCTCGTCATGCTCGGCCTGGGAGAACAAGTCCATGGCGATCCAGTCCGGATCGGTCTTGCCGTCACAGATCACCAGGATCTCGGAGGGCCCGGCAACCATGTCGATGCCGACGGTGCCGAACACCCGGCGCTTGGCCGCGGCGACGTAGGCGTTGCCCGGTCCGACGATTTTGTCGACCTGCGGAATGCTCTGGGTGCCGTAGGCCAGCGCGCCTATGGCCTGCGCGCCGCCGATGGTGAATACCTGGTCGATGCCGGCGATGGCCGCGGCAGCGAGCACGAGGTCGTTTTTTTCACCGTCGGGCGTGGGCACCACCATCACCAGTTCGGCCACGCCGGCCACCTTGGCCGGAATAGCGTTCATGAGCACCGAGGACGGGTAGGCAGCGCGTCCACCGGGCACGTACAACCCGGCCCGATCGAGCGCGCTGATGCGCTGGCCGAGCACCGTACCGTCGGCCTCGCGGTACTCCCAGGACTGCGCGACCTGACGCTCGTGGTAGTCGCGCAAGCGCGCGGCGGCCTGCTCCAGGGCTTCGCGCTGCGGCCTGCCGATGCGCGCCAGGCTGGCCTGCAAATCCGCGGCACCCAGCTGGAGATCGGCCATGGACGCGGCTTTCAGGCGATCGAACCTGGCGGTGTATTCGAGCACCGCGGCATCGCCGCGCGCCTTGACGTCGGCAAGAATGGACGCGGCGGCGGCCTCGACAGCCGCATCGAGCGATGCGTCAAAGGCGGTCAGCGCCTTGAGTTCGGCGTCAAAGCCGGCCGCGGCGGTCGACAGGCGCCTGATTTCAGCCACGGGACACCGCACCGGCGATGCTGTCTATGAGCGGCTGCAAGGCGGCGCGCTTTAACTTCAGCGCCACCTGGTTGACGATCAGCCGCGAACTGATGGGCGCGATTTCCTCGACCGCGCGCAACTTGTTGGCGCGCAGCGTCTCGCCCGAAGAGACCAGGTCGACAATGGCGTCGGCAAGCCCGACCAGCGGCGCCAGTTCCATCGAACCGTAGAGCTTGATCAGGTCGACGTGCACGCCCTTGGCGGCAAAGTGTTCGCGCGCGGTCTGTATGTACTTGGTCGCCACGCGCAGGCGCGCGCCCTGCTGCACGGCGCGCTCGTAATCAAAGCCCTCGGGCACCGCCACCATCATGCGGCAGCGCGCGATGCCAAGGTCGAGCGGCTGGTAGAGGCCGGCGCCACCGTGTTCCATCAGCACGTCCTTGCCGGCGACACCGAGGTCGGCCGCCCCGTACTGCACGTAGGTGGGGGTGTCGGAGGCGCGCACGATGATCAGCCGCACATCGGCACGACTGGTGCCGATGATGAGCTTGCGCGAGCTTTCCGGGTCATCAGCCGGCACGATACCGGCGGCCTTGAGCAGTGCGGCGGTCTCGTCAAAGATGCGGCCCTTGGACAGGGCGATGGTGATTGTGGACACGGCAGTGCCTGGGGCAAAAGGGCGATTTTACCGCAAAGACCGGGCAGGACGCGAGGAAACCCTTATTTTTCAGTGTGTTCTGGCGAAGCGGGCGGAACGCACCGGGCCCGGCCGGGCGTTCAATGCACGCGTTTGATACTCGCCCCAACTGGGAAAGTTTTTGGCTATGGCCGCTCACTATGTTCGCTTAACGTCGCGCTGCGCGCGAGTTAGCCTTCGCCGAAAGCTCTAGAACCTTGAAAAATAGGGTATTGCCGCGACCCTCAGTGCACGCGGCGAATCCTGGCGCCCAGCTGCGAGAGCTTTTCCTCTATGCATTCATAGCCGCGGTCAAGGTGGTAAATGCGGTCTATGGTGGTCTGGCCGTCGGCCACCAGGCCGGCGATCACCAGGCTGGCCGAGGCGCGCAAGTCGGTCGCCATGACACCGGCGCCGGTAAGGCGCGGCACGCCGCGCACCACCGCCGTGTTGCCGGAGATTTCGATGTCCGCGCCAAGGCGCTGTATTTCCTGCACATGCATGAAGCGGTTCTCGAAAATCGTTTCAGTCATCACGGCGGTGCCCTCGGCGACGGTGTTTAGCGCCATGAACTGCGCCTGCATGTCGGTGGGAAAGCCCGGATAGGGCGCGGTGCGCACGCTGACGCTTTTCGGTTTTGCGTTCATGGCAAGCTTGATTTCACCCTCGGCGACGCTGATTTCAGCGCCCGCCTCGCGCAATTTGGCCAGCACCGCGTCGAGTATGCCGGCGTCGGCGCCAAGCAGCCGAACCGAGCCGCGTGTCGCCGCCGCCGCCGCCAGAAAGGTCCCGGTCTCAATCCGGTCGGGCATGATGCGATGGGAGGCGCCATGCAGGGCCTTGACGCCCTCGATGGTGATGACGTCGCTGCCGGCGCCCTTGATTTTTGCGCCCATGGCAATCAGGCAATCGGCGAGGTCTATGACTTCGGGCTCGCGCGCGGCGTTCTCGATGACCGTGGTGCCCTCGGCAAGGCAGGCGGCCATCATCAGATTCTCGGTGCCGGTGACGGTCACCAGGTCGGTGATGATGCGTGCACCCTTGAGGCGTTTGGCGCGGGCGCTGATGTAACCGTTTTCGACCTGGATTTCGGCGCCCATGGCCTGCAAGCCCTTGAGGTGCTGGTCGACCGGACGCAGGCCGATGGCGCATCCGCCGGGCAGGGAAACCCGCGCCTCGCCGCAACGCGCGACCAGCGGGCCTAACACCAGGATGGAGGCGCGCATGGTCTTGACCATGTCGTAATCGGCGACCGGCGCGCTGATGGCCGCGGCGCGCAGCACGATGCCCAGCTTGTCGTCGAGCGAAGCCTCGACGCCCATGCCGGCGAGCAGGCGGATCATGGTGCTGACGTCGCGCAAGTGCGGCGCGTTGGCAAGGTGCAGCGGCGCGTCGGTAAGCAGTGCCGCGCACATCAGCGGCAGGGCGGCGTTTTTCGCGCCGGAGACGCGTACTTCACCGCGCAGGGGGAGCCCGCCCTCGATGACCAGTTTATCCATTGCCGCCTTCTGCACCGGCGTCGACCTGCTCAAACTCGGCCGGGGTGAGGGTTTTCATCGACAAGGCGTGGATTTCCTCGCGCATGCGCTCACCCAGGGCGGCGTAGACCAGCTGGTGGCGCTGCACGCGGTTCTTGCCGGCAAAGGCGCCGCTGACAATCAAGGCTTGGAAGTGCTGCCCGTCGCCGTCGACCTCGACCTGTTCGCAGGCAAGGCCCTGCTCGATATAGCGCTTTACGTCGTCGGGTTGGACCATGGGGCTGTCTGCCTGTGATGAATTAATCGGGAAGTGTAGATTGTATGGCGATCACGCCGCCACGGTAAGCGCCGGCGCGTCCGCGGCTCAACTGCGAAGCTTGTAGCCGGAGCGCAGCATGGACAATGCCAGCCATATCAGCATTGCGAGGAAAGCCAGGACGATGGCGAGCGAAACCACGGGATTGACGTCGGAGACGCCGAAAAAACCGTAGCGAAAACCGTCAATCATGTAAAAAAACGGGTTCAGGTGCGACAACTGCTGCCAGAACTCCGGCAGGGAATGAATGGAATAGAACACACCGGAGAGAAAGGTCAGCGGCATGATGATGAAATTCTGGAAGGCGGCGATCATCTCGTACCGGTCGGCCCAGACCGCGGCGATCAGGCCGAGCGCGCCCAGCAGCGCGCTGCCGGCAAATGCAAAGGCGAAGATCCACAGCGGATGCTGGAATTGCAGGTCAACCAGCCAGAGCGTGCAAAGGAGCACGCCGATTCCCACCACCAACCCGCGCACCACCGCGGCGAGCACGTAGGCGGCGAAGAACTCGAGGTAGGACAGCGGCGTCACCAGCATGAAAATCACGCTGCCGGAGATTTTCGACTGGATCAGGCTGGACGATGTGTTGGCAAAGGCGTTTTGCAGCACCGACATCATCACCAGGCCGGGCACCAGGAAGGCGGTGTAGCGCACGCCCTCATAAACCTGCACATGGTCTTCCAGCACGTGGGAGAAGATCAGCAAATAGAGCAAGGCCGTAAGAATGGGGGCGGCAACGGTCTGGAAGCTGACCTTCCAGAAACGCAGCAACTCCTTGTACAACAGCGTGGGAAAGCCGCTCATGCCAACGCCGTTTTTTCGGCGGCGCTTTCACGCTGCATGATTTCGACAAACACTTCCTCGAGGTCGGGTTGGGCGACCTCCATTTCCTCAATGCGGCAGCCGGCGGCGCGCAGTGCGGCAAGCCTGGGCTCGACCTCGTCAAAGCTCTTGAGCTTGAGGACATGCCCGCGGTCGTCGGCATGGTGGACCAGTGCGGCAAGTTCGGGCGGCAGGTCGTTGCCCGACAGGCGCACACGCAGGTGGACGTGATGCTGGAAGCGATTGAGCAGGTTGCGCGTCGTATCAAGGGCGACGACACGCCCGGAGCGCAGCATGGCGATGCGCCCGCACAAGGCCTCGGCTTCCTCGAGATAATGGGTGGTAAGGACGATGGTATGGCCGTCAGCGTTCAGGCTGCGGATGAACTGCCACAAGCCCTGCCGCAATTCGACATCCACGCCGGCGGTCGGCTCATCGAGCACGATCACCGGCGGCTTGTGCACCAGCGCCTGCGCCACCAGCACGCGCCTTTTCATGCCGCCGGAGAGCGCACGCATGTTGGCATCGGCCTTGTCGGTGAGGTCAAGGTGGTGCATCACCTCGTCTATCCACGCGTCGTTTTTGCGCAGGCCGAAGTAGCCCGACTGGATGGCAAGGGTCTCGCGCACGGAAAAAAACGGGTCGAATACCAGTTCCTGGGGTACAACACCCAGCGCGCGCCGTGCCGCGCGGTAATCGGCGGTGACATCGTGGCCCATGACGCGGGCGCTGCCCGAATCGGCGCGCGTCAGACCCGCCAGCACACTGATTAATGTTGTTTTCCCGGCGCCATTGGGCCCGAGAAGGCCGAAGAATTCACCGCTCTCGACTTTGAGGTCTATGCCCGCGAGGGCCTGGAGCGAGCCGTAGCGCTTGCCGATCTGCCGGACTTCGATTGCTGGGGTCATGCGGGCGGGGTCACGACGGGGGCGCGACCCGGATTGAAAAGGCTATTGGAGGATTTCCGTGACGGCGTAGAGCTTGGCCATGTTGCGCATCGACTCGGGCAGGTTGGCAAAATGCAACTTGCGTCCCGCCGCCGCGGCATGGCGCTTCCATTCCACAGCCAGGGCGATGGCCGCCGAGTCGGTGCTGGTCACCGCGGCAAAATCGACAACGCTTACGCCGTCGACAAGGAGGGGCACGCTTTCGGCGAGCATCGCCGCGGCGACACCCAGCGTCACCGCCCCGTCCAGGACCAGGCGATCGCCTTCGCGCCGCATCAGGTTTTTGTTTCGAGCTGCTTGTTCTTGCTCGACAGCGTCTTGATCAGCCCGTCAATGCCGGCGCTGCGGATTTCGCTGGTAAAGGTCTCGCGGTAGTTGGCCACCAGGCTGACCCCGCCCACTTCGACGTCAAAGACTTTCCAGCCGGCGGGGGTTTTTTCCATGCTGTAGTCGATCGTCACCGCCTGCGTCCCCGGTTGCTTGATTTCGGAGCGTACCTTGACCTCGGCATCAGCCGCCTGGGCGCGCAGCGGCTTGAACTCGATGACCTGGTTCTTGTAGGAGGCAAGCGCGGTCGAATAAGTGCGCACCAGCAGGGTCTTGAACTGCTCGACCAGCAGCTTTTGCTGTTCCGGGGTGGCGCGGCGCCAGTTGACTCCCACGGCGTAGGCCGTCATGCGGTCAAAATTGAAATGCGGCAGGACTTTGACTTCGACCAGTTCGACGATTTTCCTGGTGTTGCCGCTCTGGATTTCCTTGTCCTTGCGGATGATGTCCAGCACCTCATTCGAAATACCCTTGACCAGCGCATCAGGCGCCACTTCCTGGGCGAGGGCGGGCAGCGGGGTCAAGGCAATGAACAACGGGAACAGGTAAGCAATTAGCTTCATGGTTATCGGATCTGCAGGATGACATCATCGGAAAAACGCACCACGGCAGTGGCGGTGACTGGCGAGGCAGTAATGAGCGTTGCCGTTACATCTGGCGCGGCGTTCGGCGTCCTGAGGGCAACGCCGTCGGCAAACACGGTATAGGTTACCGGGAAGGCAATCAGCTCCGAACCCGCGGCGGACGGCGTAACGACCGCAGCCGAAGCCGGAACAGGTGGCAATGGCGCAATGGCGGCAGGCACAGCAGCCGCAGCAACATCGCCGGACTGGATCGGCAATACCGCCGTCTTCGGCTCGGCCTCATCCGGCTCAATCGCGGCATCCGGCTCCAGGGGCGGCGCATTGCCGTCGTAAATCTGGTTGCGGCGATATTGGAAAAAAGCATCGCGCGTAAAGGAATACTTATCCAGTGCCGCCTCTTCAAGCAGATTGCTCGCCTCGAGCAGGTTGGCACGCGTGCTCACGCCTTGCAGGGCGATGAGCGAATTGCGCACCGAGATGTCTTTTTCCATCAGCAGCGGGCTGGCTTCCCAGTCCACCACCAGGCTCAGACCATCGCGCACCGAACTGGGACCGAAAAAAGGCAGCACCAGGTAGGGACCGCTGCCGACACCCCATTTTCCTATGGTCTGGCCGAAATCCTCATTGTGCTTTTGCAGGCCCGCCTCGCTCGCTATGTCGAGAAGCCCGCCAAAACCGAGGAAGGTGTTGACAAAGACACGCATCAAATCCTGCACTGCGTCGGCAAACTTTCCCTGCAGGGCGTTATTGACGGCGATCCAGGGATCGGCAAGATTGGAGAAGAAATTGGTCACGCCGGTGCGCACCGGGGTGGGCAGCACGAAACGATAGCCCTCGGCGACGGGTTTGACGATGGCGCTGTCGAGCACATCGTTAAAGCTGTAGATGGCGCGGTTGAAGCCCTCAAAGGGGTCGCGCGGATTGCCGGACGTGGTGGCGCAACCGGCGAGCACTGCCAACAGCAGTACACAACCCAACAGGCGTCTCAACTTCAGATACACGTTTACTTTGCGCCTTCCTTGGAATCAGCCGCCTTGCTGTAAAGAAACTGGCTGATCAGGTTTTCAAGAACAACCGCCGACTGTGTCAATTTTAACGTATCACCGTCCTTCAAGTTGACGGTATCGCCACCGGCCGCGAGGCCGATGTACTGCTCGCCCAACAGGCCGGAGGTCAGAATCTTCGCCGATGTGTCGCGCGGGAACTGGTAGCTCTTGTCCACGCTGAACGAAACCACCGCCTCGAAAGTGTCGTTGTCAAAACGCACATCGCTGACCCGCCCGATGACCACGCCGGCGACTTTGACCGGGGCGCGGATCTTCAGGCCGCCGATATTATCAAATTTCGCCTTGATTTGGTAGGACTCAGCCGCCGAAAAGGAGGCCAAATTGGCCACTTTTAGGGCCAGAAAGAGCAGCGCGCCGAAGCCGATCATTACAAACACGCCCACCCACATGTCAATTGTCCTGCGACTCATCATTTTGTCAGGCTCCTCTGAACATCAACGCAGTCAATATGAAATCCAGCGCCAGGATCGCCAGGGAAGAGGTGACGACGGTGCGCGTGGTCGCACCGGAAACCCCTTCCGCCGTGGGTGGCGCATCATAACCCTCAAACACCGCGATCCAGGTCACCGCGATGCCGAACACGAAACTCTTGATGACACCGTTCATGATGTCCTCGCGAAAATCCACCGCATTCTGCATTTGCGACCAGAATGAACCCTCGTCCACGCCGATCATCTTTACCCCGACGAGGTAACCGCCAAACACCCCCATGGCCGAGAACAGCGCGGCGAGGAGGGGCATTGAAATCACCCCGGCCCAGAATCGCGGCGCAATGACCCGGGCAATCGGGTCGACGGCCATCATTTCCATCGCCGCCAGCTGTTCGGTGGTCTTCATCAGGCCGATTTCGGCCGTTATGGCGCTGCCGGCGCGGCTGGCGAACAACAGGCCGGCGACGACCGGCCCGAGTTCACGCACCAGCGACAGGGACACCAGCACGCCGAGCGCCTCCGAGGAACCGTAGCGGACCAGGGTGTCATAGCCTTGCAGCCCCAGCACCATGCCGACGAACAGGCCGGACACCAGGATGATGATCAGCGACAGCACCCCGGCGAAGTAGATTTCGCGAATGGTCAGGTGAAAGCGCCGGAAGCTGGTGCCCGAATGCTTGAGGATCAGCCAGAAAAAGCGGCTGGCAAAGCCAAGGCGCCAGATTGCCCCGGTCAGGCGCGAACCGAGCGAGACTAAAAAGTCGGCGAGACGCGTCATGCCGCCGCCTGCAGCAAATCGGCGGGGTAGGCGCCGCCGGGGTAGTGAAAGGGCACCGGACCGTCGGTTTCGGCGTTGATGAACTGCTTCACAAACGGCTCGGCCGAGGCCGTCACCGCAGCGGGGGTTCCCTCGGCCACCACTTTCCCATCCGACATGAAATAGACGTAGTCGACCAGGGCGAGGGCATCGAGCACGTTGTGGGTGACGATGATCGAGGTGGTGCCCAGCGACGCGTTAAGGGTGCGGATCAACTCGGAAGCGACGCCCAGGGAAATCGGGTCGAGGCCGGTAAACGGTTCGTCGTAGAGCATCAGCAGCGGATCGAGCGAGATTGAGCGGGCCAGCGCAACACGGCGCGCCATGCCGCCGGAGAGCTCGGAGGGCATCAGTTGCGCCGCACCGCGCAGGCCGACCGCCTGCAGCTTCATCAGCACAAGGTGATGAATGAGGCTGTCCGGCAGCTTGGTGTGTTCGCGCATCTGGAAGGCCACGTTGTCGTATGCCGTCATATCGGTAAATAGCGCGCCGAACTGGAACAACATGCCCATTTTTCGGCGCAGCGCGAACAACTGCCCGTGATTGAGCTTGTGCACTGCTTCGCCGTCGATGCGCACCTCGCCCGCGGTTGGCCGCAACCACCCGGCCATCAGCCGCAACAACGTCGTCTTGCCGCAGCCGCTGACACCCATGATGGCGACCATTTTCCCGCGCGGTATCTGCATGCTGATGCCGTGCAGCACTTTGCGCGAGGCGTCGTAGCCGAAGTCAAGCTTGTCGACTTCAACGAGGTTTTCAGGATTGGCGAGGGGCACGAAGTACGTTCATCAGATTGCGGGAAGGCCAGAAAAAGAAAAGCCAAAGGCGGGATTTTAGACTACATCGCGGCGGCACACCATGCCCCATGTCACCGGCGACCCAAGTCGATTCAAGCGCTTACTGAAAACCACCCGTCTTTGCGCTATGATTCCCAGCTATCCAACGCAGATCAAGACAAGCATGGCAGAGCCGGTCATACGATTCACCAAAGTGGACAAGCGCTTTGGCCAATCCCAGGTTCTGCGCGGGGTGGAGTTCGATATCGCCCAAGGCGAGTTCTTCGGCCTCGCCGGTGTCAACGGCGCCGGCAAGACCACCCTGATCAAATGCCTGCTGGATTTTTGCGCCGTCGATGGCGGCACCATCAGCCTGTTCGGTACGGCGCACCGCGACCCGGCCGCGCGCAGCAGGCTGGCATTCCTGCCCGAACGCTTCAATCCGCCGTACTACCTCACCGGGCGCGACTTCCTGCGTTACATGCTGTCGCTGCACCGCCAGGCCTGGAGCGAGTCCCGGCTGGCCGAAATCCTCGACCAACTGGGGCTGGACATGGCGGCGCTGGACCGGCCGGTCCGCTCCTATTCCAAGGGGATGACGCAAAAACTCGGACTGGCCGCATGTTTTTTGTCGGAACGCGACCTCTACATCCTCGACGAACCCCTGTCCGGACTGGATCCGAGCGCCCGCATTCGCGTGAAAAACCTGCTCGGACAGCTCAAGAAGGACGGGCGCACGCTGTTTTTTACCTCCCACGCCCTTCACGATATCGAAGACATCTGCGACCATATGGTCATACTGCACCAGGGCAGTCCGCGCTTTAGCGGGCCGCCCCGGACGCTGACCGGGACTTATGGCGAATCCTCGATGGAGCGGGCCTTCCTGCGTTGCATCGACGATGTCTGAAAGATAAAAGATTCCATGGCCGAAAACGCAAAACCCTCGCTGCTCATCGTCGACGACGACCCCCTCATCACAGACACCCTGTCGTTTGCGCTTGGCCGCGATTTCGAGGTGATGACCAGCGACTCGCGCGCGCACGCGGTCAGCCTGCTGCGCCAGCTTGACGATGCGCCGCAGCTCGCCCTGGTCGACCTCGGGCTGCCGCCCTCGCCGCACCGGCCAGACGAGGGCTTCCAGCTGATCGCCGACCTGCTCGCCCATTCGCCGTCTATGAAGATACTGGTGCTTTCCGGCCAGAACGACGCGGCCAATGCGCGGCACGCGCGCGCCCTCGGCGCCGCGGAGTTTGTCGCCAAGCCCTGCGACTCGGAGAGCCTGAAAAAAATCCTGCTGCACGCCCTGGCATTCCGCTCGGCCGAGCTCAAGCAAGCCGGCGCCACCGACACCGACCTGCTGGTGGGCAATAGCCCGGCGCTGCAAAAACTCAAAAACCAGATCGGCCAGTACGCCGACTCGCCTTTCCCGGCGCTGATCGAAGGCGAATCGGGCAGCGGAAAGGAAGTCGTGGCGACCCTGCTGCACAGCATGTCGCAGCGCAAATCCAAGCCCTGTCTTGCGCTCAACTGCGCCGCAATCGCGCCGACCCTGGTGGAACCGACGCTGTTCGGCTACGTAAAAGGCGCCTTCACCGGCGCGACCGGCAACAAATCGGGATATTTCGAGGACGCCGGCGAGGGCACCCTGTTCCTTGACGAAATAGGCGAACTGCCGCTCGAGCTGCAGGCCAAGCTGTTGCGCGTGCTCGAGAACGGCGAGTACCAGCGCGTGGGCGAAACACAGCAGCGTTTCAGCCGCGCACGCGTCATTGCCGCGACCAACCGCGACCTGCGGCAGGAGGTCAAGAACGGCCGCTTCCGCGCCGACCTTTACCACCGGCTTTCGGTGTTCACTATCAGCGTGCCGCCGCTGCGCGACATGGAAGACGACCGCCTGATGCTGCTCGAGCACTTCAGCCGCTTTTACGCGCAGCAGGCCAATCTTGCGCCCTTCAGCTGCGATGAGAGCGCACTCGCGCTGTGGCGTACATACCATTTCCCCGGCAATGTGCGCGAGCTGCGCAATATCGTCATCCGGCTCACCACCAAGTACGCCGGACAGCGCCTGTCGGCGGCCGAGCTCGAGCCCGAATTCGATACGCGGGATGCGCTGGACCCGGACGCCGCGCCCTCATCGGCCAACGCCGAAACCATGAGCGCCCAGGCCGAGCGGCATTTGCAGCGCGAGCGCGGCTTCAACCTTGACCAGATGCTCAGCGCCTGGGAGCAGGGATATATCGATGCGGCGATGAAACTCACGCGCGGCAACGTAAGCCAGGCGGCCAAGCTGCTTGGCATCAACCGCACCACGCTGTACAGTCGCATGGAATCACTGCATAAAGAGCCGGCGGAAAAATGATGCCCCCCTCCACCCGCACGATGCACCGCAGCTGACCATGTACCTTAATCACTTCGGGCTCAACGAGCCGCCCTTCCGGATCACGCCGCACACGGATTTTTTCTTCGAAGGCGCCAACCGCGGCGCCACGCTCGAGGCGCTGCTCTACGCTATTCTCCACGACGAGGGCATCGTCAAGGTCTCGGGCGAAGTCGGCAGCGGCAAAACCATGCTGTGCCGGGTCCTGATGGAACGCCTGCCGGCGAATGTGGAAACGATCTACCTCGCCAATCCCTCGCTCAACCGCGACGAAATCCTCCATGCCATCGCCGAGGAACTTGAAATAGCCGTCGGTGTGGCGCGTACCACCTCGCTGCTGCGCACCCTGCAGGATCACCTGATCACCCTGCATGGCGGCGGTCGCCGGGTCGTCGTGCTGATCGACGAGGCGCACGCCATGCCGGCCGAAACGCTGGAGGAAATCCGCCTGCTGTCCAACCTCGAGACCAACCGGCACAAACTGCTGCAAATCGTGCTGTTCGGCCAGCCCGAACTGGACGACCAGCTCAACACGGCGGGCATGCGGCAGCTGAAGGAACGTATCACCCACAGCTTCCGGCTCGAGCCACTGGTGCGCCACGACATCGAAAGCTATGTTGATTTTCGCATGCGGGCGGCGGGTTATCGCGGACCCAATGTTTTCGCGCCGGCCGCAATGCGCATGATCGCCAATGCCTCCGAAGGCCTCTCGCGCCGCATCAATATTCTTTGCGACAAATCCCTGCTCGCCGCATTCGCCGACGACGTCCATCATGTCGTGGCAAAGCAAGCCAGGGCCGCCATTCGTGATTCGGAATTTTACAAAGCCCCCGGCAGAGGCCACCAGCGCTGGTGGATCGCTGCGGCAGGCGTGGCGGCCGGGCTCGCCCTCGGCTACGCCGCACAGTTCCTGTTCCCCGGGGAACCGGCGCAAAACGCAACACCGGCAAAAGTCGTTGCCCCGGCGCAGCCCGTAACGCCAACCGCCTCGGTGGCGGCGACAAAAGCCGCCGCCGAGGCGCCGGCCGCAGTCGCGCCCTTGGTCGGGGCACCCGCAGCCAGCGCGTCGCCGGAATCTGCCAAACCAGCGGGGAAAGGCCAAGTTGCAGTGGTCGCATCCGCAGCAACGCCAATCGCCCCGGCTGTTCCAGCCCAAGCACCCGCGCCCAAGGCCGCCGAACCCGGCGACCCGGCCCGCGCAGCCGATACGCCAAAACCCGCAGCCGGCAATATTTCGCCGACCGCACCGGTGACAGGAAAATTGACGCGCGCGCGCTTCACTGCAACGCAGCAGTGGTTGCCGTCCGCTCCTGGAAACCAATATTCGATTCAGATACTTACGGTGAGCAACAAGGACATTCACCGGATCGAGGACCTGCTCGCACGGGTACCGGTGCGCCAGTTGGAAATTGAGGATTTTTACGTCTACAGTGTGAAAATAGACGACCTGCAGCACTACCGCGTGGCCTACGGGCTTTACCCCACGATCGATGCGGCGAACAAGGCGATACGCGAACTTCCCGCCACGTATCGCAGCTTCAGCCCTTTTCAACGCAGCGTGGAGCGCATGCGCAGCCAGAACCGCCAGTAGTCGGGGCAACGACACCGTATCCCAGATTAAAAACAACGAAAAAAATCAGCTTATTAGCCGATTATGTTATATTAATAATCAACTTGTTACTGTACTGGTGTGATCAGTTCCTTGAACGTGCGAACAAGACAACTCATCACGGCTGCCGCGGCCCTGCTGCTATCCGCATGCGCCGGACCGACCATGAAACCCGTAGCCGGCGGGCATATTGCCGCAGAGCCCGCGCGTCCGGTCGCAAACATTCCACCAACGGTACAGGTTCCCATCGCGCTGCCCAAGCCCAAGCCGGCGGTCAAGGCTGAAACCTACAGCGTGGTCGTCAACAATGTTCCGGTCGCCGAAATATTGTTTGCCCTGGCGCGGGACGCGAAAATCAATGTCGACGTGCATCCGGGCATCCGCGGTTCGGTCACCCTGAACGCCATTGACCAGACCCTGCCGCAGCTGCTTGCGCGCATCGCCAAGCAGACCGACATGCGCTGGGAGCTAGACGGGCCCAATCTCCTCGTCATGCCGGACTCGCCGTTCCTGCGCATCTACAAGATCGACTACGTCAATATGGAGCGCACCAGCAGCGGGCAGATCGGTGTGTCGGGACAAATCGCCAGTGGCAGCAGCTCGGGCGGCTCCGGTTCCGGCACCGGCAACGCGTCGTCCGCACAAGTGGCGAACAAATCCGACAACAAGTTCTGGCTGACGATGGTCAGCAACGTCAAGGATATCCTGCACGAGACCGACAAGCTGTTGCCAGGATCGGGCACGCAGGCGGCGGCGGGGCCGGTAGCCGCCGCACCGGCGGCGGCGGCAGGCGGTGCAGCACCGATTGCCGCAGTGGCCGCCCAGCAGGCGGCCGGCCAGCAGGGCTCGACATTCCGTGAAGCGGCCTCGGTCATCGCCAACGCCGAGGCCGGCGTGCTGATCATCCGCGCCACCAACCGCCAGCATGAAAAAATCCAGGAATTTCTCGACCAGGTGCTGGTCAGCGCCAAGCGGCAGGTGATGATAGAGGCGACCATCGCCGAGGTGGCGCTGAACAACAACTTCCAGCAGGGCATTGACTGGAGCTTGTTTCGACGCAGCACCAATGGCGGACGGGCCGCACAGGGGGCGAGCGGCAACACGACGGCGAGCCCGACGGGAAGTTTTTTCATTTTCAACTATGTCACCGACTCGTTTCTCGCCTCGATCAAGCTGCTCGAGTCCTTTGGCACCGTGCGCGTGCTCTCGAGTCCGCGCATCAGCGTCGTCAACAACCAGAGCGCAATCCTGAAAGTCGTCGACAACCTGGTTTATTTCACCATCAAGACGGACACCATTGCTGCAACTGCGACCGGATCCGCGACCACGTCATTCACCGCAACGCCGAACGTGGTGCCGGTGGGCCTGGTGATGAACGTGACACCGCAGATTTCCTCTGATGACACCATCCTGCTCAACCTGCGCCCCGCCATCACGCGCATCCTGAGTTATGTCACCGACCCGACTCCGGGCCTGGCGGTGCCAAACCGAATCCCGCAAATCCAGACGCGCGAAATGGAATCCCTGGTCAAGGTGTCGAGCGGCGAAACCGCGGTGATGGGCGGCCTGATCACCGACTCGGTAAACAACCTGGAAGACAGCATCCCGGGCATCGGCAGCATCCCGCTACTTGGCACCTTCTTCTCCCAGCGCAACCTCACCAACACAAAAAACGAACTGGTCATATTCCTGCGCCCCCTGGTCATTCGCGACGCCAGCATGAATGGCGACTTCCGCGCCTACCGCACCTTCCTGCCGGGGCAGGACTACATGACGGGGCCCAACCCCGGGAAACCGGATAATTTCAGGGAAGCCCTGAAGTGAGCCTGCTGCTCGAGGCCTTGAAAAAGGCCGAACTGGCGAAGCAGGCAAGCAAACCCGCGGCGCAAGCCGCGCCGCCGCTCGAACTCGCGCCTTCGGAACCGGCGGTTTCGGCGAGCGTGCCGGGAAAGCCGATCATCACGCGGCAAAGCCTGCCCGACATCAACCAGCAGCTTGAAATCCTTTCCGCGGACTTGCCCTCTTCGGTTCCAGCCCCGTCCCAAATCGAGATGTCCGCACCACAGCCGGCCGCGCCGCCTGTGCGGGCGGCGCCCGAAACGGTCTTTGCCGAGGAAGCAGTGCAGGAACAGGCCGCGGCCAAGCAGCTGTTTGAAGCCAAGGGCCTGGAAGACTACAACCCGCGCAAACCTTTTTACTACACCGTCGGTGCCCTGGGCGTGTTCGCCGTCGGCACGGTGTTTTATTTCTGGTGGCAGTTGCAGCCGCGCTACATCGTCCCGCCTGCCGCTGTCGCAAACGCCACGGCCCGGCCCCTGGGGACCTCCAGTCCGCCGCCCGCTGTCGCAGCTCCAGCCGCGCCTGCCGCAGTGGATCCGCTTGCCGCCCCGCGACCCGACAGCGCATCCGCCGGATCGGGTCCGGTGGCTGCTCCGACCGCAAACAACGCGCCGGCGAAGGCCGCCCCGGCTGCTCCCGCTGCAGCGGCGGCCGGGGCATCACCCGCGCCCGGCGCGGCGGCCGCACCATCCAATTCCGCCACCTCGCCCCTGGTCATCGCCCGCACGGCGCCAGCCCCGCGGGGGGAATCGGCCACCCCGCCCCGCACGCGGGCCGCAGTGGTGCGCGGGTCGGCCATCACGACCTCCGCCATGCGCGCCGACCAGCACCTGGAACGCGCTTATGATGCCTACCAGAAGGGTGACCTTGCCGCGGCACGCCAGGATTACCACGAAGCGCTGAAGCTTGACCCGAAGAACCGCGACGCCTTGCTGGGCCTTGCCACCATCGCCGCGAGAAACGGCGAGTTCAACGAGGCCGAAGCACGCTACTTGGGCCTGCTCGAAGCCGACCCGCGCGATTCACACGCCATGGCCGGCCTGATAGCCCTGCGCGGCCAGGCCGATCCGATGCAATCGGAAAGCCGCCTGAAGGGCATGATCGCAAACCAGCCCGAAGCGGGTTTTTTGCATTTCACCCTGGGCAACCAGATGGCCGCCCAAGCGCGCTGGGCCGAAGCGCAGGAATCTTATTTCAAGGCGGCTGCCAGCGATCCGAACAGTCCGGATTACGCCTACAACCTTGCGGTAAGCCTGGATCACCTGCGCCAAACCAAGCCCGCCCTGGAGTATTACCAGAAGGCACTGGCGCTTGCCGGCACGCGACCCGCGACCTTTGACCGAAATCGCGCCGCCGCGCGTATTCGCGAACTGCAGCAGTAACTCCGTGGCGCTCTCCGCAATGCCCCCCCCGGCGCCAACCGCGGCCACGCAGGCCAAGCGCCATATCGGCCAGATCCTTATTTCCCAGGGGATCCTGACCGAAGACCAGCTGCGCATCGCATTGCTCGAACAACTCAAGTCAAACCAGCCGGTGGGCAGGCTGCTGGTGCAGCTGGGCTTTGTGTCCGAGGCGACACTGCGCGACGCGCTGTCCGAAAAACTCGGCCTGCAAAGCGTGGACCTGGCGCAGATTGTCGTCGATGCCGCCGCGATCAAGCTCATTGCGCGCGATTTCGCCAAGCGCCACCACGTCTTCCCGGTCGCGCTCGATCGTGAAAAACGCCGGCTCATCATCGCCATCTCCGACACCAATAACGTCGTCGCCCTTGACCAGGTGCGCGCGCAGTTGCGCGGCGAAATGGAAATCGAGCCGCGCCTCGCCGGCGAAACCGAGATCGCCCGTGCGATCGAGCAGTACTACGGCCTCGAACTGTCGATCGACGGCATCCTGCACGAGATCGAAACCGGGGAAATCGACTACCAAAGCCTGCACTCCTCCGGCGATGAATACAGCCAGCCGATAGTGCGGCTGGTCTCATCCCTCCTCGCCGATGCGGTGGAGCAGGGCGCTTCGGACGTGCACTTCGAGCCGGAACAGAATTTCATGCGCATCCGCTACCGCATAGACGGGGTGTTGCGCCAGATCCGCTCGCTGCACAAAACCTACTGGCCGGCGATGACGGTGCGCATCAAGGTCCTCGCCAACATGAACATCGCCGAGACGCGCGCGCCGCAGGACGGGCGCATTTCCCTGACACTGACCGGGCGGCCTGTCGATTTCCGCGTTTCGTCACAGGTGACGACCCACGGCGAAAACGTCGTATTGCGGATTCTCGACCGGCAAAAGGGCATTGTTCCGCTCGACATGCTCGGGTTGGAGGCCGCGCAACTCGCCCTGCTGAAAAAGATGATCGCACGACCCGAGGGCATCATCCTGGTAACCGGCCCCACCGGCAGCGGCAAGACCACCACGCTCTATTCGGTGCTCAACCACATCAACCATGATGGCATCAACATCATGACCCTCGAGGATCCGGTCGAGTATCCGATGACCCTGATCCGCCAGACCTCGGTGTCAGAGGCGGCGAAAATGGATTTTGCCAACGGCATCCGTTCGCTCATGCGCCAGGACCCGGACGTCATCCTGGTGGGCGAGGTGCGCGACGAGGACACCGCGCAAATGGCCTTTCGTGCCGCCATGACCGGCCACCAGGTCTACACCACCCTGCACACCAACTCGGCGCTTGGCGCCCTGCCGCGGCTTGCCGATATCGGCATCGTCCCGGACATCCTCGCCGGCAACATCATCGGCATCGTCGCGCAACGCCTGATGCGAAAACTGTGCCGCCACTGCCGCCAGCCCTACGAGGCCAATGCCGCCGAGTGCCGCATGCTTGCGGTGCGGCCGGACAAACCGCCCACGCTCTACCGCGCGGTCGGTTGCGACCACTGTGACTACCAGGGTTATCGCGGCCGTATCGCCATCATGGAGCTGCTCAGGATGGATCCGGACCTCGACGAAATGGTGGCCCAGCGTGCCAGTGCCCGGGAAATCCACAAAACCGCCATCAGCAAGGGCTTTCACACGCTCGCCGACGACGGGGTGCGCCGTGTGCTTGACGGCACCACCGCCGTCGACGAACTGATGCGCGTCGTCGACCTGACCGATCGCATGTAAGGACCGGGGCGCGCTCCCGTTTCCGCAGACCAAACACCATGGCGCAGTTCAACTACAAGGCGATCGACACACGCGGCAAGTCCATCATGGGCCAGCTCGACGCGGTCAACGTCATCGACCTGGAATTGCGCCTCAAGCGCATGGGGCTCGACCTCATCGCCGGGGCGCCCTCGCGCAAAGGCAGGACCTCGCTTTTCTCGGCTTCGGCGATCAAGCGCAGTGACCTGATCAATTTCTGCTTTCACCTGGAACAGCTCACCTCGGCCGGCGTGCCGCTGATCGAGGGCCTCACCGACCTGCGCGACAGCACGGAAAACCCGCGCTTCAAGGAGGTCATGTCCGGTGTCATCGAAAGCATACAGGGCGGCCAGAACCTCTCCCAGTCGCTGGCGATTTATCCGGATGTCTTCGACCCGGTGTTCGCGGCGCTGATTCGCGCCGGGGAAAGCACCGGACGGATGGCCGACGTGCTCAAAAGCCTGTCCGAGACCCTCAAATGGGAGGACGAGCTCGCCGCGCAGACCAAGAAGCTCGCGCTCTACCCGGCATTCGTCGGCAGCATCGTGCTGGTGGTCACCATGTTCCTGATGATTTACCTGGTGCCGCAGATGGTCGGCTTCATCAAGAACATGGGGCAGAAGCTGCCGTTTCATACCGTGCTGCTGATCATGGTTTCGAATTTCCTCATCGGCTACTGGTGGCTGGTGCTCAGCCTGCCCGTGGTGCTGGTCGCGCTGGTCAAGTTTCTCGTCGCCACGCGCCCGAATGTCCGCTACAAGGTCGACCAGATCAAGCTTGACCTTCCGCTGATCGGGCCGATCCTGCGCAAGATCATCTTGTCGCGCTTTGCCAGCATTTTTTCGCTGATGTACGCCTCCGGCATCACCATCCTCGACGCCATCCACATCTCCGAGGAAACCGCCGGCAACGTCGTCATCCGCGACGGCCTGCGCATCGTCGGGCAGCAGATCGCCGACGGCAAGAACGTCACCGCGGCATTCCAGGACGTCGGCCTGTTCCCGCCGCTGGTGATACGCATGCTGCGCATCGGCGAGACAACCGGGGCGCTGGACAAGGCGCTGCTCAACGTTTCCTATTTTTACAACCGCGAGGTCAAGGAGTCGATAGACAAGATCCAGGCCATGATCGAACCGGCGCTGACCATCGTGCTGGGGGCGATACTCGGCTGGGTCATGCTGTCGGTCCTCGGCCCGATCTACGACACCATTGGCAAGCTCAAGATATAGATTGACTGACGGATGACAGCCGAATGCGAATCCCCGCAATCTTGCGCAAATCCCCCGGGGCGGAGGGCGCGCGGCGCGTCCCGTGCCCTGCCCGCCGCAAAACCGCTTCCGCGCTGATTTGACGTGATCAAGAAACGCCTTCTCTATTTCTCCGCCGGCAGTGTCACCGCTTTTCTCTGGAAAAGCGGTGAACTGACCGCGGAACTCAAACTCGAGAACGACGAGGCCGGCGTCGCGGCGTTTTCCGAATACGCCGCCGCGCACCGCGACAGCCTGTTCTACCTGCTCGCCGACGTGGTGGAGGAGGACTTTTTCCAGGAAGTCCTGCCCAAGGTCGGCGGCAAGGACAGGGCCTTGCTGCTGGGGCGCAAGCTATCGCAGCGCTATCGCGACACCTCGCTCGCGCTGACCGCAACGCTGGGCACCGAAACCGGGGCGCGGCGCGATGAACGCATCCTTTTCAGTTCCTTCACCAACACCCAGCAGTTTCAGCCCTGGCTGGCGTCACTGCGCTCCCACGAAGTACGGCTCGTCGGGGTGTATTCGGTGCCCTTTGTCACGCCGCAGCTGGTGGCACGCACCGGCATCAAGGCGCCGCGATGCCTGATGGTCAGCCAGCAAAGCGGCGGGTTGCGCCAGACCTACATCGACGACGGGCGCATGCGTTTTTCCCGCCTTGGCCGCTTTGACAACAGCGACCCGGCCAGGGCCGCACAGAATGTCGTTGCGGAATCGGGCCGCATCCAGCAATACCTCACCAGCCTGAAACTGCTGTCGCGGGACGCCGGCGTGCTCGACGTGATCGTGCTCGCGCCCAAGGGAGACAAAGCGCTTTACGTCGACGCCTGCGTCAGCAGCGCACGGCTGCGCTTCCATGTGTATGACACCGGCGAGCTGGCAACTCAAATAAAGCTCAAGGCCTACCCGCCCGAACTAAAGAGCGAAGCGCTGTTCCTGCACCTGCTGGCCGAGAACCAACCTGCCGAGCAATATGTAGCCGAGCCGATGCGCCGTTTTTACCGGCTGTGGCAGGCCCGCCTCGGCCTGATTGCCGGGGGGGCGGCGGTATTTGCGTTCTGCCTCCTGCTCGCCGGCGTGAAACTGATCGAAGTCCATGGCATCGAGCAATTGACCGAAATGGACAAGGGCCAGGAAGCCAATGCGACGCGGGAGTACGCACGCCTGACACAATCCTTTCCCAAAACCCCGACCAACACCGAAAACCTCAAGTCCGGGGTAAAGAGCTACAAGGTGCTGGTGCAGCAGACGGTGTCCCCCCAGCCCCTGCTGTTCGACCTGAGCGCAGCGTTGGCCGGTTCGCCGCAAATCGAAATAGACCGCATCAGCTGGGAGGTCAGCGCAACACCCACCGGTGCCGCGCCCAAATTCACGCGCGCGACGACACCCGGGCAGGACGGTCCAGTGCCCTCGGCGGCGCCGGTAACCGCAGACACACGGTTCCAGGTCGCCGAAATCAACGCCCGCGTGGCAATCCAGCAGGCTGGTGATTACCGAACCGTGGCGAGGCTGGTCAGCGAATTCATCGACGCGCTGAAAAAACGTCCCGGGTGGGAGGTCGTATCAACACGCATGCCTTTTGATATCGATTCGGGCAGCGCCTTGCGCGGCGGCGCCGGTGAAGAGCGCAGCGCTGAAGCGCCGAGATTCACCGTCACGGTGAGCAGGAGGATAGGCTCATGAGCATCGGCCGCGACGATTTCAAGCGCCTGCGCGTTCCCATCGCCTTATGCCTGGTCCTGATCGCCGCCGGGGCAGCCGCCCTTGCCAGCGCGGAAAACGCCATAGAGCGCGCGGAAAAAGAGCAGCTTACCGTGCGCACGGCCAAGCTGGCGGCGCAGGACCGTGTCGCCAAGGCAACCGACGAGGAACGGGAGATCCGCGAAAACCTTGCGCAATTCCAGCGGCTGGTTGAGTGGGGCATCATCGGCGAGGAAAAACGCCTGGACTGGGTCGAATCCATCGCCCAGATCCGCCAGCAGCGCAAACTTTTCAAGGTAAACTATGATCTTGAAGCGCAGAAAGTGCTCGATTATCCCGGCGTCATGCCGGCCGGCAACGTGGAGTTCATGGCGAGCCGGCTCAAAGTGGACATACCGCTGCTGCATGAAAATGACCTGCTCAATTTCCTTGCCGACCTGCAAAACGCCGGCAAAGCCTACGTATCGGCGCGCAAGTGCGTGATAGAGCGCACCGAGCGGGAGACGCCGCCGGGTGGCCGCGGCATGGCGCCCAGGTTAAAGGCGGACTGCCAGCTTGACATGATCACCATCCGGGAAAAACGCGCCAAATGAATACTTGCGGCAAAGCCACCCTGGTGACACTGGCCCTCGCATTGGCCGCCGGCGCGATGCCGGCGTACGCGGCCGACACAAGCGACACAAGCGACGCAGCGGGCAGCCTGGGCCGCCTGTTCCTTACCCCGGCGCAGCGGATGGACCTGGACAAACGCCGCCAAGCCGACGCCCAGGATGTGCTCATTTCAGTCGAGAATTTTTTCACCGCGAACGGCCAGATTTCGCGTTCCAGCGGCAAAAGCACATCCTGGATCAACGGCAAGCCGCAACACGACCTGTCGCGCAACCGCGATCCGGCCCGTGTCCTGGTGCCCAACGGCGAGGACCAACCGCCGGTGCCGCTGAAAATCGGCGAGACCTACGACAAGGTGCGCGGCGACAAGCGCGATGTCGTGGGCGAAGGCCAGGTGCGGGTGCCGGCCAGTCAGCGCTGACATGGGCCGAATTTGCCGACGACCGGTACGCCCCCACCCGATACGCCTGTCCCGGATACACTTCCAATCAGCGCGCCGGCACCAGCGCGGCATGGCCTTGCTGGCGATCGTGGTGCTGGTAACCCTGGTCAGCGCCTACGCCATCAGCGACGCCATTACGCGCATCACCTCCGAAGTAAAGGTCGGACGCGACAAGCGCAACCTGGACGCCATGCAGGAGGCCAAGGCGGCGCTTATCGCCTGGTCCGCGTCACAAGCCTGGACAACCGGCTCTACCGACCAGCCCGGATCCCTGCCATGCCCGGACACGAACAACGACGGGCTCGCCGATTTGACCGGCAACGCATGCACCAGCCAGGTTGGCCGCCTGCCGTGGAAGACCATCAAGTCACAAGACTTCCGCGACGCCAGCGGTGAAATTCTGTGGTACGCGCTTTCGGCCAACTTTCGCAACTACAGCGGCGTAACAGTGGTAAACAGCGACGTCCAGGGCCAGCTTACCCTTTACAGCGACCAGACGAGCACAACGACGCCCACTCTCAGCAACGTCATCGCCATCCTGCTGGCTCCCGGCACCACAGTCAGCGGGCAGGCGCGCGCGCCCACCGATAGCGTGGCGTTGAACAACGTCGCCAATTACCTCGAGGGACGTAACGCCGGCGTGACCGGAAATTACACCGACACACCGCAAAGCCCCGCCATCTATCCGGACAGCTTTAACGACCGCCTGCTGCCCATCACCCATTCCGACTTGTTTTCCGTGGTCGAATCGGCCGTCGCCGCGCGCATCGAGCGTGACATCAAGCCTTACCTCACCAGTTATTACACGCAATGGACGCGTTTTCCCTTCCCGTCCTTGTTCGCCACCGCCGGCAACCCCGCCGGCAGCCCCGGCAATCCGGGCACCAGCGGCACGGGAACGACGCGCGCGCAAAGCGCCTTTCTTGGCGGCACCACGGCGACCACGGGCGGACTGCTGCCGGTGACCAATGCAACGGCATCGTGGAACGCCTCCGGTACCACAATCACGCTGACCGGCGGCACCGCCGCCTCGATCAGCGGCATATCCTGCAGCACCTTCACCACCGCGGCGATTCAATATTTGCGCTGCGACTTCAATATCAACCCTGTATTTACCACCAGCTGTCCGATTTCCGGGGGCTCGACCTGGTGCATGTACAACCCCAGCTTCCGGGTCGACGGCCCCATTCCCAACGCCGGCCTGAGCTTTGTCGACTTGCCTGATTTTGTCAGTACTCCCGTCACGGTAACCAACGCAAGTGGCCTTACAACACGCGCCATGACCTCGACCTCCCAGACCAACTCCCTCGCAGCCACCGGCGTGGGCACGATCAGCTTTGCCGGCACGCATACGCGTAGCAGCACCTCTTCGGCGGCGCGGGCGATGCGCGTGACCATTCCCGGCGTGACCATTAGCGCGCTCACCAACAGCGCAGACGCAAACGCCGGCTGGTTCATTTCCAACGAGTGGTACCGGCAGCTCTATTACGCCGTGTCGCCGGGATACCTGCCCGGCGGTAGCGGCAGTTGCACACCGCTGCCCGCAACGCCCTCCTGCCTGACGGTAAACAGCCTGCCCACCAGTTACGCCCAGACCACCGACAAGCGGGCAATCCTGGTCCTCGGTGGCCGCTCGCTGAACGGCACCAGCCGGCCCTCGTCCAGCCCGGGCAATTACTTTGAGGCCGAAAACACCACGCCCGCCGACTATATCTTTGCCCACAGTTCGGGCAACGCAACGTCCACCAATGACCGCGTCATCGTCGTCGCGCCGTGAAACATCCATGAACGCCAATCGGCACAAGGGTTTTTCGCTTGCAGAAATGGCCGTGGCGCTGGCCATCATCGGCCTGCTGCTCGCCGGCGCGCTGATGCCCATTTCCACCCAGCTGGAGGTGCGAAATACCGCCGATACCCGGCGCAGCATGGAATTGATCCGCGAAGCGATAATCGGTTACGCGCAAACCAACGGGCGGCTGCCCTGCCCGGCCAATGGCGCTCTCGCATCGGGCGCGACGGGGGCGGGCAGCGAGCAATGGGACAGTACCAACAGCCGTTGTACGACCTCGCTAGGCGTCGTCCCCTGGGGTGCGCTGAGCGTTCCTGAAACCGACGCGTGGGGACGGCGCTTTAGCTATCGCATCTCCACTGTGTTTTCCGATGCGATCAGTAACGTGACCTACGCGTCGTCCACAACGGTCACGCCGGCCAATGCCGCCCTGGTAAGTCCGGCAGCCCAGTCCCCGGGCTGCGTTCCGACGCCCACGCCGGCGCTTTCCTCTTTTGCCCTGTGCAGCCTTGGCGACATCGCGGTATTCACGCGCAACGACACCACGCACGCCGTCAGCCCGGTCGGGAGCGGCATTCCGGCCATCATCATTTCACATGGTAAGAATGGTTACGGCGCATTTCAGACCAACGGAATTCGCGCAGCCGCGCCCAACGACGGCAACAGCGACGGCGTTCCAGACCAGAACGCCGACGAAGCCGCCAATGCCACCGGCACCACCACGCTCTCGCCGGCCAGCGGCTACACCTATTTGAGTTACGCCTATTACAACCGCAACGCCACCCCGGGGGGCTCCGGTTGCAGCGACAGCGCCGCCGGATCGGCGTTTTGTGAATTCGACGACATTGTCGTCGCGATATCACCCACCACCCTGGTCACCCGCATGATCAGCGCCGGCCGCCTGCCGTAGGCGGCCCCGGCGACACAACCAAGAGTACTGACACGCCCGATGAACCGCCACCAGACCATCCTCGCCGCAGTCGCCGCCGCCAACATCACACTGATGCTGGCTTTCCTGCCCTATGACGCCATTTCCATCACCCGCGGCGGGACCAGTTTTGACGCGTTTTATTTCATCCTCGACCGCCAGTACAACAAGCAGGTCACTTCCAACCTGCTCTACCTCGAGATCATGTGGGTACTCATCAACGCCGCCGCCGGATGGCTGTTCCTGCGCTCAGGCGGTCTCGGGCCGCTGCGAATGCAGGCCCGGCACGGCGTGCTGGCCTTCGCCGCCGTGAACCTCGTCTTGCTGCTCAGTTTCGTACCCTTCGAAACCTATACTTCGCTGCAGCGGAACACCCTGCCGTCCTTTGACGGCTACTACTTTGTCTTCGGTGACAAAGCCCGGCGCGGCATTTACGTGCCGCTGTTGTTGCTGGAGTTGTTTCTGCTGGCCATCAACAGTGCGGCGCTCTGGCTGACCTTCAAAACGGACGCCGGGTCGCCCGCACGAGTCGGCTAGTCCTGGCTCCGGCGAATGTCCCCGCGCAGGACAAAGCGCACATAGCCTTCTTCGTTGTCGGCCAGTTGCAGGGCAAAACCCGAGGTTTCGGCATGGCGAGCCGCCTGGTACAAGCCGATGCCATAACCGAACGCCGATGGAACCGGGCCGCGCAATAGTCCGCGCAACACTTCCGGGGCGACCATGCCGCCTGTATCGGACACCGACAGCTCTATCTCATCAACACAATCGAACCGGACGATAATCTGCACACCCTTGTCCGTGCCCTTTTTACGCATGGCATTTTGAATAAGGTTATCCGCGACACTGTCGAACAACTCCTTGGGCAGCAGGACGGTGTCCGCCATGCCGCCGTTTTCAAACTGGATCTTCTGCTGGCTGCTGTAGTTGCGTTTTAGGCCCTCCCACCAGGTATCGGCACGGATAAAGCGGCCGCTTTCGGCCTCGGGGCGGCGCAGCTTGTCTATGCTCGCCTGCAGGCGCTGTGAAATCGCCGGCAACTGGCGGCGCATCAATGCCTGCAACTCGCCCGGATCGTGGTTTGCGCTACTCTCGGCGGCCGAGGTCAGGACGTTGAGCGACTGCAGCAGGTTCTTCACGTCATGCGTCATGCGCGCGCCGGTCTCGTGGACCGCCTGCACGTAGGTCTGCTGCTGCAATTTCATTTCCCGCAGCTTGGCGATGTAAAACTCCCCGAGCAACTGGCCGAGCAGGTGAAAGTGCCAGAGCAGCGACGGGCTCAGGGCATGGCGGCTGTAGACCAGCACATAAAACTGCTCGTTGGCATACTCGGCCGAATGTTGCGTGGCCTCGCCGAATTCCCCGAAATCCTCGCCAGCGCGCCATTTCCCACCGGTTACCCATGGCAGTTTTTGCAAACCAATGCAAGCCTGCTTCAGGAACTGTTCGGCGCGTCCCTCGCATTGCGACAGCTCGGCAAGAAAATAAAGCCATTGCTCAAACGGCAAGCCAATGGAAAGGACGTAGCGCGAAAAAAACATCGACAAGCCGCCGAAACCGCCGCGCGGATTCCACGCCAGGGAAAAAGCCAGCAGCACCCCGGCGATGATGATCAGGGTGTAGGCAAGCGCCAGCACATACTGCAATCGCGCCACGCTCATGAAGGCAAGGCTGCCGAGCACCAGCACCACCAGCAACAGGAACAACAGCGTTGCATATAGGAAGTCGACAATCTGCGGCGTTTCCGCGCTGTCTTTTTCCACCGGAAACAGCGCCATGGGAATAAACAACAGCGGCAGGCCATAGCGCGCAAACAGAACGATCTCCGCCGGAAGGCTGATCTCCATGAAGCTGTTGGGCACAATCCAGACCAGCAGCATTGAAACGAAGTAAAGCAGCACGATAAAATAAAACCGGCGCAACCAAGGCGCCTGGAAAAGAAAGACCTTGCCGCCGACGATACCGGCGAGGACGCTCGCCCAAAGTGCCAGCAACCACCAGTTGAAGGTGAGCAGCACCATGATCGCGACCAGGAAGATGCCCAGGGTCTGCCCCGCCGACAGGCGCTGGTCGCCGCGCATGAACGGCTGCCACATGATGAACAGGCCAAAATGCGCCAGCATCAGCACACGCGCGAGGTAAGCCTCCGGCCCCAGCACCGCCGCAAGGTGAAAAAGCGCCAGCATGACGATGAAAAAAACCCGCCAGCTGCGCTGCGTGAGCGATTGCGACGACAGGAAGATTTTGCTTATTTGCATGGATTCACAATCGAACACTTGCCTCGGAGGGTCGTGCGATTTACTCTTACCTTGCTTTGACAGGCATTATTTGTGCCACGATCGGTACCGTCCATTCCGGGCTCTAAATGACTTCACTCCAAATCCACGTAGAACCATAGCCCATGCGTTCGCACGCTATTCGCATAATCGCGCGCTATACCATCGTCGAAGCACTGCGCAACCGCCTGTTGTGGCTGGTTGCCGCCACCCTTGCAGCCAGCCTGGTTGTCGCCGGCTTCCTGCAGTCGGTAACCATGACCGAATCGGGCGCAATCCAGTCGGCCATCCTTGCCGCCATGCTGCGCCTCGCGGCAGTGTTCATCATCGTCTCTTTTGTCGTGACCAGCATGGTACGCGAGGCCAATGACAAGGGCCTTGAACTGATTCTCGCACTGCCCCTGCCGCGCGCCAGCTATTTTTTCGGCAAGCTCGCCGGCTTTGTCTCTGTTGCCGTCGTACTTGCCCTGCTCTTTGGTCTGCCCCTTGCGCTGTTTGCGCCGTGGTTGCAGGTCGGGGTGTGGACGGCGTCTCTCGCCTGTGAATTGATCGTCATGACCGCCCTTAGCCTGTTCTGCGTATTGTCGCTCAACCAGGTGACTTCGGCCCTTGCCGCCGCGGCCGGATTTTACGTTTTGTGTCGAAGCATCGGAACCATTCAGATCATCGCCGCCGCGCCGCTCGACCCGGTCAGCGGCTGGAGCACCGAAGTCATTCGTCTGGGCGTTGACGGCGCCGCCCTGCTGCTGCCCCACCTCGACCGCATTACCCGCACCGAGTGGCTGCTCTACGCCGCGCCGGACACCGCGACAATGGTGATTGCCCTGCTCGATACGTTTTTTTACGGCACCCTGCTTTGCGGCGCCGCACTGTTTGACCTGTATCGCAAGAATTTTTAAGTCATGAATGAGCGCCCGCTTTCCCACGTCCCGGGGCCCGTACTCGCGCTGCTGACGGCGGGACTGGCACTGCAATTGTTCTGGCACGCTTCCCTGGGGCCGCCCAAAGCCGCCGCAGAAACGTTGTCGCCGCCCCCCCCGGCGATGATGGTGCGGCTGGCCAGCCTTGGCGAAACCGTTGCCGCTGCCAAATTGCTCATGCTGCAATTGCAGGCCTTCGACTACCAATCCGGCAGCCGTGTTTCCTACCAAAAGCTCGATTACGCCAGGGTGCAGGCCTGGCTCGCGCTTATCCTTGAGCTGGACCCGGGGGGGCAATACCCGTTGCTCGCCGCCAGCCGCCTTTACGCCGAAGTGCTAGACGAGGCCAAGCAGCGCAGCATGCTGGACTTCATTTATGTCCAGTATTTGCTTGATCCGAATCGCCGCTGGCCCTGGCTGGCCCACGCCGCCTTTCTCGCCAAACACCGGCTCAAGGACATCGCCCTGGCGCGAAAATATGCCGCCGCGCTGCAACAACACACCACCGCCAAGGACGTTCCGGCATGGGCGACGACGATGGAAATATTCATCCTCGAAGACCTCAACGAGCTTGAAGCGGCGCGGGTAATGATCGGCGGACTACTGGCCAGCGGCCGCATTACCGACCGCGGCGAATTACACTTTCTTAACGGCCGACTGGAAGAAATCGAGCAACGCATGGAAAAAGGCCAGGGTGGCAAAAGCACAAGGTAAATTGTCAGGAAGTCGACGCATCTGACGGATTTTCAACACAACTATGCTGAAAAGCCTCCAAAATAACCAAAAGTCGCGGTTAGATACAGGTATGAATATTGCGTCATTAGCCAAACCATAAACGGTTTAATTGGAAAACACCATGAAAACAAAACAGTCGGGCTTTACCTTGGTCGAGATCGCCATCGTGCTGGTCATTATCGGCTTGCTGCTCGGCGGCATCCTGAAGGGTCAGGAAATGATCACCCAGGCCAAGATCAAGAACATCATCAACGACTTTAACGGCATTACCGCGGCGATGAACTCCTACCAGGATCGCTACCGCGCCCTGCCAGGAGATGAACAAAACACCGCGACCGTTGCACGCTGGGGCGCCGCCGCCTTCGGTGGCGACGGCAACGGCGTGTTCTGCACCGGCGCCTGCCCGGGAACCCTGCTGGCGACACAACAGTACAACGCCGCCGCCGCCGCACCGGCCTCCGCCGGACCGGAAGTCGGGCTGTTCTGGCTGCACCTGCGCCTGTCGGGCTTTGTCG
>Ga0194061_1000223_pt1 | contig 34065 bp, 29 predicted proteins | sample SepL2221m_MetaG_FD_163423 | JGI IMG/M metagenome (GOLD analysis project Ga0194061, IMG submission 163423) | Anoxic zone freshwater microbial communities from boreal shield lake in IISD Experimental Lakes Area, Ontario, Canada - Sep2016-L224-21m | ecosystem: Environmental > Aquatic > Freshwater >... | reverse complement strand
TGAGGGCGCATCGCCGGCGAGATTTGCTCATTAACCTGATCTTCGGTGGTCGGCTGCCCGGAAATTAAGCGCTCGCGTGCCATTAGCGCGGCCCTCCACGCAGACGGAATGCCGCTTGGACAATGGCGCTGGTTTCCTGCAGGCTGGGATCAATCTGAATAACCCGGTCCACGGTGGCTTCCGCTTCGGACCGACGTTGTCCGAGCATCACCAAGGCTTGAATGGCCCCTTCGATCGGAGCACTGCGTATTGGTAGTGGGGTTGTGGTTCTGACCCCTACCGCCGCGGCCTCTGTGGCATAGCCCTCAACCTTACCTGCCAACTCGACAATCATCTGTTCAGCGGTTCGTTTGCCAATTTCTGGTAGGGAAACAAGATATTTAACGTCTTTGCGTACGATGGCTGTAGCAATTGCCGCGATCGGGACACTTAGGGCTCGTAGCGCCTTGCGATTGCCAATCCCCTTCACTTCTGTGATTAACTCAAAGAAGTCCCGGTCACCTGGTCGCAGGAAGCCGATCAGGCGTGGGGTTAACGCCCCGAATCCGGCATTGCCTTCCAAATATTCGATGGTATAGAAATTTGTGACCTGGCCGATTTGTGTCTGCAATACCGGCACATCCGCTGCCGGGACCAAAACCTCGTAGGCGAAATCACCCGAGGCCACATGGACGCAATTCGTACCCACAAATTCAAGTTTTCCGGCAAGTCGTACTATCATGCCCCTAACAGTGGCAAAATATGCCTTGTTTGTCAACCGTGAGCGGAGGAAAAACCCTGCCAAAATATAATAATGGACAAGGTAGGCGAAATTGACACCGCAACGGGATGCCCTTATAAAGAGCGATTCGTTACACGGAGTTGTCAGGCGATGATGTTCACGATTGCACAAACTACGACGGCTTCCACCCAGTCGGCCTTATCCGGCTTGGCAGACCCGATGCCCCAAATCCTCTTTTTCGGGTTGGCGGCCATCCTTATTGTATCTGCCTTGGTGGTGGCACTAGCCCAAAATTTGGTCCGGGCGGCGGTGGGGTTATTGTTCACCCTGGTGGCGGTTTCCGGGCTGTATCTGACCCTGCATGCGGAATTTCTGGCGGCGGTACAATTGGTTGTCTATGCCGGTGGTACCCTGATTTTGATTGTGTTCGGCGTGATGTTGACCAATCGTCTGCCTTCACGGAAGTTCGATATCGGCATGCGTGAATTGGCGTGGGCCCTGACTGCCGTGGTGCTGATTATCGCCCCCCTGCTGGGGTTGGTGCTCAGTACCCAGTGGAACCAATCCGCTATCGGCAGCACTAATGTATACACCATTGAGACCTTGGGCCTGCAATTGCTGACTCCCGGGGGGTATCTGGTCCCCTTCGAGTTTATCAGTGTGGTGTTGGTTGCGGTCATGATTGGTGCGGCCTATTTGGCCCGAAAAACCCGTAAAGACTAAGGACTCATTGTGTTACAGATTGGTTTGGTCCATTATCTGCTGTTATCGGTGGTGCTGTTGGGCATCGGCCTTCTGACGGTTGTTCTGAAACGCAATGCTATCGGCATTCTGATGGGCGTTGAGCTGATCCTGAATGCGGCCAACATCAGTTTTGTCGCCAGTAATTATTTTGGCCCGGCCAACGCCCGTATGGACGGATATGTCTTTGCCCTGTTTGTCATTATTCTGGCTGCGGCCGAAGCTGCAGTGGCGTTGGCAATTTTCCTGAATTTCTATAACAACATCGGCTCGATTGACGTGGAACGCGCGTCAACTTTACAAGGTTAACCCTCTTATCCGCAGACTGTTAGCGCGAAACGAACGCAAAACTTATGAATACTTCGGTAAATTTACTCATCGTTGCCACACTGTTGCCGCTGCTGGGCTTTCTGGTGCTGATCTTTGTGGGCCCCTACCTGAAGCGCGCTTCCAGTTATGTCGGCACCGCCATGATTCTGACCAGTTTTGTCCTGTCTCTGGCGGCCTTGGTCGTCTGGCTGGGTAGCGCCGAAACCCGGGGCGAGCATCATACCGAAGTCCTGAACTACACTTGGCTGGATTTGCCGGATGCCGCGCCGGGTACCCATGTGGCGGTGAATCCGCAGGCCCCGGAAGAGGCCAAAGGCGTGGTCGTGGGTGCGTTGGTGGATTCACTGACCCTCACCATGTTCGTCATGATTACCCTGATTGCCAGCTTGGTGCATGTCTTCTCGATCGGCTATATGCGTGATGATCCGCGATTCAGCCGATTCTTTGCGTATTTGGGGCTATTCTGCTTCTCCATGCTGGGGTTGGTGATTTCCAACAGCCTCCTGCAGATGTTCATATTCTGGGAACTCGTCGGTGTATGTAGCTACTTGCTGATTGGCTTCTGGTTTGAAAAACGTGGCCCGGCTATGGCCAGCAAGAAGGCGATGATTGCTAACCGGATCGGCGATGCCGGTTTTCTGGTGGGTATGGGTATTCTCATCTGTCAAATTGGTTTTGGTGGGTTGACCTTGTTTGACGCCTCCAATAATCCGGTCTTGACCGATCGGGTACTGGCCGCCATTGCCGGTGATTCCCATGGGATAACCGATCCGGCCACACGAATTCTCCAACATGTCGGCGGTCCGAACGCTTTCTTGGGTTTGTCTTGGTTGAGTTGGGCCGGGATTTGCCTTTTTGTCGGTGCGATCGCCAAGAGTGCCCAGTTCCCATTGCATGTATGGCTGCCCGATGCCATGGAAGGTCCCACCCCGGTATCGGCCCTCATTCATGCCGCCACCATGGTCGCGGCGGGTGTATTTCTAGTAGCGCGGATCTACCCGATCCTCACCGCAGATGCCCGGTTGTTCATTTCGATCATCGGCTGCACCACGCTGCTTATGGCAGCCATGATTGCCATGGTAATGACGGACATCAAGAAAATATTGGCATATTCCACCATCAGCCAGCTTGGTTTCATGATTCTGTTTCTGGGAACCGGTGGCTATGTGGCGGGATTGTTCCATCTGATCACCCACGCTTTTTTCAAAGCCTGCTTGTTCCTGGGCAGCGGTTCGGTAATCCATGCCTGCCATCATGAGCAGGAAGTCACCCGCATGGGTGGTCTGGTCCGTAAACTGCCGGTAACTGCGTTGACCTTTGGCATCAGTGTGCTGGCGATTGCTGGTACCCCCTTCTTCTCGGGCTTTTACAGTAAAGAATTGGGGCTGGCCGGGGTGGAAATGTACGCCCACGCGCTGGGCGGTAAAGGCATGTGGCTCTATTATGTTCCCACCTTCACAGCGTATCTGACGGCCTTCTATATGTGGCGTTGCTGGTGGCTGACTTTCGGTGGCAAGCCCCGGGAGCAACATGTGTATGATCACGCCCACGAAAGCCCGATCATGACCCTGCCCTTGATTGTGCTGGGTGTGTTGGCTTTGGTGGCGGGTTATTCCTTCATGGGCATCGAGAAGCTGATCCATGATTCGGCCCCGGCTGCGGCTTATCTGATTCCCGCTCATGAGGAAAGCCTGGCGGACGCCTTCGCACATAATCCAGTTATTTGGGCCTTCATCCTCGGGCCGGTGTTGGCCATCGGTATCTACTTCAACGGCTTGGGGGTGGCCAGTCGCATTGCCCGTTTGCCGGTGATCAACCTGATCCATTTCTGGCTCAAAGAAAAGATGTTCTTTGACTGGGCTTATGATGGCATCGTGGTGGGCGGTACCAAGCTGTTTGCCATGCTGATGGGCTGGTGGGACAATTGGGTGATTGATGGTCTGGTCAATGGCGTAGGTTTGACCACCAAGGGCCTGTGCTTCATCAGCGGTAATTTTGACCGGGTCTTTGTGGATGGTGCGGTGAATGGTGCGGCTGATCTGGCCCACGCCACCGGCGATATTCTGCGGACCAGCCAGACCGGCCGAATCCGCACCTATGTTCTGACCGTGTTCACGGTCTTGGCCTGCACCATTGTCGGTGTTGTTATTTTGATGCGTCTACCTGAAACCATGAAAGCCGTTTTTGGCCTGTGAGTTGATTGGGAGTTTTGACCGTGATCGAAAAAAGTACGATATTAACGTGGCTGATCCTGCTACCTATCGCCGGCGCATTGACGCTGCTATTGGTGCCGGGTAGCCGGGTCAAGCTCATCCGCAACCTGGCGCTGGCCTTCACGCTGACCACGATGGGCCTGAGCTTCATGATCGCGCAGCTCTTCGACTGGAGTGCCAGCGGCGCCTATGGCAGCACCATCCAGTTGGCTCAGAATGTCTCATGGATTGACAGTCTTAACATCCACTACTATGTCGGTGTAGATGGCATTTCGATGCCAATGGTATTGCTAACCACAATCGTCAGCACCTTGGCCTGTATCGCCAGCTTCTCGATGGAAAAGAATGTCAAAGGGTATTTCATACTCTTCCTGATTCTGGTTTCCGCCATGCTGGGCGTGTTTGTCTCGCTCGACCTGATGCTGTTCTACGTGTTCTTCGAAGTGTCACTCTTCCCGATGTATTTCCTGATTGGTCTGTGGGGCGGTCCCCGGCGTGAATATGCCGCAATCAAGTTCTTCCTGTATACCCTGCTGGGTTCGGTCGGTTTGTTGGTGGTGATTTTGGGGGTATACATCTATACCAAGACTTTGCCCCAGTATCCCAACGGTTGCTTCGATATGATCAAGCTAGCGACCGACCCGACCATCGGAGCGATGTTTAAAGTAGGTGGTGCCGCAGCCGGATTTGCCGGGGTGGCCTTCTGGTTGCTCTTTGTCGGCTTCGCCGTCAAGGTGCCCGCCGTGCCATTCCATACGTGGTTGCCCGATGCACATGTTGAAGCCCCCACTCCGATCTCCATGATTCTGGCCGCCGTCTTGCTGAAGATGGGTGGCTACGGCTTCATGCGGGTCAGTTATCCGATTTTCCCGCAGCAGGCTCTAGACGGTTGGTTCTGGGTGGCGTTGGTGGGTATCGTCAGTATCCTTTATGGTGCCTTCTGTGCGTTGGCCCAAAAGGACTTCAAGAAACTCGTCGCCTATTCCTCGGTTAGCCACATGGGTTATGTGCTCTTGGGCTTGGCGGTCATGACCCCCTCGGGCATGAATGGCGCCATGTTCCAGATGATTGCCCACGGCATCTCCAGCGCGATGATGTTCTTCATTGTCGGCGTGGTGTATGAACGGGCCCATCATCGTGATCTCGACCGCCTCGGTGGCTTGGGGCTGCAAATGCCCACATACACCGGCTTCTCCATGTTGGGTTTCTTTGCCAGTATGGGTCTGCCGGGCTTATGCGGATTTGTCGGCGAAGTGTTGGTGTTGTTCGGCGTCTTTACCGCGGCGTCCAGCGGCTCCGCAATTATGGTCGCCAGTAGTGGCCATGCCTATGTGTCCTTGATAGTTTTGGGCGTGCTGGCCGCGCTGACCGTGGTGATTACAGCGGCCTACCTGCTCTGGACATTCCAACGTGTATTCATGGGCCAACCCCGTCCCGAAGCGCATCACTTCGCCCCCTTGGTGGGTCGTGAAGTTTTGGTTTTGGCGGTGCTGGGTCTGGCGGCCATCGGCTTTGGCGTGTTGCCGGGCATGTTGCTCTTGCAGCCGATCAAGCCGGCCATTGACGGCCTGCTTAAGACTCTGGGCGTTTAATCAGTAATCTGTTGGGTTTGGATAATACTTATGGACTTGATCCCCGCATATTCGAGTATACGCCCTTTTCTGCCGGAGTTATGCCTGCTGGCCTCGGTATTGATTGGTCTGCTGATCCCGGTCATTACCGGGCGGCACAAGCACTTGCCAGTGATTCTGGGGATTCTAGCGTTGGCGGGTGGTCTGGTGGTTTTGGCCACCATGATGGGAAGCGAACAATCTACCCAGACGGATGTTTTGTTCGGTGGCCTGCTGGTTACCGATCCCTATAGCTGGATGATCAAGTTGATCATCGTGCTGACCTATCTGGTTTGTGTGCTTATGTGGCTTTTCGTCACCCGTCCCCAGCAAAGCGATCTGGATGCGGTGGAATTTCTGACCTTGCTGGGGTGTGCAACCTTGGGCCTGTGCCTGATGGTCTCCACCGACCACCTGCTGATGCTATTCATTGCCATGGAAACCGCCAGCTTGCCCAGCTATATTCTCGCTGCATTCCGTAAGCATGAACGTGTGGGCGCGGAAGCCGGGGTGAAATATGTGCTCTTCGGCGCTGTGTGCAGCGGACTGATGCTCTATGGCATCAGTATGCTCTATGCCCTGCACGGCAGTTTGGACATCCCCACCATCGGTCACCATACCCAGCAGATTCTCAGTGCCGGTTACCTTGGGCCCAATGCCATTGTGTGCATTCTGGGCATCGTCGGCCTACTTATTGGAATCGGGTTCAAGATTTCGATGGTCCCCATGCATTTCTGGTGCCCGGACGTATTCGAAGGCACCCACCCCGATATCGCCGCGTTCCTGAGCGTGGCCAGCAAAGCCGCCGGTTTGGGCTTGCTGATGCGTGTGGTAACCAATCTAATCAATACTTCGATGACCGGTGCACCCGTGGATCAACTACTCACCCGGTTTGCCCCCTCATCCAGTATGACCTTCCTGTTGACCGCCATCGTACTGATCGGGGTGGTTACCTGCTTCTGGGGTAATCTCACCGCCTATCGACAGACCAATATTCAACGACTGCTGGCCTACTCATCGATTGGTCATGCCGGATACATGCTGCTGATTTTTGCGACATTGAGCACTCCCGCAACCAGTATGGTCCTCCCGGCCGTTCATGCCCTGCTGATTTATCTCCTGTTCTATATGTTGATGAATCTGGGCGCGTTTGCCGTGGCTGCAGCCGTACGCAAAGAAACCGGCTCCACTGAATTGGCTTCGTTTACAGGCTTGGGCCGTCGGGCCCCATGGCTGGCCGCGGCGATGGTCATCTTTATGCTGTCACTAACCGGTATCCCACTTACGGTTGGGTTCATGGCGAAATTTAAAATCTTCCAGATTCTATTTGCCAATGCTTTGGGCCAAGGTCAGATGTTAAGTTGGATCGGCATCGTCGCGCTCGGTATCAATACGGTATTAGCTGCCTTCTTCTACTTCCGGGTCATTCGTCAGATGTATCTGGTAGATTCCGATGCCACCCCGCTGACTGCGTGGACGCCGGCGATGTTGCTGGCCGTGCTGCTGGTCATCCCCAATGTGCTCTTCTTTATCGCCTATGGTTGGATTGATCGTACGATTCTGGATTTTGCCCTCTTGGTCGCACGTAATGGCTAAAATCGTGTTTGAGGAGTATGTCCTTGGCAGAATTCGCTCCTGAGTTGAACCACGATTACTTGTTGCGTCGTACCACCCGTATGCTGGGATTTGATTCAACGGCATATTTTCCCGAATGGCAAAAGTCCGCACGGCGCACCTTTCGGCAATTACTCGGCGCCGAGCCCCAGCCTGTGCCGCTCGATTTGCACATGATCCAGACCATCCAGTACCCGGATTATCAGGAAATCATCTTCACCTTCCGTAGCGAGCAGCATGCAGATGTTCCCGCCCATCTACTTATTCCCATAGGGGTGACCAGCCCCACCCCCACCATGATTGTGCTGCAAGGGCACACCACCGGGATGCACATTTCGCTGGGCCGGGCCATTTATCCCGGTGATGAAGCAGACTTGGATGGCGATCGCGATTTCGGCCTGCAAGCCGTTCGTCAAGGTATGTGCGCGTTGGTGTTGGAGCTACGATGTTTCGGTCAACGTCATACCCAACGCCCGCACCCTGTGGGCCATAACACCACCTGCTACCACGATGCCATGGTGGCTTTGCTGCTGGGCCGGACTCTCGCCGGTGAACGGGTCTGGGATATCAGCCGGGCCATTGATTCGCTGGCCCATTTCCCGCAGGTTGACAGTCAACGGATTGGGATCATGGGTAATAGCGGTGGCGGTCTGATTTCCTATTACGCCGCAGCCATGGAACCGCGCATCGCGGCCTGTATGCCCAGTTGTGCCATTTGCACCTATGCGGATTCCATTGGCAGCGTCTACCACTGCGCGGATAACTACCTTCCGGGGGTCATGCAATACTTCGACATGCAGGACGTCGCCGGCTTGATCGCCCCGCGTCCGCTGGTCATTGTCTCCGGATTAACTGATGATCTCTTTCCCATCGCGGCCAGCCGCACGGCGTGTCAGGAAATAGCGCAAATCTATCAAACCATTGGCAAAGCGGGTGATTTTGCACATGTTGTGGGGCCCGAGGGGCATCGGTTTTATGCCGATTTGGCTTGGCCGGTATTCCGCCGGATCACGGGTTGGTAACAAGCTCCCGAGTTCTGCGTTTAACCTGCAGGTACGGTTATCACTACAAGCGGGCCAAGCATGGATGTATTGACACTTGAACTTATGGGCTTCGATCAGCAAGCATGGTGGTTGCTGCTGGGCTTTGCGGCCACCCTTTCCGCTATGCTGGCCTTATGGTTTCAGCGCAGTGTGCTATCCCGCGTTTATCTCTGGGGTATGCTGGGCCTCCATGCTGTTTTATTAAGTCTCCTGACTATCTGTCTGGCCACGAATGTGTTCCCCACACCGTGGCCTCAAGCCGCGCTGTTTCTGGGCACCTTACTGCTGGCCGTCTGGAACCTGTATCTCCGTTCCTATCAGGCTCTGGGAAAAGGACGCTGGGGGGTCTTGACCGGCTTACGAATGGTGGGCATCGTTCTACTGACCTGCTTGCTGATCCGGCCGGTCTTGACCTATACGCTCACCCCTCCCCAGCGCCGACATGTCGTATTGGCGCTGGATAGTTCGGCTTCCATGGGTTATGTGGACCATCTAAATCAGCCCCAACGTTACCGGCAGGCAACGCTGGCCCTCAAACAACTGGCCAAACAGATTCAATCGGCTTATGCCATGGAATGTGTCGTCATGGGTAGTACCGCCGGCCCGGCGCGAAAAATTGCCCCGGAGCGTTTGGACACCATTGCCCCGGATGGCGCGCATACCGATTTGGCCGCATTATTATTGAATGCCACCGCTTCCACCGCGCAAAGTGTGGTTCTGTTTTCCGATGGGATTCATAACTCAGGGGATTTACCCGCCGCGTTGGCGGAAATCAAAATCCCGATACACACGGTTATGATCGGTGATCCTCAGGCCGAAAGCGGTCAAACCCCGGACATAGCCGTATTGCATGCGGAGTGTCCCCTAACCGTCCCACTGGATACCACCAGCAATATTACCGTGACGGTGCGGTCACAGGCCCTGAGTGATCGGGTGGTTCCGCTGCTATTGGAACAAGGCAAGGAGCAACTGGGGGAAAAACAAATCGTGCTTCGCTCCGGAGCCAAGCCCCAAACGGTCGAGATCCCCTGGACGCCCACCAAACTGGGGCGCAATACCGTACGACTGCGGATTCCGCACGATCCCAATGAACGTACCGCGATTAATAATGAGATCGAACTCACCGCTTTGGTAATTCAGCCGCGCATCCGGGTGCTCTATGTCGAAGGTCGCGTCCGTCCCGAAGTTGGCCCCTTGCGGCGGGCGTTGGAACAAGACCCACAATTGCAAACCACCACCTTAATCCAAACCCAGGCCGGTAAATTTATTCTGGCGGGTCAGAACACATCCAATGATCCCGAGTTAACCGGCCTGCCCCAGACCAAAGAACAATGGGGAAAATACAAAGTAGTCATATTCGGGGATCTGGACAGTAGCTATCTGACCATGGCGCAAGGTCGGGATATCAATGCCTGCGTGACCGCAGGTCAGGGCCTGCTGATGATTGGTGGACAACACAGTTTTGGTCCCGGTAATTGGCAGCAGAATCCTATCGCCGAAGTTTTACCCGTTGATATTGCGCCCCAGAACCCCTCCCAGATCAATGCGGCATTTGTTCCCCAACTCACCGGTTTGGGTCTGCAACATGTAACCATGAAGGGGCTGGAAACGTTTTTCATGAGTCCGGATAAAACGCTGCCGCCCCAGGCCGTTCCCGCACTATCCGGTTGTGTGGCCGTAGGCGCCGCCAAACCCACAGGCACGGTGATTCTCCAACATCCACAGGTCCAGATTGCCAACCAACCCGCCAATGTGCTGGTGGTTGGGCCAGTGGGCAAAGGGCGCACCGCCGCATTCACCGCCGACACGACCTGGCAGTGGAACCTCTATCTGCGCAGCATGGGACGGCAATCACCCTACTACCGCTTTTGGGGGCAATTGGTGCGTTGGCTGGCGGGACAAGAAGACCTGCAACGCACCGAGGGGGCCAGTCTTACGCCATTGATATCACGTAATACTTACGAGCTGGGCGATACAATTCCCTTCCGCTGTGCCGTGACCGATGCCAATGGCCAGGCCACCGCGTATGCACAGGTTAAAGTGACGATTCTGGACAGCCAAAAACGCGAACAGACGCTTAATTTGGTAACTTTGCCCGAGCAGGTGGGAATCTATACCGGTAGCTGGCAACCCCCGACCAAGGGTACCTACAACGTCTTTTTCCAAGCCAGCAAAGATGGCCAACCACTCGCGCAGGATCAGGGAAAATTTGAACTGATTCAGACCGAAGGCGAATTGGATCGTATTGCCGCCAATCCGGCGCTGATGGTGCAAATTGCCCAACAGACCGGCGGGATGGCGGTTGATTTGCAGGGCATCAATGCGTTGGGTGACAAACTATTGGCCCAATTGCCCCCGGAGCAATTGGCCAAGAAGAAATCGTATGTACTCTACAACTTCCGCTACTTCTTTTTCGCCGGGGTGCTGATCTTCACCCTGGAGTGGTATCTCCGCCGGCGTTGGCAACTGGCCTAATGGGCCGGTGGGTTGTGGGTGGCTGCGGCCAATTCTTTTTCATACGCCTGTGCCTGGGCCACATAATAATCGTAACCTTGAGCCAACAAACGCCGTTGCACTTTGCCGGTCGGTGACAAGGGTAGATGCGGAACCGTGAAGACATCACGCGGGACCTTGTAGCCGGCCAATTTTTGTCGGCAGAAGATCCGTAGTTCGCCCGGATTCACCGTCATTCCCGGCTTGAGTTCCACAAACGCCACCGGCACTTCCCCACGCGACTCATCGGGACGTCCTATGACGCCCACATCCTTGAGCGCGGGATGCTTCTGAAGTATTTCTTCGATTTCGCGTGGGAATACATTTTCCCCCGCCACGATCATCATTTCTTTCTTGCGGCCGGTGATGTAGAGGAAGCCATCGCGATCCAAACGGCCAATATCGCCGGTACGGAAATACATGCGCCGCTGTGGGCCGGTACTTTCCGCGGCAAAGACTTCAACCATCACTTCCCGGGTAAGTTCCGGCAGTTTGAAATATCCCGCCATAACCGTGGCACCACTCACCACGATCTCGCCATCGGCATCCGGCCCCAACGGGATATTCTTGTCATCCAGAATCAGCACCCGCACCCCCGGCAAGGGCCGCCCCACCGAACCGGGGCGATTATGCGTGGGACTACACCAAGATATGACCGGTGAGGTTTCGGTCAATCCGTACCCCTCCAGCAGCATGACGCCAAAACGTTCCTGCCATTCCTTCAGCGTCGCTTCCTGTAATGGCTCCCCCCCACTGACCGGGAAACGCAGCGATACAAAGTCGGTACGATTGGCATCTTTAACCCCCAGCAGGGCCTTGTACATGGAAGGCACCGCCATGAATATCTGCGGCCGGTGTTTGCGGAACAACTCCACGAGCCGCTTGGGCACAAAGCGGGCGGTATAGACCACCTTGGCACCCAACGCCAGCGGCGCCAGGGTTAATGCAGTCAGCCCAAAACAGTGGAACTGGGGCAATACCCCCAAAAATGTATCCCCCCGCTCGAGTTTGGCATGTTCGATACAGCCCAGGAGATTGGCGACAAAATTCCCGTGGGTCAGCAGCACCCCTTTGGGCCGGCCACTGGTGCCCGAGGTGTATAAAATCGCAGCTACCTCATCATCACCGTGTTCCGGGGGCCAGCGCAACGTCGGCCACTTGGGTGGGGTTAGTTCATCCAAATAGACAACTTTAATTTCAGGAGGCAGTATCGTCGGCCCACCCAGATGGTCAATCAGCGGCTTTACCGTCAGGATGGTATCCAATTCGGCATCTCGGATGATATAAGCCAATTCCTCTTTGGATAGCATAAAATTCATCGGAACCGGAATACGTTTGGCCATCCATGCACCCATGATGCACATGGGCGCTGCAGCGCCGGTGGGGAGCATGAGGCCAATCCTGGGACGCTGAGTCCACCGCTCGATTTGGCGCGAAAAATACATCGCCCCTAAGGCTAGTTTTAAATAGGTGGTGGTACCGTGATCGTCAATAATCGCGACCGCACGGGCACGTTTCCAAGCATGGGAGAGGATTTTTTTGAGCAAGTTCATGATTCGTGCCTCTATAATCTCAAGCCAGAGTGCATTACTTTCTCTATTATATCGTTATACTAAGCGCTAGGCATATATCTTCACTGGAGTGAATAATGAAAAATCATCAACTCTGGATTTCCGCCGGTCTGGTTACGTTGGGAATGACGCTCCTGAACACGGGGGTTGAGGCCCAGAATGCCCATGCCAAAATCATGATTCAGCAACCGGTGACCACAGAGGTTAACGATACTAAGACCAGTACGGAGGGCTTGCCCTCGATCGTGGAAATATTGCCTATCTGTCTAATCAATGGCCGGATTGTGATGCAAACGCCGGAACAACGTGGCCTTATCAAGGTTCAAGATTTTGGCCCAGGGGGCAGTATTAACTGCTATTTTAACCCTGGGGGTGTACAGCGTACCGTCAATTGGGGTCGCGTGAAAACGGGCCAGTTGCAATTTGGCGGCGCTATCTCGATCAACGACACGGTTACCAATGTGAACCTATGGCAATATGACCCGACCCAGCAATGCCGCAAGATGCTGTTGATTCAGCAGGCTGATGGTGAGGCATCAGGAGTCACCGTTACCCTGTCCGAATATAAGGGACGTGTTAACACCATTAAGGAGAAGTACACTGCGGCTACTTTTTCAGATTTACGTTTAGTTTATGGCAAAGATCTACAAAATCTTCTGAATCCGTTTTTAGCAGATTCGCCTTTACGTGGCTTAATAGATGCTAATCCCGCCGTTGCCCGACAAGTGTTATCCGCCACCCAACTGGCCCCGGCAAACGCCGAGACCCTTAATCTGATCAAAGGTATTCTTAAGGAGTTGGACTCCGACGAATTCAAGATCCGTGAACAAGCCAGCACCAAACTGAAGGCTTTGTCCAGTTCCGCCCGTGAAACGCTTATGGCCATGGACCTGACGACCTACAGCGCAGAAGTTCGGGTACGGGTTGAGGAAATCCGTCCGACTAAGGCAGGGCTAACTCCTGAAGTCATTGCGAGTCTGCGTCAGAACCGGTTCTTCCTGCTGGACGCCATGCTCTTGCCCGATCAGTCTCTGGCCGAATCTGCTGCCGCCGAGTTCTCCAAACTTGTGGGCAAACCGATCACTTTAGCTACGGCCCCTGAGCGTCCCCAACAGATCGAGGCATTGCGTAAAGAATGGCTAAAACAACCCACCACCCAGCCCACACAGGAAATATTCCAAGAAGGTGATAAACAACCTGAACCGATACACAATGGCGGCTTTCGCGGCGGCGTGCAAATTAAGCCCCGGGGAAATGTGATTGTGGATTAAACCACCACAAGTCCATGCACCAAGCGTGCCGCCCGCAGAGTGTTTTTCAGGAGCATCGCCACGGTCATGGGGCCCACACCGCCCGGCACTGGGGTAATGAAACCGGCGACTTGAGAAACAGCCTCAAACTGAACATCCCCCACGGTGTGGCGGATGGGTTTGCCCTGACTATCGTGGCCAGCCAATACCCGGTTAATACCCACATCAATAACCACAGCCCCCGGCTTTACCTGTTCGGGTCCGATCAAACCAGCCTTACCCACTGCGACCACCAGGACATCGGCACTGCGCGTATGGCTGGACAAATCACGGGTATAAATATGGCAAACCCGCACCGTGGCTTCGCGATCTTGCAACAGTAGCGCCACGGGTTTACCCACGATGCGACTGGCCCCTACCACGGTCACTTCTGCACCCCGCAGTTGTATGCCGGTGGATTCGATGAGTTCAACCACGGCGAGTGCCGTACAGGGGGCAATAATGGTATGGCCATGGACCACATGGCCGATATTGGCGGGATTGACCCCTTCGACATCCTTCTTCAAGTCCAGCATATATTGGGCGGCACGCGTATCCAGATGCTCGGGCAGCGGCATATGCATCATAATACCGGTGACATCGGGATCGGCGTTCAGCCGGCTGATTTCGGCATGCAACTCGCCTTGAGTTACCGTCACGGGTAATTCCAGCAGCGTATAAAGAATCCCCAACTCTGCACAGGTCCGGGCCTGATTTTGGGCATAGACTTTGGCCGCCGGCGTATCACCCACCAAAAGGGCATTGAGATGCACGGCTTTACCGAGTTGATTCAGGGTTTGCACCTCATGCGCCAACGTCAGCTTAATCTTGCTGGCCAATGCCTTGCCATCAATAATTATTGCGGTCATGGTTACCTCATGAGTCAAACCCTTATTCTACCAAAAATAGCGGGATTTTCCCTTGTTTGCGCGCAGGCTTGCGTTTATAGGCCGACTTGATACATTGCACCTATGCAAGACATCCATGGACAAGATCGCGCCTTAGGCATCCTGCAACGAGCCATCCAATCCGGCCGGCTGGCCCATACATGGATTTTTCATGGCCCCTCGGGGGTGGGCAAACGCAGGACCGCCTTGGCGCTGGCCCAGACGATGTTGTGCGACTACCCCAAACAGGTCCCCGCCCAGGGTGTCATAACGAGTTTGCCAGAAGACTATCTCATTACCTTGCCGTGTGGCAGTTGCACCAGTTGCCGCAGCGCTCTGGCTGGGAATCATCCTGACATTCATAACGTCAGCCGAACCCTGGCCAAGTATCACAAGGCTGGTGCGCGGAAATCCAATGCCCTGCCCATCAGTGTCATCCGCGGTGAAATCACCGGTGATGACTCCCCGGAACGACGGGTGGAGGCCAAAATCGCACGAAAATCCTTCTGTGGCAAGGGTCGGTTTTTCATCATTGATGAAGCCGATCTGATGGAAACGCCTGCCCAGAATTGCCTGCTTAAAACCTTGGAAGAGCCGCCGGCAGAAGCCTATTTGATTTTAATTTCCAGTAGTCCCGGCACCCTGCTCTCCACGATTCGCAGCCGCAGCCAGATGCTGGAATTCACCCATCTGCCAGATGAACTTATTGCCCAGGTGGTCGTCCCGGCCAGCCTCGCACCAGCAGATGCCGACCTGCTCGTACGCCTTTGCGATGGTAGTCTGGGTGAAGCAGAAGCCCGGTTGGCCGAGATCACGTATGCCAGTGGCGGAACTCCCGACTCTGACGAAGATGAGTCAGATACTGATTTCGATGAATCGGAAGGTGAGTACAAATCACGCGGCAAGACCACATTTAACCCCTTGGCTTTGGTGGGTTGGGCCCATCACATTTCACGTATTTGCGAAGGATTAGCCAAAGGGAAGCTACACGGCGCATCGGCGGCAGAGGATTTCCTCATTTTGGCCAAAGAGGCCGCCACGCTTCGGCTCAAACGGGATAAATTAACCCCTGAAGCCCAAGCCAGCCGCGATGGCATCACCGATATGCTGCGGCTGATGGGATGCTGGCTCAGTGACCAGTTACGTTATCAGGCCGGGCTGGCGGTCCAGGCCCCGATGCCCGGCCAGCCTTTGGGGCTGTCTGTGGATGCGTTGGAATACCTATTGGGCCGGTTGCGTGGGGCAGAAACGCATATCGAAATGAACGTCCGCGACAAAATGGTTATCACGACTTTGATGCTGGAATGGCAGCGCGCGTTACAATATGCCATAGCAGTGAAGTAACTCCACAACGCCGTATTGGAGCCCAGCATGACACACACAAATCCATCCTCCCCGGCACTTTCGGAACATGTCTATACCGGCCATGTGGTCTACATTTTTGGCTTCGATGTGGCTTGGGAACTCAAACGTGAATCTTTGCAAACCATCTTGGGCCAACCGGTGGCACAATTTAAGATTGATTTATCCCGCCGGGCCCCCCGACAAGATTTTTTCCATTCCGCCAAAATGGTGCGTATGCCTGCTTTGGAACGACTGGGGCCCGATGGCCCGGTACGGGTGGAAATTGATGTCAAACTGCTGCCGGTGGGCGCATTATCCATTACGGCCCGGGTTCCCTTCCGGGTGGCCCGTTTGGAGGATTTGGTGGCGTTTCACGATTTGCGTTTCAGTACCGGTGAAACCATTCTTCAGGAAGTCTATCGGATTGCCGAGGATATCTGCCGTGACATTCGGGGGGCGTTAATCAAACCGGTGGAACGCCTAAGCGATGAAGAGGCCTACACCGTATTCTGCCTTGATACCCTCCCCCAGAATACCGGGGCCAGTTGGTCCACCGAATTATGGTTACAGCAAAATCGGCGGGTAGTGGCGGCACTGTTAACGCAGGAAACCGATCCTAACGAGTTGTCCTTGCAGGAAGCCGAAGAAAGCACCCAACGCTATCTGAGCTATTATGATGACGATTTGGTCGTGGTGGATTGGGACGCGGCGCTATTGATTGATGAACCAGGCAAGTTTGCCGAAACGCTCTATCTGATGGAATTGGCCAATGTGCAATTGGCCGAATTGGAAGCATACGATCGCATGTTGGATGAGGTATTGATGCGGGCCTACCGGGATTTGAGCACCCGGAAAATGTTCTGGAAAGGCGGTACAATTCAGCGCGCGTTGCGCGAAATCCGGGTGGACTTTGCCCGGATGTCAGATGAACTTCAGAATATCACCAAGTTCTTCGGGGATTGGCATACCGCCCGGGTCTATCAAGCCATTGCCGGACGCTTCCATCTAGCGGATTGGCAGCATACGGTTGAATCCAAGCTCAAAACTCTCGACGAGTTGTACGATATTTTGCAGGCTGAGAAAAACAACCGTGTGATGCTGATTTTGGAAATCCTGATTGTCCTGCTGTTCGTGGCCGACATCATTATGCTGCTTAAAAATGGCCGGTAATCCAATTAATGGCGATGAGGATCTTCCAGATAAGTGTAGCCATTCATGCCGTTTTCGTAGAAACGCAACAGCTGGGTGCCCTCTTCCAACGTGATACGTTTGTCCCGCAGCGCCTTTTCGACATCACGGCGCATGTCATTGAGCAGTTCTTCGGCATTGAATTGGACGTAGCCCAGGACTTCTTTCACGCTATCACCGCGCACGACCTCTTCGATCATGACCTGATTGTCATCGTCGAGCCGTACGTGCACGGCATTGGTATCCCCGAGCAGATTGTGCAAATCCCCCAGGATTTCTTGGTAAGCGCCCACCAGGAACGCCCCCAGGAAATAATCACCCCCATTGAAGGGGTGAAGTTCCAGAACTTTTTTCACATCGCGCAGATCAATAAAGGAATCAATCTTGCCATCAGAATCACAGGTGATATCGGCCAACACCCCGCGCCGTGTAGGCTCATCCAACAGGCGGTGGATGGGCATGATTGGAAAGAGCTGTTTGATCGCCCAGCTATCCGGCATGCTTTGAAAGAGCGAGAAATTGCAGAAGTAGGTATCGCTTAACTGCGCTTGCAGACTTTCATATTCCTCACCGGTGTAGTCCATTTCCGCCAGCGATTTCAATACTTTACCACAGACCGCCCAGAAGATCTTTTCTGCCAGACTGCGCAGTTCCAGGCTTAAATAACCCAGATTGAACAGGTTCAGCGCCTCGTCGCGCATCTGCATGGCGTCGTGGTACACTTCCCGGGCATTCTTGGTGTTGACTTCCTTGTAAAGATCAAACAAATCACGCACCGGCTGGGGTATTTCCTCATTGGCAGGCAATTGTTCCGGAATCTCGAACCGATCGAAACCACTCACCCCAAGCACATTGAAGATCAGCAAACTTTGGTAGCTGACCAGTGCCCGACCGCTTTCGGTAATGATGGTGGGGTGTTTGACGCCCGATTCATCACACACACTCTTGATCCGGAAGATAACATCGCTGGCATATTCCTGCAGCGAATAGTTAGTCGAGCTCTCAAAATTGGTCTGACTGCCATCATAGTCAATGCCCAGCCCCCCGCCTACATCCAGATATTCCATCCCCGCACCGGCTTTGGCCAGTTCGGCATAGACCCGGGCGGCTTCGTTGAGTGCATTTTTGATGGTACGGATATTGGTGATCTGACTGCCTAAATGGAAATGCAGCAACTTCAGACAATCTTCCATGCCCAGAGATTTGAGGTGATTGAGCAACTGCAGGACTTCGGCCGCGAACAGACCGAATTTGCTGCGTACCCCACCGCTGGCCTCCCAGCGTCCACTGCCGCGAGCGGCCAGTTTGACCCGCACCCCGATATTCGGGCGCACGCCATGCAGTTGGGCATACTTGATGATAAGTTCCAATTCGGTATACTTTTCCACCACCGGGATGATGCGCTTGCCCAGTTTCTGCGCCAGGATCACGGTTTCGATAAATTCGTCATCTTTGAAACCGTTGCAGATAATCGGATTGTCATCACCCTTGGTGAGGGCTAAAACCGCCAATAATTCAGGTTTGCTACCCGCTTCCAAACCAAAGCCATAAGGTCGGCCAAAATTGACGATTTCTTCAACTACATGGCGTTGCTGGTTTACTTTAATGGGATAGACGCAACGGTATTGGCCCTGATATTCGTTCTCTTTGATGGCAGTCTGGAAGGCCTGATACATTTCCCCTACGCGATGTTTAAGAATATCAGTCAGACGAATCAGCACCGGGGGTTGGATGCCCCGGGTGATCAGTTGATCCATGAGATTTTTAAGATCAATGCCCCGGGCGGGATTTTTGTCGGGATGTACCACCACATGCCCAGCTTCGTTGATGCCAAAATAACCCTTACCCCAATTCCGAATCCCATAAACTTCTTCCGATTCGGAGATTCCCCAGGTCTTGGCAGAAATATCCAGAGGCGAACGGTTACCACTGATGGTCATGCGTATTTACTCGTTTCCATGCAGCCCAAAGCTGCAAATACCACGCCCGACCCGTGAAGACTGTTAGCGAAACGCCGGTAATCGGGAACCCGGAAGCGTTCAATGTCACCATTGTGCAATTATGTTAGCAGGATTTTCCCAACAGGGAACATATTTTACGACATTTTTTATGTCCTAACGGCAGGCCCGGGCAACCAACGCTGCCAGAGGTCCCCACCCTGTCGGATTTGGCTGGATAATTCCCACCCGAACGGCACCGGTGGAGCCGCAACCAAACCACATAAATCCGTTGCGTTCACCGGGGCCAAGGTCTGCGAACTAATGACACATTGGATTTCGTCTACACAGCCCGCCTGCAGGACGTCAAGCAAGATAGCGTGCCCCCCCTCGATGAGGACGTTGGTAAACGCGGCGTGTTGAAATCTAGTCAATAATGCCGGCCAATCCAGCCGATGCGGTTGGCACAAGGGCGATTCGTAACAAGTAATTTGGTCACGGTTTTGGAGTTTCGCGATGGATTCAGATATGTGCTGCGTCACAGGCCCGTGCATAAGCCAGACTTTGTGGGGTGAAGGAGTCCGCAGAATCTGGCGATCGGAAGTTATACGCAAGGTAGGATCAAGCACAACCCGGGTCAGGTAACGTGCGGGCTCCGCATGGTCAGGTAACCGGCAGGAAAGCTGAGGATCATCCACCATGATCGTGCCCACACCCACCACCAGTGCGTCGAGCCGAGAACGCAGACGGTGCAAAGCCTGCAATGCGGTTGGACCGCTAATCGCGATACGCTGCTGGGTGTGCCCAATGTATCCATCAGCACTCTGGGCCCACTTGGCGATCACCCACGGACGCTGACGGGTCATGCGACTGATAAACGGCGCCATCAAGGCTTGGGCCTGATGGCATAATAAACCAACCTCGACTTGGACACCCGCCTGGCGCAATTGTGCCAACCCTTGGCCTGCCACCAGTGGGTTGGGGTCCATCATGGCCACGACCACCCGTTTGATGCCGGAACGAATTACCAGATCACTACAGGGCGGGGTCTTGCCATGGTGGCAACAGGGTTCCAGTGTGACATAGAGTGTGGCGCCTGCTGGTGTAGCCGTACAGTTGCGGAGCGCCATGACTTCGGCGTGGGGCTGGCCGAAGCCAGGATGGAAACCTTCGCCGATCCGTACCCCGGCACGTACCACGACCGCCCCCACCATGGGGTTCGGTTCCACCCGGCCCAGTCCCCGACGAGCCAACACCAATGCCCGGGCCATGTGCTCATGGTCACTCGCGGTCCAAGTATACGGCTGGCTGGTTATATCGGGCATTAGCCCCCCGGGCCATCAGGCACGTAGGATTGCACCAAAGGCAGATTGCAGGGTTTGCAACGCCAACGTCATTTGGGTGTCTACTTCATCTGTCCGTAATGTGGTGTCATTGGAGCGGAAGGTTAACGACAAAGTCACACTCTTTTGGCCAGCGGCGATTTGTTTACCCCGGAAGGTTCCGACAAAAGCAATGCTTTCCAACTGGGCTATATTGACACCACGTAAAGCGTTTTCGATATCAAGCCAGCGGGTGGCTTCGGCCACTACGATAGACAGATCGCGCGTGACACCGGGAAACCGGGGCAGAACCACAGCCAAACGTTGCGCCTGATACTGCGTCAATAACGGGGTGAGTCTAATTTCCGTATATGCGGGCTCTTGGCGCAGGTCATATTCGCCGCTTAACTTTGGGTCCACCACGCCAATCCAGCCTAAGGGGAACGTTTGTCCCGCGTTAACCAGACTCAAGCTGGCCGCTGTACCAGTTTTCGTGCCCGGCAGGGATTCCGGTTCTACTACCAACGTGGCATGAGGGTTAATGCGCGCCACCAGCAATTCGACAATCCCTTTGACCGTGGACAAATCCACTCCCAGAATTCCCACCACCGGGATTTCGGTGGGTATGCCGGTTGGTGATGCAGCAGCCTGATGGAATACCGGTGCAATTTCATATAGCCCGGCAATGCTTTGCCCGGTATTTTGATTGGTACGCGCGACCGCAAGTAAACTGGGTAATAGACTGCTGCGTATCGCGTTGCTGGCCTTGCGCACCGAGTCGCGTACTTTCAGCACCTGACTATCGGCGGGAACAAATTGCCTGGCCAGCCGTTCATCCACAAAGCTGACGGTCATAACTTCGTCGCAGCCCGCCGCAAGCAGAACCTGATTGACGATTTTACGGGCTTTACGTTCATCGGCTTCCCCGCGGATTTCAAAGTGAATGGCGGATTCCAAGGGAATATGCTGGTAACCATACACGCGGGCGATTTCTTCGATCAGGTCGATTTCACGCGACACATCCAGCCGGTGCGACGGAACCTGACAGGTACACACAGCGCCAGCCAGCTTGGGCTGAAAACCCAAACGGTCCAGAATACCCAAGGCCGTATTGGAGGGGATTTCATACCCAAGAATTTCTGTAATGCGACTTAGTCGGAGTTTCACGGACAATTCTGGTGCCTCGGATTGTCCCTGCGCGGCGCGGGGACCTGCCACAGTCCCGCCAGCGAGTTCGCAAATCATTTGGGTGGCGCGCTGGCTGGCCAAGATAGCCAGCGTGGGATCAATGCCACGTTCAAAACGGTATGAGGAATCACTCATCAACGCCAGATTACGCGCTGCGTGACGGATAATCAAAGATTCAAACCGGGCCGATTCCAGTATGATCGTGCGGGTCTGGTCGGTTACCTCACTGGCTTTGCCCCCCATCACCCCGGCCAAAGCCAAAGGCTGCTCGGTATCGGCAACAACCAACATGGCAGGATCCAAACGCACGCTGGCGCCGTTGATCATGACCATCGTTTCACCTGCGCGAGCGCGGCGAACCTGCAGCGCGTGGTTCTTTACGCACGCCGCATCAAACGCGTGCAGCGGTTGGCCCAATTCCATGAGCACATAATTGGTGACATCCACCAGATTGTTCACGCTACGCAAGCCCAATGCTTCCAAACGTACGCGCAGCCATTCGGGGCTGGGGGCCACTTTGACATTCTGAATTACACATGCGGAATAAAATGGACAATCTTTGGTATTCTCAATGGTTACCGTTACGGACGAATCTCTTCCCGCAGCGCTGGCCGAGGGTGCATTCTTGAGCCCGTTGAACCGATAGCCCAATAGCGCCGCAACCTCACGGGCCACTCCCACATGACTAAGGCAATCGGTACGGTTGGAGGTAACCTCAACGTCCAGCACGGTTTGGCCCGCCACCTGGGCAATGGATTCCACCGGCAAACCCGCGTTCAGCAGGGCATCGGCCACCACTTGGGCGGTCAGGGGGTGGTCAATATACTCTTGCAGCCATTCAAGGATTATTTTCATGTCTTAAGTCACCTACAAAAGCATGAAACTATAACGACTTAACACGAAAAGCAAAACTAAGCCAAGGTCTGGGCGGATAAAGCTGCTACGGGTATAATCTCGGCATTCTTAAGACCCAAGGGAACCTGACATGGCCGCTATTGTATTAGATCTCGCGCAATCACGGACTAAAGCCACGCTGGAGCCCTGCGTAGAAGTGCTTAAACTGGGTGGACTGGTGGTCGTACCGACCGATACGGTATACGGGGTAGCCTTCGCGCTATTAAACGATGAAGCCCGACACCGGGCGATGAGGTTGCTAAATTTACCCAAGCAGGTGTATTGGACGCCCCATCTTGCACAGACCCAGCAGTCTACGGTATGGTGGTCGGATTCAAGCCCGATACTCAAACGGTTGATGAAAAAGGCCTGGCCTGGCCCGGTGGCGATTCAGGCCCGAGCACACGAGGCACTCAAGCGGGTTTCCTCGAGCTTGGGTGCGGTGACGGTAGACCAAGGTTTTGTGACCTTGCGTTTTCCTGATTATGCCCCTTTATGCGAATTAATTTCTGAGACTGGTATCCCCATCGCAATAGGCTCCGCCCCCCTGCTGCACGATCATGGCTCGATTTCGGAACTTGCTGAAGCGCTGGACCGCAAGGTAGATGCCGTAATATGGGACGGGCAGACAAAATATCGTAAACCTTCAAGTCTGGTTCGCGTTGCCGACGGAATTATGACCGTCATACGGGAAGGGGCGATTCCTACACGAACTTTGGAACGCATGGCCGGCTTAACGGTATTGTTTGTTTGTACCGGCAATACGTGTCGGTCTCCGATGGCCGGTTCGTTAGCGCGAAGGATCATAGCCGAGAAGCTTGGAACCAACGTTAACTCATTGTCTGCGCAGCACATACAAGTTATATCGGCAGGCGTCTCGGCCGCAACAGGTCAACCCGCCACATTAGATGCGATTGCGGCGGTCAATGAACTTGGGGCGGATTTAGGCCCCCACCGCGCCCAACGGATTACGCAGGAACTGTTGCAACAGGCGGATGTTGTGTTTACGATGACCCATGCACATCGCGATGCGGTCGTTGGGACTTGGCCTTGGGCTGCGGAAAAGACCGAACGCCTGAATCCGAGGGGTGATATTGAAGACCCGATCGGTCAGGGTTTGAGTGCATACCGGGCCGTGGCGCGGAAGATGCAAGAGGTTATTACGAGTCGGCTTGCGGAGCTGTTGTCATGATTATTGCCATAGCGTGCGATCATCGCGGTTTTCTGGTCAAACAAAACATCGTCGCGCAAATTCGCGATCAGGGACACACCTGCACAGATTTTGGTACGGATTCCGCCAAACCGTGCGATTATCCTGATTTTGGCTTACCTGCCTGTCAGGCCGTCTCTCAGGGCCAGGCTGAGCGCGCGATTTTATTGGATGGCAGTGGCATTGGGATGAGCATTATTGCCAATAAGCTGCCCCGCATTCGTGCGGCAGTCTGCCACGACGAACTGACGGCCCAGATTTCCCGGCAGCATAATGATGCCAACGTACTCTGCCTGGCGGCGGATTATCTGGGCGCGGAGTTGATCCGACGGATTATCAATGTTTGGCTGGCTACCGGATTTGAGTCAGGCCGACACACCCGTCGGCTGGAAAAAATCAACGATTTTGAACGAAAACTGTTCCCTGGACTGGCTGGTGACCCGATCCTGCGCGACCAAGCTTGATTTTCCCCGCTGGTATTCATTTCGGACTTTCCCGGCGCTGGCTGGCCTCCTACTATTGCACTGTGTTGCATTCGCTGTCCGTACCGGAAATTGGTATAGGCCTTTATGACCACCATTATCAGCCCTAAATCCAATGCCTGCACCAAGTTGCGCCATGGCCTCATGGAACTGCTGAAGGTTCGGCTCAACACGATGGTGGTAACGACCGCCGTGGTGGGCTATTTGCTGGTTCATGGGCAAACGGATTGGGGGCAATTACATGGCTTGGCGTTGGGCACCTTCGCGCTGGCCAGTGCGGCCAGTATTATGAATCAGGTCATCGAACAAAGCCGCGATGCGCTGATGCAGCGTACCGCACATCGCCCGCTGGTAACCGGACAAATTACCCCCACGACTGCACGCTATTTGGGCTTGGTGCTGGCGCTGGTTGGAAGTTGGATTCTGGTTGTCACGTGTGGCTACCAGGTGGCCGCATTGGGTTTGGGGAATTTTCTGCTTTACACGCTGGTTTACACCCCTTTGAAGCCGATTTCTACGACCAACACTCTGGTAGGTGCCATCTGTGGTGCGGTTCCTCCGGTGATGGGTTGGATTGCCGCCGGTGGGTCATGGACCGGAGCGGGTGGTTGGCTGCTGGGATTGTTACTGTTCGCGTGGCAAATCCCCCATTTTCTGGCTCTGGCATGGCTGTATCAGGAAGATTATCTGCGCGGCGGGTTCAAGATGCTGGCCAGCAATGATGCCGACGGGATCACCACCGGACGCATGATGATTCTATATAGCTTGGCCTTGGTTCCCATTGGTCTGATCGCGATTTTGGTTCAGATGGTGGGTTGGTTCGGAGGCGGAGTCGCATGTTTGATGGGTATGGGCATGGTACTGCTGGCTATCAAGTTTTCCCGCAAACCATCGTTGGCTTCTGCACGCAAACTATTTCTGTATAGTGTTATTTACCTGCCCGTGGTATTGCTGGCATTGGTTGTGGACCGCACGGCCGCGGATGCCACCGCACAAATTGCCCTTAACCTTTTAGTGTCGGCACCACGTTGATATGACTTCAGCTACCCCCAGCCCTAAAGTTAAGTTGACCTTTAAAACAGGCGGTTGGGTGTTGTTGCTGTCCGCGGTGGTGACGGTACTCGCCGTGGTGCTGACGCTATATCCGCGTTGGTCGGGGCAGGGCCATAGCCAACCAGGGGACGGTAAAGACGTTGCTACGTATGGTTTTGATCTGAGTAATTTCTCGGGAAACCGCGCGTATTTGGTGGCATCTGGCACCAGCCGGGATGCCCTGCGGGCCATGGTCAATCCGCCTGTACTCTCTCTGGCAGAGACTTTGGAACAATCCCGTGGCCGGGGAAAATATCTGGTGGATGACGATCTGGTTATCGGGGTGGAGGTTGCCGGAATGGCTCGGGCCTACCCGCTGCGGTTGTTGCAATTACACGAAGTGATCAACGACACCCTCGGGGAGTTGCCCATTGTGGTCACCTATCACGCGATTAGCGGCACCAGCACGGTCCAGAAACGCGAAAAAGGCCAGCAGATATATACGTTCGGATTCAGTGGTCTGATTTACCAGTGCTGCCTACTGATGTACAACCAGGCCCCGCCGGGCAAAGAAAGCCTGTGGTCACCGCTCCAACGCAGTGCGTTAAGTGGTCCCGCGTTGGGACAGGAATTATCCCCCCTGCCCTACCGGATCGTGCCGTGGGGTTATTGGCGTAATTTAAAACCCGCTACGACCGTGGTGGCACGTGATGAAGCACTCCGTGCAGAATATAGTCGCGACCGCTATCAGGCCTATTTTGCCCATGACGAAGTACCGTACCCGGTATCTGGGCCGGAAATGAAGAGCTTATGGCCACTTAAAACTGTGGTATTGGCCATAGCGAACACACCACGTAACTACATACTCATTCCTCTGGACGCGTATCCGGCAGAGGCCCAGCATGAGCAGACCTATCCGCTAAAGATTGCCGGGCAGGAATATCACATCCGGGTGTGGCCCCGTTTGCATGCGGCTGAAGTGACCGATAGGTCGGGGACTCTGGTGCCAGCTATTCGCAGTATGAATTTTGCCATGAGTGCGTTTTATGGTGCCCATACGACTTGGCATCTCGAATTATCGCACTCTGGGATGATAAGGTAATCTTGGCTGGGTGTTGACGCATGCCCAGCATCTGGTACTATCCAGTATTCAGTATTTGCGTCGTAATTTAGGAGTTTCTTATGTCCGGCCACTATAGCAATGTCAAAGTTCCCAGCCAGGGTCAACCGATTACCATGGGGCAAGATGGCTTGCTCAAAGTCCCCCATAACCCGATTATTCCGTTCATCGAAGGCGATGGTACGGGGCCGGATATCTGGCGGGCCAGTGTGCGGGTCTTTGATGCGGCGGTGGCCAAAGTATTCAAAGGTGAAAAGAAGATCGCGTGGATGGAGGTATATGCCGGCGGTAAGAGCTTTGAACGCTTCAAGACCGGTACCCCGGAAGGCGACGCCAAGGCTTGGCTGCCCGATGATACGGTCAATGCATTCCGCGAATTTTTAGTGGGTATAAAGGGCCCGCTGACAACACCGGTGGGTGGTGGGATTCGTTCGCTGAACGTTGCCCTGCGACAGATGTTAGACCTTTATGTGTGTTTGCGCCCGGTTGGCTACTTCACGGGTGTGCCCAGTCCGGTCAAGCATCCCGAAAAAGTGAATATGGTCATCTTCCGGGAAAATACAGAAGATATCTATGCCGGGATTGAATGGGCGGCCGGGACTCCCGAGGTCAAAAAGGTGTTGGAATTCATCAAGCAAGAATTCCCGAAGTCATACGCCAAGATTCGCTTTCCGGAAACTACGGCTATCGGCATCAAGCCGGTCAGTTCCGAAGGGACGGCACGGCTCATGGAAGCCGCGATGGAATTTGCCATCGAGCACAAACGCAAGAGCGTTACACTGGTGCATAAGGGCAACATCATGAAATTCACCTCGGGCGGATTCCGCGACTGGGGTTATCAGGTAGCCCGCGAGAAATACGGGGCAGAGCTCATTGACGGAGGTCCATGGTGCCGGATTCCAGAGGGCCGTCGGGGCGCTGGTTTAGTAATTAAGGATGCCATTGCCGATATCACCCTGCAGCAGGTACTCACCCGGCCGGAGGATTTTGATGTGATTGCCACGCTTAATCTCAACGGGGATTATCTTTCCGATGCGCTGGCCGCGCAGGTGGGTGGGATAGGTATCGCCCCCGGCGGCAACATCAACTATAAGACTGGTCATGCGGTTTTTGAAGCAACTCATGGCACGGCACCGAAATATGCCGATCAGGATAAGGTCAATCCCAGTTCAGTATTGCTTTCTGGTGTTATGATGTTTGAATATCTGGGCTGGCATGAAGTGGCCAAGTTGATCACGCAGGGTATCGAGGCCAGTATTGCCGCCAAAACCGTAACCTATGATTTCGCGCGGCTGATGCCGGGCGCCAAAGAGATCAAGTGTTCGGAGTTTGCCGACGCCATTATCGCCAAAATGTAACCTCGTACGCGGGAAGGAGTGTCAGCCATGGCATACAACCTCAAGGACAAAGTGATCCTGATCGTGGATGACGATGTGGATGTGGTCACCGCCATTCAAACCACGATCGCCGCGGCCGGGGCCAAGGCGGTGGTGGCGCTGGATGGTAATGAGGCGGTAGATATCGCCGAGCGGGAAAATCCTGATCTGGTGGTACTGGATATGATGTTGCCTAAACGCAGCGGTTTTCTGGTACTGGACCGCCTGCGCAAGGGTAAGAAAAAAGGCGAGAAACCGCTCATCATTATGATCACAGGCAATCTGGGGTCCCGGCATAAAACGTATGCCGAAAGTCTGGGCGTGCTGGATTACATCAACAAACCGTTCCGCATGGATCGCCTGATGGGGTCCATTGATAAAATACTAAATCCCCCCGCCTAACGCGGGACGTGGCCGCGCATACGATGGAACTGCATGCTGTTACGCCAACGTCATATTCCCAACATCATCACGGTGGCGCGTTTAGCCCTGACCGTGGTATTTTTTATTCTGCTGCATCAGAATCAGCCGGACAACTTCACCCGCACCATGTGGACCGCGTTTGGGGTTTTTGTGGTGGCTGCGGTTACGGACTTTATTGATGGTTATCTGGCCCGCACCTGGCAGGTCGAATCCGCCTTTGGCCGGGTGGTGGACCCCTTCGTGGACAAAATTATGATCTGCGGGGCGTTTATCTTTTTCTGCTCGCCCTATTTTATCAATGACACCATGCTGCACAAATTTGTGGTGAAAGGTTCGGACTGGTCCGTTACCGGGGTGCGCCCTTGGATGGCCGTGGTCCTGATTGGCCGGGAATTTTTAATCACAAGTATACGGGGACTGGCGGAAGCCCAGGGGATTGATTTCCGCGCCGATTGGGCGGGTAAGATCAAGATGTTCTGCCAGTCCGTAGCCGTGGGCGCGGTACTGGTGGACCTGGCCGTTAGCTTCGGGCAAGAACCTGTCCAGTTCGTCCGTTGGACACGGGACATCATGATTTGGATTACGCTGATAACCACCGTGGCCTCTGCCGGGGGGTATTTATGGCGGGCCCGACAGTTGAAGCTGGTTAAAACCCAATGACCCCCCTCCCGTCTGACGCCCGCCACAGGTGACCGTATGCCTGACTGGGGGTATACTTAAAGCACTATGGCTACACTTACTTACCGCACGGCTGGCGAATCCCATGGTCCCGCGTTGATCTCTCTGATTGAGGGTCTCCCGGCGGGGTTGCCTTTGGATTTGGAACTCATCAACAACGAACTCAAACGGCGTCAAGGGGGCTATGGACGCGGTGGGCGGCAGAAGCTGGAAACAGATACCGTGCAATTTTTAACCGGCTTCCGCCGGGGCAAAGCGACCGGAGCGCCCTTGACTGCGTTGGTGGCTAATCGTGACAGTCGTCTGGATGACACTCCAGCTTTATACAAACCCCGGCCCGGACATGCGGATCTGGCCGGCGCCATCAAGTACCTCATGTCCGATTGCCGCGAAATTCTGGAGCGTGCCAGTGCCCGGGAAACCGCCAATCGAGTGGCCGTGGGGGCAGTGGCCAAATGTTTGCTGCGTTTGTTTGGCATCGAGGTGGTGGGATTTGTCACCGCCATCGGAACCGTGGCAGCCGAAATTCCCCCCGATTTACCCCCAGCGCAATTGTTGGCATTGCGTGACGCCAGCGACACGTATTGTCCCGACCGAACCACTACGGAAGCCCAGATTGATTTGATCCGTCAGATGAAATCGGAAGGCGATACCGTCGGCGGGATCGTTGAAAGCCGGGTCTTCGGTTGTCCGATCGGTTTGGGCTCGATGGTGCACTGGGATTGGAAATTGGATAGCCGAATTGCAGCCGAGGTGATGGGCGTGCAGGCTATCAAGGGAGTGGAGATCGGGCGCGGTTTTGAATCAGCGCAGATCGTCGGCTCGGAACTGCATGATCCGATCCGTTATGATGCCAGTAAGACTCAGGAAGCCAACTTAGGCTATGTACGAGATACCAATAATGCCGGCGGGCTCGAAGGCGGCATGACCAATGGGCAAACCATCGTGGTACGAGCGGCCATGAAGCCCATTGCCACCCTGCTTAAGAAACCAATGCCGAGTGTCCATCTGGAAACCAAAGCCGCCGATAAGGCGGATTACGAACGCTCGGATGTCTGTGCGGTGTCGGCGTGCAGTGTCATCATCGAAGCGGTGGTGGCCTTTGAAATTGCCCGGGCACTGCGGGAAAAGTTTGGCGGTGATTCGCTGCGGGAGATGCAGGCTAATTTCAACAACTTCATGCAGTCGGCCCGGCATCTGAGTAAAGACGATCTTTCTAAATAAGGCACACATCATGAGCACGAGTTTGGCAATTACCGGGGCAGGCGGTCGCATGGGGCGGCGGTTATTGGCCTTGGCTTTGGAACAACCGGAACGGTTTGCCGTTGCCGCAGCCTTGGAGTCCGCGCAAAGCCCCCTGTTGCAGCAGGATATTGGCGGGTTGGCTGGGACCAATCCAACCGGAATTATGGTGTCATCCGTACTCACAGGCCAGCCGCAGGTGATGATTGATTTTTCCGCCCCGGTGGCGACCCGTCAGTTCATCCCACTATGCGTCAAGCATGGCATCAATATGGTCATCGGTACGACGGGTTTGAACGCTGCCGACCAACAACTGATTGACGAGGCCGGGAAGACGATAGCAATTATGCAGGCGACGAACACTAGTTTGGGCATCACTTTGTTGCTGGATGTGGTGGCCAAAGTGGCCCAGCAGTTGGGCGATGATTATGACATTGAGATCGCCGAGACCCACCACAATCTCAAAAAAGATGCCCCCTCGGGTACCGCCCTATCGCTGGCAGAAGCCATCTGCCGCAGTACCGGCAAAGATCTGCAACGGGACGTGGTCCATGGCCGGGAAGGCGCCAATTGCCTGCGGCAACGTGGCCAAATCGGCATGCATGCCCTGCGTATGGGGGATGTGGTGGGCGATCATGTGGTGCATTTTGGCACGGCGGGTGAACGGCTTGAGTTCCGACATGTCGCTTCGACTCGGGACACCTTTGTACGTGGGGCGCTGAAGGCGGCCCAATTTATCGCACAAGCCCGGCCGGGACGTTATACCATGCGCGACGTATTGGGGCTTTAACACATGAAAACTAACATTGACGCCAAGCGTGACCAATTTTGGCAGCAATGGAACATTTTCGGGCGATTCAGCTATTGGTTTTGGACGATAGCCCGTGAAAAACCAGACTTTTACGGGAAAATGCGCTCGGGTTTGATACTACGGGTACGTCAACGACCAGCTTTGGATTCCTTCACGCTTAGGGAAGTATTTGGTCGCGAGATTTATTCTCCCCCTTGGCCCATTACACTCGCCCCAGAAGACTGGATCGTGGATATGGGGGCTAAAAGTGGTTATAGCCTGCTCTATTGGAGTCTGAACTGGCCAGAAAATCAGATATTGGCCTTCGAGCCGCATCCCCAACGCGCGCGCTTGGCCCGCTGGCAAATTGAGAAGAATATGCTGGAGGGCCTGATCGAGTTTCATGCCAAAGCGGCCTCGATTCAGGGAAAAACGTGCTATTTAACCTCAGATGGGATTGTTACCCAGAGCAAACCAGATTCCGGGACCGATATTGAAACGGTTAATTGGCGGGATATTCTGGGGCAGCGAACGGTGGGGATTCTGAAAATGGACGTCAAAGGATCAGAGTACGATATTTTGGCCGACCCGCATTTCAGCACGATCCCCATCCGTTATATCGTTATGAAATGGCATCACACCACCAACGCGCCGGCAGAGCCCGAAGCCTGGTGCTGCAATCAGCTAACAAAAGCGGGTTTTGAGGTAGAGGTTCAGTTCCGGCATGAATCGGGCGGGTTATTATGGGGCCGTAAGAAAACCGCATAACCCTAGCCCACAGCCGGTGATTTCGGTGATATAATCCTGCGTGAACTAAGGTAAAGGTAGGTCTATGGCACAAGCAGAAATATCCATCATCACCGAACAACAGTTGCCCATGATTGTGGATTTATACAATCAGGTATTTCGCCCGACGGAAAAAGAAGACTATTTTCGTCGGCGTTTTCAGGGGCGGTACAATGTTTTGGTCATGCTGGCAGCATTGGATGGGCGTCCGGTAGGATTCACCATTGGCTTTGAACTCAAGCCGTTTGTGTTCTATAACTGGCTTACCGGAGTCTTGCCGGATTTTCGCCGTAAGGGCATCGGTCGGCAGCTCTTGGAGTCACAGGCCGCCTGGTCCAAGGGGCATGGTTATGAGTTCTCCCGGATCGAAACCCTGAATCGCCATCGGCCGATGTTACATTTGGGCCTGCTGGCAGGCTATGACATCGTAGGTACACGCTGGGACTCGATGCGCAGTGATATACTAATACAGTTTGAGAAATCATTGGCAGAAGAAATTTAGACCAAGTCAGGATTTTTATGCTTTCGGAACGGGTACGCAATATTCTTGTTGGCTTTACGCTGTTGGCCACGATTGTGGTGGCCGTCATCGGCAGCTTGATTCTGGGTAAAGTTAATTCAGTGACCTCCCCCCCCTATGAAGTCAAAGTCACCACGGGCTCTGCGGGAGGTCTTACCTCCGGGGGAAAGGTAGATTTCAATGGTTTGAACGTGGGTTATATCTCCAAGGTGGAACTGACTCCGGATATGCGGGGCGTGAATATCGTGCTGGCGATTCAATCGGATGTGAAAATTCCGACGGGTTCCTATATCGTAATTGGCAAACAGACGCTGGGGTCATCGTATCTGAGTGTGGTACTCCCCCCCACACCTACGGAAGGTTTCCTCCCCACCAATGGGTCGGCCGTATTGCCTTCCAAGCCGGTGGATAGTGGTTTTATACCGCAATCGGTATTGGATGATGTGCGCGAGCTCAAAGTTACCATGACCAAACTCAGCGAGAAACTCGCCTTCGTCGCCGATGATTTGCATGTGCTGCTAAAGCCGGTATCCCCCGAACAGGCGGATCAGGCGTTGACGCAGGGCAATGGTGGCCCAGTGGCCAATATCAGCACGCTGGTCCAGCGTTTGGACCGGAGTGTAGCCGGATTGGAAAAGATTCTGTCGGACCCGATCGTACAGCAACAAACCCGCGATTTAATCGGCAATCTCAGTGCGGCTTCAGCAGATTTGCGTACCCTGCTGGTCAGTGCCCGGGGCAGTTTGGCCAAGGTAGACACCACGGTTGAGCAGTTCGGATCGGCTGCGACCCAGGCATCCGGCACACTTAGTACCACCCAAAAACAAATACTCGTGGTCAGCGAGCAATTGGTGTCGGTGCTGGAGAACTTGAACAAGACCATGAATGCGGTGGTGGCGGGCAAGGGAACCACAGGCAAGCTGATCAATGACCCGCGGCTCTATGAGTCCTTGGTTGATGTCAGCACCTCGTTGCAAAGTACAATGAAGGAACTCACCTTCCTGCTGCGTAAATGGAAAGAAGAAGGCGTCAATCTCAAATTGGGCGGATAGTCGTGGCCGATACGAATCCAGAGCAGGTTCAATCTCATGATGACCATACCACGCTGGCCCAACTGCGCGATCTGATGCGGCAGTTTGTCACCCAGCGGGCCTGGGATAAATTCCATCAACCAAAAAATCTTGCCGCCAGTGTCAGCATTGAAGCAGCGGAGCTATTGGAACTGTTCCAGTGGTTGACCCCGGAAGAGACTGCCCGACGTTGTAAAGAAGATCCGACCTTCCGCCAGGCGGTGCAGGAAGAAATGGCGGATGTGCTGATGTATTTGTTTTCCATGGCCAATGTCATGGATATTGATATCGCCCGGGCCGTGGCCGATAAGATGCGGCGCAATGTGGCCAAATACCCGGCCGATAAATATTACGGCTGGTACGAACGCCCCCAGTCACCACCATCGGTCTGATGGGCGGGTTACGACCACACCACTTTGGCTTCACCACGACCTTTGACCACTTTGCCCAGGAAGTAGGGCTTTTCACCGGAGGCACGCAGGTGGCTCATTACATGTTTGGTAAAGCTGGGGCGGACGATGAGTGAAAAACCAATGCCCATATTGAAAACATTGAACATTTCATCCACATCCACCGGGCCGTTTTTCTGCAACCATTGGAAAATCGGCAGGATCGGCCAAGCCTCGCGGTCAGCACGGATATTCAAGCCCTCTTCCAGAGCACGGGGCAGATTGCCGGGCAAGCCACTTCCGGTGATGTGGGTCAGGCCCTTGACGACCTTTTTAACCCGATATTTAGCCAGCAGGCTGGTGATGGATTTGACGTAGATGCGGGTGGGACGCAAGAGTTCTTCGCCCAGGGTACAACCAAATTCCGGGATGTGGGTGGCGGGGTCCAGCTTGAGTTTATCAAAACAAATCTTGCGGACCAACGCGTAACCATTCGAGTGGATGCCCGAACTGGACAGACCGATTACGCTATCACCGACCTTGATATCCGACCCGTCAATAA
>Ga0194061_1000220_pt1 | contig 34347 bp, 21 predicted proteins | sample SepL2221m_MetaG_FD_163423 | JGI IMG/M metagenome (GOLD analysis project Ga0194061, IMG submission 163423) | Anoxic zone freshwater microbial communities from boreal shield lake in IISD Experimental Lakes Area, Ontario, Canada - Sep2016-L224-21m | ecosystem: Environmental > Aquatic > Freshwater >... | reverse complement strand
CTCAATGGCCGCGCTGGGATTGAGCGGCGCATTCGACAGCATCAGCGTGATCATCCGTTCGACCGCCGTCCAACTCGCGTCCCCGAACGAATTGCGCGGCCGCATCTCCGCCGTGAATTCGATCTTCATCGGCTCATCCAACGAACTCGGCGAACTCGAATCCGGCGTCGCTGCAAAACTCCTCGGCACCGTTCCGTCGGTCTTGTTCGGCGGCGTGATGTGCCTGCTGACCGCCTGCGTCGTCGCCCTCCGCTTCCCCGAATTGCGCAAAATGGATTTGGAAAAATTGCAGGCGGGACACGCGAAGTAGAGCCGAATTTTATTCGGCTTGTTATGTCATTCCAGCACGATTGAACCGAATGGAATTCAGCTCTACAGGATCTCACAAAAAAAGAAAGTGCCCGGCCTCACTGGCTCCGGGCACTTCACTTCCCACGGTACGAAACTCGTACGCTGTCCTTCTGAAAGTTGCTTACTCGATCACCACTTTTCCGCCCTGGGGCATGAAGTCGTAGAGTTCTTCGACATCCTCGTTATGCATGCGAACGCAGCCTTTGCTTTCGCGGCCCGGGACGCTTTCCGGGATCGCTGTGCCGTGCACACCGAGACCTGCGCCGTTCGCACCAGACGCCGTGTTGGCCATGCCCATCCAGCGTGAGCCCAGAATGTTCTTCGCGTCGCCGAACGGATATTTCTTGCCTTCGTAGAACCAGTCGGGGTTGACCAGTTTGTTTTCAATCGTGAACGTGCCCTTGGGCGTCGCGTTGCCCGGGCCGATGCCCACCGGGAAGCGCTTGATGAAAACGCCGTCGATGTACAGCGTGCCCGTCAGCTTTTCTTTGTCCACTTTGAAGACCGTTTCACCCTGCAGTAATTTCAACGTCTGACCCACGCGCACCGAAAGCTTGTCGTTCAGATGATTGACGCGCTTGATCTGGCCCTGATTGACTTTGAATTTTTTCGCGATCTTTTCGACCACTTCACCCGATTCGACTTTATGAAACTCTGCTTTCGGTTCCGTGCAGATTGCTTTCGGATCGAGAACCAATTTGGCTGTCAGATCGTTCAGGCGAGCGAGGCAGTTTGTTTCCAACGGAACGGGAAGTCGGCCGGATTCGAGCGCTTTTTGATACAGCGCCCGAGCCCGTTCCAGTTTCGCCGGGACGCCCTTGGCGGATTCTTCGAGCTTCTTCGCGCTTTCATAATTCTCACCCGCGTCCATCGACACTTCGACACTGCGCGCGGCGTCGACCGGTTTGCGGTCTGCGGCGGCGGGTGCGACGTCGCTGAGGCGGACGGTAAATTTCGGATTGATTTCGACGGATTCGACACTGAAATCTTCGATGACCGGCGGCAAACGCTTTTTAGCGTCGCTCGTCGGTGTCTTCGCGGGTGCTGCTGCAGTGAAGAGCGGAGCTCCTTCAGCCTTGGGCGCGGTGACCGCTGCAGTCGCCGGGATCGCGACAACCTCTGCGTCGGACAAAGCCGAGTTCTTGCGCTCAATGACCGCCCATGCTGTCAGCCCCAATACGGCTGCCGCGCATCCAGCGATCGCTAAAAATTTGGAGTTATCTTTTTTCAATGGTTGAGGCTGTCTGCCCAAAACTCTGGCTACGATTTGATCGTCTTTAAAAACACCCATGTGTGCGCCCCCCGGCAATTCAACTCACACACGGAGCCCGTCCATCTCCCCCTGAAATGAATCGGGTCCGACTGCTTTGTGAGCCGAAACTGACAGAATAAACATCGGCACAAGTGCGCGGATTCTGAAGCAATTATCGGACAACAACGCACTATGAGGAGTGCATCATTCGAGACAAATTGTAAAAATTATTTTCGCTGGAATTGTTTCAGCGAGCGGGGATTGTGATTGTATGCGTCTGTACCACATAGGCTGTAGCCGTGCGGCGACGGACATCGAGAGAAATTTGATCGCCCGGGCGTTTGGCTTGCAGCGCTTCTTGCCAGTTGGCTACCGGCTGCTTTCCGCCGATTTTTAAAATCACGTCGTCCTTCAATAAGCCTGACCGGTCAGCGAGGCCGCCAATGACGAGGCTCTTGATCAGCAGCCCGTCGCCCGCCGCAGTCGGCACTACTTTGATGCCCAGCACTTCGACGTACGCGGGCGCGGGCGGCAGCGGCATGCGCGGCAACGCGAAATTGATCGGCACTTCCTTGCCTCGGCGCACCACCACTAACGACACTTTCGTCCCTTCCGGATAACTCTGGATGATCCCGCGCAACCGCCAGTAATTCAACACGGGCCGGTCATCGACACGCAGAACTTTGTCGCCCTTTTGAAAATCAAGCAACTCACCTTCACTACCCGGTTCAACCGATTCGACCACTGCCGCCTGGACATCGTCTATGCTGCTCTGCGTGAACACGACACCGTCCGGAATCGTGCCGTGATACACAAATTTCCCCTCAGCTTTTTTCAGCAACGGAATGAACCGGTTGATCTGATCAATCGGAATCGCGTAGCCGATGCCTGTGTTCGCCTTGGCCAAAAAGCGCGACATGATTTGTCCGGTGATGCCGATCAATTTGCCGTCCAGCGTGACCAGCGGCCCGCCCGAATTGCCGGGATTGATCGCCGCGTCAGTTTGAATCGCGTCGCAATAATTCTGCTGAAAGCGGTGCAGTGCGCTGATCGTTCCGATGCTCACCGAAGGCGGAGCGTCCCACGGATCTGCGAGTTTGAACGGATCGCCGATTGTCAAACATTGCTGCCCGACCTTCAACGCGAAAATATCACCCGCTTCAACAAACGGCAGGTTCTCGGCGTTGCGTGCTTTCAACAAGCACAAATCGCCGACCGGATCCGTCCCGACCAAATCGCAGACAAAAAATCGCGCGGTGCCATAGATGCGAACCGTCCATTGCTTGCGTTCGCCCGCGACGTGGTGGTTCGACAGAATATAGCCGTCCGGGCTGATCACGACACCCGAACCGAGGCCGACAAACGCGAACGCATTCGACGCCCGCGCGATAACGCTCGTCAATTCCGATTCGACTTTCAACGCCATGCTCAGCGCCGCAGTCTCCGCTTCTCCTGCCGTGCAGATCCTTCCGGCGCTCAACAGCACGCACACGATCAGCGGCACACAAAAGCAACGTTTCGACATCATCAACATCCATTCCCAAAAGTCGTTCTGCGGCACGACAAGCACATGTCTATTTCTTCGCTTTTTCCGGCATCTTCACCTGCGAGTAGCGTGTCTTACCATTCCGGACAAACGTGATGTCGAGCGAGTCGCCCGGAGCGTGAGCCTTCAGGACTTGAACCAACGTCAACGGGTTGGGCGTGTCCATGCCGTCAATCGCGACGATCACGTCGTCATCAATCAGATTCGCCTCCCACGCCAGCGAGCCCGTCAAACGCTGATCGACTTTCACGCCCTGTAAATCGTACGCGTTCGCTTCAACATGAGTGCCACGGTCGTCGCGCAATGGCTTGCGAATATCCAGCGCCATTTTCAAGTCGTCCATGTACGCCAGGATTTTGTCCGATTGAGCAAAGAATCCCACGCCTGAATTCGGCTGGCTCCAATCGCTGTTCAGTTTTAATTGCGAAGCGATGCCGACGAGGCGTCCGCGCAAATCCACCACCGCTCCGCCCGCGTTTCCGTAGTTGATCAACGCGTCCGTCTGAACCACTCCTCCGTCCAAGCGATCCACCGCGCTGACAATCCCCATCGTCCGCGTCGGCACCGCGCCATCTTCGCTGGCTCCCAACACCGTGATGTAGCGCCCCAGCACCAATTCAGGATCGCGCGCCAATGGAATAAATGGCAGCGTTGTTTTGGGCGGGACGTCAATCTTTAACACGGCCACGTCCTGACCGTTGTGCCGCCCCAATTGTTTGGCCGGAAGCTTCATGCCGTTCGACAACACAACCGTGATTTTGACCAGGTTTTTGGCTTCGTCGCTGTCGTCGCCATCATCGTTTTCGACGTTGAACGCACTGGTCAGAATATAACCCGCCGGATCAAACAGCACGCCGCTGACCGGTGTGTTGGGGCGATTGTTGTTGGGCAGTGGGCGCTTGTCGCCGGGAGCGCGCACAGTCTTGGGCACGGAACTGACAGGGCGCTGGACGATCAATTTGACCATCGCCGCCTGAGCCGTGCGGCTGGAAATCGATAACCCTTCCATCACATCACGCGCTGCACGGGCACCATCCGCCGAGTCCCCTTTGAACGGCACTTTCGGATCGATCATCGGAATTGCGGCGAGCTGTTTTTCGAGACCTTTTTTGACAAAGTGAATCGGAATCGCCGAACCCAGCCAGCGCGATTCACAATACGCCAGACTCAAGATTCCCAGCAAACGTCCGTTGGAATCAAACAGCGGGCCGCCGTCCGATCCGGGGTTCACCGCCGCATCTGTTTCGAACACTAAGCCTTTGTACTTCGCCCATTCGTCCGCGCTTTCAATCGAATAAATACCTGAGACGGTCCCAATGCTCCACGCCACTTGACGATCGCGTCCGATGGTTTGAAAGGGATTGCCCGCCGTGTACGCCAATTCGCCCACACGCGTCTGCGTCGAATCGGCCAGTTCAACAAAATCAAATTTCCGGCTCATACCTTCAAGTTTCAACACGCGCAACAACCGCACTTCAGTCGTCGGATCATACGCGACGAATTCGGCGTTGTGAATCTGTCCGTTTGGAAATGTGACTTTGACTGTCGTGGCAACATCGGGAACGGCTGTGATCGACGTCAACACCAGTCCTTCAGCAGAGATCACCACTCCCGTCCCGTAGCAGGGCCGGTCCACACGAATCTTGTCGCCAAAGCTTTGCACTTCCACGACCGCTGGCGTAACTTGCTCGTGAATCGCAACGTGCCGAATTTGCATCTGATTAAGCAGCGTCAGCTTCCCGCCTTCCGCGCCCGCCAATGAAAAGACTCCGCAGGCGAGGATGATCGCTGCCGATTGACGCATCAGGCTCCAATTCATTGTTGCGTGTGTCTCCCAGTCATACCTGATCGCGCGGCTACTCGCCTTTGGCCTTGTGAAGAATGTCGAGGAATTCTTTCGGATTGACATCTTCCAAACGAGTGTGGCGGCGTTCCAATTCTTCGTTGACCTTGATGACCGTCTCCTGCATCGCTTCATGCGTGTCTTTCGATCCGCCAACCAATTTGAAATTCGCGCCGGTGGTAATACGTGTGTGTCCGTCAGTGCCATCCAGGCCCAATCCAATCATCCCTGCGCGTCGCTCCGGCTCCTTCTTCTTCTTGATCTGCGGCAGCCGATTTTTCTTGCCTGATTCGTCTTTCACATTTAACCCTTGTGTTGTCCGCCTTGTACTGCCGCCGTTCCCCTATCGCCCGGGGAGAGGGCCGACACAGGTACTCCTGTGCGGGGTGAGGGTGGGGCGCTCGATTAATCCACGTGCGTTAGATGAATCGTACGACCACCCTCAGCATTTATCGAGCCTTCAAACGCGGCATGGCCGGAGCGTTGGCTTCGGTCGTGATCACGATCTGATCGAAGCGCGGTCCATCCTGGCGCGTATGCAATTCAATCCGATTCAGGCCTTTGTTCAACTTGACCGGCAGCGGCTTGCCTTCTTTGATCAACGGATGCCACGCCAGTTTGTAATCCTTCTCCGACACGTAACCCAACTGGTCTTTGATGTATTCGTACTTCCCGGCGTCCGGCCCATGTCCGCCCTTTTCTGGACCGTTGACCAGAATCCAAACTGAATTGCCGCACGTGTCCGTCCACTTCGCGCTCACGAAAATATAATACGGAACATCGTCGCGTTCGACGTTGAACGAGTACACGGCCAGCCCGGCGAGCTTCCCGGCTGAACTCGGCTCGTCCTTTTTAATATCGTCCAGATTGCACTTGTTGATCCACTTCGGCGAGCGCAAAAAGGTAATTTTCTCGCCTTCAGTTGATGATCCGATTTCAAACACCGTGTGCGTGACGCCGTCTTTGTCCGTGAATTTGTCTTCCAAATAATCAGGCTTGCCGCAGTCGATGACATGCGTCTCAGGCCGGACAATCACCGCATCCTGCTGCGGCAGAGTCGCCGGCTGCTGGACCGGCACTTCTTTCGGCTGGAGCATCACGATCCCTGCGACAACAACCAACACAACCACCAATGCAATCACCGCCCGCATCATAAGCATCGACTCCTGTTTTGAATGTACAACCTGTCATTGAAACCCGTGGGGTGGGACGCTGTTCCCGCACTTCGATAAAGTGCGTCCCTTCGTTAATATGATACGTTTGGACGAGCGGGAGTCACTAAACAAACTTTAAAATTTCAACACCCCATGCCGAATTCGACGCCATTTTCCGCTACGCGTTCGCCTGCATCGTAGTATACAGAGAATGGAGATAAAGGCGCACCGATGAGCATAATCAGACCCTCACGAAAAGCATTTGAAGATGAAGTCGAGCCGCCCGGACGGCCGTGTTTCAAGGACGCCCTCTTCGTCTTCGAACTTGACACGCTTCCAGAGGATTTGAAAGTCTGCAAACAAATCGTCGCCGAATTCAAACGCACCGCCGAATCTCAAACAACATTCATCGCCACGGCAGGCTCGATCGATGAAGCCGCCGTCTAGATCGACGAATTCAAAAACAAGAATTGCGGCAGCGGTTTCACGCTCTCCGTCTTCAATCTCAACATGCTCGAAAGCGTGGAGGAATTTCAATTCCTGATGCAAAAAAACGTCATGGGTGATCCGCGCACAATTTTCGTCGGAACGATGCGCCATATGGCCGGCCCGGTTTATACGGAAGCGCGAAGCAAGGTTCTGCGCGAGGATGAAGTGCGCCTCGGTGCGCCCAGTTGCATCGACAGCTACGGTGCCTCCAACCGCGACGAGATTTTTGAACGCATCGGAAAACTCACTGCCGCCTACCTACGCGACGCAGAGGAACGCAGCCGCATCGGCAAGACTGGAACAGCCTTATTGCAACGCTCCTCGCCCGCCCTCGAAGAACTCTTCAAAATCCCCACCGCCTTCTATGGAAATCGGTTGAAACGACCGGGGAAATAGCGCGTCATTTCTTCTTCTTCAATTTCTCAGGCAAGTACGCGACGAAGAAAAACACCAACGGACCGATCGGCGGAAGAAACATCGCGACGCGCCACAGCGTTGTCCGTGGGCGGATCCACCATGCGACCGACGCCATCCACACCCAGAATCCGAGCATCGCGCACACCAACATCAACGCTGTCAGCGCTCGCACGAACAACACCATGCCGCCGCTGCGGCGGCCCATGTTGTCGAAGAACGTCGAATTCACGATCGTGAATGTCCCGTTGGGTTCGCGCTGGACGATGAAGTTTTGAAACGTGGTGTTTTCGATGGCTCGACGCGCGTCCGGTGGACGGGCATCATCGCGGTACACGATCTTGACTCGAATCGTCGCGTCCACACTGTGCCGGATGTCCGACAAACTGTCGTCAGCCTTCGGGCGTTCGATCTGAAAATCGACGTAGCTGGCTTCCTGGAATTCGCGTTTCAACGTCGTGATGATGCTGTCGCGCTCGATGCTCTCCGTCAACAGGCCTTTCATGGCCTTCGCATTTCCTTTCAGAAACACGTCGCCCATTTTCGTCAAGACCGTGTGAATAGAGTCTAAATCATCGTCGCTGAGGGCAGGCTGAGCGGGCTTCGGGTCTGGGCGTCGAGTTCCGGCGTGAACCGTCATCGCCGTGCACAGCAGCAGCGACACAACGCACCCAGCCACCACGCGAATCTGCATCCGCTGGATCAGGTCATCGAAACCAAACGGTTGACCGGCGTTTTTCAATGTCCCCCGTTTCTGGCTCATAGAATCGAGCGACACCTTACGCGCGCTGTTTGATGAAGATGTCTTTCACGTCTTTCAACGTGTATCCATTATCGCACATATTTCGAATCAACTTCACCAACGCTTCCGCTCGATCCGAAAACAGCCGCTGGCCGCCCTTGGTCACATCATCCGGTTCAAGCAGTCCCATCAACACATACTGATGCAACGCCTGCCTCGTCAACCCCGTGCGGCGCGACAACTCCCCCGCCTTGTACAACCGCTTCACAGGCACCGGCAATCGAGTCTCCTCAACCGGCGCTCCAACGTCGTTACCAATCATACCAATCCCCCCCGGGAACGTTTGATTCACTAAAATAACAAATCACAAATGACAAATGCCAAATGACAAATGACAAATAAGCCGTTCTAAGCACCCGGCTCTGTCATTGCGCGGACATTCAACAGCGCGTCGAGTTCAGCCTTCGGCATCAGATTCTTCTCCGTCGCCAACTGCCGCACGGTCTTGCCCGTCTTGTACGCTTCCTGCGCCAATTTCGCGGACACGTCATAACCGATCTTCGGGGCCAGCGCGGTGCACATCATCAAGCTCAGTTCAATCAGCTCGCTGCAGCGTTCCACGTTGGCTTCCAATCCGACTACACACTTGTCGGCAAAAGCGCGGCAACCGTTGGCAAGAATCTGCATCGAGAAGAGCAAATTGTGCGCAATCATCGGCTTGAACGTGTTCAACTCAAAGTGCCCCTGCATCCCGCCCGCCGTAATCGCCGCGTCGCAACCGATGACTTGAGCCGCTGCCATCGTCAGCATTTCAGGCATGACCGGATTGACCTTCCCTGGCATGATGCTGCTGCCCGGCTGCAAATCCGGAAGATTGATTTCACCAATGCCGCAGCGCGGGCCGGAACCCAGCAAGCGGATGTCGTTGGCGACTTTCATCAGCGAACACGCAATCGTCTTCAACACGCCCGACGTTTCAACCGCAGCGTCGCGCGCGGCCAGCGCTTCGAACAAATTCGGCGCCTGCTTGAACGGCAGATTCAATTCCTTCGCAATCTTTTCGATTACCAAAGGCGGCAACTTCGGATTCGCATTCAATCCCGTTCCGACAGCTGTGCCGCCGAGCGCGAGTTCCGAGAGATTCTTGATGCACGATTCAGCGCGGCCAATCGAATGTTCGAGCTGCGACGCATACCCGCCGAATTCCTGGCCCAAACGTAACGGCACCGCGTCCATCAAATGAGTGCGGCCAATCTTGACAATACCGTCGAACGCTACGGCCTTGGCGGCCAGCGCGGCATGGAGGTGCTTCAATGCCGGGATCAAATCATGGACGAGTGCATCGAGCGCGGCGACGTGGAGCGCCGTCGGAATGATGTCGTTCGACGATTGGCTCATGTTGACGTGATCGTTCGGATGCACCGGCTTCTTCGAGCCGCGTTCGCCGCCGAGCAGCACGATGGCGCGGTTCGAAATGACTTCGTTCGCGTTCATGTTCGTGGACGTCGCCGAACCCGTTTGGAACACATCGACCGGGAATTGGTCGTTCAATTTACCAGCGGCGATTTCATCGGCAGCGGCAACGATGGCTTTGGCGATCGTCTCGGGGAGCATACCCTGTTCGAGATTCGTCTGAGCCCACGCTTTTTTGATGATGGCCAATGCGCGGACAAACTTCGTCGGCATGTGCAGCCCGCTGATCGGAAAGTTCTCAATCGCGCGCTGCGTCTGAGCGCCCCAATACGCGTCTGCCGCTACTTTGACCGGACCCAAGGAATCCATTTCAGTGCGAAACGAAGACATGATACTCCCATTCATTATGAAAAATGACCGATAAACCGAAACGTAAATCGCGCAGAATTATAGCCGCGGAAAGCTCCAAACAAATTGAATTTTTCACGAATGCTAACGAAAGGGGTACCTAACTGGACTTGCGCCGCCATTCCCCTCTCCTATCGAGGGGAGGGGAACGGCTACGGCAAGTCCGGTGATGTTCCCATGTCTACTTCATACGCGTGCTTTTTTCAAGCCGCCGCTCTGTAATGCCGCTACACTTTTTCGAATCGATCCCGCGTGATCCGTCAGTGCCTTCAGCGCCGTGTTCATATCCACACCCGCTTCGTCCGCAACGATCCGCGCCGCGCGTTCACGCAATTTATCGCATTTGATTTTCAGATCCATCATGCGGTTGCCTTTGACTCGCCCGAGTTGGACCATCACCGACGTCGAAATCATATTCAGCACCAGCTTCTGCGCCGTCCCCGCTTTCATCCGCGTGGACCCCGCGACCACCTCTGCGCCCGTGTCAGCCACGATGGGGACGTCCGCCAACGGGATCAGCGCAGAGTTCCGGTTGCAGGTGATGCACGCCGTAAACGCTCCGCGTTTGGACGCTTCAGTCAGAGCCGCTTGAACATACTTTGCCCGGCCTGACGCCGACAGTCCGATCACCGCATCGCGCGGACCGATGGCGCGCGTTTGCATTTCAGCCGCTCCTTTTACAGCGTCGTCCTCAGCGCCCTCAATGCTCCGCCTCAGCGCGCCGAATCCACCCGCGATGATGCCTTGAACAAGTTTCGATGACACACCATACGTCGGCGGCATTTCGCTGGCGTCCACACATCCCAGCCGCCCGCTCGTCCCGGCGCCGATGTAAAAAAGCCGTCCGCCATTTTTCAATAAGGGCACGATCCGTTCAACTGCTTGCGCGATCTGCGGAATCGCTTTCGCAACCGCGCCCGGAACCGTGGCATCCTCGCGATTGATCGCCGTCAGCATCGCGCGCGTGGACATCGCATCCAGCGTACGCGTGCGCGGATTGGAACGCTCAGTCGCAAGCGTCGTCAAATCATCGATAGTAGGTGCATGGCGCTTCACGAAATCGTCTCCAGTAAGAACGATAATTTGAGGAACTGACGAACAATTCAAAACGATTATATCGCAGTGCGCAAAGCATCCAAGGCCGCTATTTCCGCACGTAGAATGTGTTGGCAAGTACCCGTCACCTTACATGTGTAGAGCCGATTTTTAATCGGCTCATTCTCGCTCCTGCTAAGCCGATTAAAAATCGGCTCTACTTTCCGCGATGCCGCATAAGACTCACACGATTCTGGACAAGCGCCGATGGGAGTGTAAGATGCCACGCATTCAATTCGGAGCGCAATTCCATGAATCGTTTATACGGCGTGATCGTTGTTGACATCCTCTGCTTTGCGATCTTCATCGCTCTGGCTCTGGCTGGTAAGAAGGCGATGGTTGACACTCCCGAAGCGCCCCCGACAACGGTCAAAGCGAGCACCGCAGGCAAAGCTGTGACGTTGGGTAAATTGAAACCGCGCAAGCCCGGAAATGAATTGCGGTTGGCGCTCGATACTCAGCCGCCGACACTGGATCCGATCTCCGTCGCCGACACGTTTTCTGATGGCGTCGCGTGCAAAGTTTTCAACCGGCTCGTGCGTTTGAAATTGATGGAAAACCATGAGTTGAAGATCATCCCCGATTTGTCCGAATCGTTCTCCCTTTCAAGCGACAACCTGACCTACACGTTCAAGCTCCGCAAAAATGTTCACTTCCATAACGGGCGCGAAATGAAAGCGTCCGACGTGGTCTACAGTTTGAAACGATTGATGAGTCCCACGAGCAAGCGCGCGGATTTGATGTTTCCGTTCGTGAAGGGATCGGAGACGTATTACAAATCAAACAAGGCCGACGAAGTCACACACGACGATCCGAATCTCGGCATCCGGGCCGTGGACGACTACACAGTCGAGATCGAATTGGGAGCGCCGTTTGCACCGTTCCTGCATCATCTGAGCACAATCAGTTGCGCGGTCGTTCCAAAAGAAGCGGCCGAAAGCAAGACGTCGATTTTCTCGCGGTCACCGGTCGGAACGGGGCCGTTCAAGCTTATGGAATGGGCTTCGAACCAACACCTGCTTTTCGAACGCAATAACGATTATTTCGCGGGGAAACCGAAGCTCGAGCGCCTGCGCTTCATGATCTTCAAAGACCGCGTGTTGCAACTCCAAAACTTCATGGCCGGGGAATTGGACGCGTCCGTCATTCCCAATGGACATGTCAAAACATCAGAAGCCGCAGTGGGTCCGGAGAATGTGCTCGAATCCGACGCCATGCGCACGAACTACGTAGGCATCGGTTGCCCGAATGGAAAATTCGCCAACAAGCCGGACTTGACACCGTTTGGAACCAATAAATTGCTGCGTCAAGCGATGAGCTACGCGCTGGATAGGGACTATTTGTGCACGAAATTAGCAGAAGGGCGTTCCATTCCGGCATATGGCGTTCTGCCGCCCGGAATGCAGGGATTTAACAAGAACCGAAAGCCTATGGTCAAAGATTTGGACAAGGCCCGCGCGTTGATGACTCAAGCGGGTTATCCAGGCGGCAAAGGCCTCCCGCCGATCAGCATGTTGTACCGCAACGATGAAGACACCAAAAATGTCTGCCAGGCGATTCAACATGATTTCAAAGAGATCGGAATTCGCGTCGAATTGAATCCGCTCGAATGGAGCCGGTTTTTAGAAAACGTCGAGAACGAACCTCAGGCGATGTTTTATTTGGGCTGGGTCGCCGACTATCCCGATCCGGACAATTTCCTGTTTGTGCTTTTTAATTCCAAACAATGGGGCTCGGCCGGCAATCACACCTGGTACTCGAACAAGGAAGTCGACGCGTTGACTCAACAGGCGCGCCAAGTCGCCGACATGTCCGAACGTGCAAAAATTTACGCGCGCGCTGAAGACATCATCCTGGATGAAGCCCCATGGATCTGTACGGTCCATCTCGTCAACAAAGTACTTCTTCGAAAAGAAATCAAAGGCATTCGCGAACGAGTCACGCCGCTCGACACCGGGACCGAATTTCCGCAGGTGGATTTCAAAGATGTTGAGATTGAATAGAGACACGGAACGCTTGATAGTTGAAGGGTGGCCCGTCTCGAAGAGGCGGGTTCCGCAGGAACAAGAAGCAACACCCTGACCGCGAGTTTTACTAAGTGCAAACGATTTTAGAGAGGCTTCCTGTCGCTTTCGCGACCCACCCCGCTGGGGTGGGCCACCCTGAATTTAGAGATGACATTCGCTTATGGGTACTTACATTCTGCGCCGTATTCTGCAAACGATTCCCGTGCTCATCGGCGTGGCGTTGATTGCATTTTTGTTGACGGATCTCAGCGGCGATCCCGTGCGCCAAATGCTGGGACCGAAGGCCAATCCAGTGATGGTCGCGCGAGTCAAAGAGCACTTGGGACTCGACAAGCCGTTTCTGACGCGATTCTCCAAACACATCATCAACATGTCCCAGGGCGAGCTGGGCTTTTCGCTGGCGAACGATGGAAAACCGGTGCGCGACATGATTCGGGACGGCTTCAAAGTCACGATCAAAGTCACGATGGGCGCGATTTTCATCGCCATGACGCTCGGGCTTTTGCTGGGAATTTTGTCAGCGCGTTTTCCCGGCACGATCATTGATTACGCATCATCCGCATTTGCCGCGCTGGGAATTTCGTTCCCGGCGTTTTTCATGGGCATGCTTCTGCTGCTCGTCTTTGCCGTAACGCTCGAATGGGTTCCAATCGGCGGGTATCAGCCGGGAAGTATCAAGCACCTGATTCTTCCGTGCGTTACGCTGGGCCTATTAAGCACGGCATCGATCTCGCGACTGACTCGCAATTGTCTTCTCGAATCGTTGAGCATGGATTACATCCGCAGTGCGCGGGCGAAAGGCCAGGGCGTCTGGCGTGTGATGCTGGGCCACGCGTTTCCGAATGCTCTGGTGCCGGTCGTCACGGTGATGGGCAATGATTTTGCTGCACTCCTGGCTGGTGCGGTGCTGACCGAAACCGTGATGCAAATTCCGGGCATTGGTTCAGTGATATATGAAGCCATCGGTCAACGCGATCTTCCGGTCGTGACGGGCTGCTGCGTTGTGTTTGCATTGATTTTGGTCACGGTCAACATTTTCGTTGACGTGCTTTACGCCTTCCTCGATCCGCGGATACGCCATGCAGAGTAACACTGCCGCAGTTCCATTAAACGTCCGAACCGCAGACGGCGAGACGATGCAACGCGCCCCGAACGTATGGGACCGACTGCTGAAGAACTCGCGTTCGCTGACGGCCATCGCGATCCTGTTCTTCATGCTGCTGCTGGCGCTCGCCGCCGGGACACTCGCGCCATACGATTTCGCGGAGCAGTTGCGCGGACGCGAACATCTCACGCCGAGTTCCGGGCATTTCTTTGGAACGGACGTGCTGGGCCGCGACATTCTGTCGCGCGTGATGTACGGCGCGCGCGTGTCGTTGATGATCGGACTCAGCGCCACGGTGTTGTCGTTGGTGATTGGTGTGACGCTCGGATTGTGCGCGGGCTATTTCGGTGGACGAATTGACGACGTAATCATGCGCTTCACCGACACGATTTCAGCCTTCCCGACGCTGCTGCTGGCTGTCGCGATCACAGCCTTGTACAAGCCGTCCCCATCAGATGGAGCCGATGTGTTGGTGCTAAACGCATCGTTCTGGAAAGTCTTCATCGCGCTGGGAGTCGTCGGCTGGACCAGCATCGCACGCGTGGTCCGGGCGCAAGTGCTGACGATCAAAACGCTGGACTACGTCACGGCCGCGCGAGCCTTGGGCGGGGACAGCATCCGCATCATGTTCCTGCACGTGCTGCCGAATTGCTGGTCCCCGATCATCGTATTGGCGACGCTATCAATTGGTGGAAATATTCTGGGCGAAGCGGGCTTGTCGTTCCTTGGTCTCGGAATCAAAGACCCCTTCCCAAGCTGGGGCGGAATGCTTTCGGATTCGAAGAGCTATTTCAAAGACCACTGGTGGCTGGCAGTCTTCCCAGGCATGGCGATTGTGCTGACGGTGCTGTCCTTCAATCTGCTGGGCGACGGACTGCGGGACGCGTTGGATCCGAAGGCGAGGAAATAGCAGTACGTTTTTTTCAGCCCCGAAGGGGCGGCATAATGTAGCCCAGGGCGTAAGCCCTGGGAATCGATTCGCGAATTACATAAGCCCTGAAAGGGCGAAATAAATGCCTATGTGAACGCTGTCTCATTGAAGAACGCTTGTAACAAATCTTGTTTCAATTTTCATTGGCATTCGCTTGGAATTCAATCTGCTTTCTGGACGTTTCGATGGGTGAAATATGAAATGCTTCATTGATGGTACTGCGATTTCGTGTGGAGTAATTGGTCCGCCAGCGATGAATTATACCAAATTCAATTATTAACCGAAGATAGAATCCAGTCAAAACCGCATAACGACTGGATGGTGTGTGGATTGGCAGTCAGGTTCATCCACACGTTCTCAACGCCGGCCCACAGGTCGTCTTCGGTCTTGAACAAGCGATTGCTCAAATACTTCTGCCTGCATTCACGCCAGGGCAGTTCGGATGGATTGAGTTCGGGAGATTTCGGAGGTAGATGGATGAGGGTCACGTTGTCCGGCAGTTTGAGTTTGTCTGTGGTGTGCCAGCCGGCTTGATCCAGGATCACCGCCGCGTGCACATCCGGATCGAGCGTCCGGCCAAACGTCTCCATAAAAATAGTCATGTGCGCGGTGTTGACGTGTGGCATCAGCCACTCGTGCGTGCGGCCAGTTTGCGGGCACACGGCGGCGTAAAGATAAACCCATTTGTAGTTGGTCTGCCGCACTGCGCGGATGCGTTTGCCCCGGTCGCCCCACATGCGCGAGGTCGTGCCGTGCTGGCCGAAGCGGGCTTCGTCTTGAGTCCAAACTTCAAGCCGTTTGCCGGGATGCTCTGCGCGAATCTGCTCAAGCCGGGCGGACAGTTTTTTTAAATTCCTCCTGCGCGGCAGGGTCCGATTCAGGATGTTGAGGGCGCGGGTAAAGACTGGAAAAGCCGAGCCGGTGCAGAATGAAGTAGGTGCCGCCCAACGAGCACGGCGCTTGGAACTCATCCCGGAGAATGCGGCGAAAATCTTTTCCGCGCAGCACAGCGACACCATCATTCGGCATCGAACCCGCTCGCACACGCGCTTTGAAAGCCTCGTTCAATTCGGGCTTCAAGCGGGATGGCCGCGAGCGACGGGGCAGGTTACGGAGGCCGTCAGGACCGTGAGCGTTAAAGCGCTTGATCCATAGGCAGGCCTGACCGGGATTGAGCCCCAGCGTTTCAGCCGCAACGGTGGTCGGCGTGTGTTGAAGCGTCAACCGAACGAGCGTCAACCGCGCACGCACGATAGCGGACTTTTCGCGTTTCTCCAGCCGCCTCAATTCGGCCCGGGAAATCGTGTAGGTAATAGTCAATGCCTTGGGCATGCCGAGTCTCCGCATGGCCCCCCGATAAAGGTATCGACATCTTCGGTTAGAAACTTAAATCAGTATAATGACACTTTACCCTTCAACATCCCATAATTGATTTTTCTGCAAATTTCGGTGGCACCGGCTTGGGTCAGCATGAAGTTGCCGTGGTTCAGTGGAAGCGTGCGGGATGGCGGCGTGGTGGCTTAAATGTCCAGTGCGTTCTGCGCTGCCATTAGACCGAGAACGGCGTGGGAGTGCCAAGCGGGAAAGACGTCGTTCAACTTTCTCGGGTACACGTTTGAGACGCTGTATTGTTTTGGAGGCAAGCCGTACCTAGGTTTGCGTCCATCGGATAAAAGCGTGAGCAAGCACCGGGAAACAATCCGCCAGTTAACCGCCCGCGATCAAGTAGCCAAGAAAGCGGAGACGGTGGTGGCAGCAATCAATCGCGTGGTCCGCGGGTACTGGAACTATTATAGTCTGGGAACCAGCAAGCGACTGCGCTGGGATCTGAACCAATACGCGCGGTACTCTGTCACGTATTATCCGAGTGCAAGCTGCATGGCAAAAGCTCCATGTGGTTTTCCCTCTCGTGAAGTATAGTCACGTTGCCGTCGAAAAACGAGTTAGATTTTCGGGAACCGGTTCACGTAAATTCGACTGACGGCGTCTGCTGGCAGTGGATTCGATAGGAGTTCGTATGACAGCCACGACTCGATCTTGCGCAAAAAAAACACTTTGCATCGCCGTGATGTTGATGTCTGCTTTTTCAGTGCGAGCTGCCAGCGCGGTTCAAGGTACTGTGCATGCTTGGGGAGATGCGGCCTATGGGCAGCTTGGTTTTGGATACGATCAACTGACGCCTCAAGTCAGTTTGGTCACGGGGGCAAACCACATCGCGGCGGGTCAAATTCATGCGCTGGCGTTAAAAGCCGATGGGACCGTCTGGGCGTGGGGGGCGAATATAAATGGACAACTGGGAAACGGCTTGACTGCCGACAGCAGTGTGCCGCAGCAAGTGAGCGCTCTTTCCGGAATCACGGCCATTGCCTGCGGCGGTTTCCACAGTCTGGCGTTGAAGAACGACGGTACCGTCTGGACGTGGGGCTTCAATTTATATGGTCAGTTGGGCAACGGGATGCAAGGTGACAGCAATGTGCCCGTTCAAGTGAGTGGTCTTTCCGGAATCACAGCGATTTCGGGCGGAGAGTACTTTAGCCTGGCGCTGAAAAATGACGGCGCCGTGTATGCTTGGGGTTTCAATGATCATGGCGAGTTGGGTAACGGCACCATTACGCTGAGCACCACGCCCGTGCAGGTCAGCGGACTCACAGGCATCACAGCTATTGCGGGCGGCGATAATCATAGTCTTGCTTTGAAAAACGATGCCACCGTTTTGGCGTGGGGCTTCAATTTTGTGGGACAATTGGGTGATAACACAATCCAAACGCGCAAGACGCCCGTGGCGATCAGCGGTCTTACGGGTGTCAAGGCCGTTGCTGCGGGACAAGGTCACAGCCTCGCGCTGAAGACCGACGGCACGGTGTTCGCATGGGGCAACAATAACGCTGGCGAGTTGGGAATCGGCACGACGGATGTGGGCAGCCGCGTTCCTGTTCAAGTCCATAATCTGACTGGCGTCGCCACGATCACGTCGGGCCAGTCGCATGTTCTCGCTCTGAAAACCGACGGCTCGATCGTGGTTTGGGGTGATGATTTTTATGGCGAGCTGGGAAATGGCACAAGCGGTCTGAGCAATCTTCCGATCCCGGTTCCGGGACTCTCCAACAACATCGTCGGCATTGCGGGCGGGCGGTCTTATAGCCTGGTGTTGAAAAGCGATGGTTCGGTCGTGGCCTTTGGTTTGAATTCGAACGGACAATTTGGCGGCGGCATCATGAGCAACAACACGATTCCCGTGCAGACCGGCATGCTCTCCGGTCTCATTGCAGTGGCGGCTGGCGAACAGCATAGTCTCGCATTAAAAAGCGACGGCAGTGTCATGGCCTGGGGCAACAATTTCTACGGTCAACTGGGCGACGGCACGACCATTCTTCGCAATACGCCGACCCCAGTCACAGGCCTCAGTGGCGTGATTGCGATCGCGGCTGGCGAAAATCATAGCGTGGCGCTGAAGGGTGACGGAACGGTCTGGGCGTGGGGACAGAACGCTGGCGGACAATTGGGCAATGGCGGCGGCGACAACAGTCCCGTCCCGGTTCAAGTGCCTAGCCTTTCAGGTGTGACGGCGATTTCGGCGCGGCGGGCGATTACTCTGGCGTTGAAGAACGATGGGACAGTCTGGGCCTTTGGCGACAATCTGACGGGCCAGTTCGGCGATGGAACGACCAAATTCGGAAACTCGCCCGTGAAGGTCAGCAAACTGACCGGTGCCACGGCGATCGCGGTGGGTAGCTATTTCTGCATGGCGTTGCGGAATGACGGCAGCGTGTTTACGTGGGGCTATAACGGCAACGGCGAATTGGGCATCGGCTCGACCAAGAACAGCAAAGTGCCGGTGCAGATCAAGAAGTTGACAGATGTGTCTAAAATCGCGGCAGGCGGCTACCACGCCATGGCGCTGAAAAAAGATGGCAGCGTCATGGCATGGGGTGCCAATTCCTCCGGACAACTGGGCAACGGTCGCACCGACAAAAGTACTTCCCCTGTCCGTATTCTGGGTGCCAACAACGTCTCCTCCATCGCCTGCGGTACCTTTCACACGCTGGCCATCAACAGCGACGGCACGGCTTCCGCCTGGGGTAAAGATGACGCGGGTCAATTGGGGCGCGGCTTCTTTTCGGCCAATGGCTTTTCCACCACGCCTGTGCCTGTTTCCGGTCTGCACAAGGTGGCTTTTTTGGCCGCTGGCTTGGCACACAGTCTGGCCCTGATCGACAGCAACGCCGGTTTGACGACCGTTCTGACTCCCTCGACCGTTCTCGAACAAATGCCCGTCGGCACGCCGGTCGGATCCTTCTTCACGACCGATCCCAGCAACGCAGCAACATCGTTCTCCTATGCCTTCGGTACCGGTGCTGGCGACACGGACAACGCCAAGTTCATCATCGTCGGAAATCAATTGCAGACCGCCGGTGTGTTCAGTTTCATCACGCAACCGACCTACAGCATTCTGATCCGAACCACCGACAACACCTCTAACTTTGTCGACACGCCTTTTACGGTCACCCTTCTGGCCCAACCGAATTCCGGGGCAGATGGTTCGCAAAACGTCGCCAATTTAAACGGCGATGACGGCTCCGTCGTCAATCCCATCAACGACCTCGCCATCTCGGTGGTGCGCAGCGATGGCGGCGTGATCGCGTTGCAGATTTCCATCACGCAGGGCGCGAAGGAGCTGGTGGCTTCGACGCGTTTCGACGACATCACGGGGCGCAAAGCCACGGTTTCCGGTTTCAATCCCGTGCACAAATTCATCCAAAAAGGCATTTACGTGGCCGAAGTCACGGTCTCCGAAAAACTGACGGGACTGGACGTGGCGATGGGGCGCAAGATGATCAACATCAGCGACGAGGAAACCGGTGCCGTGGCCGTCAACACGCACGGTCAACAGCGCAAACTGATCAAACCAGCCAATACGCGCATTCCCACAAAGAGTCTCAAAGGTATATTTTTCTTCACTGGTGCGAAGGCGGATAACGTAAAATACACTGGCACCTTCTTACTGCCGCAGGGATTCAGGCCCAGCGACACCAATGAGTTTTCGTTCGGCATCGGCAATGTGATTGTCGACACCACCGTGGACGGCAAGGGTAAAGTCACTGCCGAGCCCAATTCACAGCACGCCGTCAATAATTCGTTTTTCAACAACATGTCGATCAAGTTCGGCAGGCTGCCCAGTGACGGCGTCGCCACGGGAACCGAAATCGCCACGTTTAGCGCGACGGTCTTGAGCAGCGCGCTGTCCGGCAAAGGCTTCGATACCGAAGGCATCACCAATACTTTCGCGCGCGACATCGTTCCCGGCAGCTTCACCGACCGCAATATCCAAGTCTCCTACAATGTCGCCGGCATCGCCTATGAAGACAAAGCCTCGGTCGTGTTCGTACTTAACCAATTAAGCGACTTTGGGACTATTTCAGGCCGCTCGGCCAAATAGAGTCGGTGATAACGGTACACAGTGCGGGCGGATCGAAATAGGTGACAGAGCACTCAATTAAAAAGCGAGTGCTCTGTCACCTATTTCTGATCAGCACCCCCGCGACAAACATCATCACAATGCCGTCGAGAGATGGATTTGAAATCTAAAAAACTTGCGGCCCGACGATCAATCCGAATCCGACCTACCGCAGCCTCGCGACCACGTTCACAGCGACAGCCGAATCGCCGACCAATCCAAACGCCACGATCACATGGAATTTCGGCGACGCCTCCCCGATCGCGACAGGCAACACGGTCACGCACATTTACGCCGTCGCAGGATTCTACACCGTCACCGTGACCGCCATCGACCAATCCGGAGACACGATGCAACCGGCGAACCGAGCTCAAGTCGGCGGAAGCGTCACCACAACGCTACAGCTGGAAGTCAAAGACGTCCTCGGAAACGGGACGAGCTTCTTGAATGGCACCGGGCAGTTGACGATCTCGTCGGGATTGATCCGTCTCTATCCGTCGCAGGTCTCACTCAAAGGCACGATGCCGCTGGGCGCGAACGAAACGCTCTCCGGCAAGACGTTCACGATCAGCGTGAACAATATGAGCCGCTCCTACACGTTCGACAAAAACGGCAACGCGAAAGGCTACGGCGGCAAGATCAGCGTCAAACGCAGCGGCGCGCCAGCAGGACGCGCGAACTTCACCTACAGCATCGCGGGCTTCCTGAACCAGTCCCTGTCCGACACAGTCGGTCAAGACACCCAGAGCCGCCCAAAGATCGCCGTAATCCAAATCCAACTCAACGGCAATACGAGTTCGTACCTGACGCCACTGACCTACATCACCCCGAACTTCCCAGGGTTGGCAAAGTTTGGGAATAAGAATGGGATGCCTAATTAACGAATAAGCTTCATCTTCAACCGTACGTTGTTTTCACCCCGAAGGGTCCAAGCCATTAGCCGGTGGTATTAGCGCAAAACGCGATACCACCGGGCATGAACCCCAAATTTACCCACATCCCTGCTTACTTCTCCTATGAAGTCAATGATCCCGTCGCGAATCGAACGCAAAACATGCGGATTATAAATCCGCATGTTATATATGATACTAAAAATGTAAAAAGTACCTTTTATACAGAAAACGGGCTATTAAATCCTAATTTTAACTTAATTAACATCCACGGTTTTTAGCCTCGTTTGAGTCATCAAATCTCCAACCACGAAGATTGAAATGCGCAGGCGTACAAATCGCGGATATACATTGTGTAGTCGCACCACCAATGCAACCCGACTCATGCGCCGCCGCCAAATCTTACATCGTCCCCAATCCCGTGCCCATCATAATCGCTCCCTTTGTGACCAGCCGCCCGGTCGAAGGGCGTCGGGCTATTTTGGACCCAAGCTCGGTTCAAATGCAACTGCCGTGGCCAGCGGGCGCACGTCAATTCTTCCTGAAACATGTTCATCTCCATTGGTAGATTATTCCAACGTGAACAACATGAGCTTTGTCCCGAACGCGAACGCTGATTCGATCCAACTGTCCGGCATCATCCCGATCCTCGCTGGGTTTTCCCCAGCCGGGAAGCACATTGTCTTTGAGGTGGGTCGCGTCGTGAAGGTCATCACCATGACCGTCAAGTTCGTTGATGCCAACACGACGTCTCGGCGATTTTCTCGGGTAAAGTCTACACGGTGAATAAACGCGTCGAGTTCACAGCGACCGCAGACAAGGGTGGCGCGACGAAGTAATCCGTTACCAAACAATTAAAAAGTCCCGCAGCAGGCCGCTCAGATCGTTGAGCGGCCTGTTTTATGTGAGTCGGTTTATCTCAATTCGATGAAAGTGATTAACTCGCAATCTCAACACGTCGATCAGCGCATGAAAGTTAAAAAAATCGATAAGCCGGAATCTCAGCCGTCAATTGATTGTGTGGGGCGACATCTCACCTCGGCCCATCGCGCGCTCAATAGTCTCAATTAACACGGACACATCGTTAAGCGATTCAATCACCGCATGCGCGCCAGCTCCGAGCATTTTTGCTCCGGCTTTTTGGAGTAGTTCCGCGCGGTGATCGGCTGCCAACGCGTCGTACTCTTTTGCTGTTAATCCAATCTCGCTTCCGCCACGCAGAACCACCACGCTCCACGCTCCTGCACTGATCCCTTCGCCAATGTCGGGAACCGTGTCGCCGATTTTCAAAACGGTTGCGGGCGATTCGACTTCCAGTTTTTTGAACAGTGTGTGCATCAATGCCGGTCCGGGGCGCCCCGGCAGGCCCGGTTCTGTCCATGCACATGCATCGGGATGAAAGCCCTGTTCTTCCGCCAATTTCTCGACACGCCGCGCGGCACTTTCGAAGTAGCCGGTGGTGGTGCCGATTTTAATTTTTCGTTCACGCAGATAACGGCACACATCCAACGCACCGGGTATCAAGTCACTGTTGTGATCAATGGCTTCGAGCTGCATGGGGACAAACGCCAAGTAAAGCGCCTGTACATCATCCTGATTCCAATCACGCCCGTAGATCATTTTCCAGCGAGCGCCGATCTCCGGCTCGTCCAACATGGCCTCGATGTGAGCGCGCTTGTCCAAGCCCATCGGCGCGCGCGCTTGCTCCATGGAGACCTGCACGCCTCGCGATTCGAAGAGTTTCATGAACGCTCCGACAGGAGCGAAACAACCGTGGTCGATGGTTGTTCCTGCCCAATCAAAAACGACCGTGTGAATCCGTGTTGATTCTGCCATGCGATGCGTCCTTAATGTGCTTTGAAAATCCGCTCGATCGTCTCGCGTCCCAGCGCAGGGGAACATGTCATTCCCTTTCCGGCACTGCCCGTCACGATATGAATCCGGTCGCCGACGACGTCTTCAAAAAGTGCGCGATCCGGATGCAATGGGTACACTCCCAGCCAACGTTCCGCGATGCGCCAGTGTGGAAAGCGGACGAACTTTTGAGCTTCCTGAAGGATCAACGCTTCGACTTCGCTCTGATATCGTTCTTCGAAATCCCCCGTGGAATACGCGTGTGAATCGCCGACGATCACGCTGCCATCTGCATCTTGAACGAGCAGAATGTGAATCCCGTGCCGCTCAACGTCGGGATGTGTGGGTTCAGCCATCAATTTCTTCCAACTCTCACAAATTTGAAATGATGAATACCAGCGCATGGACAAACCCGAAGCGAGCGTCGTCGGAAGGATCGCGGGGAGCGGTTCGGTGCGGGCCATGTGGAGCATGCATTTTCGCAGACCGCTTGCAGCGAATACGTCCGGGAATAGCGTCCGGAAATCAGCGCCGGAACAGACGACGGCATGCGGTGCGCTGAACGTTTCTCCTGACGACGTCGAAATCACGCAGCCATCCTGCCGAGCTTCCGCGCGGATCGCGACGGTTCCGACGCGCAGATGCAACCCGCGTTCGCGCTGCATCCACGGCAGCAGAAACTGCATGAATCCGCGCGATTCGATGCGCAGGTCGTCCGGGAAATACAATCCGCACAGTATGTTTTCGGCATCGATGGCGGGATTCAATTTCGCTGCTTCAGCGGGTTCAATCAAATTGGATTGATAGCCGTGTGCGGGACCAACGCGGGAGAATTCTTCCTGAACTTCGCGTTCGGTAGGCGTTAACGCCAAGTAAATGGTCCCGCGTGTGTTCAACGGAAATCCAGTTTCGCGCGACAGCTCCCGATACACGTCGAGACTTTCGACGCCGCGCTTCTGCCATGCGCCCGCCGTCATCGCGCTGGGAACCAGTGTTCCGAAATTGCGGACGGATGCGTCGCGCGGTGTCAGATTGCGCTCGATGAGTAAAGTCTTCAAGCCGCGCTGCAGCGCGAACCAGGCATGAAATGCGCCGACGATACCGCCGCCGACAATGATCACATCAAATTCGTTAGTTGAATCGTTAGACATGTCAGTTCCTCCCGCGACGTATTAACTGACTTAAACATACCGGTAAATCTCGAGACGAAAAGACTCTTCGCACATTCTTGAAACCAACCACACGCTCTCTTATCGCGCGCAATTTACACTCCGTACCAGTTCTCTTTTTACGCACATGCATTGACGTGTCCGGTCCCGGGAATTCACACTCTTTATGTCGACTTCAACCGTAACAGATGAGTCCGTGAAAACACCAGCAGGGACGCGTTGGGGGCTGACTTGCTGGAGCATGATTGCTGCGTTCGGCGCGTATTTTTGTGCGTACGGTTTTCGAAAACCATTCACGGCGGACCCTCACGCAGGCGAGTTCTTCTTTGGCATTGATTTCAAAACGATCCTGATCGTCTCCCAAGTCATGGGCTACACGGTTTCGAAATTTATCGGGATCAAAGTCGTTTCAGAAATCACGCCGCGCCATCGTGTCAGGGCTCTGCTCGTGTTGATCGGAATCGCTCAAATCGCGCTGTTGCTCTTCGCTGTGGTTCCAGCGCCGTGGAATGGTCTGTGTTTATTTTTGAATGGCCTTCCGTTGGGAATGACGTTCGGAATGGTGCTGGGATTTCTGGAAGGCCGCGTGCAATCCGAAGCGCTGACTGCGGGGTTGTGTTGCAGCTTTATCATCTCGGGCGGCTTCATGAAATCCGTTGGAGCATGGCTGCTGGGTGCGCAGGTCTCACAGGCCTGGATGCCGTCCGTGGCGGGTTTTATTTTCATCGTGCCGATGGTGATCTTCACGTGGATGCTGTCGAAAATTCCGCCCCCGACACGCAGCGACGAAGAAGCGCGCTGCGAGCGTGTGCCGATGGACGCACGCGCACGCTCAGCATTTTTCATGCGCTATGCGACAGGGCTGTCGCTCTTGGCGTTGGTCTATTTGCTGACGACGATTCTTCGCAGTCTTCGCGACGATTTCGCCCCGGAAATCTGGGCTGGACTTGGCGTCATGAAAGAACCTGAAAAATACGCGCTGTCCGAGACCGTCGTGGGATTAATTGTAACTATCGCGATGGGAGCGATTGTGTTCATGCGCAACAACCGCACCGCGTTCTTTGCAGGGTTGCTGCTCTCCGCTGCCGGATTCCTGATTTCCGCCGCTGTCTTGACCGGACTCTCGTTCGGTCTGGTCTCGCCCTTTATGTTCATGGTCCTCTCCGGCCTGGGAATTTACTTCCCCTATATCGCCGTTCACACGTGCGTCTTCGAACGATTGATCGCGATGACCCGTGACAAGGGCAACATTGGTTATCTCTTATATTTGGTCGATGCGTTCGGGTACCTCGGTTATGTCGTGGTGCTGCTGGCCAAAGGCGTGTTGAAAAAGAACGTGGATGTGTTCGAGTTGTTCAAGACATCGAATTGGTTGATCGCCGCCGTGTCGTTGGTGATGCTCGGAATTGTGTGGCGATATTTCGCGAACCGGTGCGCCGCACCGTCCGGTGTCAATCCGTCCGAACCGTGTGACGCCGCTGTTACAGCGTAATCGTTTCTGGGTTGATCACACCGCTTCGGATGATTCATTTAAATCCACTGTGCGCAACGTTCTTGAACATCGTGCCCAACTTAAACATTTCAACATCAAACCCGTGACAACTCTTCACGTGGCATTCAGTAGGACTTGACCTGATCCACGAAACCGCTTCACATCCCTGTCGTAGAGTGCGCCCGTATTGATTTATTCAATCAACCCGAAAGGTGCGCTACACGATGGTTGTTATCACACGCTCCAAACCCGCTCGTTCCTGGGCCGTTTTCTGTTTAAAAACCGTTGTGCTACTTTTCTCTATTGTATCGAGCGCCAATGCGCTCGGAGCGACTCTTGCAGGGACAACCACTGTGACGTATACAGCGGGTGCCGGCATCAACAACAGCCTTACTGTCTCTGTTTCCGGAGCCAACTTCGTCTTCGCCGACAGCGCTGAAACGATCACGACGAGCATTACTGGCGCGTCTGGAAGCGGTACCAACACCGTGAACATTCCGTTCACCGGCGTGACGGCATTGGTCTTGAATTTGGGAGACGGCAGCGACGCGATCCCAGCATTAGGCATCAGCGCTTACACATCAACGCGTACCATTACAGCTGCATCGGCGGCCACGACGACGGCAACGATCACCACGTCTGCCGCGCATAATCTGTGCGTCGGGCAGTCCGTCACCATCGCGGGAGTAACACCTTCGGGATACAATGGCACCTATACGATTCTATCTGTTCCTTCGACAACGACTTTTACATATACGCTGGCGGCGACTCAAACTGCTGGCACTGGATTCGGTCAAGTAACCGGGCCTGCCAGTCTGGCGGTTTCCATTGCGAATACCGGCACCGCGTTGACGCTCACCGGTTCGATCAACGTCAACGGCAATGTTTCCGTGACGGCCGCAAACGCGCTGTCGGTCGCCGGAAATATTCTGGCCGGAGCGGGCACGATTGCGTTGACTGGCAACACCGATGGCGCGGGCACGGAGGCTTTCTCGCAAACCGCCGGGTTGCTCAGCACGTCGAACACGACGGCAAACGCGTTGAAGATCACTCACAATACGGCGAGCGGCGGCACCGGAACGGTCAGCATTGACAACACCAACATCGGTATCGGCACCACCGGCGGGACACTCACCGTCACAAGCAACGGCGGCAGCATTCTTTATCCCGGCGCTGCGGCTTTGACGGCTGGACAGATCGGTTTGACAAACGGCGGAAGTAGCCCGACGCGTGTTCTGATTGCTCGGGCCTATGTTTTCGCGTCGTCAGGAGCCGCCTCCATCGGCACCACAGCGCGTCCGATACAATCGGCCATTCCCAACAGCGGCGGAACGGTGACGTTGGACGCAGGCAGCGGCGGCATTTTCTGGACAGATTGGAATCAGCCGTGGACGCTGAGCCGCGCACTTGCCGCAGGTGGCGACATCCGTGTCGTTTCGGCAAATGTCGGTGGGCACAATCTGACGATTGCGGGCAACGTCAACACCACCAACGGCGGCAACATTTATCTCGCCTCCGATGACAACATCGCAGTCAACACCGGCGTGACCATTGGCGGCACAGTCAGCGGCAATGTCTTCGGCGGCACCGTGTGGATGCAGGCGAATCGTGATCTCGGCACGGCGGGGCAAACATTTGTTTTCGCCGGGACAGCTTCCATCGTCACGACTAACACGACCAGCGACACCACCAAGGCGACACCCAATCGAACTCCGACAACACAAGCCGTGTACCTGGACATCTCCGGCGACGCGGGCACTCCTTCGGTGCTAACGGTGGGAAATATCACCTGCGGTAACGGCGGATTGATCGTCATCGATGCATCTCCGCATGCCGCAAATACCACCGTGACCAGCGGTCCTGACGCAGGAGCGATTTCGCAACTCACTGGAACAGCGATTAACGCTGGGGCAACAGGCACGGTCATGCTGAACGGCGTCATCACTGCTAACGCGGTCGCCGACGCCATCGGCACGGCCGCACTTCCCGTGAACGTGACCGCTGGAAATGTGATTGCCACCACCAATCTCGGCAACATGTACATTCAAAACAGCATCGCGTGTAATGTCAGCGCAGCCGTCACGCAAGTCGCGGCATCACAAGCGGTGATCGCAAACGGCCCGGCCATTAACGTCACGACGACAACGGGTGCGATAACCGTCGTCTCTGCCGCCAATTCTCTGGTTGCCACGACCATCATTTCTCCTGCTGCGATCAGCCTGTATTCGGTGGCTGGCGGTGCGGTTAATTTGACTGGCGCGGGTGGCGTGATTCTCAACACGCCGATCGGAAGCAATGGGACCGGAGCCATCGGGGTCAGCGGTCCTTTGAGCGGCAGCGGAAATATTGTGAATGCGGGTCTGATCACTATCACGCAGGCGACTGATTCTACATATGCGGGAGTCATCACATCCCCGTCGGGATTGACCAAAGCAGGCGCAGGGAATTTGACCCTCTCCGGTACCGGCAACGCCTATTTAGGCACCACGTCTATTACAGGTGGCAATCTGATTCTCACCGGCACTGAATCGGGCACTATCGATGTGACGACGACCGGAACAAGCGTCTTCTATGGTACAGGCAGTCTCACGTCCAACCAATTCAGCGCTGCATTTTCCCCCGGCACAGGTCCGTCCACGACCGGTGTTTTATCGACCGGTTCATTGACGCTGACCACCGCCGCCAATTTCATCGTCGATATCAATGGAGCAGCTGCTGCCGGAACAAACTACGATCAAGTCAACGTGACAGGCGCAGTCTCGATCACCAATGCGACACTGACTGCAACGCTCGGCGGTGGATACATACCAGCTCTCAACGACATCATCACGATCATCCAGAATGACGATACCGATGCTGTGACAGGCCAATTTGCAGGCTTGCCGGAAGGCAGTTACAAAAGTTTCAGCGGCCAATTCTTCCGCATTTCGTACGTGGGCGGCAGTGGAAATGATGTGACTCTCACGCGGCAGGACCCGCCGATTTATTATGTCGATGACAATTGGGCCGCCTTCACAGTCGGCCAGGCGATTGCTGACGCGGACCCGGTTGCAGTTGGAAATCAGCCCGCCGTATTTGGCACGAATGCCTTTGCGTCCGTCACTACAGCCATCGCCACAGTACCTCAGAATGGCATCATTATTGTCAACGCTGGCACATACACTGAAGCGGTTGTGATCACCAAGTCCATCACGCTCACGCTTCAAGAGGGCGCGATTTCGTTTAATTCGCTGGCCGATACAGTCAATACCGCAGTCGTGACGCTCAACGGCATCACCCTGTCAACGGGCGGTGACACCAGCAGCACGACGCTCGGTAGCTCGATGACAGGTGCGGGAACATTGAACAAAGTGGGCTCCGGAATGATGACGCTCGGTTCTGCCGGAGTCAGCAATTCCTACTCGGGTGGAACGACCGTCAGCGGAGGCGTGTTGGCCGCGGCGGCAGCCCTCGCATTCGGCAACAATGCTCCGACGACACTTGCCACTGGAGCCACGTTGCAATTAGCCGGTTTCAATCAAACGTTGGGAAATCTGACTGGCTCGGGTGTGATCGACAACAATTCAGCAACGCCTTCGAATGTCACAGTGACTGCGACGGCCAACTTCACTTTTGCTGGCAACATCACTCAATCAAGTACAGGTGCGATCAATCTCACGCTGACGGGTGGATTCGTTCAAACATTCTCCGGTCTGGCCAACCACACGGGAACAACCTCAATTCTAAACGGTACGTTTCAAGCCGGATCAACGACCGCGTTCAGTAACAACTCGGCTATAACCGTCGCGTCGGGAGCAACGTTGAGTCTCAATGGATTCAACAATTCGATTGGCTCGCTGACCGGAACCGGGTCTGTGACAAATGGCTCTGCAAACGCGGCCACGTTGACTTTAGGAGCTGACGGCACAACCACAATTTATACTGGCATCATCCAAAACGGTTCCACCGGAACACTCGCGATCACCAAAACGGGCAGTGGAACATTTAATGCCAACGCACTCAACACCTATACAGGCGGCACGACGGTCAGCCAGGGAACGTTGATGTCGAACATCGCAACCGGCTTCGGAACAAGTACCGTTACACTCGGAAACGCCAACACATCAACGAACAACGTTGCGTGTCTTTCAAGCGTCAACGGCATCACGTTCGCCAACAATTTCACGGTCTCGTCCCAGGGTTCAGGCACCGCAACAATCGGGACCAACGCCGGAATTGTCGGAGCAACGAACACGCAGTGGAACGGAACGATCACGCTCAATCGCGACGTGATTCTTCAAGCTGGCAGTGCAGACCGTAGTACCTTTACTGGACAGATCACCGGTGTCGGAAGTATCACGACCACCGCAACGCTTCCCGCTCAGCGCATTTGCTTTGCCCGTGCTGTGGTGCCCGCCAACAATTATACCGGGAATCTGACGCTCGGCGCGGGATCGATCGTTCAACTCGGTGTCGGCTCATTGATCGGCAATTTTGATATTCCCGACACATGCTCCATTACATTCACCAGCTCATCGTCTGAATTGCGTTTAACTCCAACAGCAGCGGCAGGCTTGACCGACGTGGAGACCGTCAACGCATTGATCAGCGCCGCTCCTGGAGCCGGAATCATCACCAAAACGACCGGTGCGGGCGGCATGATTCTGACGGTCGGTGCAGGAAATGGCAGCGGTTCGTTCAGTGGCGTGATCAGCAACGCGTCTGGCAATCTCTCGATCATCAAAGACGGAACTGGCACTCAGACATTAAGCGGTGCCAGCACCTATTCGCCCGCCACTGCCGGAGCCGTCAATACGACCGTCACTGGCGGGACGTTGCTTGTGAACAACGGGAGCGGTTCCGGCGTTGGTACCGGCGCGTTGTCAGTTGGATCGGCGGGGACATTGGGCGGCTCGGGTATCATCTCCGGAGCGGTGTCGTCCAGCGGTACCATCATTCCGGCGGGCACGGGAGCCATCGGTGTGATCAGCACCGGAAATTTAAGTTTCTCCACCGGCGCAGTTCTTACAGTTGAACTTCAAAACGGAGCCAACGATGCGATTTCGTCGTTGGGCACAGTGAATCTGGCCAATTGTAATTTGAAGATTCTGGACCGCGGTGGAAATGTGTTTGGCAATACGTTCACGATCGTACTCGGCACGTCCGTCCCGACCGGCAACTTCGCCAATGTGGCCTTCGGATCGACGCTCACGGCAGCGAACAATCCGCTCAATACTTACACGGTCTCGTTGTCGGGCAATACAGTGGTCCTGACGTTGACGAGCATCACTGCATCTGCCTCGCTGGATGTCACGTCCGGCGTGGTGTCATACAATGCCGCAGGCTTCACCAGCAGCAACATGACCGTCTCAAACGATGGAACCACTTACACGGTTCTTGACACAGCAGGAAGCATCGCATTGACTACAAACGCGACGGCGGCTGGGTGGACCGTGAATGGCAACGGATCAGTCTCCGGTCCGATGGCTGGCGTGACGAACTTGATGTTGAATTTGGGCGACACCACTGATCAGATCCAAGCGCTTGCAGCCGGTTCAGCGAACGTCACGATCAACGGCGCAGACACTCTGAATCTGGCGGGTGCGGTCACAACGTCTGGAAATCTGACGATTCAAAACTTCACCAATCTGGGTGTGCAGAGCACCGTTTCAGCGGCGGTGATCAATGCGAATTTATCGGGAACGTTGAGTTCTACGAACACGGGTATGCTCTCAGGCACGTCTGGATCTCTGATGGCTCCGCTCGGCATCGGGTCGATCGGAAATCCAGTCTACACTCAAATTCCCACGTTGACGCCCACCGCAGGTGCCGGCAACCTCGTGATCAACATCGCCAACCAAACAGGCACCACTCTGGCGGCAACAAGCACCACTGGAAATGGAACAGTCACGGTTGTCAATACTGCCGGTAATCTGACCCTGTCGGGGATCACCACGATGAATGGTAATATCTCAGTGACCAACACAGGGACCGGTGATCTCTCGGTTAGTGGAGCCATTACGACCACGAATGCAAACGCGACGATTTCGAGCAACAGCAATCTCAACGTAAACGCCAACATCAACGTCGGCCCCAACACGATGTTGTTACAGGCCAATCAAAGCGGAACCGGAACGGCCTCGTTCACACAGGCGCAAACCGGAAGCACTCTGACGTCAACCAATAACACAGCGGCGGCGATCACGATTCAAGTCAACACGGTAGTGGGCGGAACAGGCAACGCAAGTCTGCGCACGATTTCGGCCTCAGCGGGCACACTGAGCGTCAATACGTTCGGAGGCAGCATCCTGTTCGCGGGCACGGATACGCTGGACGTGCAGCAATCGTCTGGATCGACGATCTTCCCGGGCATTACCGGACCTGCAGGCAGCAGCAGCGGATTAGGTGGTGTCGGAAGCGCGCCGACGGGTGTTCTAGCCGCGCTGAATTATGTCTTCTCAACTTTGCCCGGCGGCACCGGCTCCATCGGTACTGCGACGCGGCCCATCAATACCGCTTCGCCTGCCAACAATACGCAATTGTTCTCGGCAGGAAGCGGAGGCATTTATTACATCGATTTCAGCGGCAATCCGCTCACTGTCAATGGTGCCACAGCCACTGGAGCGGGCAACATCGTCATCGTGGCGGCTAATGGCGGCGGACACAATTTGACGGTAGCTGGCAACGTCTCGACCGGCTCCGGTAACATCTTCCTCGCAGCTGACGATGACTTCACCATCAATACCGGAGTGACTGTTGGCGGTGCAGGCTTTTCCGGCACGGTCTATTGCGCGTGCAACCGCGACATCGGCAATAATCTGAACGTCATCGTCAACGGTACGATCACCACATCCAACACGTCAACCAGTGCCGTGGTTCTGGAAGGCAACCATTCGAATGGCACGGCGCAGGGTGCGATCATCATCAACAACGTCACCTGCGGTGACGGCGGTACCATCACCGTTTCAACTGCACCATTTCTCAATGCAACATCGCAAGGTTCGATCTTCGCGTTCGGCCCGTCGTCTGTCATTAACGCGGGTCCAACGGGAACGGTGAAATTGACCGCGACCATGATGCCCAGCAACACGACGTACTCGACCGCTATCGGCACGGCGATCCAACCTCTCACCGTCACCGCAGGCAACGTGATTATCTCTGCCAGTTCCACCACGTCGACCTATACGGATCACGTTTACGTCACGAACACGATCGGTGGAAACTTCACAGCAAGCACCGGAAGCGCCAGCCCCAGCGGCAGTCTCAATCTGACCACCACCAGTGGCATTCTAACCATCGCCGGTGCAACCAATACAGGCAACAACGCTGCGCTCAATCTGACCGGAGCCGGAGGCGTCATCATCAACGGTGTGCTCAACAACTCGACCACAGGTCCTATCACGATTAACGCCGGGACGAATACCGCGATCCTGAACAGCACGCTGATGGTGAACACCAATCAGACGCTGACCGTTACGGCCAACGGCGGCTTAACCCTCGGCTCTAGTGGAATGTTACGCGGCATGGGAGCACCGACGAATTCGTTCGCGGTCACCACGCAAGCCAACGGAGCTGTCGCGTGGCCAGGAAGCGCGATCAATCTGGTCGGGACAACCGCAACAGAAAACATGTCTGTCGGCGCATTGAATCTCAGCACCGGTAAATTGAACTCCATCCTGAAATACAACGGCGGCGGTGCCAACGTCCAATCTCAACGCGTGACGCTCACCGCAACCAGCGGTACCAGCCTGACGCTGGGATCAGGAAGTGTGCTCTCCTTTACTCAAGACCTCAACACCGTCACGCCCCAGGACTATCTCATTATCGATGCCTCGGCCAACGCGTCTGGATTCACCAGCACCTTCGGCACGATCATCACCGCCACAGCTGTTCAGATGACGCTCGGAACAGACTACGACGTGGTCTACGCCAACGGCCAGGCAGATGCATCGCCGATTCTACAGTCCACCGTTGGCCTCGGCGGAACGTTGACCGGCGCAAAGACGCAGGTCTACATCCGCATGCTGAACCCCACCGTCACGCCCGTCAAAATCGACGCGTTCACAGCGAAGGCAGACGGGGCGGGCGTACACGTTTCATGGTCCGCGATCTCGGAATTCCAGAACGCCGGCTTCAACGTGTACCGCCGCCCCGTCGGCGAAACGGACTGGGCGCGCGTCAACTCCGCGTTAATCCCGGGCCGCATCACTCACGCCGACGCGAAATCGTACGCCCTCTTCGACTGGGCACCGCTGGGCCGTTTCGAATACCGTTTGGAAAGCGTCAGCATTCAAGGCACTCTCGAAAACCATCCCGACTTCGCCGGGTCGGTGACGCTCGACTCCGTCACATCACTCGACACGCCCAGCGATGAAAGCATCACAGCCATCGTTGACTCACTGCATTCTGAAGCGCAGCAATTCAAGGCGCTCACCATCGCGTCGATGTTCGCAACATCGTCCGCTCACGTGTCCGAAGCAGCGTCCATCAAAGCATCTCCGACCGCTCGTTCGCGCAACACGCTCAACACGACTGCAAATCCGGGCGCGGCTCCTGCCATCGGCGCGCGCTGGTTCTCGTCGGGCACGATGCTGGGATCAAAAAGTTACACAGCCGCAAAAGTTTCGTACGTCCAACCCGGAGTCCTGGCGATCCCGCAATCGTCGCTGCTACAAGGCTTCGATTTCAAACACGTCGCAATTCAACGCGAAGGCCGCACACTTCCGATCCTCGCTGTG
>Ga0194061_1000219_pt1 | contig 34439 bp, 34 predicted proteins | sample SepL2221m_MetaG_FD_163423 | JGI IMG/M metagenome (GOLD analysis project Ga0194061, IMG submission 163423) | Anoxic zone freshwater microbial communities from boreal shield lake in IISD Experimental Lakes Area, Ontario, Canada - Sep2016-L224-21m | ecosystem: Environmental > Aquatic > Freshwater >... | reverse complement strand
CCAATCCCGCCAAACCCCCCAGCTGAGGGCCTGAAGGGGCACTTGCTACCATCAATCTCTCCAGGTCCTATCCCTGCTTCATGACCCAGGTCACCGTCGGCGAAAACGAAGGAATCGAATCCGCTCTGCGCCGTTTCAAGCGCCAGGTGTCGAAGGCGGGCATTTTTGCCGATTTGAAGCGGCTTCGCCACCACGAGACCCCAACAGAGAAGTACAAGCGCAAAGCCCAGCAACGCCGCCGCCGCCGCTGATCGCCATCAGCAGGGGGTGTCACTTCAGGACATCGTCTGCTGAGATTGGTTGGGGCGATCGCGCTCAGCCCCGATCGAACGAGCGGTAGGTGAGCGCCTCGGCGATGGCGTGAGCTCCCACGTCCTGTTCGTCGTTTAAATCGGCGATCGTGCGGCTGACCCGGAGCACCCTTTCGGCGGAGCGAGCACTCAGACGTCGCTGTCGAATGGCCCGCTCCCAAAGTTCCAGGGCCTGGGGGGCCACGTGGCCGTGGCGGCGCAGGTCGGCCCCCCCCAGCAGGCTGTTGGTCCAGCCGCCAGGATTGCGGCGGGCCATGCGCGAGCGGGCCGCCTGCACCCGTTGGGCCACACGGCCGCTCCCTTCAGGCCTGTTCGCAGCAGACCTTTCTCCGCTGCTCTCGCCATGGAAGTCCGCGATCAGTTCGTCGGCCTCTAGCCTGCGCACGATCACCTGCAGATCAATCCGATCCAGCAGGGGCCCCGACAACCGTGACCAGTAGCGCTGGCGCTGGTGCTCACCGCAGGTGCAGGCCCGTTCGGGATCGCCAAACTGCCCACAGGGGCAGGGGTTGGTGGCCGCCACCAGGGCTACCCGGGCGGGGAAGCGGCTGCGTTGCCGCGCCCGACTGATCCATACCTCCCCCTCCTCCAGGGGTTGGCGCAATTGGTCGAGCACGTCCCGGCGGAATTCCGACAACTCATCGAGGAACAGCACGCCATGGTGGGCCAGGGAGAGTTCCCCTGGACGCGGCAGAGCGCCACCGCCGACCAGCGCCGCCCCTGAGCAGCTGTGGTGCGGGGCACGGAAGGGCCGTCGCCGCAGCAGGCCCCCATGGCTCTCCAGCAGACCCGCCACGGAGTAGAGCTGGGTCAGCTCCAGCATCTCCGGCTTGCTGAGGGGCGGTAGCAGGCCAGGCAGTCGGCGGGCCAGCATGGTCTTGCCGCTCCCCGGCGGCCCCACCAGCAGCAGGTGATGGCCGCCGGCGGCGGCGATCTCCAGGGCCCTGCGGGCATGGGGCTGGCCCCTGACGTCCGCCAGATCCAGGGGTTCGGGCCCAACGGCTGCAGGCGGCTGCAGGCTGGGACTGGCATGACGCGGGTCCGCCAGCAGCTCCACCACCTGGCGCAGGCTCTGGGCGGGCCAGATGGTCAGCCCTTCCACCAGCGACGCCTCTGCCCCATTGGCGGCCGGCAGCACCAGGGCTCTGGCGCCGCAGCGGCGGGCGGCCAGGGCCACCGCCATCGCTCCCCGCACTGGCCGCAACTGGCCATCGAGGCCCAGCTCCCCGGCACACCAGATGCCTGACAGTTGCTCGGCGGGCAGCTGCCCGCTGGCCACCAACAGCCCCAGGGCGATCGGCAGATCAAACGCTGGGCCCTCCTTGCGCAGATCTGCCGGCGCCAGGCTGACGATGACCCGGGTGAGGGGAACGCGAAAGCCGCTGTTGCGCAGGGCGGCCCGGACCCGTTCGCGCGATTCCTGTACCGCCGCATCCGCCAGACCCACCATCGCCAGGCCCGGCAGCCCTGGGGCGATGTCCACCTCCACGCTCACCTCCACACCATCGAGGCCCTGCAGGGCCGCCCCACTGCACCGTGCCAGCATCCTTCGATCGCCAGGGAACACTTCATCAGTTCCCGGGCTGTCTCACCCTTGCTCCGCTGGCGACATGGCCGCCTTCCCGACTTCCCCCAGCTCCCCGCCGCCGCCGGCTGCAGGAGACACGATCTTCGCCCGCATCCTCCGGGGTGAGATCCCCTGTGATTCTGTCTTCTCCGACGACCTCTGCCTCGCCTTCCGGGATGTGAACCCCCAGGCGCCCGTACACGTACTGGTGATCCCCCGCAAGCCTTTGGTGAACCTGGCCGATGCGGGCGAGCAAGATGGACCTCTGCTGGGTCACCTGTTGCGGGTGGCGGCATCGGTGGCGGCAGCCGAGGGGCTCACCGATTGGCGCACGGTGATCAATAGTGGCGCCGGGGCTGGTCAGACGGTGTTCCACCTCCATGTGCATGTGATCGGCGGGCGCCCCCTGCAATGGCCACCTGGGTAGTCCGGAGCAACTCGCTCCTGGCCGCTAGCGGCGACAATGGGCCGACATGCAGCCGTCCATGAGCCCCTTCAAGGCCTTCCGCGATCAGCTCGGCAAGCTGAAGCGCCTGGCCCAGCCCTACTTCCTCCCCGTGGAGGACACCAGCACCTGGCAGTTCCTGCTGCTGGTGGTTTCCCTTCTGGCCGTGGTGGTGGGCCTCACCCTGCTGCTGCTGACGGGCACGGTGGCCCTCACCGGCGCCTTCATCCCCGATCTGCGTGATCGCTTCCTGCCCGGGGTACCCCAGCAGGTGGCTGCCCTCTGGTCTGGACCAATCGGCCCTGGGGTGCTGGTGGCTTTCGTCGCCGGTCTGCTGGCCTTTGGCAGCCTCAGGTCCAAGCTGCGCCAGGGACGCTGGCTGCCCTGGGTGCTGCTCGGGGTGATCGCCCTGCTGCTTCTGGTGATCAATGGCATCAACGTGGGCATCAGCTTCATTGCCCGCAACGTTGACAACACCCTGGTGGCCTACGACCAGGATGGTTTCTGGAAGACGGTGGCGATCTACGCCTTCTGTCTGGTGCTGGCCCTTCCGATTCGGGCGCTCCAGAGCTACCTGATTCCCAAGCTCGGCCTGCTTTGGCGTGAATGGCTGAGCGGCCGCCTGCTGAGTCGCTATCTCTCCAATCGGGCCTATTACGTTCTCAACCCGAACGATGAATCGTTCTCTGAGATCGATAACCCCGATCAGCGGATTTCCCAGGATACGGCCAGTTTTACGGGTACATCTTTGAGCGTTACGGTGGAGATTCTTGCCGCCCTGCTGACGTTCTTCAGTTTCATCATTGTTCTCTGGAGCATCAACTCCAAGCTGGCGTTGCTGCTCCTTGGCTACTCGGTCGCGGGCACGGCCCTGGTGATCTTAGCCAGTCGCAAGCTGGTGAACCTGAATTTCCAGCAACTCAAACTTGAGGCCGATTTCCGCTACGGCCTGGTGCACATCCGTGACAACGCAGAGTCGATTGCCTTCTACAGGGGTGAGGGGCAGGAGGCCCAGGAGGCCGAGCGGCGCCTGGGCGGAGCGATCACCAACTACAACCGCCTGATCATCTGGGAGGCGTTGATCAACGTGATTCAACGCTCCTACGACTACTTCTCCCGTTTCCTGCCCTGGCTGGTGATCGCACCGATCTACTTCGCCAAGGAAGTTGACTTCGGCGTCTTCGGCCAGGCCAGCATCGCCTTTTCCCAGGTGCTCTCCTCGGTCAGCTACATCGTCAACAACATCGACCGCCTGGCGGCCTTCTCCGCCAGCATCAGCCGCCTCGAGGGCTTCCAGGGCAAGATTGAGGAGATCTCCGGCAGCGCCAACGCCCTGGCCCTGGAGGCCTCCGATGAGGGGCCCAGGGTCGATGCCATCGTGGTGGATCACGCCGATCTGGTGCCACCTCACAGCAGCCGGGTGCTCATCCACGACCTCAGCGTGGAAGTGGCGCCCCATGAACGGCTGTTGGTGGTGGGCCCCAGCGGCTGTGGCAAAACCTCCTTCCTGCGGTTGGTGAGTGGTCTGTGGCCGCCCGCGGCCGGCAGCATCCAGCGACCGGCCCAGGCCGATCTGCTGTTCATCCCCCAGAAGCCCTACATGATCCTGGGCAGCCTGAGGGAACAGCTCTGCTATCCCCTCGATCCCGATCGCTTCAGCGACGACCACCTGCGCAACGTGCTTGAGGAGGTGCGCTTGGGGGAGCTGGTGAGCCGCTATCCCAATCTCGACATCAAGCTGGACTGGCCCCGTTTGCTCTCCCTCGGCGAGCAGCAGCGTCTCGCCTTTGCCCGACTGTTGCTCAACTCACCCCGTTTCGTGGTGCTTGATGAGGCCACCAGCGCCCTGGATGTCTCCACCGAGAGGCACCTCTATGCCCTGCTGCGGGAGCGGGAGATGGCCTTCGTGAGCGTTGGTCACCGCCCCACCCTCACCGATTTCCACACCCGGGTGCTCGAACTCAACGGCGCAGGGGGCTGGCGGCTGGTGCCCGCCGCCGATTACGACTTCAACCACACCTGAGAGCCACGATGAGTTCCTCCCCTGAGTCCGCTCCCCCCGCAGGCGACCCTGTGGCCCCAACGGCCCCACCGGCCACCAGCGCCACCACCCGTGATGTGCCCGCCTTTGGCTGGAGCGCCTACGCCGAGCGGGTCAATGGCCGTTTCGCCATGGTGGGTTTCGCGGCCGTGCTGTTGATTGAGGCCGTCGGCAAGGACACCTTCCTCCATTGGGCCGGGCTGGTGCCCTAGGGCAGCGCCAGCAGATCCACTTGCCAGAGGCCGCCCCGGCTCACCTGCACAGCCAGGATGCGGCCATCGGCGCTGATGTTCACCTGGCGGGGCACCCCATCCGGCTTGATCGGCAAGGGCTGCAGGCTTTGCGTCCGGCGGTTGTAGAGCACCAGTTCGGTGCGCCCCTCCAGCTGGCGCACCAGCGCCAGACGCTCGCCCCTGCCGTCCACGCTCACGCCCAGGGGCTGGGCATCGGGCCGGTTCAACCCCGGCAGTGGCACCGGCATCGATCGGCCCAGCTCCACCAGCAGTACCTGCTCCCGCCCGCTCTGGCCGCTGATCAGGGCCAGCCAACCCATCGCCAGGGAGGGGGACTGGCCAGTGCCGGCGCGTTGCAGTTGGTCGTTGAGACCCCTCAGGGGCTGCAGGGTGCCGAATCCGCACCCCCCCAGCAGCAGCACCAGGGAGCCGCTCAGCAGCAGGCTGCGCCCCTGGGCCATCACGGTGGCCCCCCGCCCTGGACCGGTTGGGCGGGGGCGAGATCGGGTTCCAGCAGACCCCCCAGATCAAACACCTCCACCCGCATCCGTCCCTGGTCAAGCAGCTGAAGGGCGATCCTGCGGCCATCGGGGGACAGGCTCAGCCGCTCGGGTTCCAGGTCCCCCGGCAGCATCAGGGGCAGTCGATTTCCCGTGGCCCGATCCTCGACCACGGCCAGACGCTTGGCACCCTGCTGCACCAGCACGGCCAGGTAGCGGCCGTTCCAGCTCAGGGAGGGGGAGCTGTGGGGCTGCTGCCCCCGCAGGCGCAGGGGAACCACCCGGCCGCTGAGCCGTTCCTGCAGCAGCACCGTGCGGCGACCGCCCCGCTCCACCACGCTGGCCAGGTAGCGGCCATCCCCGCTCAGCGCTGGATCCTCACGGCCCTCCAGGCCCAGGCCTAGGGGAGCTGCCGCCCTGCGGCGCACGCCCCAGGGACCATCACAACCCCAGAGGGAGGGGAGAAGGGCGAGCACAAGTAGGCCGGTGGCGGCCCGGTGCGGCCGCAGCGGAGCCGCAGGCTGCCGTCGATCCGTCAGTCGTCGAACCGGGAGCTGTTGTCGCGCAGGCCTCCACCGGCCGGCGGTTCACCGCCGCGGGGTGGTGGCGATCCCCCCGGGCTGCGGGGGCTGGCGGACTCGGGACGGCCAGGGGCCTTGCGAGCGGTGCCCGTGGGCCGCACCGGCGTGAAGTCGGCGTCGCTGATCGGTGACCCCTGGGGCACTCCCGGGGTGCGGCCGCCTGGGCTGCGGGGCTCACCCGTGGGCTCCCCCCCTGGTGCGACCCTGCGACTCGAGCGGGGTAAAGGGTCGGTGCTGGCCACCGGGCGGCTGCCTCGGCGGGGTTCGTCCCGGTCGCGGCGGCGGGTGCCGAAGGAAGTGGCTGGGGCTGCCGCTGACCCACCGGCGCTGTAGCGGCCAGGGCGGGGTTCAACATCGGTGGCCGGGCGGCTGCTGCGCGGGCTGGGCTCGATGGGGGTATCCCAGTCTTCGGACGGAGCGGGGCCACGGCTGGCGGCCCGCTCGGGAATGGCGGTGCGGGCTGGCCGGCGGGGGCGATAGAGGTCCTCGTCCTCGGGGAACTCCTCGCCCCGGGAACGGATGCGGCGGCGCAGGGGCTGGGGCTCATCAAATCGATCGTTGTCCGTGCCCCATTGGTCGCGGCCACCGCCCATGCGCGGTTTGGGGCCGGGCTCCTCGTCGTCGAAGTAGGAAGAGCGGCGTGCCTGCTCCGTGGTCACCCCCCGCAGCCGAACACTTTCGTAGGCGAAGAACACCGTGGTGCCGGCCAGCAGGAATTGGCCGAACTGCAGGATTGGATCGAGTCGCCAGCCTTGAAAAAAGAGGATGCCGCCGCAGAGGAGGCCGATGGCGGCGAAGAAAACGTCGTAGTCCCGGGCCAGGGCGGGCTTGAAGCTCCGCATGAAGTAGAGCAGCGCCCCTCCCACCGCCAGCACGATGCCAACGATGCTGGCCCAATTCAGGCTGGCATTGACCACGGCTGAAGCTCCTCAGGCAGAACGCAAGTGCGCGTTCTCCGTAGGGAGAACCCGTGAACGCAGTTTAGGGACCCTGTCTTCCCGGGTTGGTGCGCGAAGCCCCGGGCCCGGGATCAGAGCTTGCGGTCGACCTGATCCCTCTGGCTGATGAATAGCAGCGCCACGCTGATGGGGACAACCACGATCACCGCGCCCCAGGCGAGGCTGTTGAGGAAACTGGCGAGGGAAGGGGTCATGGCGCATTCGGTTCCGGCGGCGATCCTAGGCAGCGTCGCCCGGTTCATACGATGGGATCCCCCTGCTCTTAGGGCTTTGTGACGGGCCTACTTTCCCTTCTGCCGGCGCTGCACCTGGCCCTGGGCCTGTTGCTGGCCGCCTGGACCCTGTTGTTTTTGTTCAGGATCGTGCTCACCTGGTACCCCCAGGTGGACCTGGGCCAGGGGGTGATGGTGCTCGTGGGCTGGCCCACCGAATCCTTGCTCCGCCTCACCCGGCGGTTGGTGGCCCCCATCGGTGGTGTCGATGTCACACCGGTGATCTGGGTGGGACTGCTCAGCCTGGTGCGGGAGTTGCTGGTGGGGCAGCAGGGCCTGCTCACCCTGGTGATGCTCCGCGGTCAGGCCCTGGTGGACGCTGGCCTCTCCTAGGCGAGGGGTTTGTCGGCGGTCGCTTTGGCCGCCGCCGGGGCCGGCAACATTTCCTGCTCGACGAACTTGGTGTGCACGTCGCCCCGCTGGAACTCCGGGCGATCCAGCAGGGCCAGGTGGAAGTCGATGGTGGTGGGGATGCCGGTGACGGCACATTCGGACAGGGCCCGTCGCATGCGCCTGAGGGCGTGATCACGGTCCACCCCCCACACAATCAGCTTGCCGATGAGGGAGTCATAGAAGGGTGGGATCTCGTAGCCCGTGTAGACGTGGCTGTCGACCCGCACGCCGGGGCCGCCGGGGGGGAGCCAGCCGGTGATCTTGCCCGGGGCCGGGCGGAAGTTCTGGCGGGGATCCTCGGCATTGATGCGGCACTCGATCGCATGGCCGCAGAGTTTGATGTCCTCCTGCCGAAAGCTCAGGGGTTCGCCGGCGGCGATGCGGAGCTGCTCGGCGATCAGATCGATGCCCGTGACCATCTCGGTCACCGGATGCTCCACCTGGATCCGGGTGTTCATCTCCATGAAGTAGAAGCTCCCGGAGCGATCCACCAGAAACTCCACCGTGCCGGCGCCCTCGTAGGTGATGCTGCTGGCGGCCGCCACGGCCGCCTCACCCATGCGGCGCCGCAGATCGGGATCCAGCACCGGTGAGGGGGCCTCCTCCAGCAATTTCTGGTGGCGCCTCTGGATCGAGCAGTCCCGCTCCCCCAGGTGCACCACGTTGCCGTGGCGGTCGGCGAGGATCTGGACCTCGACGTGCCGGGGCCGGTCGATGAACTTCTCCATGTAAAGGCCCGGATTGCCGAAGGCGGCTTCCGCCTCCCCCTGGGCTGCCCGGAACAGGCTCTCCAGCTGGTCGGCCCCATTGACCAGGCGCATGCCACGGCCGCCGCCGCCGGCTGTGGCCTTGATCATCACCGGATAGCCCATGGAATCGGCCAGTCGGGCGGCCTCTCGGGGGTTGGCCAGCAGCCCCTCGCTGCCAGGGATGGTGGGTACCCCCACCCGCTGCATGGTGGCCTTGGCCGTGGCCTTGTCGCCCATGGCGCGGATGGCCTCTGGAGAGGGCCCCACGAAGGTGAGGCCGTGGGCGGCGCAGATCTCGGCGAAGCGGTCGTTCTCCGCCAGGAAGCCATAACCCGGATGGATCGCTTGGGCTCCGCGGGAGGTGGCGGCCGCCAGGATGTTGGGAATGTTGAGGTAGCTCTTGGAGCTGGGGGCTTCGCCCACGCACACGGCCTCGTCGGCCAGTTGCACGTGCAGGGCGTTGCGATCGACCGTGCTGTAGACGGCGACGGTGGCGATGCCGAGCTCGCGGCAGCTGCGCAGGATCCGGAGAGCGATTTCGCCACGGTTGGCGATCAGCAACTTGCCGATGGGCATCCGGAACGGCAGGAGAGGGAAGGCCGTTGCGGACTGTATCAGCGCTGACTGAGGAAGCCGGTGGGTATATTGCACAGCCGGAGGCCCGCAAGGGACGATCCGACCACGCGGATGTGGTGGAATTGGTAGACACGCACGTTTGAGGGGCGTGTGGCTTCGGCCTTGCGAGTTCAAGTCTCGCCATCCGCATTTTCCTTTCTCCCAACTTGAGCGCCTCCCTGCCGGGTCCGGGACTGCCGGGTTCAGGTTCCCCAGCCTCGGCAGCCATCGTTCTGGTATGCAACGGGCCCGGTGAGTTGGCCACCTGGGTGAGGCCCCTGGCCCAGCGCCTGCACAGGGAGTTGGCCTTGAAGCCGCTGAAGCCGGAGTCACCGCTTGATCTCCAGTTGGTGCTGGTGCCCTGCCCCAACGCCACCGGTACCGAGGCGGCGGTGGCCCGGCGGATGGGCCTGTTCAGTCGGGTGTTGCCGGCCCATCGTTTCTGGTGGCTGCTGCTGCGGCCGCGGCGCCATGGCCCCTGGCCCCAGCAGGGGGTGGTGGTGTTCCTTGGGGGCGACCAGTTCTGGACGGTGCTGCTCTCCTGGCGCCTGGGCTACCGCCACCTCACCTATGCGGAGTGGGTGGCCCGCTGGCCCCGCTGGAACGATCGCATCGCCGCCATGGGCCCCCAGGCGGCCGACCGGTTGGCCCAGCGCTGGCGGACCCGCTGCGAAGTGGTGGGGGATCTGATGGCCGATCTCTCCGAGTCGGCGCGCTCCGATGCCTCCCTCCCCGCCGGCGAGTGGGTGGCGCTGATGCCCGGCTCCAAGCGGGCCAAGCTGCAGGTGGGCGTCCCCTTCTTGCTGGAGACCGCCGACCGGATCCGGGCCCAACGGCCCGGCAGCCGCTTCCTGCTCCCCGTGGCCCCCACCAGCTCGGTGGCGGAGCTGGTGGCCTATGGCGGCTCCACCAATCCGCTGGCGCGCCTTTACGGCAGTGGTGAACCGCAGCTGGTGGAGAACGGCGAGGACCGTTGGCTTGTGACCCCCGCCGGCACCCGCATCCTCCTGGTGCTTGAGCAACCGGCCCATGGCGTGCTCAGCCAGTGCACCCTGGCCCTGACAACGGTGGGGGCCAACACCGCCGAACTCGGGGCCCTGGGGCTTCCGATGCTGGTGCTGGTGCCCACCCAGCATCTGCACGTGATGCAGGCCTGGGATGGCTGGATGGGGCTGGTGGCCCGCCTACCCCTGCTGCGCTGGCTGCTGGGGATGGCCCTGACCGCCTGGCGCATGCGACAGCGGAGCTTCCTGGCTTGGCCCAACATCTCCGCGGGGCGGTCCGTGGTGCCGGAGCGGGTGGGCCCGATCACGCCCGAAGGGATCGCTGCCGAGGCGGTGGACTGGTTGGAGCACCCCCAGCGCCTGGCGGGCGTCCGGGAAGACCTGCGCAGCCTGCGGGGGCAGCCCGGCGCCGTGGCGGCCCTGTCGCGCATGGTGCAGGAGCTGCTGCCTAGGTTGGCAAGGAGTCCAACGCCCCCTGCCGCCATGACGGCGTCCAGCTCCGATCCTTCCGGTGCAGCCCCCTGCTCCATCCCCTCCGGCCTTCAGCGCGATGAGCGCTCGGAGGAGGAATGGCGCTCGCGGCTGACGCCCGAGCAGTTCCAGGTGGCCCGCCAGGGAGGCACTGAACGGGCCTTCACCGGGCGCTACTGGAACCACAAGGACAAGGGGATGTACCGCTGCGTCTGCTGCGGCGCCGAGCTGTTCGCCTCGGAGACCAAGTTTGAATCGGGTACCGGCTGGCCCAGCTTTTGGGACGGTGCGGCCCCTGGCGCCATCACCCGCCTGGTGGACCGCGCCCACGGCATGGTGCGCACGGAGATCCGCTGCGCCAGTTGTGATGCCCACCTGGGACACGTGTTCCCCGATGGACCAAAACCCACGGGAGAGCGCTACTGCGTCAACTCGGCCTCGCTGTCGTTCGAAGCCCCGGGCGAGGCATCCGGCGCCTGATCGGTCGGCGGGCTGAGCGGATCACCGCGGGCCCAATTACCAGGGATCGTCGATGGCGGACCCGCTGCCGCGGTTGTCACGCCGGGGGTCGGTGATGGCCTCAGCCTCGTAGGGCTCCGGTTCCACGTCGAGGGGTTCCAGGGATGACTGCCGGCTGACGCGGGGCTTGAGGGGCAGTTCCCGCTGGGGCTCCATCGGCGAGCGCCCGATCGGTTCGTGGCGAGGCCGTTCCTGGTCACGGTCCTGGTCCTGGAGAACATCGCGGGGCCGGCCCGGGCGGCTTTCGTCGCGCTCTTGTTCGTAACGGTCTTCCGGGTAGCGTTCGTCGCCGTAGCGGTCCTGGCCATAGCGAGTGGGTGCGGCCCGCTCCGACCAGGAATCCTCCCGCTCCTCGGCACTTCTGTTGCCACGGGATCGCCCGGAGCGATCGTCGTCGGCTTCGTCGAGGTAGCGGCGCTGGCGCAGCGGTTCCTCCCGGCCGCGTTCCAGTTCGACGTACTCGAGTTCTTCTTCGGGCTCGAAGGCGCGGGTGGTGGCCGGCTGGATGCGGCGTTGGGCCTGCTCGGTGGGCTGGCCCGCCGCCAACTGGTTTTCCACCGGCACCATGTTGAGCCGGTAGCGATCGCGCTCCTCCTGCTCCCAGCTGGGGCCGCCGATGCCCAGCTTCTCCAGCAAACCGGTGCCGAGCTGCTTGAGCTTCTCCTCGGCACCTTCGTAAACAATGATTCGGTCGGGCCCGCTGCTGACAATCTCCTCGACGCTCAGCTCCCAGGTGCTCAGCACCCCTTCGCCGAGCAGGGGCAGGCCCAGGGCCCCCAACACCAGGGTGGTGAGGTCGCCGGTTTCGATGTCGAAGCTGAATCCCAGCACCCGCCCCAGCTGCTCACCGGATTCGGTGATGACCTGGCAGTTGATCACCTTGCTGTAGCGCTCAGGGTTGAAACCCTCGGTGAGGGAATCGGCCGAATCCACCAGGATCACATCGCCCACCTGACGAATGCGGTCCAGGGGCATCCAGCGGGGCAGGCCGGGCAGAAAACGGGTCAAGGGGTTGTCGCGCAAACCCAGGGCCACCACCTCCCGGCGGTCCACATCCACCACCACTTCGCCCACCACCCCTAGCCGTCGGCCGGTGTCCCGGGTGATCACCTGGGTGCCCATCAACTCGGAGCGCAGCCAGAGACGATCGCTGGGGGCTGCGCCTGCGGGATCGGCGGAGGGGGGGAGGCTTGCCATCCGGTTCATTGTGGCCCACCAACCGGGGCTACGCCGCAGGGGGAAGGCCGACCACCTGGGTGTGGGAGCCCCTGGCCTGGGTGACCCCGATGGTGCGGGTGGCCGCGGCGATCATGGGCCGCCGGTGGCTGACCACCATGAACTGGGCCTCCTGCGCCTGACGGGCGATCAGGCTCGCCAGGCGCTCCACATTGACGCCATCGAGGAAGCTGTCGACCTCATCGAGGGCATAGAAGGGCGAAGGGCGAAAGCGCTGCAGGGCGAACAGGAAGCTGAGGGCGGTGAGGGATTTCTCGCCCCCTGACATCGAGGCCAGTCGCCGCACGGCCTTGCCCTTGGGATGGGCGACCAGGGTGAGGCCCCCCTCGAGGGGGGCTTCCGGGTTCTCCAGTTGCAGATGGCCCTCGCCATCGGAGAGGCCAGCGAAGATTTCGCAGAAGTGGCGGTCCACCGCATGGAAGGCCTCCAGGAAGGCTTCCTGGCGCAGGGTGGCCACCGTTTCGATGCGCAGCAGCAGCTCCTCCCGCTCCTTGCAGAGCACCTCGAGGCGCCCCTCCAGCTCCGCCAGCCGGGCCTCCAGTTGCTCCAACTCCTCGAGGGCGAGCATGTTCACCGGTTCGAGGGCCTCCATGCGCTGCTGGAGGTGGCGCAGTTCCTGCTGCAGGGCCTCCAGGCCGTTCTCGCGCACCTCTTCGGGCACCTCCGGTAGGGGATCGGGTAGGTCCCGCTCCAACTGCCCCAGTCGCAGGGCCCCGCTGCGCTCCTGTTCCGCCAGGGCCAGTTGCTCCTCCCCCAGCCGCTCCAGCTGCCACTGGCGCTGCTGCAGGGCCTGCCGCAGGCCCGCCACCTGGGCTTCGGCCCCGTCGCGGGCGCGGCGTCGCTCCCCGAAGAGCTCCTGCAATTCCTTCGCTTGCGTTTCCAGAACGGTTCGCCGCTCCTGCTCCTGCTTCTGCTGCTCGCGCCAGCGGCCGTGTTCCTGGGCCAGGGCCTGCACCGCCTGGCCCAGCTTCTGTTCCTCCCCGGCCAGGGCGTTGAGCTGGTCGTTGAGCCGCTCCAGGGCCAGGCCCCTTTCCCGGCGGGCCGCCAGCAGTTCGTCGCGGCGGCTGCGGGCCTGCGCCAGCTGGCGATCGGCTTGGGTCAGATCCTCCTCCAGTCCCTGCCAGCGGGCGCTGTCGCCGGAGCCCTGGGCTGCCGCCTCGGCGGCCTCGATCACCCCCAGCCGCTCCAGCAGCGGGGTCAGCTCGATTTGCAGGGCCTCCAGGCGCTTGCCGTGGTTGGCCAGGGCGGTTTTGGCCTGTTCCTGGCGGCCGGTGAGGTGCTGTTGGCGTTGCAGCAGGGGGGCGTGGGAGCGGCGGGCGGCCTGGCGTTCGGCCTCCAGGGCGGCCTGGCGCTGCTGGCGCCCGGCCAATTGGGGCCGCAGGCCCTCCAGCTGCTGGCCCAGGGCTCCCTCCTGCCGGCGGCAGGCCACCAGGGTTTCCCCCAGCTCCAGCAGTCGGCGCCGCAGCGGTTCCGCCTCGTCCTGGTCGGAGGCGCTGCCGAAGCTGAGTCGGTCGGCCCTGAGCTGCAGGCTGCCGCCGGTCATGGCGCCGCTCTTCTCCAGCAGTTCCCCTTCCAGGGTCACGGCCCGGCAGCGGCCCAGTTCGGAGCGGGCGCTCGCCAGATCCGCGAACACCAGGGTGTCGCCGAACACGTAGCGGAACACCTCGGCGTAGACGGGCTCGAAGCGCACCAGATCCACGGCCCGACCCACCAGACCACCGCCGCCCGATCCCTGGGTCCCACCGCCGCGACCCCGCTCCAGGGCGGCTGAGCCCCCACTGCTGCCCGTGCCCCGGATCTTGTTGAGGGGCAGGAAGGTGAGCCGGCCCGCCTTGCGGCTCTTGAGCAGCTGGATCGCCCGGGCGGCGATGCGGTCGTCGTCCACCACCACCTGGGCCAGCCGGGCCCCGGCCGCCACCTCCAGGGCCAGCCGGTGGCGGTCCTCCACCTCAGCCAGCTGGGCCACGGGCCCGTGCAACCCCTCCAGCCCGGATTCGAGCAGAAGGCGCAGGGCACCGGTGCCGCGGCTCTCCTGGAGGGTCTCGCGGCGGCTTTCCAGCCGGGCGATCTCCCGTTCCAGTTGCGTTTGCTCCTGCTCCAGCCGGCTGCGGGTGCGCTGCTGCAGGGCCAGGGCCTCCGCCAGCTCCTGGGCCCGGGTCTGATCCTGCCGCAGGGATTCGAGCACCTGTTGGCCCTCCAGATCCAGGGACGCCAGGTTCTGCAGCACGTTCTCGCTGCTGCTGCCCCCGTTTTTGAGCTCGGACTCCAGCTCCGCCAGGCGCTCCTGCTCCTGGCGCAACCGCTCCTGCAGCTGTTGCTGTTCCGCCTGCAGCGGGCCGATGCTGCCCTGCAGTTCCTGGCGCTCGCGGCTGCGCTGCCGCTGCTCCTCCAGCCAGGTGCCGGAGCGACCGGCCACCTCCCCCAGGCGGCGGCGGGAGAGCTCCACGGCCGACTCGCTGGCACGACAAGCTTCCTCGGCCCGTTCCAGCTCGGCCTCGTCACCGCTTTCTCCCAGGTTCCGGTGCTGCTGCCGCAGGTCGACATCCTGTTGGGCCAGCTGGCGGCGCTGGCGCTGGAACTCCTCGGCGCTCTGCTGGTGCTTTTCCCCCTGGCGGGCCAGTTCGCGGCCGCTGGCCTCCAGGCCCGCCAGTTCCCCCTGGACCGCCAGCAGGGCGTCCTCCCCAAGGGCCTTTACCTCGCTCTGCAGCGCCTGCAGGGCGGTGTCGGCCCTGAGCAGCTCCTGCTCCGCCGCCACCAGAGCGGTGCGCTCGCTCTCCTGCTGCTGGCCCAGGGACTGCTGGCGCTGGCGCAGGTCTTCGAGTTGCTGGCGGGCCGCTTCCACCACCAGCACCTGCTCCTGGAGCCGGCCCAGATGCTGGCGCTGGCGGAGGTCCTGGTAGGTGCGGGCCTTGGCGCAGTCCCGTTCGAGCTTCTGGCGACCACTGAGCAGTTCCTGCTCCACGATGCGGCAGCGTTCCTCCCGCTCCTGCACCTCGGTGAGCTTGGAGCGGGTCTGCTCGATGCGGGTGTCAAACAGGGCCACCCCGGCCAGTTCATCGATCAGGCCGCGGCGGTCGCGGGCCCCCATCGAAACGATGCGGGTCACGTCCCCCTGCATGACCACGTTGCTGCCTTCCGGGTCCACCCGCAGGCGCCGCAGCTGGGTCTGCAGTTGTTGCAGGTTGCAGCTCACCCCATCGGCGGCATAGCTGCTGCTGTAGGTGCCGCCGGGCGCCACCCGCAGGCGACGGGTCACCGTCCACTCCCGTTGGCCCGGCTGGATCCAGGGGCCCTCTACACTGGGCTCCAGGCCCTCTTCGGCCTCGTCTGGTTCCCAGTCGCTGAGGTCGAAACGGACGCTGACGACGGTTTCGGCAGCCTTGCCGTCGCGGAGAACAGCGCTGTTGATCAGATCCGGCAGCCGCTCTGCCCGCATGCCCCGGCTGTTCGCCAGCCCGAGGCAGAAAAGGATCCCATCGAGGATGTTGCTTTTGCCGGAGCCGTTCGGCCCCGTGACCACTGTGAAGCCCTCGTCCAGGGGGATCGTCATCGATCCACCAAAGGACTTGAAGTGGGTGAGGCCGACCTGATTGATATGAACCAACCGGCCCGTGTGCGCCGAGCGACGCAAATGTAGCGGCTGCGCTGCCATTCTCAAGTGCGCTGCCTACGTTGTGGGCACACCCCTGCGCGCACCCTTCCCCATGACGCTGGACACCCCTTCAGGCAGCCAAGAGCGCTTCAAGGAGCGCTTCGAAACCCTGTTGCCCACCATTCAGCGGGAGTGGCCCCAGGTGGCCCGCGACACCCTGGAGGCCACCCGTGGCAGCTTCGATGACGTGGTGTCGGTGATCGCTGAGCAGACCGGCCGCACCGCCCACGGCGTTCAGGAGCAGCTGTTGGAGCTGCTGCACGCGGCTGGAGATCGCACCAAGCGTCTGGCCGATTCGCTTGAGCCCCTGGAGCGTCAGCTGGAGAACCTGCTGGACGATCTCAACACCACCCTGCGGCCGAAGATCGAGAAGCCCGTGCGCGAGAAGCCGCTGGTGGCCCTCGGCATCGCTGCCGGCGTGGGTCTGCTCACCGGCCTCCTGCTGGCCTCGGGCCGCCGCTCCGCATGAGCAGCACCGGTCGGGTTACGGCGATCGTCGCCTCCGTGGTCGACCTGCACGTCCGCATTGCCCTGCAGGAGGTCGACCGGGAAAGGCGGCGGCTGATCGGTGGCGCCTTGCTCCTCTCCGGAGGTCTGGTGCTGGTGCTTCTGTCGCTGATCGCTGCCGAGGTGGCGCTGTTGATCTGGTTCCACACCGACCTTGGTTGGGACTGGACCCAGGCCGCCCTGGTGGTGGGCGCGATCGATCTGGTGCTGGCGGGGCTGTTCCTGCGCATCGGCGGCCAACTCACCAAGGGGCCCTACCTGCCCCAGACCACCGCGGGCCTGACCCGCACCACCCGGGCCGTGCTGGGGCGCGACTGAGGGGTTGTCCCGCCGCTTCGGAGGCTGTTTCCTCAGCCCCGGAGCGGCTGGGATGGATCAGCGGATCTCGTAGTGGAGCCAGCGGCAATCGATGCCGCCATTGCTGACGGGCACCTTGCGGCGGGCCTTCATGCGCAGGGCCCCGGTGAGCTCCGGGTTGCCGCTCAGTAGCCACAGGCTCCAGCCGGAGCAGCGTTGCTTGAGCATGTCCCCCAGGTCGGCGTAAAGGGCCTCCAGGTCGTCACTGGCTCCGAGACGCTCGCCATAGGGGGGGTTGCAGACCAGCACCCCGGGGGTCTGGGGAGGTTGGAAATCGCGGGCATCTCCCTGCTGCAGTTGGAGCCAGGGGGTCACACCGGCGCCGGCGGCGTTGCCGCGGGCCTGTTCCAGCACCGCCGGGTCCTTCTCCAGGCCCACGATCGGGGCCAGGGGGCTGCCGTCCGAGAGGGTGTCGCGGCGCAGCTCGACGGCGGCCTCCACCTCCTGGCGCCAGATCAGGGGGTCGAAATCGGGCCAGCGCTCGAAGGCGAAGCAACGGGGAAGGGGGCTGCCGTCCGCCGCCTCCTGCAGCCCTGGCGCCCGGCCCAGCACCCGGCAGGCCGCCTCGATCAGCAGGGTGCCCGAGCCGCAAAGGGGATCCGCCAGGGGAACGGATCCATTCCAGCCGCTGAGAGCGATCAGGCCCGCGGCCAGGTTTTCCTTGAGGGGCGCCAGGCCCATGGCGGCCCGGTAGCCCCGCCGATGCAGGCTGGTGGTGGATCCTTCGAGGCTGAGCACCGCCCGCCCGCCCCCCAGGTGCAGGTGCAGGGCCAGATCGGGATCGGCCAGGTCGATGCTGGAGCGCTCACCCCAGCGCTGGCGCTGGAGGTCCACCAGGGCGTTCTTCACCTGCAGGGCGGTGAAGTGGCTGTGGGCCAGGCCGGGGGCGCTGCCGCTCACCTCCACCCGGAAGCGGCGACTGGGGGGGAGCCAGTGTTCCCAATCGGCGGCGGCCTGCACGCCGGCATACAGGTCCCGAGCACTGGCACAGGGGAACTCCGCCAGTTGGCGCAGCAGCCGGAACGGCAGCCGGGCCCGCAGGTGCAGGCGCGCAAAGCCCGCCCGATCGATGCGGAAGCCCACCGCCCGCCGCAGGGATTTGATCTCGCTGGCCCCGAGGGCCGCCAGTTCAAGGGCCCCCTCTGACTCCAGGCCCCCGGGCAACACCGCCACGGCGGCGAAGAGTTCGGTCATGCCCACCACCTTGCCTCTCCACGGGCCCCAGAACGGCTGCCACAATGACAAGGTCCGTCCTTGGGCGGACTAGGTGGCTCACACCAATGCTTCGGACAGCGGTTCGATTCCGCTCAGCTCCATTCCTTGGGGCTGCAATGGTTTCGACGGGGTATCAGGAGGGTGACTGAAGCCTGCTCGGTAAGAGCACACACGTAACAGCGAACAACATCGTTCGTTTCTCCCGTCAGACCGCCCCTGTGGCCGCCTGACCCTAGTTAGGGAGATGGGGTAGATCAGCCTTATCACCCAAATGATCCGTGGGGGCTGGAAGGCCCCTTTCAGAACTTGCGCAGTTCCCGGCGGGCGTCCCTCTGGGTTCCCCGGGAGTTCTGGGCCACGTAGACCGCCAGTCCGAGCAGCAGCACCGTTAGGGCCAGCAGGGTCCAGAGGCGGCGACGGGAGTTTGCCATGGTGGCTGGCGAATGACCCCATGCTGGCCCCTTCTGGGCCGGCGCCTAGGCCATAGCCTCTGGATTCAGGGCCTGGACCTGGCACCCGCTCCCTTGAACCCGCTCCAGGTGCTCAGATCCTCCAGGCTCAGCAGCCCTTCGCGTCGTTCGCCCCCCAGAACCCAGGTGGGGAAGGCCTTCACCTTGGCGGCGATGCATTGCTGACGCCCCTGGTCATCCTTGTCGCATTCGACGTAGGGCAGCTTCCGGGCGCCTTCGGTGCCGAACAGGTTCTTCTGGTGGAAGCAGTGGGGACACCACCAAGCCCCGTAGAAGATCGCCCCGCTCAGGCGCAGGTGGTTGGCCAGGGCGAGCTGGAAGGGGGTGGAGGGACTCACCGCCTCCAGTCCAGCGGCCATGGACGGTGCGGTCGCGGGCGCCTTTGCCGCCGGTGTGGTGGCGGCGTGGGCCGTGGCCATCAGGGCCGTGCTCAAGCCCACCAGCAGGGCCGTCCACAGGGGGCGGAAGCGGCGGCCGAGGCGGAGGTCGGAAGCCATGGGGAAGGATTGCTGGGGCATGAACCTAGGTGGTTTTCCGCCCTCGGGTGCCGCTCTCATTCGTCCCTTCAACTGGGAGACTGGATCCCTCAGCGTCCGTTTCGTCCCAGCTTCGATGAGCGCCAACGGCTACCGCGACTATTTCAAGGTGCTCGAGCTGGAGCGCGGAGCCGATGCCGATGCGGTCAAACGTTCGTTCCGCAAGCTGGCTCGCCAGTACCACCCGGATGTGAACCCCGGCGACAAGTCCGCCGAAGCCAAGTTCAAGGAGATCAGCGAGGCCTACGAGGTGCTCTCTGACCCTGACAAGCGGCGTCGCTACGAGCAATTCGGCCAGTACTGGGGCTCGGCCGGTTCCGCTGGTTCAGGTGCTGGCGCCGGGGTGGATGTGGATTTCGGCCGTTACGGCAACTTCGACGATTTCATCAACGACCTGCTTGGCCGCTTTGGCGGTCCAGCCGGTGGCGGCGGCTTCGGCGGCGCGGCCAGTCCCGGCGGTTTCGGGTTCTCCTCAGGCTTCCCTGGGGGCTTCGGTGGCCCCTCGGGCTTCGGGGGGGGGGCGGCCGGCCGGTCCCAGCCGGTGAACCTGGATGCGGAAGCCACCATCCACCTCAGCCTGTCTGAGGCCTTCCGCGGTTGCGAGCGCACCCTCGCCGTCAATGACGAACGGGTGCAGGTGCGCATTCCCCCCGGGGTGAAGGGGGGGAGCCGCCTGAGGCTCAAGGGCAAGGGCAACCTGCAGCCCGGCACCGGCCGCCGCGGCGATCTTTACCTCACCCTCCAGCTCCAGGATCACCCGATCTGGACCCTCGACGGCGACCAGCTGCGGGCCGACCTGCCCCTCAGCCTCGACGAGCTGAGCCTGGGCGCGGAGGTGAGGGTGGCCACCCCCGAGGGCGAAGCCACGGTGCAGGTGCCGGCGGGCATGGGCGTGGGTCGCACCCTGCGGCTCAAGGGCAAGGGCTGGCCCCTCAAGGACGGCCGCGGTGATCTGCTGCTCACCCTCAGCTTGCACCTGCCGCCCGAGTTCAGCGAGCCGGAGAAGGAGCTGCTTGACCAGCTGCGTCAGGTGCGCAGCAGCGACCCACGCCGGGAGTGGATGAACGCCGCCCGGCTCTGAGCGGGACGAGATCTGCCAATCCGTAGGATCCGCCCCATCGGATCTGCGGCCATGGAACTCACCTACCGTCCCCGTCGCCTTCGGCGGACGCCGGCCCTCAGGGCCCTGGTGCGGGAGTACCAGCTCAGCGCCGCCGATTTCATCTATCCCCTGTTCGTGCACGAAGGGGTGAGCAACGAGCCCATTGGCGCCATGCCCGGTGCCCAGCGCTGGAGTCTGGAGGGCCTGGTGCAGGAGGTGGGGCGTGCCTGGAGCCTGGGCATCCGCTGTGTGGTGCTTTTCCCCAAGGTGGCCGACGGCCTCAAGACGGAGGACGGGGCCGAGTGCTTCAACGAGGGCGGCCTCATCCCCCGTGCCATCCGGCGACTGAAGCAGGAGCACCCGGGCATGGCAATCATGACCGACGTGGCCCTGGATCCCTATTCCTGCGACGGCCATGACGGCATCGTCAGCGAGGAGGGGGTGGTGCTCAACGACGAGACCGTGGGCCAGCTCTGCCGCCAGGCGGTGGCCCAGGCCCGGGCCGGTGCCGACCTGATCGGCCCCAGCGACATGATGGATGGCCGGGTCGGGGCGATCCGCGAGGCCCTCGATGAGGAGGGCTTCGAGCACGTGGGCATCATCAGCTACACCGCCAAGTACGCCTCCGCCTACTACGGCCCCTTCCGCGAAGCGCTCGATTCCGCCCCCCGGCCCACGGGCACCAAACCGATCCCCAGCGACAAAAGCACCTACCAGATGGATCCGGCCAACGGCCGTGAGGCGCTGACCGAGGCCCTGCTCGACGAGCAGGAGGGGGCAGACATCCTGATGGTGAAGCCAGGCCTTGCCTATCTCGACATCATTCACAGGCTGCGGGGCGAAACCGAGTTGCCGATCGCGGCCTACAACGTCAGCGGTGAATACGCCATGGTGAAGGCGGCGGCCGAGCGGGGCTGGATCGACGAACGGGCCGTGGTGCTGGAAACCCTGCTCTGCTTCAAGCGGGCGGGTGCCGATTTGATCCTCACTTATCACGCTTGCGATGCTGCCCAGTGGTTGAAGGCCGGCTGAAGCCCCGCCGTGCCGATCTGGCCATCGCCTGCTTCCTAGCGCTGATCACCCTGATCGCCAACGTCACCCACATGCCCTATGTGCTCTTCCCTGAGCTGGGGGCCCTGGGGTGGGTGATTTTCAGCGATCAGCGCCATCCCTGGGCCCGTTCGCCGGCCCTGTTGGTCCTCACTCCGTTCCTGGCGGCCGTGCAGGGGCTGTGGATTACCCGTCACCTGGCCTACGGCCCCCCGGCCGTGCTCCTGAATGTGGGGATCACCCTGCTTCTGATCGCCGTCCTGCGTTCGCCGATCGTGCCGGCTCTTTCGGCCGGCCTGCTGCCGTTGGCCCTGGGCATCCACACCTGGACCTATCCCTTCTCGATCCTGATCGGCACCGGTGGTCTGGCGTTGGTCATCGCTCTGCGGGCGCGCCGGGTCCATGGCCCTCCCCCGGGGCCGGAGGAGGGGCCTGAGGTCCCAGCCCCAGCCCTTTGGCGACTGAGGGGCAGCGTGCAGCCCCTGCCGCCCCTGAGGGATTGGCTGGTGCCCTTTGCCGTGTTCTTGCTGGGGGGCCTGCTGCTGGTGCGCCTGATCGGGTCGCCGCTGGTGTTGTTCCCGCCGCTGCTGGTGATCGGCTTCGAGATGATCGTGCACCGGCAGCGCTGTCCCTGGCGCGGCCGTTATCTCAGTGTCTGGATGGTGGCCAATGGAGCCGCCGTCGCGGGCTTGGCCCTGGTGACGTGCCTGGGAGTGGGGCCGGCCGCGGCCTTCCTGGCTGTGCTGGTCACCCTGGTGTTGCTGAAGCTGGCGCGGCTGCCGTTCCCGCCGGCCCTTGGCTTGGCCCTGCTGCCGTTCGTGATTCCCGATCCGCCGCTCACCTATCCGCTGTTCACCATGGCCGGCAGCCTCTGGTTGCTGGTGGTGGTGCAGGCGGCCAGCGCCGGCCCGGGCACCGGTCGTGGCACCGCGGGCGGCGAGCCAGGCCCCGGCGGAGCGGCGGGAACCGCTTGAATGGGGGCAGCGATGGGACCGGGTAGATGGCCATGAGCAGGCTGGGCCACGTGGCGGTGCGGGTGCAGGACATGGACCGGGCGAAGGCCTTTTATCAGGCCCTTGGCCTGAGGCTCACCTGGGATGCGGAGGATTGGGCCTATTTGCAATCGCCCGCCAACGGCGATGGCGTTGCCCTGTTAAGCCCTGCCTACACCGCCGCCGGCCCCCACTTCGCCTTCCACTACGACGAACGGGCCCAGGTGGATGCGGTGCATGACCGGCTCGAGGCCGAGGGCCACACCGTGGGCCCGGTGCACGACCACCGTGATGGCACCGCCTCCTTTTACATGAAGGATTCGGAAGGCAACTGGCTGGAGTTGCTCTATGAGCCGGCCAGTGGTATTCCCTCGAATGTGGGCGAGCCGCCGATCCCGCCGCAGCCCGCCTCTTCGCCTGCGGCCGAGTGAATCAGGCCTTGCGTACCGGCAGCGAGTCCACGGGGATGGCCAGGATCGACGAGCCTGAGCCGTCTCTGGGCGAGTTTCCTGCTGGGCCAAGGGAGATCCCTGCCCTGGAATCCAGTCCCAGGCTCGGCCCCAGCGGGCTCCTGGAGCCCCGCAGCGAGCCGGCGATCGAGCAGGAGACCTTGACCTTGCTGGAGTGGCCGCGGCTGGCGGAGCATCTGGCCAACTTCGCCAGCACCGCCGCTGGCGTGCGCCATTGCCGGGCCCTGACCCTGCCCGGCGATCGGCAGGAGAGTGAGGCGCTGCTGGCCGAAACCACCGAGCTGCTGGGCCTCGATGGCCTTGTGGAGGGGGGATTGAGTTTCCAGGGGGCGGCCGACATCTTCGGCACCGTGATCCTCTGCGCCAAGGGAGGCTGCGCCGGCGGCGAGGAGCTGCTGGCCCTGGCCGGCACCTTGGCGACGGCCCGGCGGCTGCGGCGCCAGATCGATGATCCGGAAGTGCGGCCCGTCTGCAGTGCCCTGGTGGCGGCCATGCGCACCCTGCCGGAGCTGGAGCAGCGGCTGCATTTTTGTCTGGAGGAGGGGGGGCGGCTGGCGGACCGGGCCAGTGCCCCCTTGGCGGCCCTGCGGCGCCAGAGCCAGGGGGTGCGCTCCGAGCGGCGGGATCGCCTGCAGGAGCTGATGCGCCGCTATGCCCCCCTGCTGCAGGACACGGTGGTGGCCGAACGCAGCGGCCGGCCCGTGCTGGCTGTCAAGGCCGGCGCCGCAGCCCAGGTGCGGGGCCTGGTGCATGACAGCTCCGCCTCCGGCAGCACCGTGTTCGTTGAACCCCAGGCGGTGATTGGCCTGGGCAACCGGCTGCGGGAGTTGCAGGGCCAGGAACGGGAGCTGGAGCGGGCCTTGCTCTTGGAGCTCAGCGGCCTGGTGGGGGAGCAGGCGCAGCCCCTGGAGCACCTGCAGTCGATCCTGGTGCGCCTTGATGGTGGCCTGGCCCGGGCCCGCTATGGCGCCTGGCTGGGGGCGGTGCGGCCCGAGCTGGCGGCGACCGCCGAGGCGGCCTTTGAGCTGCGCGATCTGCGCCATCCCCTGCTGCTCTGGCAGCAGCGCCGTGAGGCAGGCGCTGCGGTGGTGCCGGTGACGGTTCGCGTCAGCCCCGAGCTGAAGGTGGTGGCGATCACCGGCCCCAACACCGGCGGCAAGACGGTGACGCTCAAGAGCGTGGGCCTGGCGGCCCTGATGGCCCGCGCCGGCCTGTTTTTGCCCTGCAGCGGCACGCCCCGGCTGCCCTGGTGCGGCCAGGTGCTGGCCGACATCGGCGATGAGCAGTCGCTGCAGCAGAACCTCTCCACCTTCAGTGGCCACATCCGCCGTATCGCCCGCATCCTGGCGGCCCTGACCGGCGCCCAGTCCCCAGACTTGCGTGAACGCGGCGCCTCGCTGGTGCTGCTTGATGAGGTGGGGGCCGGCACCGATCCCACCGAGGGAGCGGCCTTGGCCATTGCCCTGCTGCGAAATCTGGCGGGCCTGGCCCGGCTCACGATCGCCACCACCCACTTCGGCGAGCTCAAGGCGCTCAAGTTCGGCGATCCCCGCTTCGAGAACGCCTCGGTGGCCTTCGACGACGGGACCCTGACCCCCACCTACCACCTGCAATGGGGCATCCCTGGCCGCAGCAACGCCCTGGCGATCGCCTCGCGCCTCGGCCTGGACTCCGCCGTGTTGGATCAGGCTCAGCAGCTCTTGGCCCCCCGGGGTGAAGGGGAACTGAACCAGGTGATCCGGGGTCTGGAAGACCAGCGGCGGCGCCAGCAGGAGGCCGCCGAGGAGGCCGCCGCCCTGCTGGCCACCACGGAGCTGCTGCATGAGGAGCTGCTGCAACGCTGGGAGCAGCAGAAGGAGCAGTCAGCGGAGTTGCAGGAGCAGCGCCGCCGTCGGCTGGAAACCTCGATCCGAGAGGGACAGCAGGAGGTGCGTCGCATCATCCGCCGTCTGCGCCAGGGCCAGCCCGATGGCGAGGCGGCCCGGCTGGCCGGCGAGCGCCTGAAGCGGCTGGAGCAGGAGCACCGTCCCCTGCCCGAGCGGCGTCAGCATCGGGGCTGGCGACCGGCCGTGGGTGAGCGGATCCGGGTGCTGCCTCTGGGCAAGGCCGCCGAAGTGCTGGCCATCAGCCCCGACGGCCGTGAGCTCAGCGTGCGCTGCGGGGTGATGCGGCTCAGCGTCGAGCTGGGGGTGATCGAGAGCCTGCAAGGGGAGAAGCCGGTGCCGCCGGAGCCGGTTCAGGTCCGGGTGCAGGTGCGCACCACCCAGGCCCGGCCAGGGGCGGGCCCCCAGGTGCGCACGGAACGCAACACCGTCGACGTGCGCGGTCTGCGGGTGGATGAGGCCGAGGCCGCCGTGGAGGAGCAGCTGCGGGGCGCCAATGGTCCCCTGTGGGTGATCCACGGCATCGGCACGGGCAAGCTCAAGCGTGGGCTGCGGCAGTGGTTGGCCACGGTCCCCTGGGTGGAACGGGTCAGCGACGCCGAGCAGGGGGACGGTGGGCCGGGTTGCAGCGTGGTCTGGCCGAAGTGAGCCCCAGCTCCCCCTCGGAACGGGCCAGGGCGATCGGCTGCTGATCCAAGGGGTCCCTCTGGTGGGGGGCGGGCGTGTGGGGCTGCCCCGATGGCGCTGGACCGATCACATCAGATTGGGGAGTTGGGGCTCCTCCCCGGCGCTCGGCGCCCCTCCTGGGGCCCGGGGTAAAGGCAGCGCCTCGCCAGCGGCGTCAAACAGCCGCCAGCCCACCGCCGCCACCTCCAGATGGATGGTCTGCCCGGGCACCACCCGCTGGTCTGGATCGGCCCGCAGCTGCACGAGGTGGCCTGTCTCCTGAAGCCTGGCGCTGATCAGTTGCTCGTTGCCCAGGGCCTCGATGTGGGTGACCTCTGCCGCCAGGTTGCGGTTGGTGGCGGGGGCGAGGGTCAGGTGTTCGGGCCGCAGGCCGGCGGTCAGCTCGGCTCCCGAGAGTTCCGCCAGGGCTGAGCCGAGCGGTTCCTCCACCACAAAGCGCTTGCTGCCCAGCTGCAGCTGGGCGCCCCCCACGGCCCGCACCGGCAGCAGGTTCATGGGTGGGCTGCCGATGAACTGGGCCACGAACAGGTTCGAGGGCCACTGGTACAGCTCCAGCGGCGTGCCCAGCTGCTGCAGGCGGCCCTGGTTGAGCACGGCGATGCGGTGGCCCATGGTCATGGCCTCCACCTGGTCATGGGTCACATACAGCGTGGTGGTGCCCAGGTGGCGCTGCAGCTCCACGATCTGGGCCCGGGTGCCCGTGCGCAGCTTGGCGTCCAGGTTGCTGAGGGGCTCATCCATCAGGAACACCGCCGGTTCCCGGGCAATGGCTCGCCCCAGGGCCACCCGCTGCTTCTGGCCGCCGGAGAGCTCCTTCGGCAGGCGCTCCAGCAGGGGGGTGAGCTCCAGGGTGGCGGCCACCTCGGCGATGCGCCGCTCGATCCGCTCTTCCCGCTTTGAGGGCACCCTCAGGGCGGCGGGCAGGCCACCGCCAAAGCGATGCAGGCCGTCCTGCAGCTGGTGCCCCAGGCTGCGGGGCCTGCTGCGGCGTAGCCCGAAGCCAATGTTGTCCGCCACGCTCAGGTGGGGGTAGAGGGCATAGCTCTGGAACACCATGGCCACGTCCCGCTGGGCGGGCCGCAGCCCGGTGACGCAGCGGTCGCCCACGAACAGATCCCCTGAGCTGGGCACCTCCAGCCCGGCCAGCAGCCGAAGCAGGGTGCTCTTGCCACAGCCAGAGGGCCCCACCAGCACCAGGAATTCGCCGTCGGCCACCGTGAGATCCAGTTGGTTCAGCACCTGAACCGGGGCCCCTCCGCGGCGGGGGGGGAAGACCTTGCTCACCTGCTGGAAGCGAACCTCTGCCAAGACCAGCCCTCAGACCGGCCGATCCTAGGGTTGGTCCTACGACGCACCCCGCAGGCCCGAGCCCTTTGCAGTTCATCGATCAGGCGCGCATCGCCGTGCAGGCCGGCCGCGGCGGCGACGGCATCGTTGCCTTCCGCCGGGAAAAGTATGTGCCGGCCGGGGGCCCCTCCGGTGGCGACGGCGGCAAGGGAGGCGACATCTGGCTGGAGGCCGATGCCAACCTCCAGACGCTGCTTGACTTCAAGTACCGCCGTCAGTTCGTGGCGCCCGAGGGGCGACGGGGCGGCCGCAACCGCAGCAGTGGAGCCAGCGGCGAGACCCTCACCATCAAGGTGCCCTGCGGCACGGAGGTGCGGGATCTTGGCACCACCATTCTTCTGGGTGACCTGACGGAGCCGGGTCAGCGCCTCCTGGTGGCGGCCGGTGGCCGCGGGGGCCTGGGCAACGCCCACTACCTCAGCAACCGCAACCGGGCCCCGGAGAAGTTCACCGAGGGCAAGGAAGGGGAAGCCTGGAACCTGCAGTTGGAGCTCAAGCTGCTGGCCGAGGTGGGCATCATCGGCCTTCCCAATGCTGGCAAGAGCACCCTGATCAGCGTGCTCTCCGCCGCACGGCCCAAGATCGCTGACTACCCCTTCACCACCCTGGTGCCCAACCTGGGGGTGGTGCGACGCCCGAGCGGTGACGGCACGGTCTTCGCCGATATCCCCGGCCTGATCGCCGGTGCAGCCCAGGGGGCCGGCCTAGGGCACGACTTTTTGCGCCACATCGAGCGCACCCGGCTGTTGATTCACCTGGTCGATGCCAGCGCCGAAGATGTGGTGCGGGACCTGACCGTGGTGGAAGGGGAGCTGAGGGCCTATGGCCACGGGTTGGAGGACCGTCCCCGGCTGGTGGCCCTCAACAAGGTGGAATTGCTCTTGGAGGAGGAACTTGCCGACGTGAGCGAGCGGGTTGCCGACCACTGCGGACAACCGGTGCTGTTGATCTCAGCCGCCACCTCCAAGGGGCTGGAGCCCCTGCTGGTGGAGGTGTGGAGAGAACTGGAGCGCCGAAAACAGGAGGAAGCTGCCTTGCTTGAGTCGTCGGCGCTTCAGTCGACTAACGACTGAACTGCTTGACTCAGTCGTCGTAAACGCGGCACTCGGGCGCTTCGGGGTTGAGGTCGCAGTAGACCTCCAGGGGGCTGGGGTCGTGATTGTCTTCAGGGTGGTGGGCCTTGTACTCCTCAAGGGACTTGAGCTCGTCCGTGAGGTGACCCAACTTGGCTGCATCACCGGCAGCTTTGGCCGCCTCGAGCTCCGTGAGGTCTTCGAGGATGTGGTCGTCGATGGTCTTCATGGGGTTCTCCGGTGCTCGTCCACCGGTCGACGTCTTGACCACCATACGGGCCGTGGCCAGGGGCTGCAGGCGAATGTGGGCTCTCCCTGATCCGCCGCCCTCGCCCTTCATGCCGGTCGGTCGCTCAGCTCCAGCCAGCGCTCTTCGCCATGGTGGATCCGGTCCACTAACTCAGCCAGTTCCTGGGTGAGGCGCTCCAGGTCGCCGTGGGGCCCCGCCCCGCCCCTACCCAGTTGGGACTCCAGGCTCTGGCGTTTCTGCTCCCAGGCCGGCAGCTGTCGATCCAGCTCCTCCAGCTCACGGTTCTCCTTGAAGTTGCGCCGTCGAAGCTGATCTGTGGCTCCGGCCCCTTTTGCGGTCACCTCCTTGGGGGCCTCCAAAGGGGGAGCCACCCCTTGGGGAACTGACGTGGCTGATGGAGAAGGCCCTGGGAGGGTTTCGGTGGCGCGGCGCTCCAGATAGGCGCTGTAGTTGCCATCAAAGCGCCGCAGCCGGTTGCCTTCGAAACAGAACAGCCGGTCCACGGTGCGATCCAAAAAGTAGCGGTCATGGGAGACCACCACGACGCAGCCCCGGAAATCCTCGAGGAAGTCCTCGAGCACGGTGAGGGTGTGCACGTCCAGGTCATTGGTGGGCTCATCCAGGAGCAACACGTTGGGGGCCCCGATCAGCAGCCGGCACAGATAAAGGCGCCGCCGCTCTCCGCCTGAAAGCTTGGAGATCGGACTGTGTTGCTGCGCAGGCGGGAACAGGAACCGCTCCAGCAGCTGGGAGGCGCTCACCCGCACGCCGTCCAGGTCGATGGCGCTGGCGGCCTCTTGCACGAAGTCGATCACCTTGCGCTCCAGCCCTTTCCCCTCAAGGAAGGCCTCTGCGTGCTGGTCGAAGTAGGCCAGCTTCACCGTGGACCCCAGCTCCAGGCGACCGGCGCTGGGCGCGCGACGGCCGGCGATGGCATCCAGCAGTGTCGACTTGCCGCTGCCGTTGGGGCCGATGATCCCGACCCGGTCCTCGGGGTCGAAGTCGTAGCTGAAGCCGCTCAGGAGTTGCCGTTCCCCCACCGTCAGCCCCAGACCCTCCACGTCAATGGCCCGCTTGCCGAGGCGGCGGCTGGCGGTGGCCAGGGCCACGGTGCCCCGGGCTTGCCGGGCCGGTGCCTCCCGCATCGCTTCGATCCTCTGCAGGCGTGCCTTCTGCTTGGTGCTGCGGGCCTTGGGACCTTGGCGCAGCCAGGCCAGCTCCCGCCGCAGCGCCCCTTTGAACTTGGCGGCGCTGGCCGCCTCGGAGGCGTCCTCCTCGGCCTTGGCCTTCAAGTAGGTGGCGTAATTGCCGGCGTAGCTGCGGGCTTCACCCCGTTCCACCTCCACGATCCGGCGGGTGACCCGATCGAGGAAGTAGCGGTCGTGGGTGATCAGCACCAGGGCGCCGGCGAACCGTTCCAGCCGTCCTTGCAGCCACTCGATGCAATCGGCGTCGAGGTGGTTGGTGGGTTCATCCAGCAACAGCACATCCGGTTCGGCCACCAGAGCGGAGGCCAGGGCCAATCGCTTGCGGTAGCCGCCGGAGAGTTCCGCCACCTTGCGATGGGTGTCCTGGATGCCAAGGCGATCGAGCACCTCCCGGCACTGCTGCTCCAGGCCCCAGGCGCCCGACTGGTCCATGCGGCCCCCCAGTTCCCCCAGTTCCGCCAGCAGGGCGCCGTCGTCGGGGTGCTCCGCCAGGGCTTCGCTGATGGCCAGGAAGCGCAGCAGCAACTCCCGTTTCTCGCCGCAGGCGGACAGCACCTGCTCGAGCACCGTGAGCTCAGGATCCAGGGTCGGCTCCTGGTCCACCAACACCACCCGTAGCTTCGGGGAGCAGCGCCGGCTGCCGCTGCCGGGTGGTTCCTGGCCCGCCAGCAGCTTCATCAAGGTGCTCTTGCCGGCACCGTTGGGGCCGATCAGCCCCAGCCGCTCCGTCTCGCCGATGTGGAGGGTGAGGCCGGAGAACAGGGTGCGGAGGCCAAAATCCTTGCCGACCTCCACCAGGCTGATCAGGCTCACGCGATCGAGGGGGGCTGCTGTCTCTCCAGATAAGCAAACACGCTTTTGTCGCCCACGTCGGCGGCGGCCTCCATCGGGAACTTGCGCAGGGTGAGCACCAGCAGCAGGCCCGCCTGCACCGCCAGCAGGGTCAAGGTGGCCCGATCCCCCAGGAGTCCGCTCAGCCGGCCGAGCAGTGCCAGCGGCAGCAACAGGGTCACCCCGATCGCCTCGGGCCGGCGGAAGCAGAAGAATTCCTTGAACCCCACTCCCGCCAGGGCGGCGAAGAAGGGTCCCACGGCCCAGATCCAGCGTCCGTCGGCGGCGAGGGTGGTCACGACCCCGTCGGCACCGAAGCGGGCGGCCAGGGCCACCCCACCCAGGCAACCGAGCAGCCAGAACAGTTGCAGGGCCCGGTGCAGTGGCTTGACATAGATGTGGATCCAGCGCAGGGCCAGGCCCAGCCCCGCCGCCATCACCAGCAACCAGGGCCACAGGCCCCGTTCGCCCAGGGCATTCCACTGCAGCAACAGGGCGCTTTCCGCCACGGCCACCGCCAGGAGCGAGAGCCGGTAGCTGAACACCTCGCGGCGGTCCTTGTCCGTGATCGTGTACGAGCCGTAGACCCCTTCGAAGACGGGATCGGTCATGGCGGGGCGAGGGTGGGGGATCCGTTCACCAGTGTGGCCAGGTCGGGGCCTGCCGGAACGATGCCGGAGGGATGGAGGGGGAACAGGGCTCCGAAGTAGTCCCGTCGCCAGGCCTCCGCATCGCAGGTGGCGGCCACCCCGGGCCAGCCGTAGAGACGCGCGCGCCAGTGCCAGAGGGCGGGGAAGTGGGCCAGGGGCTTGCGGCTGCAGCCGAACAGGGGCGCGTAGACCATCTCCAGGCGGATCAGGGTGGCAAACAGCACCACATCCGCCAGGGAGGGCGCCTTGCCGGTTAACCAGGGGCCCCGGACCGCCAGTTCGGCCTCGGCGTCGGCCAGGGCATCGAACAGCGCCGCTTCGGCCCGGTCGTAGGCGGCCTGGGTGCGGGCGAAGCCGCAGCGGTAGACCCCATCATTGACCGCCTCCTGGAAGCGCCCGCGCCAGTGGCGGATGGCTTCGGCGTGCTCGCTCGGGGCCAGGTCTGGGGCCCCCTCCGGTGCGGGCCAGCGGTTCAGTAGCTCGATCAACAGCGCACTCTCATTGCAGGCGATGCGCCCCTGGCGCCGGTCATAGAGCGCCGGCACCGTGGCCCGGCTGCCGGCGGGGCTGCTGGATCGCCGGTAGAGCTCGATCAGGGTGCTAGCTCCTTCGAATGGTTCGCTGAACCGCCAGCGGCCCTTCTCCGGATCGGGCTCCACCACCAGCAGGTCGATGCTGCCCGCCAGCTGGCGCAAGGTCCACACCAGCCAGGTGCGGTGGGCCCAGGGGCAACTGCGGCCCACGATCAGCACGTGGCCGCCGGGGGTGGCGGCATGGGCCGGCAGTTCCGGCAGGACAGCGAAGGCCCCGGCGGGGCGACGGTAGTTGCCCTCGCCGTCCGCTGGCCCCAGGCCCCCCATCAGCTGCCGCCACTGGCAATGCCAGGCCCGGCGCACGGCGGTGACCACCAGGGGAGGGATGGGCATGGCGGTCAGGGGTTTGACGTCCCCCCAGGTTGGTCCCAACCTGGCGCCCCAGGGAACGACGGGGCGCGATGGCCGAGCAGGGGGGGGCGGAGGCGCCAAGGGTGTTGGTGGTGGCCGGCACCCATGGCAACGAGTGCAATGCCCCGTGGTTGCTGCGCCACTGGGGCACCCACCCCGATGCGCTCGCCAGCAAGGGCCTCGACCTGGAACTGATGCTCGGAAACCCCCAGGCCTGGGGGGCGCGCCGGCGCTATCTCGACCGCGATCTCAACCGCTCCTTCGCGCTGGAACTGCTGAACGATCCCGACCTTCAGGACCGGGAACTCGACCGGGCCCGCGCGCTGTTGGCGTTGCACGGACCCACCGGCACCAGCCCCTGTGCCGTGGCCTTGGACCTGCACAGCACCACCGCCGCCATGGGCAATTCCCTGGTGCTTTACGGCCGGCGGCCGATGGATCTGGCCCTGGCGGCCGCGATCCAGGCGGACCTGGGGCTGCCCATTTACCTGCATGAGGCCGACGGGGCCCAGAGTGGCTTTCTGGTGGAGCGCTGGCCCTGCGGCCTCGTGATCGAGGTGGGTCCCGTGCCCCAGGGGGTGATCACCGCACCGATCTGCCGTCAGAGCCAGCTGGCCCTGGAATCGGCCTTGGGCGCCCTGGCCCGGGCCCGTGACGGCCAGCTAAGGCTTCCCCAGGCCCTCACCGTCCACCGCCACCTGGGCAGCGTCGATCTTCCCCGGGGAGCCGATGGCGAGCCGGCTGCCTGCGTGCATCCGGTCCGCCAGCACCGCGACTGGGTGCCGATCGGTGACGGTGATCCCCTGTTCATCAGCGCCGATGGCACCCCGCTCCCCTACCAGCCCGCCGAGGGGGCCGAGGTGCCGGTCTGGCCGGTGTTCATCAACGAGGCCGCCTATGGCGAAAAAGGCATCGCCCTGAGCCTGACCCGGCGGGAGCGCTGGCCGACCGAGGTGGGCTGGGCCGAGGCGCTCATCGCTCTGATGATCAGTGGCAATTGAGGGTCAATGCCGTCAGCGCGGTTGGCCGTTGTAGGGAACCGCGAGGATCTGCCGTCCGTCGGCGGACACCTTGATCTCGGTCTCCACCGTCGGTGGGGTGTTGGTCTGCTGCCAGCCCGGCACTCCGCCAGGGAAGCGGAACACCAGTTCCTTGGCATTGCTGCGCACCAGGCAGTCGCCGCCGCCCTGGTCGGTGTTGAACATGCAGGCAGCCGGAACGTAGAGGTTCAGGCCCCCATTGAGCTGAATGGCTTTGTTGCGGGCCAGGTTGAGGGCGCGGACCCGGCTGTTGGAATCGCTGAACTGGGCGTGGACGGCCAGGGGGCTGGCCAACAGGGCACCGCCGAGCAGGAGGGCGGCGATGGGGTGACGGATGGCCATGGCCAGGGAAGGGGAAGTAAGGGTTGCTTAGGACGGAACGCCCGTTCCGGCGCCTCCGATCAGCCACAGGCCCAGGTGCCCTGTTCCTTGGTGCAGGGCAGGTTGGTGGTGGTGCCATCGGCCCAGTAGATGCGCAGTCGGTCGTCGCTGCTGCCGATGCGGAAGGTGAGGGACTTGACCACCCCGGCCGGGGGCTTGCCCTTGGGGTCGGCGGGGTCGGCGTTCTCCGGGGTGGCGTGGCGTTGTTCCAACTGCAGCACCCGCTGCTCGAGCTTGTCGAGCCGCTTGGCCTCTTGGCCGGGTTGGCAGGCTGTGAGGCCGCAGGCCAAAGCGATCAGGCCGAGCATGGACAGGGGGCTCGACGGCGAGCGGCGCAGACGCATCGTCTGGATCGCAAGGGTGCCCTGCACTCCTAGCAGTGCCGTTCAGCCCTTGAACAGCCGCTCGCTCCAGTAGACGACGGCACCCTGCTCCTCCAGCTGCAGCCGACGGTGGCGGGCGATGTGGATCGGCACGGTCTCTTGACGGCGCTGACCCTGGTGGTCCCAACAGATCAAGACCAAAAGCAAGCACCGGAAAGCTGAAGTCAATCTTAAGACTCGAGGGGCGCTTGGCCATGGGCAATGGCTGCATCGGCTGACAGGGCAAGGGGTTTGGCACCTGGCGACCTGGCCGGGCTTTCCACACATCCCGCAATGTTCCTTTACACTCCATCAGGCGGCGCTTCTGGGTGCCTGCCTTACCTACCCGTCCCTTACGGGACTTCTCGCTCGTTCTCATGACCACCACCCTTCAGCAGCGCTCCGGCGCTTCGGCGTGGAACCAGTTCTGTGAGTGGGTCACCTCCACCAACAACCGCCTCTACGTGGGCTGGTTCGGTGTGCTGATGATCCCCACCCTGCTGGCTGCCACCACCTGCTTCATCGTTGCCTTCATCGCTGCTCCCCCCGTCGACATCGACGGCATCCGTGAGCCCGTTGCCGGCAGCCTCCTCTATGGCAACAACATCATCTCCGGTGCTGTTGTGCCCTCCAGCAACGCCATCGGCCTGCACTTCTACCCCATCTGGGAAGCCGCCAGCCTCGACGAGTGGCTCTACAACGGCGGTCCCTACCAGCTGGTGGTCTTCCACTTCCTGATCGGCATCTTTGCCTACATGGGTCGTGAGTGGGAACTCTCCTACCGTCTCGGCATGCGCCCCTGGATCTGCGTCGCCTACTCCGCCCCCGTGGCAGCTGCCAGCGCCGTGTTCCTGATCTATCCCTTCGGTCAGGGTTCTTTCTCTGATGGCATGCCCCTCGGCATCTCCGGCACCTTCAACTACATGTTGGTGTTCCAGGCCGAGCACAACATCCTGATGCACCCCTTCCACATGCTCGGCGTGGCCGGTGTGTTCGGTGGCAGCCTCTTCTCGGCCATGCACGGTTCACTCGTCACCAGCTCCCTGGTGCGTGAGACGACCGAAAGCGAGTCCCAGAACTACGGCTACAAGTTCGGCCAAGAGGAAGAGACCTACAACATCGTGGCCGCTCACGGCTACTTCGGTCGCCTGATCTTCCAGTACGCCTCCTTCAACAACAGCCGCAGCCTCCACTTCTTCCTGGCCGCCTGGCCGGTGATCGGTATCTGGTTCACCGCACTGGGCGTGAGCACGATGGCCTTCAACCTCAACGGCTTCAACTTCAACCAGTCGATCCTTGACGGCCAAGGCCGCGTGATCAACACCTGGGCTGACGTGGTCAACCGCGCTGGTCTGGGCATGGAAGTGATGCACGAGCGCAATGCTCACAATTTCCCCCTTGACCTGGCAGCCGCCAGCGCCACCCCCGTGGCCCTGACCGCTCCGGCCATCGGTTGATCCCAGGGTTCCCCTGAATTCACCGATCGCATTAGCGATTGATCCTGAGCCCCCTCCTTTCGAGGGGGCTTTTTTGTGG